>Ga0193717_1000783_pt1 | contig 20149 bp, 15 predicted proteins | sample U2c2metaG_FD_145900 | JGI IMG/M metagenome (GOLD analysis project Ga0193717, IMG submission 145900) | Soil microbial communities from a riparian zone of the East river system, Colorado, United States - U2c2 | ecosystem: Environmental > Terrestrial > Soil > Riparian zone | place: USA: East River...
CTGCTTGAGTAGGTCGGCGGCGCGGGCCTGCTGGTAGGGCAGGGTGTTGATCTGGGCCGAGCTCCCCGCGCTGATCTGGAACGGGATCGACGTGTGGTCCAAGGGCGTACCCAGCGGTCGGGTGATCGATTGCACCTGTGCGATGCCGTCGGTGTGGAAGACGGCCTTGGCGACGCGCTCGAGCAGGATCATGTCGGTCGGGTTGCGCAGATCGTGGTCGGCTTCGATCATCAGCAGTTCGGGATTCAGCCGCGCCTGCGAAAAGTGTCGCTCCGCGGCCGCGTAGCCGACGTTCGCCGGGGCACTGGCAGGCATGTATGGGCGGGCGTCGTAGCTGGTCTTGTAGCCGGGCAGGGCCAGTAGTCCGATGAGGGCCAACGCCATGGAGGCGACGAGTATCAGTCCGGGCCAGCGCACGATGGCGGTCCCGATGCGCCGCCAGCCCCGGGTGCGCATCGCGCGGGCGGGCTCGAACAGACCGAAATGGCGGCCGATGCTCAGCAACGCTGGCGCCAGGGTCAGCGCGGCCACCACCGCGACGAGGACGCCAGTTGCAGCGGGAATGCCGAGGCTCTGGAAATACGGGAGCCGGGTGAAGGTCAGACAGAACACCGCGCCGGCAATCGTCAGGCCCGAACCCAAGATGATGTGGGAGGTTCCCCGGTACATCGTTTCGAAGGCTGTTACCCGATCCTGCCCGGTGTGGCGCGCTTCGTGGTACCGGCCCAGAATGAATATCGCGTAATCCGTTCCGGCCGCGATGACCAGCAACGTCAGAAGGTTGGTCGAATACGTCGATAGTTCGATGATTCCGGCGTTCGCCAGCACGGCGACGACTCCGCGGGAAGCGGTCAACTCGATCATCACGGTGAAGAGCACGAGAAACACCGTGGTGAGCCGGCGGTAGATGACGAACAGCATGAGTGCGATCACCCCTAGGGTGATCAGGGTGGTCTTGAGCGTGCCTTGCCTGCCCACCTCGAACTGGTCGGTGACCAGGGGCGCGGCTCCGGTGACATAGGCCTTCACCCCCGGCGGGGGCGGCGTCTGGTTCACGATGTTGCGGATGGAGTCGACGGACTGATTGGACAACGACTCGCCCTGGTTACCGGCGAGATACACCTGCACCAACGCCGCCTTGCCGTCGGGGCTCTGCGAGCCTGCCGCCGTCAGCGGATCCCCCCAGAAATCCTGAATGTGCTCTACGTGCTTCGTGTCCTGGGCGAGCTTTTTGACCAAGCCGTCGTAGTAGTGGTGCGCGTCGGCGCCGAGCGGCTGATCACCCTCAAGGACGATCATCGCCGCACTGTCGGAATCGAACTCCTGAAACACCTTGCCGATGCGTTTACTGGCCTGCAGCGACGGCGCATCCTGGGGGCTCAGCGACACGTTGTGTGATTCGGCGACCTTCTCCAACTGGGGCACGAACACATTCGTAACCACCGCCAGGGCTAGCCAGAACAGCGCGATGAGCACCGAAAACCGCCGGATCATGTCCGGTACCGATCGCCGCGGGGCGAGGTGATCGTTCATCCGGACTTGTCCAGGCAGTAGGTGAAGGCGTTCACGGTGTTGACTGATCTCTCGTCCTTGACGACGTCGTCGATCTTGATTCGGCAGCCGATCGAGTCGCTGTCGCCTTGGGCGGAGACGTTGACGAAGACGGCGGGCTGGGTGGTGGTGGTGTCGTAGGACCACGGCAGGGTGACGTTGTCGGCGCGCTGCGGTTGGGCGTCGACGTCGAGGTAGGTGACGGTCGCTACCGTGCCCGGCGGGCCGAAGACCTCGAGCACCACGTGCTTCGGGTTGAACGGTTCGGTGTTGTTGTCAGCGCCGTTGGGTGTGGACGTGACGTCCTGGGAGCCGAAGATGCCGTTGAGGCGGTACACGGCGAAGCCCGCGATCGCCAGGACCACCACCGCCACCAGCAGCATCCACCGGCGGCTCAGCAAGCCGCCGATCGAAAACCGCTGCATCCGTGACCCTTTCGACGAGCGGCGACATGCGCGGACGGATGAGATCTTCTCAACGAATGATCATGTATCAACTAGGTTGACAGTACGATACGGGACCGGACGCCACAACACGTTACGTCGGGCATTGTGCCGGGCGAAGCTGGGAACTACGACGTCATCGACCGGGTCAGGCCACCGTCATCGCTTCGCGTCGCATCACCTCGGCCGCGGCGCGCTCACCGGACCGGACGGCTCCGTCGATGAAGCCATACATGACCGCCGAGCTTTCGGTCCCTGCCCAGTGGAGGCGGCCGCATGGCTCGCGCAGGGCGGGGCCGAACTCGGTGAGCACGCCTGGTGGGGAGTGAGCGATCATCCCGCCGCCGGAGTAGCGCTCGACCGTCCAGTTCTGCTCGACGTAGTCGACCGGTGACAGAGCCTTGTCTCCGAACCGTTCGGCGACGGCGTCAAGCACCGCCCTTCTGCGCTCGGGCTCAGTGAGTTGACCTATCCGGCGCGCCTCGGGGCCCTCGGTGATGACGGTCAGCACCCCGGGTCGCCCTGTGTCCGTACAGGAGTCGATGGTCAGGTTTGCCGGCGACCCCGGGGCGAACGACTGGCCCGACAGACCGTCGGCTCGCCAGAACGGCTCGTCGTACACCAGAGCAATCTTGAAGACGGCGCCCAGCGGCATCCGCTGGTGCAGAAACGATCGATCCACGGGCAGCATCGGCTCGTAGATGATCTGGCTGGCGATCGCGATCGGGACGGCAACGATGGCGCGGCGGGCGCGCACCACCATGTCATCGGAGCGGACGACGACCCCGTCGGCGTCCTGGGAGATGCTGCGGACCGGCTGCGACAGATGGATTGAGTCGCCGAGTTCGGCGACCATCGGCCGGTGGATGGCACCCATGCCGCCGACCGGCCGGGCGTCCTCGGCCGCGTCCTTGACACCGAGCACGAAGCTCGGCCCGCCGGCCGACGCCATTTGGTAGAGGACGAAAAGCAGAGACAGCTCCGAAGCGGCCGACGTGTACAGGCCGGAGATGGCGGATTCCAGAAGTTCATGGGCGGGCTTGGACAAGGTGTTCTTGTTCAGCCACGCCGCCCAGCTGAGCTGATCCCACTTCTGCGCCTTGGGCGCTTCCCACGGGGCTTCCAGCGGAATCGACTTGCACATGTGAGTGAGCTCGAGAAAGACCGCTCCGATGTTGGCGACCGCAAACGGGCTCATCGACAACGGAATCGTGCCCTTGTACCGGTACTTCTTGCCGTCGACGAACATCATGGCGTCGCCATCGACGTACTGCTTGTAGCTCGGTACCCCGAACTCCTTCATGAGTGCGTAGATGGCGTCTTGACCCGGGCCGATCCACGCGCCTCCGCGATCGATCCACAGTCCGTCGTCGCGCACCTCGGTGAAGGTCCGGCCACCAACCCGGTCACGCGCCTCCATCAGGGCTACTGAGTGACCAGCCTGTTTCAACCGCAGAGCGGCAGTCAATCCCGCGAATCCCGCACCTACTACGCAATAATCCAGGTCGGCCATGAGCTATCCCCTTGGTTCAATCTCGAAGCCGCCCGGGTCTGGGCGCACTGCTGGTCGCGCCCTCGAAACGAGGGGTGCGAAATTCGCTTCCAGCTAATAGGCGTACTCGTAACTTCCGTACATGTCAATAAGCAAACTCGCGTCGTCCAACTGGTAAGCACTGGCTCTCCGGTTTGGCCGTGATGGTCATCCCGCGATGTCCCACTGCGCACATATGACGCGATGAAACACTTTGCACCGCATACGAGTTCGAGATTGCGAAGCGCTAGGGCCGATACGGGTTTTCCAGGTGCGTCAGAGCCGGCCGGTGGAGTCCTGCCACAAGGCGTCATCGACAAGGTGTCAAGGAAACGACGATGACGCGGGAGGCGGTCGGCGAACTACTGAGCGCAGCTAGGCCCAGAACGCCGACAACAAATCGGGTGTTTCCCTATTGCTATGCCGCTCCGTGCCTCAGATGATGGCGCGCACGGCCCGTTCGAACCCGACGACGTGCTCGAGGGCAGCTTTGGCGGCTAGGTCGGCATCGCCGTCGACGATCGCGCGCAAGAGCGCGGCGTGTTCGACGATGTGCCCGGCGACGTCCGGAAGGCGGTCGAGGAAGAGGCACCAGATCCGGGTGGCATGAGCGTCCTGGCAGACCAGCACGTCCTCGAGGTGTGGGTTGCCGCATGCACGGTAGATCTCGGTGTGAACGTTCACGTCCTTGCGCAGCAGGCTCCGCGGGTCCTCGTCACGGTCGAGCCCTGCGATCTCGTCCGCGAGGCCACTCAACCGCTGGCGGGTCTCCCGTGACGCGGTCCGTGCTGCGCGCGCCGCCGCCAAAGGCTCTAGCTGCGTGCGGATTTCGGAGATGTATGCCAGATCGGTGATGTCGACCGTGGTCGCGAACGTCCCGCGGCGCGGGTAGGCGATGACGAGCCTGTCGCGTTCGAGCTTCTTGAGGGCTTCGCGCACCGGCGTGCGGCCGAAACCGAGCTGTCGGGCCAGCCCCTCGTCGTTGATCGGTTCGCTGGGCCGGATGTCGAGCATGACCAGTCGCTCGCGGATCAGTGCATAGGCGTGTTCCGCGTTCGACACGCTGGGTCGGTCGCCCGTCGTGGCCAAGTCCACGCTCACACTCGTCTCCTTCGTGGAGGTTTCCGCTTGACCACCACTAGATGGGCAGCTTACGGTGCGTGCAGCCTAACTGATATATCAGTTGTTTCGATAGCCATGGAGACGCCGATGAGTCCACCACCCCCCGGCGCCCACTTGCCTGGTCACCCAGACTTTCTCTGGCGGAATCCCGAACCGAAGCGGTCCTACGACGTCGTGATCGTCGGCGGTGGCGGCCACGGCCTGGCCACTGCGCACTACCTCGTCAAGAACCACGGCATCACCAATGTCGCGGTGCTCGAGAAGGGCTGGCTGGCCGGCGGCAACATGGCCCGCAACACGACGCTGATCCGGTCGAACTATCTGTGGGACGAGAGCACGCGGATCTACGAACACTCGCTCAATTTGTGGGAGGGGCTCGAAGAGGACCTGGGCTACCCGATCCTGTTCAGCCAGCGCGGGGTGTTGAACCTCGCCCACACCCTTCAGGACGTTCGCGACAGCGTGCGCCGGGTCGAGGCGAACGTGCTCAACGGCATCGACGCGCAGTGGGTCGAACCGGACGAGGTCAAGACGCTCTGCCCGATCGTCAACATCTCGAGCGACATTCGCTACCCCGTGCTCGGGGCCACCTACCAACCGCGGGCGGGAATCGCCAAGCACGACTATGTCGCTTGGGGTTTCGCCCGCCGCGCTGACGAGGCCGGGGTGGACGTCATCCAGGGTTGCGAAGTCATCGGGTTCACGACCGACGGCGATCGGGTGACCGGATTGAACACCACCCGCGGCGACATCTCGGCGGGTCAGGTCGTGCTGTGCGCGGCAGGGCACACCTCAGTGCTCACCGACATGCTCAACATCCCGGTGCCCGTGCAGAGCCATCCACTCCAGGCGTTGGTGTCCGAGCTACTCGAACCCGTGCACCCGACGATCGTGATGTCCAACGCAATTCACGTGTACGTGTCGCAGGCGCACAAGGGCGAACTGGTCATGGGTGCAGGCGTCGACTCCTACAACGGGTATGGCCAGCGCGGCGCCTTCCACATCATCGAGCGACAGATGGCGGCCGCGGTAGAACTGTTCCCGATCTTCGCGCGGGCACATCTGCTGCGCAGCTGGGGCGGAATCGTCGACGTCACCCCTGATGCGTCGCCGATCGTCGGCGCCACGCCGTATGAGAATCTGTATCTCAATTGTGGTTGGGGCACAGGTGGATTCAAGGCCACCCCCGGAGTCGGCTGGTGTCTGGCCGACACCGTCGCCACAGGCGAACTCCACCCGTACATCGCGCCGTTCACCTTGGACCGCTTCGTCACCGGCGCCCTGGTCGACGAACACGGCGCCGCCGCTGTGGCCCACTGACGCCGCCTGAAGCTAGGAGCCACAATGCAACTCATCGAATGTCCGTGGTGCGGGCAGCGTGAGGAGACCGAGTTCCACTACGGAGGTCAGGCGCACGTCCCCTATCCCGACGACCCGGCTTCGCTGTCCGACGAGCAATGGGCGCACTACGTGTTCTTCCGGGCGAACCCCAACGGACTCTTCGCCGAACGCTGGGTCCATAGTGCGGGGTGCCGGCGGTGGTTCAACGCCGTACGAGACACCGCTACCTACCGATTCCACACCGTCTACCGCCCGACCGATCCGAGGCCGACGAGCTGATGACCGCACCGTATCGCACCCCGGCCGGGGGTCGGATCGACCGCGACACAGACTACGAGTTCACCTTCGGCGGGCGCAGCTTGACCGGGCACCCAGGGGACACGCTTGCCTCAGCCCTGCTGGCGCATGGCGTGCACCACGTGAGTTCCAGCATCAAATACGGTCGGCCGCGCGGCATTACAGCGGCATGGGCGGAGGACCCGTCCGGTCTGGTGCAGATCGAGGCACCCTTCTCGGAGCCGATGCTGTTGGCCTCGACGGTCGAAATCTTCGACGGACTGGCGGCCAGGGGGATTCCGGGACAGGGCCTGTTGGCCGGGCTACCCGATCCGGCCCGCTATGACGCCATGCACGCCCACGCCGACATGTTGATCGTCGGCGCGGGCCCGGCGGGACTGATGGCCGCGCTGACCGCAGCGCGCTCTGGCGCCAGGGTGGTGTTGGTGGACGAGCAGTCCGAACCCGGCGGCGCACTGCTCGGCAGCACCGACCGCATCGACGGCGTACCCGCGTCGGACTGGGTGCAGTCGGTCGTCGAAGAACTCGCCACCTACCCGGAGGTGCTCCACCTGCAACGAACGACGGCGTTCGGCCACTACGACGACGGTTTCGTGCTCGCGCTCGAGCGCCGCACCGATCATCTCGGAGCCAGTGCCCCCGAAGGTGTTTCGCGGCAGCGGGTGTGGCGCATTCGCGCGCGCTACGTCCTGGTGGCGACGGGTGCCCACGAGCGACCCGTCGTGTTCGCCGACAACGACCGCCCTGGAATCATGCTGGCGCACAGCGGCAGGACGTTCCTGCACCGCTACGGAGTCCTCGTCGGTCGAGAGGTGGTCGTGTTCACCACCAACGACAGCGCCTACCTTGCGGCATTCGACCTGGCCGATGCGGGCGCTGCCATCAAGGTCATCGTCGACGCCCGCACGCAGGTCCGTGAGGATCTTCGATCCGAGTGCGACCGCAGGGGCATCCCGCTGCGCGATTGGTCCGTGGTATCCGGTACCCACGGCGCCGAACGCGTCACCCATGCCGTGATCTCCAGTGCAGAAGCAACGGATGGCACTGACACCGAGGCCATTTCGTGTGACGTACTCCTGGTCAGCGGCGGCTGGAACCCCGCGGTGCACCTGTTCAGCCAAGTCCGCGGAACGCTGCGTTACGACGCCACACTCGGCGGGTTCGTCCCGGACGCACCGCTGGTGAACGTCAGCGTGGCCGGCGCCGCCAACGGCGTCATGGACCAGTCCGGGTGTCTCCGGCAAGGGCAGGACGTGGCGCTGGCCGCACTCGCCGAACTCGGCATCGAGGTCGGCGATCCCGCCGCTATCCCGAGCGTGCCTGCCGAGCAGTCGGCACCCGGTCTGGTGCTCTGGCGAGTGCCGAATGGCGACGACGAGGCCCAGTTCGTCGACGTCCAGCGTGACGCGACCGTCGCGGATCTGGGCCGTGCCGTCGGCGCCGGTATGCGGTCGATGGAACACATCAAGCGCTACACCACCATCGGCACCGCACACGACCAGGGCAAGACGTCGGGAGTGATTTCCTCCGGCATCACGGCGGAACTTCTGGGTGTCGGCATCGAGACGTTGGGCATCACCACGTTCCGCCCGCCGTACACGCCGGTGGCCTTCGCCGCACTGGCCGGCCGTAACCGTGGCGCCCTCTTCGACCCCGAACGGACGACGGCACTGCACGACTGGCACGTCGAACACGACGCGGTGTTCGAGGACGTGGGGCAGTGGAAGCGGCCACGCTACTACCCCAGGCACGGGGAGTCCGGTCTAGAGGATATGGACGCCGCCGTCGTGCGCGAGTGCATCGCGGTCCGCGGCAGCGTCGGCATCCTGGACGGCTCGACACTCGGCAAGATCGACGTCCAGGGCGAGGATGCGGGCCAACTGCTCGACCTCATCTATACGAACATGATGAGCAACCTCAAGGTCGGGGCCGTGCGCTACGGCGTGATGTGCGGCGTCGACGGCATGGTGATCGACGATGGCACCGTCATGCGACTGGCCGACGACCGGTTCATCGTCTTCACCACCACCGGCGGCGCCGCGACGATCCTGGACTGGATGGAGGAATGGCTCCAGACCGAATGGCCGCACCTGCGTGTGCATTTGACGTCCGTGACCGACCACTGGTCCACCTTCCCGGTGGTCGGGCCCCGGTCGCGCGACCTCATCGGCGCGGTCTGCTCCGACCTCGACGCATCCAATGAGGCGTTCGGCTTCATGACGTGGCGGGACACCAGCCTCGACGGCGTGCCGGTGCGCGTCGCGCGGATCAGCTTCTCCGGTGAACTCGCGTACGAGGTGAACGTCGTCCACCGGCATGCGGAAGCGGTGTGGCAGATGCTGATCGGAGCCGGAAAGGCCTGGGACATCACGCCCTATGGCACCGAGACCATGCACGTGCTGCGTGCCGAGAAGGGTTACCCGATCATCGGGCAGGACACCGACGGCACCGTCACCCCCCAGGATCTGGGGATGGCGTGGGCGGTGTCGAAGAAGAAGCCCGACTTCGTCGGCAAGCGGTCCTTCGCCCGGGCGGAGAACCAGAACCCGCTGCGCAAGCAGTTGGTCGGCCTGCTGCCGACGGATCGGGAAACCCGATTGCCGGAGGGCTCACAGCTCGTCGACTGCGGGGAGGGCAACACGCTTCCGCCACCGCCGGTCCCGATGCTGGGGCACGTCACGTCGAGCTACTACAGCCCCGAACTCGGTCGCACCTTCGCGCTCGCTCTGGTGAAGGCGGGCCGCTCCCGCGTCGGCGACGTGCTCCAGGTTCCCATCGACGGGCGCCTGGTATCGGTCGAGGTCACCGGTTCAGTACTCGTCGACCCCGAAGGAGCACGTCGCGATGGCTGACACCAAAGCGGTCTCGATCACCGAGGAACCGTTCGCCACGATGGTCGACGTGCGCGTCGGCCTGCCCGGCCCTGGTGCCGCCGCGGCGGCCGAAGTGTTGGGGGTGGCACTGCCCGCGGCGGCGTCTACGTACGCGGAGAACGGGGACACCACCGCGATCTGGCTGGGCCCAGACGAGTGGCTGGTCACCACGAGATCGAGCACCGGTGAGGAGCTCGAGGCGCGACTACGCGAAGTGATCGCCCCGCACGGGGGTGCCGCGGTGGACGTGTCCGGGCAGCGAACCACATTGCGGCTGAGCGGATCCCACGCCCGCGACGTGCTCGCCAAGGGCTGTGCCCTTGATCTGCACCCGAAGGTGTTCGGCGTCGGCTCCGCGGCCCAGACGATGCTCGGCCAGGCGGGAATCGTGCTGCTGGCGCTCGACGACGGAGCCTGTGACTTCCGTATTCTCGTCCGATCGTCGTTCGCTCGATACGTGGTCGCCTGGCTGCTCGATGCAACGGCGGAGTACTGTGACGTCGGCGCCTGACCGCAAACCGCTCGTTGTACTCCAGTGCTATTGTGGCACAAGAGAGTTCGCTCCTAGAGCGAATATTGGGAGATAGCCGGCCAGGGATCGGAACAGGCTATTGACCTTGGTGCCGAGCGCGGCCTATTCTTTGATCAGAATGCTGATATATCAGTTAGTGCATATCTGGTATTGACGTTCGTCGGTGGTTTCCCCGGAACCCGCCAAGCAAGAAAGCAGCCCCGTGTCCCAAGAATTGAGTGCGCTCGATCAAACCCTCGCCGACTTCGACCGGGGATTGCGGCCGTGACCGTCAGCGTCTTCGACCTCTTCAGGGTGGGCATTGGTCCGTCGAGTTCACACACCGTCGGTCCGATGCGGGCCGCAGCGCGTTTCATCGACGAGCTCGACGCGATGGGCGCACTTGACCGGGTGGCGGAGGTTCGCGTCGATCTCTACGGATCGCTCGCGGCGACCGGTCAAGGGCACGGCACGATGCCTGCCGTCCTGCTCGGGCTCGAGGGTTACCGCCCGGAGACAATCGAGTCCGACGACATGACGACTCATGTCGCCCGACTGCGCAGTACCGGCAAGATTCTGCTCGGCGGGGTAACCCCGATAGCGCTGGGCGAAGAAGACATCATTCTTCATCCGCTGACGATGCTCGACTTTCACCCCAACGGCATGACCATCACCGCCACCGCCGCAGACAACGGTGCGGTCCACAAACAGACGTATTTCTCCGTGGGGGGCGGCTTCGTCGTCACGGAGGACGAAGCGAACTCGCCGTCGGCTATCTCGGCACGGAACGTCGGCGACCGGTCCTTCGGCTCGGCCCGCGAACTGCTCGAGATCGCCGTGCGCGACGGAATGTCCATCAGCGAGGTCATGCTGGCCTACGAATGCGGAACCCGCACCGCGTCCGACGTGCGGGAGCGGTTGCTCCACCTGCGGGATGTGATGGTGGCTTGCGAGCAACGCGGAATTAGACGTTCCGGGCCGTTGCCGGGCCGGTTGCAGGTGCAACGCCGCGCGGCTCAATGGTACGAAAGGCTCAAAGGCGAAGACCCGCAACGTGACCCGGCACTCGCGGAGGACTGGGTCAATCTGGTCGCCCTCGCCGTCAACGAGGAGAACGCCGCGGGCGGGCGCATCGTCACCGCGCCCACCAACGGTGCCGCAGGCATCATTCCCGCGGTATTGCACTACGCCCTGCACTACACGAAGGCCGGGAAGTCGGACCCCGACGGTGTGACAACTCGCTTCCTGCTGACCGCCGGGGCGATCGGGTCTCTGTTCAAGGAACGTGCCTCCATCTCCGGGGCCGAAGTCGGCTGCCAAGGAGAGGTCGGCTCCGCCGCCTCGATGGCCGCAGGTGCACTTGCCGAGATCCTCGGCGGCACAGTCCATCAGGTCGAGAACGCGGCCGAGATCGCGATGGAGCACAGCCTGGGCCTCACGTGTGATCCCATTGCCGGCCTGGTGCAAATACCGTGCATCGAGCGCAACGCGATCTCCGCGGGAAAGGCGATCAACGCCGCCCGGATGGCGCTACGCGGCGACGGCACGCATCGGGTGTCTCTCGACGAGGTCATCGAGACCATGCGGACCACCGGACGGGACATGAGCTCGAAGTACAAGGAGACCGCCACGGGTGGGCTCGCCGTCAACGTCTCGGTGAACTACATCGACTGCTGACGGCCATCTACGTGTAGCTGCATGCGCAAATGGTCACCGCGGCGCGGGGCAGTGAAATGGGGGGAGTCGAATGTCGCTATCGCAAGAGGCAACGGATCCGGCGAGCGCAGCCGGCGCTGTCGAGGAGTGCGACCTCGTGATGAAGGGCGGAATCACCAGCGGCATCGTGTATCCCCGCTTGGTCCGTGCGCTTGCAGAGCGGTACCGATTTCGTCAGATCGGTGGCGCTTCGGCGGGTGCCATTGCCGCAACGATGACCGCGGCCGCCGAAGCGGGCCGCCGCACCGCGCCTCCCGGTGAGGAACTTCGGTCGTTCGAGCTGCTTGCCCAGGTCCCCGCCGAACTCGGTCAGAACCTCGCGCAGCTCTTCCAACCCTCGGATCAGACCGCCGCTGCGTTCGACGTGCTTTCGACGCTCATCGCGCCGCGCCGAGTCAAGTTCTTGAAATGGCCTGCGGTCCTGTGGGTCGTCGTACGCCGCCGCTTCGCCACGTTCGGAATGACGGCGATGCTGGTGCTGGTGCTGGCGGGGCTCAGTGGGTTCTTCATTGCGGGGTTCCCCGATTCCGCGCTGGAGCTGGTATTGACGATCGGGCGGGCGGTGCTGTTGGCGGTGCCGGCCGCGTTGGTGACCGCGTTGGCGGTTGCCGTGGTCGCCTTGACGATGAAATCAGTGAAGGCGCTCAACGACAACGGGTTTGGGCTCTGCGACGGGCACACCCGGCGTCCCGGCGTCGATCAGCTGCCACTCACCGACTGGATGGAACTCAAGCTGCGCGTGTTGGCCGGGTTCCCCGAATCCGACGGCCGCCCAGTGTGTTTCGGCGACCTCTGGGACAAGGAGGCCGTGGAGGAGTATCGAGCGGTGCTCCGTCGGCCCGGCAGGGGAGAGGTGAATCTGTCCCGCGCGACGTTGCGCAAGCTACGGTCCAAACGCGCCACGGACTGCCTGGTGATGACCACCGATCTGAGTCACCGCCGTCCGTATCACTTCCCATTCGACACCGCGGTGTTCTTCTGGTGCCCGGACTGTCTGAAGCAGTACTTCCCGAACAACGTCATCACCGCGATGTCGAATACGAGCACGGAGGTTACCGAAGAAGGCGCGGCGCTGCACTGTTCGCGCCACGAGGACGTGCAACTGCGTCACCTCCCACTGGCCCCCGACATCCCGTTGGTGGTCGCTGCCCGGCTGAGCCTGAGCTTCCCAGGACTGATCAGCGCCGTGCCCTTCTACTCGGTCGATCACACCCGATCGGAGCCCAACCGCGGCGTGGTGATCGTGTGGTTCTCCGACGGTGGGATCTCCAGCAACTTCCCGATGAGATTCTTCGACGCCGCCTGGCCGAAGCGACCGACGTTCGGGATCAATCTGACCGCCGTGGATCAGGATCGACCGAGCCAGCTGGTGTGGCGGGCCGCAGTGGGTCAATCCGGAGTGTTGCCGCGCCACATGCCAATCGCCGGACTCTTGGGATTCCTCGGTGCCATCTTCGACACGATGCAGAACTGGAATGACTCCACTCAGATCGTCATGCCCGGCTTCCGCGACCGGGTGGTCAACATCCGACAGAACGCGGACGAAGGTGGCATGAATCTGCAGATGCCGCCTGAGGCCATCAAGGCCCTGGCCGACCGCGGTGGGTTGGCGGCCAAGAACCTTCTCGAGGGCGACAAGGGCACCCGTACCCCGGCCTTCGACTTCAACGTGCACCGATGGATTCGCTACCGCGGCGCGATGGCCGGTCTCGACGACCTCGTGTCCGCCATGCGTGACGTTGACGCTGTGGTCGACGAGCAGGCCTTCATTGCGGGGTACGCACCCCCGGCGGGTGTCCCCGCGTATTCCGCGAAGGATCGCTCCAAGGATCGTGATGCCACGGCGGCGGTGCTGGCGCTGGCCGCCGAACTCGACGGACTTGGCCATCCGGCGACCTCGGGCAGCGTGCCACGTCCGCTAGCCGAAATGCGCCTCGCTCCGCCCATCTGACCGTCCCTCCGGGCTACCCTCAATGCGGTGATCGGAACGGCCGTCGTGGCCAAATCGCTCCATGCCTCCATCGCGGTCGTCCCGCTCGACGTGGCGTGGCTGCCACTCTTGGCGCCGTTCGGGCTGCTGGCAGCGTTTGCCTTGGCAACCCATCCGTACATGCGTCGCCGGAATCAAAGCTAGCCGTCGCACGTACCTGCTCCCACTCTTCGGTCAGAATGGCTCGTGCTGGCGGCCAAGAATGTCGTCGGGCTCCGAGGCCTCCCGAGGCGACGGTGGTGTGCGTGGCATGGCGACCACGGCGATGGCGGTCGCTGCGGCGACGACCAGTACGCCGGCGAACACCGCCGCCGAACCCGACTGGATTGTCGCAGGACCGATGGAATGGATGTCGCCTTGGCCGAATATCGAGTTCGCGATGGCGCCGAAGATGGCGACCCCAATGGCACTACCGAGTGAGCGGGCGAACATGTTGTTCCCGGTCACGACGCCGCGTTCGTTCCAGTCGACGCTGGACTGCGCGGCGATCAGCGTCGGCACTGCCAGCAACCCCATGCCTGCGCCGATCACGAAGCACACCGTAGCCACGACGCCGACGTGCGGACGGTGTGCCATTGTCACCAGTACCGTGGCTCCAGCGATCACCAGCGTGACGCCCAATGCTGAGGTCCTCTTGAACCCCCATCGCAGATACAGCTTCCCGGCCACGGCTGCAGTGGCTGGCCAACCAATCGTCAGCGCAGCCAACGCAAGTCCCGCGATGATGGGGGTTACGCGCAGCGAACCTTCGAGATACGTGGGCACGTAGGACGTCAGCCCCATCAGGATGGCGCCAACGCCGAACGCGACGATGGTGGTGGCAGACAGCAGTCGGCGGGAGAAGACCCACAGGGGCAGTATCGGCTCGGGCGCCCGGCGTTCCACGACGACGAAGGCAACCAACAGCACGGCACCCGCCGTGAACGCGCTGATGCTCGGTGCAGAATCCCATGCCCAGGTCTGGCCACCGCCGAGCACGGCAAGAACCAGCGACGTCATCGCCGACGCCAAGAGCAGCGCGCCGAGCGCATCGACCGTCCGATGCCGGGGGGTGATCGTCTCGTGGAAGTGCCGATTGAACATCCACGCCGCCAGCAGGCACAGCGGGATGTTGATGAGGAACACGCCGCGCCAGATTCCGAGTTGGGAGAAGACGCCGCCCAGCATCGGTCCGACGACCGAAGAAATGGCCCACACACTGGCCAAGTACCCTTGCACCCTGGCGCGCTCGGCCACCGTGTAGATATCCCCAACGATCGTCATCGCCGTGGGTTGGACGGCGCCCGCGCCGATGCCCTGCACTGCCCGAAAGACGATCAACGCAAGCATGTTCCACGCCGCGGCGCACAGGATCGAGCCCACCAGGAACACCGCGATTCCCAGCAGCAGGATCGGTTTGCGCCCGAAGAGGTCGGAGAGCTTCGCGTAGATGGGCGTCGTGACGGCTTGTCCCAGGAGGTAAGCAGAGAACAACCAGGGGAACTGGTGGAAACCGCCCAACTCGCCAACGATGGAGGGCACGGCCGTCGCCAGGACCGTCGAGTCGATGGCGACCAACCCGGTGCTCAGCATGACTGAGATGAGTACCGGTCCGCGCTCGGAGCGGAAGCCGACTGCGGCCGTTGACATCGGAGAAGAACTTACGCCTTCCACCTGGCAACGCTCCATCAGGAGGTGGCGCTGCGCGAGAACCCCTGTTGGCGTGCGGACATCGTGTTGCGGGGCGCGGTGGTCTGCTACCGCAAGCTGACGCCTCAGGCGGGCCATCCGGGCAGCAGACCACGCTCCCGGCAGACGTCCTGCGCCTCGATGTTGCGTCCGTTGGGCAAGGCGGCCGCAGGATCGGTGACGAGCCACGCCACCACCGCGCCGACCACATCTGGCGGGGCGCCGGAGGACGCGTCGAATCCGAATGCGGCCATGTCGTGGACCATCCGTTCGGTCGCGATGAAACCTGGCTGCACGTTGTAGGCGAAGATGCCATGGTCGCCGAGCTCGAGCGCGAGGATGCCCGCGATGCGATGCAAGGCGCCCTTGCTGATCCCGTAGCCGAGGCCCCATCCGCCGTCACCCGCAGGCCCAGGAGGGTCGTTGTATCCCGCGCCGGAGGTGATGTTGACGATCCGGCCCGAGCTTCGTTCGAGCATGCCGGGCAGGAACTTCTTCGTCAGGGTCAGCGGCGCCATCACGTTGGCTTCCAGATGCAGATCCAGGAGTTCGAGCGGGGTGTCGAGGAATCGGTCCATGTGACCCGGACCGATGTATCGCCCATTGTTGACCAACACGTCGACGTGGCCCCATTCGGCGAGGATCTGGTCGGCGGCTGCGACGATCGAGGCACGGTCGAGCAGGTCGGCCCCAACCGTCAGCGACTTTGCACCCGCCTCTGCGATGGCCTCGGCGGTCGTCGTCAGCGAGCCGGGCAGCGGGCTCGTGTCTGACTGGCGGAGGGTCGAGGAGTGCTCGCGCTGCTCGCCCTCCTGGATCGTGCGGGCGATGAGGGCAACGTCGAATCCTGCTCGCGCCAGCTGGATCGCGATGGCCTTGCCGATCCCTCGGCTTGCTCCGGTGACAACGGCAGTGGGCACGTCGACCAACCTAGTCAGAAGCTGCTCGCTCAAGTGCCACCGCTCTGGTTATTGCCTGCAACAGGTGGGCGAAGACACCTGCTAGAAAGGTGTTGACGGCCTATCGACCTTTGCTACTACCTCGACCCCACCGGCGTGCGCATCGAAATCGTCGACCGCGCGCCGTTTCCCGACTGGCCGGGATTTCTGGAGATGATGAAGGCATGAAGGTATCCACGGTGACGGGACCCGGCACCGCCGAGGTGCTCGACGCGCCGCAACCCGAAGCGGGCCCCAAAGACGTACTCGTCCGGATGCGGGCCTGCGGCATCTGCGGTTCGGACGCGTTCTACATCACCATCGGCGGCATCCCGCCGCGGCAGGGGTGCACGCCACTCGGTCACGAACCCGCAGGCGAGCTCGTCGAAGTCGGGGCGGAGGTGTCGGGCCTCGCCGTCGGCGATCACGTCGTCATCAATCCCATGGCCGCTCAGAGCGGCATCATCGGCAATGGGGGAGCCAGTGGAGCACTGGCCGACTACCTGCTCATCGAGAACGCGGTCCGCGGCGTTGGCCTCGAGGTCATCCCCGACCACATCCCTTGGGAGGTCGCCGCACTCAACGAGCCGATGGCCGTCGCCCGCCATGGGGCGAACCGCTCCAAGGCCAAACCGGGCGACAAGGTGGTCGTGTTCGGCGCGGGCCCCGTCGGGCTGGGCGCGGTGCTGGCGTTCAAGTCGCTTGGCGTCGGCCACGTGGTGGTCGTCGACCTCGTCGCCGCCCGGCTCGACAAGGCGCTGCAGATCGGTGCCGACGCCGTCATCAACTCCGCCGAGGGCGACGTCATCGCGCGACTCATCGAACTGCACGGCGAGGGTGAGTCGATGTTTCCGGGAAAGGCGGGCACCGACGTCTACCTCGACGCAGCGGGCGCGGCCGCCGTCGTCAACACCGCGCTGGCGGCGGCCAAGAAGGGCGCCACCCTCTGCATCGTCGGTGTCCACAAGGAGACCGTGCCCATTGAATTGACCAACGTCATGAGCAATGAGCTCAACATCGTCGGATCGATGGGCTATCCCGATGAGATCTTCGAGGTGACAAAGGATTTGGTCGCCAACTGGGAGAGGTACGCGCTGATCGTCAGCCATACCGTGCCCTTCGTCGACGTCGGCGAAGCGCTGCAGATGGCCAGCACGCCGGGCGCCGCGGACAAGGTCGTCGTCACGTTCCCGTGATGAAGGCGTCGGGCCGGCATCGGCGTGCTCGGGCGCGGCTCCGGGTCGAGCTAGGCGGGGCCAATCAGCCTGCGGCCCACTTCTTTGCGCGCTCGATGTCGTCGAGGCTGAAGAGGGCGAGTTCGCCGGGCACCATCCATGCCAGCGCATGCAAGGTGTGGGTCACCCACTCCTTGTCGGACACGACGGCAATGCGCTTGAACTTCGAATGATTTTGGAAGAGCGCGCCGAAGCCCAGCTTCAGGTCCTCGACCAGACCGCCTGGCCCAAAGCCTTCGTAGTCGTTGGAGATGACCTCGACCAGTCTGATCTCGTCGGCGTGGAGCAGCCCCGCCATGACTGGCTTGAACTCGCGCAGGTCTTCACCCCTCAGCCTGCCCGACACGCGGATGCCTGCCACTCCCTCCGGCATGTCCGTGAGTACTTCGATCATCGACATTCCTTCCTCTTGCGGCCCGTTCGGGCGAGCGGTGGCGGCCCGTACCGATCGTCGCGCACCAGCTCGTGAATCATCGGCCAAGGTCCCACTGACCGAAGTCGGCCGTGAGGATGTCGTCCGCATCCACGTGGGTGCCGCCCAAGACGACGGCCGGGTCCGACGCGGTAAAGACCTCTGACTGATAGAGCACGGCGGCGGGCTCGCGCTCGCCGTGCGACCACGCCCTCGTCTGCCAGGCCCAGCGGTGTCCTGCCGTGGTCGAGTGTCCGATGACGTCGTCTGCGATGGCCCACGCGCACGCCCGGGAGTGGCCGTAGATTCCGGTGCGCTGCTTGCCCATTACCGAGTTGAGTCCCCGAAACCAGTCCAGCGCAATGGTTTTCCAGGTGTCGAGGTTGATGTCTTCATCGATGCTGAAGAAGATCGGTGCTGAATCCGTCCCCCCGGCCGCCGCGTGCAGGCGCAGCGCGGTCTGGGCGTCTGCCACGCCGCCGTCGTACCCGCGGGTGTAGTCCGAGGGCGTCGGCCAGCCGGGTTTCCCGTACTGATAGTTGCTGACGACCTGAAGACCTGCCGCCCGTAGCGCATCGGCAAAGTCTCGGGTGACGGGCTTGAAGTCGAAGTTCGCGCCGGGTCGAGACTCGGACACGTAGACCACCGCCCCCGCGAAACCTGCCGCCTTGATCTGATCCGGCGGCACCAGATGTTCCGCGAAATCGATCAGCTGAGGGGTGGCTGCTGACGCGGTGTGTCCGTCGAGGTTCGCAGCCAGCGTGCCAAGGCCGGCAAGCGCAGGCGCGGATAGCACGTACTTGAGCACTTGACGTCGTGACGCGGAGCGCTGTTCGCCGCGCTCGGGCGGCACAGGCAAGTCCCACATCGCGTGATGGTACAAAATTCTGCTGGGCGTCGTTTGCCCTTGGCGTTAGGGCTGTGACCCTCGAGCGCATTGCACGATGAGCGCCGCCAAACTGTCGGGCAGCTTGTACTTCTTCGCGAGCGTCGTAGCCCCCGTTGCGCCACCCGCTCCGCTGTATGCGTCGGCGCCGATCTTCGCCAAGGTGCTGGAATCAATGGAAACGCCGCCCACCGCCATCGCATCCGACGCCATGCAGCGAAGGTAGCTCGGCCTGTCGAAGTCAGCGGATGCGTGAGGGGCCAATATGAGCGCCAGCGCACCCATCGTCGCTGTGGCGACGGCGGTGTGAATTTTCTTCATGGCGCGAAACGGTCTCCTGCCCAGGTTGTTCCAGGTGACCAATCGTAGCGCCCGCTTGCGCAGCCGGCGCTGGAGTCCAGGTCACGATGTCGCGGCAGTGTGGCGTCCTCGGGTCGCGGGTGGCCAGGCCAGCCCGAGCTGCCTGCGATCCATCGGCCGCGGCGACCTGGGTTCTGAGGCGTCGTCGGGGCCCGGTTCGAGCCGCATTTCCCCAGCTAGTTCGGACGTTCGACGCTTCATGACCCCACTCGGCTCAGCGTCGATCGGCAGGGTCAATTCGGGTGCGTGGTGGTGCTGATGGCAGTTTTCTGAGAATTGGGCGTGAGCGATCTGCCAGGGCATGGGACGGCGGCAGCTCACGGTTGAACGCAGCGCCGTGCGTTGATCAGCGGCCTACGGCTTTCGGTTCCTGGAGCTGTCGGACGGCCTATCGTGTCTGAATCGCAGTTTGCCGGGGAGGCTGAAGTGGACGCGACGCGGTTGACTGGCCGTGGGGCCCTGGCTGAGAACTCGTCGCGCTGATGCTCGTCGACTACTACCTGCAGATCCTTCACTACGACCGGCGGGTGTCGCTCGACGTCGACCTGGGTCCGTTGCACGTCCACCTCGACGGCCGGCCCGTGTTCCTCATGTGGGTCACCATCGCAATCCTGGCGGTCGGGGGGATCGCGGTAATTGTCTCGCGCAAGCGCGAGTTGATCGACAAGTGGGCGTCGTGGATGGTGATCGCACCGGTATTCGGCATCCCGATCTGGATAGGCAAGGGCCCGACCGCAGTAGTCGCCGCCGCAGTGGCCGTAGTCGCGGTGGTCGAGTACGCGCGCCTCGTGAAACTGAGCAGAGTCGACGCGGGCCTACTGCTGGTGCTGGCCGTGTTCTATCCGCTCGCCGCCTGGCTGCGCCCGTCGCTGTTGGGCGTGGCGCCGATCATCGTGCTGGCCTGTGCGCTGCCCTCGGTGCTCAGCGGTGACGTCGAACGTGGGGTCAGGCGCACCCTCTTCACGGCGTTCGGCTCCGTGTGGATCTGCTGGTCCCTGGCGCATCTCGTGATGTTGGGGGCGGATGCGTTCCTGGTGTGCCTGGCCGTGGCGGCCACGGACGTCGCGGCCTGGTGTGGTGGAAAGGGGTTGCGCCGCTTTCGCTGGGCGCGCCATCCGTTGTCGCGGTTGAGTCCGAACAAGACGATTGGCGGGTTGTTCGGTGCGTTCGTCGGCGCGTTTCTCGTGCTCACGTTGCTTGGCACGATTTCGATCGGGCTGTTGATCGCCGTCGCGTTCGGCGGCTTGGCGGGCGACCTGCTCGAGTCGATGGTGA
>Ga0193717_1000784_pt1 | contig 20136 bp, 20 predicted proteins | sample U2c2metaG_FD_145900 | JGI IMG/M metagenome (GOLD analysis project Ga0193717, IMG submission 145900) | Soil microbial communities from a riparian zone of the East river system, Colorado, United States - U2c2 | ecosystem: Environmental > Terrestrial > Soil > Riparian zone | place: USA: East River...
ACTCGCTTCACCGACCAGCTCGGCGAAGCGAGTGCTGAAGGTGCCGAGCGACGAGCAGCCGACCGCGAAACAGACGTCGGTGACGCTCAGGTCGCCACGACGCAGCAGCGCCATCGCGCGCTCGATACGCCGTGTCATCAGGTAACCGTAGGGCGACTCTCCGTAGGCGAGCTTGAACTCGCGACTGAGGTGTCCTGCCGACATGTGCACGCCGCGGGCGAGTGCCTCGACGTCCAGCGGCTGCGCGAACTCCCGGTCGATCCGGTCACGGACGCGGCGCAGTCGCGCGAGGTCGCTCAGGTGCGCCGCGGCGGAGGTGCTGCTCACCTGCGAGATCGTGCCACGTCGCGGGCCCTGGCGCCTAACGCGGCGGGCGGACGGTCTTCGGCTTCAGGATACGGAAGCGCTGATGCGTCGCCGCCGACGTCCGGACGACGTCGATCGTGTCGAGCCAGGTGTGGTCGATCTTCAACCTGTCGAACAACCTGATGCCGTCGCCGAACAGCACGGGCACCACGTGGAGCACGATCTCGTCGAGCAGACCGGCCTCGATGAACTGCCGTCCGACACTGGCCGACATCACCTCGATGTCGCCGTCGCCCGCGGCCTTCATGGCGCGCGCGAGCGCCTCCTCGATGCCGTCGGTGACGAACTCGTACACCCCGCCCGCCGGGCTCTTCTTCGGCGCCTCGTGGGTGACCACGAACACCGGCCGCCGAGTGGATCCGATCGGACCATCCGCTCCCCACCATGGCAGGGAGTGGTCGTACGTGGTGCGGCCGGCGATCACCGCCTGGTACCGCGCCAGCGCCATCCCGCCGATCTCCTGACCAGCGGGGTCGTCGCCCCACGCCCAGTCGTGCAACACCAACCCGTCTCTACCCATCGGCTCGGCCGCGGTCTGTTCCGTCGCGGTGATATAGCCGTCCAGCGACATACTGATGTCGAGAACAACGTTGTTCACGGGAACCTCCTGGGTTCAACCGGTCAATCCGGTCCTCGCCTGTCACCGACACGTCGAACAGCAAGCGTACGTTTCGGCACCGACAACGCGGATATATCCGGCACGGATGAGAAGTCGCTTCCCGGCCGTCAGCGGACTCGCACCCCCGTGACCTGGGACGGGATCCCAGCTTTCGTGGACTCGTTCCCAGACACGAGCACTATTCGCTTACTGGATCCGTCGGCACGATTGACACGACACCCGGCGGCGCGAAGGCGATCGAATGTCTGCACAATATGTAAGACGGACCCTGCCCTGGTTTATCGGCGCGCTCGGCACCGCTCTGCTGGTGGCGCTGCTGATGCTGCTGTGGCGCGGCTCCGCGCCGTGGTGGCTCGTCGACTTCTCCGTGTACCGCTTCGGCGCCGAGACGATCGCGGGCACCGGCGACCTGTACCTGGTCACGACGCCGTACACCTTGCTGTCGTTCACCTACCCGCCGATCGCCGCGCTGATGTTCCTGCCGTTCACCCTTGGCTCGATGACCCTCGCCGGGTTCGTCTGGGTCGCCGTCGACGCGGTGTTCCTCGTCGGCGCGATCTGGCTGACGCTCGGGGCGGTCGGCGTGCGCGACCGTACGCACCGCGCGGCACTGACCGTGCCGCTCGCGCTGCTCGCCGTGCTGCTCGTGCCGGTGGACTACGAGTTCGCGTTCGGTCAGCTCAACCTGATGCTGATGTTCCTCATACTGCTGGACCTGCTGAAGGGCGACGGCCGTCGCTGGCAGGGCGTCGCGATCGGTGTCGCGGCCGGCATCAAGCTGATCCCGCTGATCTACGTGGTGTACCTGGCGTGCACCGGCCGGATCCGAGCCGCCGTGACGGCGTTGGGCGCGTTCGCCGCGACGATCGTGCTCGCGTTCGTCGTGCTGCCGGCCGAGTCGGTGTCGTACTGGTTCGGGCCGGGCCTGTCGGTGAGCAGGCCGGGGGTCCCGATGGGTCCGCTCAACCAGGCGCTTCGTGGCGTGTTCGCGCGGCTGCTCGCCGTGAACCCGGCGTGGCTGGTGACCGCGGTCGTCGTGGGTCTTGCGGGCGTTGCTGCCGCCATCATGTTGCACCGCAAGGGTTTCGCGTTGCGCGGGATGCTGGTGTGCGCGCTGACGGCGCTGCTCGTGTCGCCGGTGTCGTGGGTGCCGCACTGGGTGTGGGCGGTGCCGCTGCTGATCGTGCTCGGCGGCCTGGCGTGGCAGCGGCGCTCGGCGTGGTGGCTCGCGGTCACGGTGGTGACGGCGGCGGTGTTCGGTCTGCGACCGATGTTCTGGTTCCTACCGGACAAGGCGTTCATCCCGGCGCCGTTGCCGGAGAACCTGGCCATGCCCCTGTGGCAGCAGTTGGCCGCCGCGACCTACGCGCTGCTGGCGATCGGGCTCGTCGCGATCCTGACCTGGCCGGTGCTGCGGCGCACGTCCGCACCCGACGAGCTGGTGGTGTCCGGGCCGGCCGGTGAACGGCCGGCCCGAACACCGTGATCAGACGTCGAACCGGTCGAGGTTCATGACCTTGTCCCATGCGGCCACGAAGTCGCGCGCGAACTTCTCCCGCGCGTCGTCGCTCGCGTACACCTCGGCGACGGCGCGCAACTCGGAGTTCGAGCCGAACAGCAGGTCGACGCGGCTACCGGTCCACTTGACCTCGCCGGTGGCGCGGTCGCGACCCTCGAAGGTCTCCGCGTCCTCGGCCGTCGGCTGCCACTCCGTGTCCATGTCGAGCAGGTTGGTGAAGAAGTCGTTGGTCAACGACTCCGGCGCCGACGTGAGGACACCGAGCGAGGACTGCCCGGCGTTCGCGCCGAGCACCCGCAGACCGCCGACGAGGACGGTCATCTCGGGCGCGGACAACGTGAGCAGGTTCGCGCGGTCGATGAGCAGGTACTCGGCCGGGAGCCGGGTGCCCTTCCCTCGGTAGTTGCGGAACCCGTCCACGGTCGGCTCCAGCGCGGCGAAGGACTCCACATCCGTCTGGTCCTGCGACGCGTCCGTGCGGCCCGGCGTGAACGGGACCGCCACGTCGTGGCCCGCGTTCTTGGCGGCCCGCTCGACCGCCGCGCACCCGCCGAGCACGATGAGGTCGGCCAGCGAGACCTTCTTGCCCCCGGTCTGGGAGCTGTTGAAGGACTCCTGGATCCCCTCCAGGGCGGTGAGCACCTGCGTCAGGGTCGCCGGGTCGTTGGCCTCCCAGCCGCGCTGGGGCTCGAGGCGGATCCGGGCGCCGTTCGCGCCGCCACGCTTGTCGCTGCCGCGGAACGTCGAGGCCGACGACCACGCGGTGGCGACGAGCTGTGCGACCGAAAGTCCGGCGTCGAGGATCTTGGCCTTGAGCGCGGCGATGTCGTCGGCCCCGACCAGCTCGTGGTCGACGGCGGGCACCGGGTCCTGCCAGAGCAGCGTCTCCTGCGGGACCAGCGCCCCGAGGTAGCGCTGGATCGGGCCCATGTCGCGGTGCGTCAGCTTGTACCAGGCACGCGCGAACGCGTCCGCGAACTCGGCCGGGTTCTCGTGGAAGCGCCGCGCGATCGGCTCGTAGACCGGGTCGAACCGGAGCGCGAGGTCGGTCGTCAGCATGGTCGGCGGCCGCGAGAGCGACCCGTCCTCCGGGTCCGGCACGGTGTTGGCGCCCGCGCCGTCCTTCGGCTGCCACTGGTGGGCGCCCGCGGGGCTCTTCGTCAGCTCCCACTCGTGGCCGAACAGGTTGTCGAAGAAGGTGTTGCTCCACGTGGTCGGCGTGGCCGTCCAGGTCACCTCGATGCCGCTGGTGATCGCGTCCCGGCCCTTGCCGCTGCCGAAGCTGTTCTTCCAGCCGAGGCCCTGCTCCTCGAGCGGGGCGCCCTCCGGCTCCGCGCCGACGTGCTCGTCCGGGTCGGCCGCACCGTGGGTCTTGCCGAAGGTGTGGCCACCGGCGATCAGCGCGAGGGTCTCCTCGTCGTTCATCGCCATGCGCCGGAACGTCTCGCGGATGTCGCGGGCCGCGGCGAGCGGGTCCGGGTTGCCGTTGGGGCCTTCCGGGTTGACGTAGATGAGGCCCATCTGAACGGCGGCCAGGGGGTTCTCGAGCTCCCGGTCACCGGTGTAGCGCTCGTCGCCGAGCCAGGTGCGCTCCGGGCCCCAGTAGACGTCCTCGTCGGGCTCCCAGACGTCCGGCCGGCCACCGGCGAAGCCGAAGGTCGTGAAGCCCATGGTCTCCAGGGCGCGGTTGCCCGCGAAGATCATCAGGTCGGCCCACGAGACCGTGCGGCCGTACTTCTTCTTGACCGGCCAGAGCAGCCGGCGCGCCTTGTCGAGGTTGCCGTTGTCGGGCCAGCTGTTCAGCGGCGCGAAGCGCTGCATGCCGGCGCCGGCGCCGCCCCGGCCGTCCTCGATGCGGTACGTGCCGGCGCTGTGCCACGCCATCCGGATCATGAACGGGCCGTAGTGGCCGAAGTCGGCCGGCCACCAGTCCTGCGACGTCGTCAGCACCTCGTCGACGTCCCGCGCCAGCGCGTCGAGGTCGACCGTCTGGAACGCGGCGCCGTAGTCGAAGTCGTCGTCCATCGGGTTCGCCGCGGCGGCGTGCTTGCGGAGAATCGACAGGTTGAGCTGGTTCGGCCACCAGGTGCGGTTGCTCCCGCCCTCGGTCGGGTGGTTGAGACGCCCGGCCGAGACCGGACACCCGCCCGCCTCTTCCTCGTTCATCTCTCCAACGACGGCGTTAGGGGCGTCAGGACTGTCAGACACGGGAATCCTTTCGAGATGCTCAGGAACTTGTTGCGGTGGAGCAGCCGGGACACAGGCCCCAGTAGACGACCTCGGCCTCGTCGATCGTGAAGCCGTGGTCGTCGGACGCGGTCAGGCAGGGGGTGGGACCGACGGCGCAGTCGACGTCGGCGATGACACCGCACGACCGGCACACGACGTGATGGTGGTTGTCCCCCACCCTCGCCTCGTAGCGCGCGACCGAACCCGGCGGTTCGATGCGTCGCAACAGACCGGCGGCGGTCAGCGCGCGCAGCACGTCGTAGACGGCCTGGTGCGACACCCCGCCGAGACCAGCACGCACGATACCGATGATCGAGTCCGTGTCGACGTGCGGCTTGTCGTGCACCGCGGACAGGACCGCCACGCGCGGACGCGTCACCCGCAGGGCAGCCCCGCGCAGCATCCGCTCGAAGTCCGTGGTCGTGGGCACGCGCGAAAGTATGGCCCGTTTTCTGGAATCAATCAAGTTGACGGGCCGGCGAGCGCACCCTGCTAGGCCGAAGCCGCAGGTCCGGCGCGCCTGCCGAGTGCCGGTGGTCACGTCGCGAATCGCACTCGTCGGCAGCGCGCGGCGGCTAGTCTCGAATCGAGTGCCCTTGGGCCTCGGCACGTCCGAACGAGGACGCTGGAGCAGACCCGTCCGTCGGGCGACCGAGAGATTGGCCATGAACGACCTGATCATCACCATCGCACTGTGCGTGGCAGTCGCCATCGCCTATGCGACGGCGGCGCTCATCCAGGCTCGTCATGCCCATCTCACCGTCACGGCACTGCTCCGCCTCCCGGCGTTGTGGGTGGCGCTCGCGCTGAACGGTCTCGGCGCCGCGCTGCACGTCACCTCGCTCGCCTTCGGCCCGTTGTCCCTGATCCAGCCGCTTGGCGTGCTCACCCTCGTCATCGCCGTCCCCCTGGTCGCGGTGACCGCGCGGCGCAGGGTGACCCGCCTCGAACTGAGCGGCATGGCCTACACGGTGATCGGGCTGGCCGGGCTCACCCTGATCATCACCACCGGAGGCACGACCGAGACACTCACCTCAGGAGAGCTTGTCGGACTGCTCGTCGGCACGGTCGCCGTCATCACCGTCCTCGGTCTCGCCGGCCGCAGGCCCGGCGCGTCGACCCTGTGGGAGGCCGTCGCGGGCGGCATGACGTACTCCGTGTGCTCGGCCCTGTGCCAGACCGTCGTCATCACGGTGGGTGACACCGGCGCGAGCGCGCTGCTGCGGCCCACCACCATCATCACCATGATCGCCATCGCCGTCTTCGCGATCACCGCCACCGTGCTCACCCAGCGCTCGTACCGCAACGGGCTCGGCGCGCCCCTTGCGGTGACCAACCTCGCGAACCCCGCCACGGCGACCGTCATCGGGGTGGCGTTCCTCGGCGAGACCCTCGCCACCGCCGGGGTCGAGATCGTCCTCGCCATCCTCTGCGGGCTGCTGGCCGCGTTCGGGGTGGCGCAGTTGGCGCGCGCTCGCGACGTCGCGACCGTCCTGCCGGCCGACGCCGATCCGGTCCAGCCAGAGGGCGACCTCCGCTACCGCTGACCGGGCGGCCGATTGGTGAACAAGCAACCTCAGTTGTTGTCGACGAACTGGCGCGCCAGGTCCTCGCCGAGGCTCACGGCGACGTCGTGGTCCTCGATCGGGTTCGCCTCGGAGTCCTTGAACAGGATGTACGTGACACCGGACTCGGTGCCGCCGGTGCTGGGGTCCGGGTCGATGCCGAGGTCGGCGGCCGCGCGGTAGGAGGCCTCGCCGATGATGCCGGTCGGGCCGGTGTCGCCGACCACGGCGTACTCCACCTGGTTGTCGTAGACGATCGCGACCACACCGGCGCCGTCGATGCCGAAGTTCCGGTAGTCCCACGTGCCACTCGGGCTGGGCACGACGACGTAGGGCAGCGCGGCGGAGTCGAGCGGCAGGCCGTCGGACTGGTGGAACGCGGTGTCCGGGAGGAAGCAGCAGTCGGTGTCCTCGTTGCACTCGTCGGTGCGCTGGCCGTCGCAGTCGATGTCCATGTCGGCGTTCCAGAACACGGCGCCGTTCTTGTCGCACACGGGGATCGTGCGCGACTCACCCTCGTCGGTGCTGTATTTGCCGTTGGAGATCTGGGTGCAGCCGGTGACCTTCGCCAACAGTTCCTGCGCGGTCGGCGGATCAGCGGCGGGGCCCGCGGTCGGGGCCGGTGCGGCGACCCCGTTGGCGGGCGCCAGCAGTGCGGCGGCCACGGCGACGGCCGAGGCGAAGAGGACGGCAGCTCGTTTCATGCGCTTGCCTCCAGCAGGGGATTGGATAGAAAGGCTCCCTTACCTTCTCCCTCTTCGTCACTGCCCGTCAAGGATCAGTCACGAATCGCTGTGTCGTCCGGTGCTGCCGTCAGGCGCGTGACCTGGGAGTTCCGTCCTTGGCAAGCCTGACGGGCTTGACGGGCTTCGCCGGCTTGACGGGCTTGGCGCGGGTCGCCTCGCTCTTGGCCTCGATGTGGGTGGCACGCTCCCGCTGCAACCAGTCGGGAATCTCCGCCTTCAACGCGTCGATCTGCTCCGTGGTGAGGGCGTCGGTGATCCCCGCACGCGTGAGCCCGCCGATGGAGACACGCAGCTTCGCCGCGATCACCGGCCGGGGATGCGGGCCGTTGCGCCGCAGGTCGCGCAGCCACTCCGGCGGTTCGGCCTGCAGGGCGTTCAGCTCGTCGCGCGAGACGACACCCTCCTGGAACTCCGAGGGGGTGGCTTCGAGGTACACGCCCAGCTTCTTCGCCGCGGTCGACGGCTTCATGGTCTGGGGCGTCTTGTGCGACGTCATGGGTGCAGGGTATCGGGCAGGTGCGTCATCTCCGTTCACGCCCGGTAATCTGCCCTCGTGACAGGCTCGGACGTGGCGCCATCGTTCCGGCTCGCGTACGTCCCGGGGGCGACGCCCACCAAGTGGGTGCGGACCTGGCACGAGCGGTCGCCCGACCTGCCGCTGACGCTCATCCAGGTGCCCGCCGCCGAGGCCGCCGAGCTCGTGCGGGACGGCGGCGCCGACGCGGTGCTCCTGCGGCTGCCCACGGATCGGACGGGGCTGCACGCCATTCCGCTCTACACCGAGACGACCGTGGTCGTGATGCAGAAGGACAACGCCGCGACCGCGGCCGACGAGGTGTCCGCCGAGGACCTCGCCGACGATGTCGTGCTGCACCCCCTCGACGACACCCTCGAATGGGAACGGCCGCCGGGGCAGCCGGCGCTCGAACGCCCCGCCACGACAGCCGACGCGGTCGAACTGGTTGCGGCGGGCGTGGGGCTGCTCGTCGTCCCGCAGTCCCTCGCGCGACTGCACCACCGGCGGGACCTCACCTACCGGCCGATCGCGGACGCCCCGGAGTCACGCGTCGCGCTGTCGTGGCCGGAGGACGAGACGACCGACGCGATGGAACAGCTCATCGGGATCGTCCGGGGACGCACGGCCAACAGCACCCGCGGTCGCACACCGGCGCCGGTTCCTGTTCCTGAGGTGCGGAAGGCGGGCAAGCCGGCCGCCGCGGGTCAGCGCCGGGGTACCGGCGCGCCGCAACGTGGCAAGCGCGGCAAGCCACGCCGCCGGTCCTGAACCGTCAGATCTCCCCGAGCGCGGTGACGACCTCGGTGGCCCACGCACGGATGGACTCCTGGTCGGTGCTGGTCCGGTGCAGGATGAGCAGGGCCTTGCCGTCGAGGAGTGCGATGGTGGGGTTGAACGGGCCCTGCAAGAGGTCGAGGCTCGCCATCGCCTCGGCGTCGCCCGACAGGTTCGCGGCCCGGATCTGGCTGTTGAACTCGTCCTCGAGCCGCGCGGGGTCCATCGACATGAAGTGCTCGGCGTCGGTGATCAGACTGTTCCGGACCACGTCCGCACCGTTGACCCGCTCGTCGACGTCGGGCGCGTTGGGCGAGTCCCCGGTGCTGTTGTTGACCACGGTCAGCATGACGTCGGCCAGGTCGACCGCCCGGTTCGCCAGGTAGTAGTTCGTCCGCCAGGTGACCATGCCTCAGCCCTGCCCGTCCGCGCGGCGGTAGACGGTGGCGATGTCGTGTAGGGCCATCGCGATCTGGTCGATGTGCCCGCATCCGGTGCGCTGCCGCGTGCCGATGTCGTCGGTGAACGCGCCGTAGGCCCGCTCCATGGCGCCAACCGCGGCGACCTGAAGCGGCCGCTCGGTCCGCTCGAGGTCGGTGATAGTGCCGATCGGCGCCCGCAGCGCGTCGGCGACCGCAGGCAGCTCGGTGCGCGCCACGGCCTAACGGTCAAAGTGATGTAGGTCGGTGACCTGTCGCGCTCGCGGGTCGTTGCTGGTAGACCGCTTACGGCGCAACCGCTTGACTCCAGCCAACGTCTCCAGCTCGGTCAGCTCCCGGCCGAGCGGGCCCAGCTCGGTCGGCTTCTCGGCAGTCTCGAAATCGTGCAGCAGCAAGACGTACCGCTTACCGGCGCTGGCCCGCTCGGCGGCCGGCACCGGCGAGTCGGACCGCAACAGCGTGTCGGCCACCCGGTTCAGCCTGGCGTTCAGGTCGGCTTTCCAGGCCCGATCGTGCGCGATCCAGAAATTGTTTCTCCGGTAGTACACGTAGATGAACTCGCACACGAACCACGTGAGCGCGGCGAAGAACAAGGCCGTGAAGACCAACTTGTGCACCGGCACCTCGTCGATCGCCGGCGGGCCAGGGACACGCCCGGCGGCTTCGTCGCCGGCCTCCTGCGCGTCGAACTGCCACACGTACTCCTCGACGTAGGCGGTGCGGTCGCTGCCAACGTTGGCATCCCGCAAGGTTGTCTGTACCTCATAGTCGAGGTTGTTCTCGCCGCACGCGCTGGCCGGCAGGGAGTTCTCTGTCGACAGCCACAGCACGGCCACCCCAGGAAGGCCAGTCGCGATGTCCTCGCACCCGTACGGGGTCTCGTCCGTCACCCCGATCACCACGATCGAGCGGTCGCCGATCAGCCGCCGGACCCGGTCTGCGTCGACAAACAATTCCGCACCACGCTCGACGTGAACCGACGAATAGTTGAGCCACTCGACCACGGACGCTGCCGGACCGTCGCCAACAGGCCTCGCTGTCTCGGTGCTGATCCAGAGGCAGGCTCCCAGGAAGAGCACCACCAACAACGCACCGCCCGTGTGCCCGACGGAGTCCGCGCGCGTCGGAGTACCGTCCGCACGGCTCATGACCGGCCACCGGTCAGCTCGAGCCCTTCGTCGGCGATCCGGCCGACTTCGGCCATCGCGTCAGCCGTCTGCGCCTGGTCGAAGAGCGTGCGCGCGGTGGCATACCGCTCGCCTGCACGCGAATCCGGATCCTCGGTGTCGAGCAAGCTTGCGCTCAGCTCCTCGATCCGGGCAAAGGCCTCCGCCCTCGCCAGCCGCATGCCGTCGGTCTCGCTCCGCCCGCCGCGGACCCGCCGCACGAACATGGCGACCAGCCACCCGATGACGCCGGCACCGCCCGCCGCCATCGGAACGACCCGGTTGACACGGACGCTCCACCCCTCCTGGAGTGGCGGCTCGGACGCGTCAAACACCGGTCGGGGTGACACGACCACCCGATCGAGCACGACATCGACCAGATCCACGGCACCGCGCTTCGTCAGAGCGGCCGCGTAGGCGACATCACGCAGGTACGTGGCGCGCTCGCGCCCTGGCCCGGCGAACTCGAGCCAGCCACCGTGCGCGACGGCGATCAGCTCATCGGGAAATCGCTTCGCGAGCCCGGACGCGTAGTTGATGAACGGCGGGCCGGCAGGCGCCGTGGCCAACCGGACACCTGGCCGGTCCTCGTTCACCGCCAAGGCGTCGAGCTGCGCATCCGTGGCCGGGACCGGCGGCGGCTCCTCCGTCGCCGTCCCCAGCACGATGTCGGTGGCGTCGCCGTAGGCGATCAACCTCCACCGCGCCTGCTCTCCGGAATCGTCCAGCAGTTTCCGGTGGCCGTCGTAGAGCCGCGCGATCCACAGCCCTTCGACTACGGTCAGCCGGACGCCCGCCTTCAACGCCCAGCTCAACAGCAGGGTCTCGAAGTGCGGACCGTAGCCATCGAGACCGCCTGCTGGTGCGATCAGCACCCGATCCTGTGGCGACAGCCCAGCACTGATCCGGCCGTCGTCGACAGTGACGGTGGCCCCGGGCAACCGAACGATCCGCTCCCGCGCGAGCTGATCCGTCAGCTCCGGCGGAAGAGGGTCGTCGGGTTGGGCCGAGGCCGGCGCCCCCGCCAGTCCCAGCACCCCCACAACGGCAAGTACGATCCCCACCCCTCGCATGGCGAACAGCGTCCCATCACCCCGACCGCGCCTAGAACAAGGGTGTGAAGATGCACTCGAAGCCGCATTTCTTGCCGGGGCGGTGGGTGGCCGCCATCCAGTACTCGCCGGGGCGGACGAAGCCGCCCATGTACGAGTTGCCGGCGTTCGCGTAGCCGACGCTCGTGGTCGGCGGGCTCTGCGGGCCGATGAGCAGACGTACCCGGCCGGTTCGCCCGCCGACGAAGTACACCGCGACGTAGCCGAACGTCGTGGCCCGGTAGACGGTGTCCAGCGCCGCCTCGAAGCGGGGCGCACCGACGCCCATCGGCTCGGCCCTGGTTTCCAGTGCCCGCAACGCCCCTTCCGCCCGCGTGGCCAGGTCGGTCAGCCGGGCATGCCGGTCCTCGTCGTCGAGCAGCGGACCCAGCAGGCCGGCCAGGCGCTCGACCCGAGCCTCCAGCTCCTGAACACGGGCGAACAGCGCCTCATTGCTTGGTCCGGTCACGGCGACGACGTTACGGCCCGCGTCGCCCTACCGGTCCCAACTTCCGGCGCCCAGGTGGTCGTGAAGGCGGCCCACACCAGCGGCGACCACGTGAGGTCGCCGGTCTTCTCCCACCGCGTCGCCGCGGCGCGTTGCCAGTCGTTGAGCGCGGTCACCGGGTCCTGCGCGCGGTGGGCCGCGTCCACCGCCACCACGGTCGGGCCGAGCACGGGAAGGTCCGGGAAACCGGGGACCAGCCTGCGAAGTCCCTCGTCGGTCGGCAGCGTCCACCTCGTCGCCGTCACGTGCTCGGCTCCCCCGTGCACCATGGCCGTCACCAGACCGGACGGCTCGGCGAACCGGACGTCGCCGCCGCTCTCGCACGCCACCAGCGCCACCCGGCTCGGGATCCGCCACGGGCGCACGGGACCGGGACGGTGCCCCAGCACGAGATCCGCCGCGGTCAGCGGCCGATGCGCGCCGAGCGGCGCCGCCCGGCCCGTCGTCTCGGCCGTGCAGGACAGGTGCATCCGCGCGTCCAGGCCGTGGCCGCCGGTGGTCACGTGGCCGACGTAGACGAAGCGCGCCGCGGTGGCCAGGGCCTTCTCCAGGTGGTCGCGGTCGACGTCGTCGCGGCGCACCCCGCCCGGGACGAAACCCTCGGCCAGCGCCGCCAGCTCCGGCGTCACCTCGCCGAGCACCGAGCCGAGTCCGGACGCGTCGGCGAACCCCGGCACCCTGGGGTCCACCACACCCACGACCGTCCCTTGTGGATCGAACCGGGAGACCGCGCGGCCGACGGCATTGCCAACGGTCGCCGGCGGCAACACGGAGATGTCGCCGTTGTGCACCATCCGTTCGCCGTCGTCGACCCGCAACGCCTCCCACGGCACCAGCGCGGTCGACGGGGACGGCTGGATACGCACGTGGAGCCGAATGCCCTGTGTCAGCCACGAGTCCAGGTCGGCCGCCAACTGCCGCGGAATCAGCGCCTGGGCCAGCCGCGTCGACAGGTCGCGCTCCCGCTCGTGGTCCACCAGCGGCCCGTGGGTGAGCGAACGCCGCAACGCCGCCCCGGCGTCCTCCCCCGGCAGCGGCGACGGCACCGCCGCCGCCCACTCCGCCAGCACGCCCGCCACCCGCTCCCTCGGCAGGATCTGCACGCGCGGCGACGCCGGCTCGTGCTCCCACCGCCACGACAGGTACAGGTCACCGGCGTCGACGAACTTGAGCTGCACGGTCACCACGACGCCACCGCCCGCGCCGACCGCACGGCGAACCCGTACCGCTCCTCTGCGACGTCGATCCAGGTGTCCAATGTGGACGGGACGGCCGGGTCGAGCCGGACCCTTGGTGGCAGCTCGAACCCGGCCGACGGAAAGGCCGGGTCCGTGCCCGCGGTGAAACCCGAAGCCGCGTAAGGAAGATGTAGCTCGGCGACCGGCGGTGCCGGCAGTGCGACCAGCTCACCGCGGGCCACCGGCACCGCGCCGTCGGCGTGCAGTGACACCGCGCCGGCGATGTGGTCGATGTACTCCGCGGCAAGCGCCGAGTCCTCGACCGCGCGGATGGCCAAGAACGCCGCCCTTGTCGCGGGCGCGGAAGCCAACGCCACCCACCGTTCGCGCAGCGGTCCGTGCGGGAACCGCTGGCGCACCGCCTCCGCCGCCAACGCGGCAGGCAGCGCCACATCCAGTGCCCGCCGGGCGATCGCGCGCCGCTCGTCGCCGGTCACCGCAGCCGCTCTGCGCACCAGCGCGTCCGCGCGCCACCACGCCATGCCCAACGCCACGTGCCACAGCCCGGCCGCGTCGCACCTCGCCACCGTCTCGTCGTAGCAGGACTCGGCGGCCGCGAACTCCCCCAACGCCTCGAACGCCGAACCCCGCACCTGCTGCACCGCAACCATTTCCAACGGCGTCGCCCCTGGCGCCAGCCGGTCGAGCAGCGCCAGCGCCTCGTCCGGCCTGCCGCGCAGGACCGCGACCGCGGCCCGGCCGACCTGACACGCCGCGAGCCGGCGCGCGTCACCGGCGAGCAGGCGCTCCGCGTCGTCGTACAACGCGTCCGCGCGGTCGCCGTCCGAGGCGAGGTAAGCCAACCGCGCCAAGCTGGTCAGGGCGGTGGCTTCGCCATCGACGTCCCCGGTCGCGGCGCACAGTTCGCGGGCCAGCGTCAGGTGCTCGACGGCGCCGGGCAGATCACCGGTGCCGCTCGCGATCTCCGCGAGTGTCATGTGGACAGTGGCGGCGAGCATCGGCGCGGCCGCGTACGCCAGGTCCAACGCTAGCCGCGCCTCCGCCGCCGCCTCCGCGTACCGTCCGCCGGTGGCGAGCACGCGGGCACGCGTCGTCCGCACGGCCGCATCGAGATCCTTACGTGCGCCCACCAACTCGGCCGCCTCGTCAAGGTCCGCCAACGCCTCGGGCAGCCGTGCCAGCAGGTGGTGCTGCCACGCACTGGCCGCCAGCGCGTTCACCAACACCGCGACCGTGCCGTACGCGTCGCCGACGATCGCCAGCGCGGACCGTGCCGCGGTCGCCGCCGCCGTGCTCCACCGCAACGCCCCGGCATGGTCCTCGGCGACATTGGCCAGGTTGCCCGCGACCGCGGCACGGCACGCCAGCGCCTCACCGTCGGCCAGCCCCGCCGTCTCGCGGTGCGCGGCCTCGAACTTGGCCGCGGCGCCCGCTCGGTCACCGGCCGACGCCAGCACCGCGCCCTCGGCGTTCAGCTCGACGAACCGGTGCCACCCCGGCCCGAGGGGCTGCTGCTGACCGGGGTGCTCGGCGAGCAGCCGGCACATCGCCGCGCGCTGCTCGTCGCCCGTCTGGTCGGCGATGATGGCCAGGTTGGCGTACAGGTTCTGCAGGAACTCCGGCGCGTGCCTGGCCGCCAGCTCGATCGTGGCGACCGCGTCCGCGTCGGCCTCCGCGAGCCGGCCCGCCATCATCAGCAACCCCACCCGCGTGTGGCGCAGCATCACCTCCTGCTGCGGTTCGGCGTCGACCAGCGCCGCCTCGACGTCCTGCCACGCCTCGTCCCACCGGCCCAGCCAGGGCAGCAGGTCCGCGCGGGAGGCGACGACGATCGCGCGGAGCGGCCCTTCGGCCACCGGGAGCGCCTCGGTCATCAGATCCACCGCGTGCTGCCGGTCCCCCGCGAGATCGACCACATGCGCCAGGTTCAGCAGGCTTTGTGCGCGGTCCGCTGCCGATGCCGATGCGAGCGCGGTCTCGAGTGTGGCTCGCGCGCCAGCCAGATCGCCCGCCGCGGCCTGCCGCACGCCCTCGTTGTGCAGGTCCTTCCAGGCGCTCACCGCGCCGTCCGCTCGGTGACCGTCGCCGTCGACGCGCCGACGCGCGACCGCGCGTAGGCGATGATCGCGGCACGCGACGCCTCGGCGCCGGGCGCCGGTGCAGTGACTTCCGTGGGTGCGGCGAAGTCGGGCGCGTAGACCGTGACCACCCGCCGGTCCGGCGGCAGCAACAGCACCGTGGCGGGCACCGGCGCCGAGCCGGTGAGCCGGCCCAGCCCGTCGATCTCGTCCAGGGCAACGTCGATCTCGTCGAACCGGGCCGCCAGGCGCGGTCCCGGCGCCGGCCCCGGCGCGACGGCCACTTCGAGGACCGTCGCCCCCTGCCGTCGCACCACGGACCACTCCGCGGCAGCCGCCGCGTCCACCACGCCGGCGGGCACCAGCGTCCAGTCCACAATAGACGATCCGGTGAGCACGGTGGTCCCCGCGGAGCTGCCCGCCCCGGCCGCGAGCGCGTACGCGGCCCGACCCGGCACCACCGGGGACAACACCACGCCGTGGTCCTCCGCGAGTGCGGCCACCCGCTCGGACAGCTCCGCATCGGGTGTGTCGAACGAGACGACCTCGGCCAACGCGCGCGACACCGCGTCCTGGTCGTCGAGCAGATGCTCCACAGTGGACACGGCAACAGCGCGTTCCGCCTGCCGGACAACGGGATCCAGCGCCGGCACGCCGGCCGTCGTCGACGCGGGCCACCACGCGTGCGCCCAGTCGAGCTGCGCCACCGTCCGGCAGGCGGCACGGACCCGCCAGTCACCGGCCGCCGGCACGTCCACTTCCGTTCCCCCGCCGAGGATCTCCTCCGCGGCGGACCCGTAGATCTCCCACAGCCACTCGGCCGCTCGTGCCGGGTCGTCGATCCGCGCGGCGGGCACGGGGTCGTCGGCCAGGACGTCCCACGCCAACACCGCACCGGCGCCTTCCAACAACGCCGTGACCTCCGGCCGCGCCGGCCAGTCGCCGACGACGAGCCCGCTCGCACGCGACACCCTCATGCCCCGGCCTCCCGCTCGAGCGCCGACCGCAGCCGGTCGCGCTGGTCCAGGATGACCGACCGCAGCACGCCGTCGAGGACGTCCCACACCTGCTCGGCGGTCACGGCGTCCTGCCGCAGCTCCCTGCCGTGCACCCGCACCCAGAGCCGCCGCAGGTACGCCTCCCGCACGCCGTGCACGTCCGCGCGGACCGCGGGCGGTGCGGCCGACGGCATCCGCAGCACCCGGTGCACGTACGCCTCGCGCTCCCACCTCGACCGCAACCGGGCCGCGGCGCCGCCCGCCGAGGACCCCGTGAGGCCCGCGGACGCCTCGCGACCGAGGACCATCACCACCCGACTCACCTCGTCCGCGAGCTGCCACGGCCCCGCCGACCGGGTGATCTCCTGCCGTACCAAGGCAGGCACGTCCGCCAGCCCGGACCGCAGGTACGTGTTGGTCAGCGGCGCGAACAGACGTTCCAGGATGGACCGGTCGAACGGCTTGGGCAGGTTCCGCTTCGACGCGCTCTCCCCGAGTGCCGGGCGCGCGGGCCGGTCCCGGTCGGTCAGCCCGTGCGCCAGCGCCACCCCCGGCGTGCTCAGCTCCGCCGCCCCCGCGGTGCCCGCCGAGCCGGCCACCAACGCCAGGAACAGTGCCCCATCCGGGGCCGCGGCACAGGTGGCCAGGAACTCCGCCGTCGCGGCCGCTGCCGGCGCCGGTCGCGGCGTGGTCGTCGTGGCCCAGGTCGCCTCGATCAACCGGGTCAGCTCGTTCGCGTTGGCCGAGTCGGTGAGGAAACCACGCAACCCGGCGACGGTCGGCCCCTCCTGCCCGTGGACCTCCGCGAGCACGGGAGCCGCGACGCGCGCGGCGTCCGGCCCCGGCGCGCCGTGCTCACTGGCCAGCTCGAAGCAGCGCTGGAAGTAGAGATCCTGCGGGTTGCCTTCGGTGATCCGCAGCCGCCTGCGTTCCTTCTTCAGCACCACGAACCAGCTCGCGGTCGCGGCCAGCACCGGTCCCGCGCCGGTGATCATGGCCCGCAGGGCGTCGACGTGCTCGACGGCGACCGCGCCGGCCGCGAACTCCGGGTGCTGCACCGGGCGCAGCACCAGCGGGTCGAGGAGCAGCTTGACGGTGCGGGTCAGCGGACGGCCCGCCCCGTTGCTCAACGGCGCGACCGCTTCGCCCAGCGCCGCCCACGCCTGCGCGACGACCAGGCCGCGGGGAAGCATCGCCGTCGCCGTGGTCACCCGACCGAGAGTAGTTGACCGGATTTCTGGGACCGGTAGGCGCGGGGCGCGGCCGACGCTCTCCCCATGACGACCAACCACGGGACGTATCGCAACCCACCGCGCTACCAGCCGGTGCCGTCGCCCTACGCGACGCCGACGCGCCCCCGCCGCCGCTTCCTGCCGCTGCTGACGCTGCTCGCGGTGCTCGCCTTCGCGCTCTTCGGCATCTCCTACCTCGTGTCGCCGGAACCGGACGTCCGGGTGCGGCCGGGCTTCGCGTTCGCGGCGATCGAGGGGCGGGAGGTGGTGCTGGTGCCCTACGAGCGGCACTGGGTGCGCGGCATGTTCCAGCTCCTCGGGCAGGACATCTTCCAGGTGCGGCTCGCGGCCGCGGACCCCGCGACCGGCGCGGTGCTGTGGGACACGCAGCTGTCCGACCAGCTCATCTGGGAGGCGTCGGTGCTCGTCGCGGGCGAGCGGTACGCCTACCTGACGACCGACTCCGGGCTCGTCGTCGTCGCGCTGGCGGACGGGTCGGTGGTGGCGAGGGGCGACGGCGTCAAGGGACTCGGCTCGGCGTACCTCGCGGCGCCGACCGCCTACGCGTACGACCAGGAAGGTCGCCGGGTGCTGGCGTTGAACGCCACCGGCGATGTGCTGGCGGTCGGTCTGGACCAGACGGCGGCCGTGCCGGTCGACATGGCGACGGCCGCCGCGTGGGCCACCCGGCTGTCCACGGAGCCGAGCACCGCCGCCCCACCCGCCGTGACCGGTACGGAGGCGGCGCTCAGCTCGACGGAGCGGATCGCGCTGCGGGACCTGCCGTTCGGCATCCCGGGCAGCGTGCTGGACCGCGTCGCGCAGGACGGTCAGCGGACGCCGGTGTCCGGTCTCGCGTTCTACGGCGCCAAGCTCGTCGTCGACGGCGGGACCGCGGTCGGCGCCGCGACCGGGCACGTGCTGGTCGAGCACCGGCGTTCGGTGAACGACTCCGGCACCACCCTGTCGGTGGTCTCGCTGGAGAGCGGTCAGGTCACCGGCTCGCTGGCCGTCGAGTCCCAGGTGGAGCGCGCCGCCGTCGGACCGGACGGCACCACGGCGATCGCCGCACGCGAGGTGTTCGCCGTGGCGCGCGGCGACGGCAAGGTCGTCCGCATCGACGTCGGCGCGGCGGACTTCTTCGGGAACCCGTAGCTCATGAGTCGTCCCGGAGTTGGTTGCGCTGGATCTGGCGAGCGAGGGCACGACGCACGGAGGCGGACGCGGTGGTGGCCGACGCGGTGGTGGCCGCCTTCGAGGGGACGTCGAGACCGCGACCGATCGCGTCGTACGCCTGCTGGTAACTGGCCGGGATCACCGCTCGGTGCAGTCTCAGATCCTCCTCGACGAGGCGTCGCAGCTCGTCGACGTTCTGAGGCGTGAAGCGCTTCTTCCCTCTGGCGATGGCGTGCACGTAGCGGGTGCAACGAGCGTCGACGGTCTCGGACAGCTCCTCGGCGAGGCCCCACAGGCGGCCTTCGAGCCATGGGATGTCGTGCTGGTCAAGGGAAAGCGGCATCGGGGGCGACGACTCGCCGAGCTTGTACTTCGCCACCTGTTTGGACACCGCGGGCTGACTCATGCCGGTGAGCTGGGCGATTCGCTCCTGAGTCCAGCCGAAGCCGGCGAACAGCTTGATCATCTCGGCGCGAAGCTGCCGCATCTCCTCGCCGGCACGGATGACGTCGTTCATCTCGGCGAGCATCCGCTCGGCCTGCGCCACCGGCAGCGTGTCCATAGCTCGGTTATATACACGACGCCCGCAGTTATAACCAGGTTGTATTCCTTGGTTATAACTGACAGAGTCCCCGGACATGCCCACCTTCGCCGCGTCTGACGGCACCCAGCTCGCATACCGCACCCACGGCGAAGGCGAGCCGCTCGTCTGTATCCCGGGAGGTCCCACCGACGCCGGCTACCTCGGCGACCTCGGCGGCCTGTCCGCACACCGCAGACTGATCGTCGTGGACCTGCGAGGCACCGGCGGGTCCGCGATACCCGAGGACATCACCTCGTACCGCTGCGATCGCCTTGTCGACGACATCGAGGCGCTGCGTGAGCACCTCGAACTCAGCAGGATGGATTTGCTCGGCCACTCGGCCGGCACGAACATCGCGGTGCAGTACGCGGCCCGGTATCCCAAGAACGTCGGCAAGCTGGTGCTGGTCACCCCGAGCGCGGCGGCCGTTGGCATCACGGTCACCGGAGCGATGCGGCGCGAGCTGGCGCAGCTCAGGAAGGACGAGTCGTGGTTCCCGGCGGCGTTCGCCGCGTTGGTGGCGCTCACCGAGGGCAGGGGTGGCGACCGGGAGGCCATCGCTCCTTTCTTCTGGGGCCGGTGGGATGCCGCGGCGCGGCGTCACCCCGCCGCCGGCCCGCCGAGCAACGAGGAGGCCGTCGCGCACTTCGCGGACGATGGCGCCTTCGACCCGGAGACCACACGCGCCGCGCTGGCCGACCACGAGGGCCCGGTGCTGCTGCTCGCCGGGGAGGTCGACCTGAACAGTCCCCCGCCCGCCGTGACCGAGTTCGCCGGCCTGTTCCCCGATGCCGCACTCGTCGTCCAGCCGGGCGCGGGCCACTACCCCTGGGTCGACGACGCCGACCGTTTCGTGGCGACGACCGCGGCCTTCCTGGACTAGGCCGTGTGCTGAGGTTCTTGTTGTTGCTTGCGTTGCTTGTGGCGCTCGGCGTTGAAGGCAGGATTCACTCCTTCAGTGTCGCTGCCCTGCCTGTGTGTTACACCAAGTTCGCGGTCTCCTCGGATGGGTGATTGTTGTTGGTAGGTAAGGGAATTGTCGGGGGTCGCGGGTAGTATAGAACTCATGTACGAAACAAGTCGTGAGTTGCTTACCGGCGGGCAAGGCAACATCCGTCGTGCCGCTCAGGAGACTGCGGGGTTGTTGGATCGGATCGCACGGTTCGCGGTGAACGCTGGGGATGAGTTCGCGTATTTGGAGGTTGCGGCGGTGTATGGGTGGACGGTGCCGTTCGCGCAACGCCGGATCGCGTTAGCGGTCGCGCTGTCGACCCGGTTCCCTGCGACGTTCACGGTGTTCCGGGCGGGGGACATTGAGGAGTTCACGGCA
>Ga0193717_1000785_pt1 | contig 20135 bp, 20 predicted proteins | sample U2c2metaG_FD_145900 | JGI IMG/M metagenome (GOLD analysis project Ga0193717, IMG submission 145900) | Soil microbial communities from a riparian zone of the East river system, Colorado, United States - U2c2 | ecosystem: Environmental > Terrestrial > Soil > Riparian zone | place: USA: East River...
CTGGGGGATGCCGTCGGAATCCGCGCCGGACGCCGCCAGCGCCGCCGCCCCGGCACGCGCCATCGCGGCGACGAACGGCTCGGCGTCGCCTGGGCGTTGCCACCACAGCAGACCGCTGAGCACCAGCTCACCCGCGGAGAGGTAACGGCCGGGGTCGGGCAGCTCGGTGCCGTAGATCCGGGTGACCTTGCGGTCGAGCAGATCCGCCCCGGTCCGCAGGCGCAAGTGCAATCCCGGCAGATCCAGCAGAGTTTTCAGGACTGTCATAAGGGTTGTAGGAAAGCACAAAGAGGCAGGTCCCCGCTCCCCCCGATTCATACTCCCGCGCCGTTGCGGCCCAGGGCCGTAGGTGTGTGTACTGGGTCACTACACCGACTTCGAGGAGCCAGAGAGTGGATTTCCTGCGCCCCACCACCCTGCCGGAGGCGCTCGCCATCAAGGCCGAGCGGCCGGACGCGGTGCCCATCGCCGGGGGGACCGACGTGATGGTCGAGCTGAACTTCGACCACCGCCGCCCCGCCGCGCTGATCGACCTCACCGGGATCGCGGAGCTGGCCGAATGGTCCACATCGGACGGTGTGGTCCGGCTCGGCGCCGGTGTCCCGTACGTCCGGGTCATCGCTGAACTGGGTGAAAAGCTGCCCGCGCTGGCCATGGCTTCCCGCACGGTCGGGTCGCCGCAGATCCGCAACCGCGGCACGGTCGGCGGAAATCTCGGGGCCGCGTCGCCCGCCGGGGACACCCATCCGGTGCTGCTGGCCGCCGGGGCGTCGGTGGAGGTCGCTTCAGTTCGCGGTTCGCGGGTCATCCCGGCCGATGAGTTCTACCTCGGCGTCAAACGGCACGCCCTCGAAGCCGACGAGCTGATCACGGCCGTGCACGTGCCGATCACCGGCGCGCCGCAGCAGTTCTCCAAGGTCGGGACGCGTAACGCGATGGTCATCGCGGTCTGCTCGTTCGCCGTCGCGCTGCACCCCGAACGTTCGCGGGTCGGCGCCGCCGTCGGCTCGGCCGCGCCGACCCCACGTCGTGCGCTGGCCGCCGAGGAGTTCCTGTCGGGTGAGCTGACGGACAAGAACCTCTGGGGCACCCGCGCGGCGATCAGCGACTCCGTGCGCCGGCGGTTCGGCGAGCTCGTTTCGGAGGCCAGTTCACCGATCGACGACGTCCGCGGCAGTGCGGCGTACCGCAAGCACGCGCTCGCGGTGCTGGCCAGGCGGACCTTGACTTGGGCGTGGAACGACTACCAGGGGAGTGAGCGCTCGTGCGCGTGAACGTGACGATCAACGGTGAGTCCCGGCAGGCCGACGACGTGTGGGAGGGCGAAAGCCTGCTCTACGTCCTGCGTGAGCGGCTCGGCCTCCCCGGCTCCAAGAACGCTTGTGAGCAGGGCGAATGCGGGTCCTGCACGGTGTACCTCGACGAGGTCCCGGTCTGCTCGTGCCTGGTCGCCGCCGGTCAGGTGGAGGGCCGCGAGGTCCGGACCGTCGAAGGACTCGCCGACGGCGACAAGCTCGACCCGGTCCAGCAGTCCTTTGTGGACGCCGGTGCCGTGCAGTGCGGTTTCTGCACGCCCGGGCTCGTCGTCGCGGCGCATGACCTGCTGAACCGCGTCGCCAGCCCGAACGACGAGGAGATCCGCGAGGCGCTCGCCGGAAACCTGTGCCGCTGCACAGGATACGAGAAGATCCTCGACGCCGTACGGCTCGCGGCGACGGTCAAGGCGGGTACCGCATGAGGACGGTGATTGAGAACGCGGCGATCGCCACCGTCGATGCGTCCGGTACCGAGATTCCCAGCGGATACGTGGTCATCGAGGATGAGCTGATCGTCGCCGTCGGCGAAGGCCAGGCACCGGCCGGGGAGTACGACGAGCGCATCGACGGACGCGGCCGTCTCGTCACTCCTGGCCTGGTCAACACCCATCACCACCTGTACCAATGGGCGACTCGCGGGCTGGCCGCCGACCACACGCTGTTCGAGTGGCTCGTCGAGCTGTACCCGATCTGGGGCCGGCTCGACGCCGAAATCACCCACGCCGCCGCGACGGCCGGGCTCGCCCGGCTCGCGATGACCGGCTGCACCACCGTCGCCGACCACCACTACGTGTTCCCGCGGGACGCCGGTGACCAGGTCGAAGCGCTGGTGTCCGCGAACAGCCGGATCGGCACGCGGATCCACATCGTGCGCGGCTCGATGGACCGCGGCGAGTCCGACGGCGGGTTGCCGCCGGACAACCTCGTCGAGGAGACCGAAGCCGCGTTGCTTGGCACCGAGCAGGCGATCGACCGGCATCACGACACCTCGGCGAACGCCCGTGTCCGTATCGCGGCCGGGCCGTGCTCGCCGTTCTCGGTCAGCGAGCGGCTGATGACCGGCGCCGCGGAATTGGCCAGGCGTAAGGGAGTCCGGCTCCACACACACCTGGCCGAGACACTCGACGAGGAAGAGCAGTGCCTCGCGGAGGCCGGCTGCACCCCTGCCGAATACGCCGACAAACTCGGCTGGCTCGGCGACGACGTCTGGCTCGCGCATACCGTGCACCTGGCGCCCGAAGCGATCCGCAAGCTCGGCTCGACCCGCACGGGTTCGGCGCACTGCCCGACGTCCAACGGCAGGATCGGCACCGGCATCGCCCCGGTTCGCGCGCTGCTCGACGCGGGTGTGCCGGTCGGGCTCGGTGTCGACGGCGCCGCGTCCAACGAATCCGGCGGGCTCGGCGAGGAGCTGCGGCAGTCGCTTTTCCAGGCGTTGGGGATGGGCACCATGGGCGGTGCGCGCTGCCTCGGCAGGGAGACGGAAATCGGCTCGGTGGAGGTCGGCAAGCTCGCCGACCTGGCGCTTTGGGATCTGGGCGGACTGTTGTACGCCGGGATCACCGACCCGGTCGCCGCACTCGTTCTCGGTGCCACACCACCGATCGCGCGGCTGCTGGTCGGCGGGAAGACCGTGGTATCCGGCGGTGAACTGCGAACGGCCGACGAAGCTTCGATCGCGCGGGAACTCAGCGCGGCCAGCGCACGAATTCGGGAGACGCGATGAGTAGCGCCACGGAAACCACCACCGCGACTGCGACTGGCTCGGCGAACGGCGTCGGCGCGAGCCCGCAACGCCCCGACGGCACGATCAAGGTGCGCGGCGAGTTCGCCTACTCCTCGGACCTGTGGCACGAGGACATGTTGTGGGGCGCCACTTTGCGCAGCCCGCACCCGTACGCGCGGATCGAGAGCATCGACATCGGCGAGGCGCTGAAGGTGCCCGGGGTGTACGCGGTGCTGACCCACCACGACGTACCCGGGGTGAACCGATACGGCCTGGAGCACCAGGATCAGCCGGTGCTGGCCGTGGATGTCGTGCGGTACCAAGGGGAACCGGTGGCGCTGGTCGCCGCCGATCACCCGGAAACCGCGCGGCGTGCGATGAAGCGGATCAAGGTTGTTTACACGGAACTGGAACCGGTGATCGACGTCGAAGCTGCCGTCGCCGGTGAAGGCGCGGATCTGCATCCTGGCGGGAACGTCGTCCGGCACGTGCCGATTCGGCGCGGTGACACGTCCGTCGAAGCGGCTGTCGTGGTGAGCGGCGTGTACGAGGTCGGCATGCAGGACCAGGCCTTCCTCGGACCGGAGTCAGGTATGGCCGTGCCTGCCGAAGACGGCGGTGTCGATCTTTTCGTGGCCACACAATGGCTGCACGTCGATCAGCAGCAGATCGTCGCCGCGCTGGGCCTGCCGAAGGAGAAGGTGCGTCTGACGCTCGGCGGGGTCGGCGGCGCGTTCGGTGTCGATCCAGGTGCACGCCTGCCTGCTCGCGCTGCACACCGGCAAGCCGATCAAGATGGTCTACAACCGCGAGGAATCCTTCTACGGGCACGTGCACCGCCACCCGGCGCGCATGTACTACGAGCACGGCGCGGACGCCGACGGCAAACTCGTCTACGTCAAGGCGCGGCTGTACCTCGACGGTGGCGCGTACGCGTCTTCGACCGGCGCGGTGGTGGCCAACGCGGCGACGCTCGGTGTCGGACCGTACGACGTGCCGAACGTGTCCGTGGACTGCTGGGGTACGTACTCGAACAACCCGCCCTGTGGCGCCATGCGCGGATTCGGTGCGGTACAAGCGGGTTTCGCGTACGAGTCGCAAATGGACAAACTCGCCGAGGCTTGTGGCATCGACCCGGTGGACGTCCGGATTCGCAACGCGATGGCCGAGGGCAGCGTCATGCCGACCGGCCAGGTCGTCGACTCGGCCGCGCCGGTCGCCGAGCTCCTGGAACGCCTGCGAGCCAAGCCCTTGCCCGCGGCGGAAGGAGAACTCGACCTCCGGCGCATGCCGGGCGGCGTCTCGAACACGACGCATGGCGAAGGTGTCGTGCGTGGTGTCGGGTATGCGGTCGGCATCAAGAACGTCTGCTTCTCGGAAGGCTTCGACGACTACTCGACCGCCCGCGTGCGGCTGCAGATCGTCGGCGGCGAGCCGGCGGCGACCGTGCACACCGCGGCCTGTGAGGTCGGCCAGGGCCTGGTGACGATCATGCAGCAGATCGTCCGTACCGAACTGGGCATCGAGCAGGTCACCATCCTGCCGATGGACACCACCATCGGCAACGGCGGCTCGACGTCGGCGTCACGGCAGACCTACGTCACCGGGGGAGCGGTCCAGGCCGCTTGTCTGGCAGTGCGCTCGAAGCTGTTCGCGCACGCGGAAACCAAGCTCGGCACGGCGGCGAGCCGGCTCAGCGTCACCGGTGGCAAGCTCGTTTCGTCGAGCGACGGCGTGCTGGCGGATCTCGTCGACGTGCTCGGCGACGACACCTTCGACGAGACCGTGGAATGGCGGCACCGGCCGACCGAGTCCCTTGACCCCGAGACCGGGCAGGGCATGGCCCATGTCCAGTACGGGTTCGCGGCGCACCGCGCGGTCGTCGACGTCGACACCGAACTCGGGCTGGTGAAGGTGATCTCGCTGGACTGCGCGCAGGACGTCGGCAAGGCGATGAACCCGCAGGCCGTGCTGGGCCAGATCCAGGGCGGGTCGGCGCAGGGGCTCGGGCTCGCGGTGATGGAGGAGATCCAGACCGCCGGCGGCAAGATCCGGAACCCGTCGTTCACCGATTATCTGATCCCGACCGTGCTCGACATGCCACCGATGAGCATCGACGTCCTCGAGCGTGCCGACCCGCACGCGCCGTACGGACTGCGAGGGGTTGGCGAACCGCCGACGATCTCGTCCACCCCGGCGATCGTCGCGGCGATCCGCGCGGCCACCGGGTTGGCACTGCAACGCGTCCCGGTGCGCCCGGAACACCTCACCGGCACCTGATTTCTCAAGACTAGGAGACCTTTCGTGGGGACACGTCTGTCCATATCGGACTCGGACGAGCAGAAGTGGCTCAACGAAGCCGTTCGGCTCGCCACCGTCAACGTCGAAGCTGGCGGTGGCCCGTTCGGCGCGGTGATCGTCCGCGACGGCGAGATCATCGCCACCGGGACCAACCAGGTCACACCGCGGCTCGACCCGACAGCGCACGCCGAAGTCGTCGCCATCCGGGCGGCCTGCCAGGCGATCGGGGACTACAAGCTGACCGGCTGTGTGCTCGTCTCGTCGTGCGAACCCTGCCCGCTGTGCCTGTCCGCTGCCTTGTGGGCGCGGGTGGATCGCGTCCTGTACACCGCGGATCGTGACGACGCCGCCAAAGCGGGCTTCGACGACCGCGAGTTCTACGAGCTCTTCGGGAAGCCGCGCGAGAGCTGGCCCGTCCCGATCGACCAACTGTCCACTTCGGACTTCAACGCGCCTTTCCAGGCCTGGCTGTCGAAACCCGACAAGCTCGCCTACTAAAGACCTCGTGAGTGGCTACGAGTGTTAGAACACCCGTAGCCCCTCACGAGCCACCCACCCAGCCGAAGGTCCCCGCTTTGCCGGGACCTTGGTCGAGCACGCCCACACCGCTGTGGAGACACTCATGACCCAGCTGCGCACTGACCCTCACCCGTCGGAATCCGCGTCACCAGGGACGTCACGGCTAGACCGCTTCTTCAAGATCTCCTTTCGTGGCAGCACGGTCGGCCGCGAGGTTCGTGGAGGCGTCACGACGTTCGTCGCGATGTGCTACATCGTGCTGCTCAACCCGCTCATCCTCGGCGCGTCCGCCGACATCACCGGCGCCCGCCTGACCACCGAGCAGGTCACCACCGCGACCGCGCTGGCCGCGGGGATCACCACGATCCTGATGGGCCTGATCGGCAACGCCCCGCTCGCGCTGGCGGCGGGACTCGGCGTCAACGGGGTCGTCGCGTTCCAGATGGCGCCGGCGATGACGTGGGCGCAGGCCTTCGGGCTCGTGGTGCTGGAGGGCGTGTGCATCGTGCTGATGGCCGTCTCCGGGGTGCGGGAGCGGATCATCAACGCCATCCCGATGCCGCTCAAGGTGGCCATCACCGTGGGGATCGGGCTCTATATCGCGCTGGTCGGCCTGGTCAGCGCCGGGTTCGTGACGCGGACCCCGGACGCGGCGAACTCGACGGTCCCGGTGCGGATGGGTATCGGCGGGCATCTCGTCGGCTGGCCGATCGCGATCTTCTGCATCGGCCTGCTGCTGATGATCGTGCTGATCAGCCGCGCGGTACCGGGCGCGGTGCTCATCAGCATCCTGGTGGCGACCGTGCTGGCGATCGTCGTCAACAGCGTGTTCGACGTCGACGGCTGGGGACTGGTCGTACCGACCGTGCCGGAACACGTCGTCGCGAGCCCGGATTTCAGTCTGTTAGGCGACATCGATCTGTTCGGCGGCTTCGGCTCGGCCGGGATCGCGACGGCGACGGTGTTCCTGTTCACCCTGGTGCTGTCCGGGTTCTTCGACGCCATGGGCACCATCACCAGCGTTTCCGAGGAAGCCGGGCTGGTGAAGGACGGCCGCGTCGAAGGCATGGGCCGGATCCTGCTCGTCGACGGGATCGGCGCTTTCGCCGGTGGCGTCACGGGTTCCGCGCCGAACACGGTGTTCCTCGAATCCGCGGCGGGTGTCGGCGAAGGGGCGCGGACAGGTTTGGCGAGTGTCGTGACCGGTGGATTGTTCACCGCGACGCTGTTCCTGACGCCGATCGCGGCGGTGGTCCCGGCGCAGGCCGCGGCACCGGCGCTGGTCGTCATCGGCGGCATGATGATGGCCCAGTGCGCCCGGATTCCCTGGCGTGACTTGGACTTCGCGATCCCGGTGTTCCTGACGATCGCGCTGATCCCGTTCACCTATTCGATCACGAACGGCATCGGCGCCGGTCTCGTCGCGTACGTTCTGATCAAGGTCGGCAAGGGGCAGTGGCGGGAGATCGGCTGGCTGCTCGGCATCCTGGCCGTGGTCTTCGCCTGTTACTTCGGAATCGAAGGGATCATGCCGTGGCTTTGATGTTCCTCAACGGTGGTGGCATGCGGGGCGGCCCGCTGCACATCCAGCTCCAGGGCACGCCGCTGCTGTGCGTCGCGAAATCCGCGCCGAAGTACCGGTACTTCTCCGTCGGGGACCGCTTCCCGGCGATGTACGAGGTCGAATCCGGCGGCGGCAGCGTCGTCGGCGAGGTCTACGACCTGCCGCTGCGCGTCCTGCGTGACCACCTGATCCCGTCGGAACCACCCGAGCTCGAGATCGGCATCATCGAACTCGAAGACGGCGCCGCCTGCCTCGCCACTGTCCTCCGACAGTCCTTTGTGGATGCCCCAGGCCTCACCGACATCACCGCACTGGGCGACTGGCGCGCCCACCTCGCCACCCTGACCTGAGCCGAAGGGGACTTTCGCTGCCGAGAAGGAAGCAAAAGTCCCCTTCACCCTCGAAAAGGACATGAAAGTCCCCTTCAGCTACCGTCACGCTAGAGCGATCTATCAAATCGGAGGCTGAAATGCCCGAGGTCGAACTGTCCGCAGGCCCGATCGAGTACGAGGACACCGGTGGCGACGGCCCGGTGCTCGTGTTCTTGCACGGCCTGACCATCAACGGCACGGTGTGGCGCCATGTGGTCGCGGACCTGCGCGGGGACTACCGCTGTGTGGTGCCGACCTGGCCGATCGGCGGCCATCGCAAGCCCATGAATCCGGACGCCGACCTCTCGCTGCGCGGCCTCGCCCTGCTCATCGACGAGTTCCTCGAGGAGCTCGAGCTCACCGACGTCACCTTGGTCCTGAACGACTGGGGCGGCGGCCAGCTCCTGCTGTCGGAAGACCGTGCGGACCGCGTCGGCAGGCTCGTCCTGAGCGCCTGCGAGGCGTTCGACAACTACCCGCCGGGTCTGCCCGGCGCGATGATCGGCATTGTCTGCAAGATCCCCGGCGGGCTGAAAACCACGATGAGCCTGTTGCGGTTCAAGGCATTCCAGCGCGCGCCCGGCGCCTGGGGCTGGATGAGCAAACGTGCGGTGCCACCCGAGGTCATGGACGGCTGGTTCCGCCCGGCACGGACCGATCCGGAGATCCGCCGCGACCTCTTCAAGTACGTGAAGTCCTTGCCGTCCAAGGAAACCTTGCTCGAACTCGCCGACAGGATGAAGTCGTTCGACCGGCCGGTGCTCGTGGTCTGGGCGCCCGAGGACAAGCTCATGCCCCGTGAACACGGCCAGCGACTCGTCGACCTTTTCCCGGACGCGCGCCTGGTTGAGATCGGGGACAGCTACACGCTGATCCCCGAGGACCAACCGGCCGAGTTCGCGAAGGCTCTGCGTGGTTTCGTCCCTCATCCGTGAAGGCCACCGGAGGTAGCGGGGGAAGGTTGTCGCGCGGGCTGATCACCGTCGGCATGGTCGTCGCACTGGTGGTTTGGTGCGTCGCCGCCAATTACCTCGCCCATGTTTCCGCGGGCACGCAGCTGAACTGCCGGCTGGACACCCTGGTGTGGCCGTCAACTCTCGGTCTGCGGCTCTGGGAATTCGGCTCCCTGCTGGCGTTCCTGCTCATCGGCGGCGCCTTGTCGATCTTGCTGGGGTCCGGAATCAGCCGTGGACGACAGGCCCGCTTGATCAGCACCGCGGTCTGCGTGCTGCTGGTGGTGGTGAGTACGGGGGGTTACGTCGTGGCCACCCACGCCGTGATGCGTGCCGTGGACGCGCGTGGCACGCATCAGGCCATGGTCGAAGTCGCCGGTGTGTGGCAAGACCCTTGCGCGGGTTAGGAATCCGCGGGAGTTCGTGCTGACCGCTCACCGAACACGAGGTTGAGGACCACCGCCGCCACACACCCGGCGCTGATGCCCGAGTTCAGCACTGTCTGCACCGCGGCGGGGAAGTCGGCGTAGAAGTTCGGCGCGGCGATCGGGATCAGCCCGATCCCCAGTGACGCGGCGACGATCGTCACGTTGGTGGGGCGTTCGAAAGACGCCTTCGCCAGCGTCCGGACACCGCTCACCGCGACACTGCCGAACAACACCAGTCCGGCGCCGCCGAGCACCGGCTGGGGCACCAGCGCGATGATCCCGCCGGTCACCGGCAGCACGCCGAGGATCGCCAGCACCACACCGCTGGCCGCGACGACGTACCGGCTGACCATCCGGGTCAGCGACACGAGCCCGATGTTCTGCGCGAACGCCGTGCACGCGAAGCCGCCGAAGATCGTGCTCAACGCCGTCGCCAGCCCGTCGGCCCGCAGGCCGTCAGCCAGGGTGGCTTCGCTGGTCGGCTTTTCGACGATCTCGCCGAGCGCCAGCATGTCCGCGGTGCTTTCCGCCATCACCACCAGCATCACGATCGCCATGGAGATCACCGCGGCGACGTCGAACACCGGCATGCCGAAGTGGAACGGCGTCACGATCCCGAACGCCGGCGCCTGCGTGAGCGTCGAGGTGTCGACCTCGCCGAGCGGCCAGGCGAACAGTGTCCCGACGATGAGCCCCAGCAGCAACGCGATCCGGCTCCAGAATCCCGAAAGGAACCTGTTGAGCGCGAGTACGGCGATGAGTGTGATGCCCGCGAGGATCAACCCCGACGGTTTCGCGGTCTCCTGCTGGCTCGAGATCCAGTGGATCGCCACCGGCAGCAGCGAGATGCCGATCAGCGTGATCACCGTGCCGGTCACCACCGGCGGGAAGAACCTCGTCAGCCGGGAAAAGAAAGGAGCGGCGAAGACCACGAGCACCCCGCCGACCAGCGTCGCGCCGTAGACCACCCCCAGCGCGTTCTCCGGCCCATGCTGCTTGACGATCGACAGCACGGGCGCCACGGTCGCGAACGTCACGCCGTTGACCAGCGGCAACCGTGCGCCGAAGCGCCAGACGCCGAGGGTTTGCAGGAGGGTCGCGAGCCCGGCGGTGAACAGGCTCGCGCTGATGAGCAGGCTCAGCTCCCCAGGACTCAAGCCCACGGCCGCGCCGATGATCAGCGGCGGCGCGACCACACCGGCGTACATCGCGGCCACATGCTGGATGCCCCCGGCGACCAGTTGCAACGTGGGGGGTTTCCGGTCGACGGGGTGGCGCTCGGCTTGCGTGATGGTGGTGGTCATGGGGCTCCCTCAGGGCGCGCTGGACCGGGGTCCCGGGCACGCGAGCCCGGGACCCTTCAGGGAAAAACGGCTAGAAAGCGGCGAGGGTGTGCCAGGCGAGGCCGGGGTCTTCGGCGTCGTCGCGCAGGATGGTGCCCTCGATGAGGCCGTACGGGCGGTCGGCCGCGTAGAAGACCTCGTTGTCGTTGGTCAGCCCGAACGGTTCGAGGTCGACCAGGAAGTGGTGCTTGTTCGGCAGGGAAAGCCGCACCTCGGCGACCTCGGAGCGAGCCTCGAGAACGGCCTCGCCCATCGCGTACAACGTCTGCTGCAAGGAGAGACTGTGCTTGGTGGCGAAGGTTTCCAGCATGATCCGGCGGACTTCCTGGTGGCTCTTCGCCCAGTCGATGTCGGTGCCCTGGTACCGCCAGCGCGCAGTCATCGCTGTCGCCAGGATGCGATCCTGCGTCTCGCGCAGTGTCGTGTACTTGTCACGCGGGAAACCGTGGAACTCCGAGCCGGTGGACTTCAGCAGCACGAGGTCGTCGAGCCCGGAAACCACCCAGGCCTGATCACCCTGCACGGTGACGGCGGTGGTGCGCTTTTCGTTGCCCGCCTTGGAGAACGAGTGGTCATGCGGCTTGCCCTCGACGGCGATCCGATCCCAGCCGTGCTCGTCGATCAGCACGCGGGCGCCGGTGATGTGGCTGAATTCCCGTACGAAGTGCCTGCCGAGCCGCAGCGCGAAGTCCTCGATCTCGCCGACCGGGCTTTCCTTCGCGAACGCGTACACCGTGTTCTTCTGCGTGTCGGTCGCGACGACGTCGGAGTTGTCTCCGGTGAGATGGGTGCGCTCCAGGCTGCCGCGCAACGACGTCGACACCGTCAGGTCCTTGATGTGGTGCACCGGACCCGCCCGGTTCACCGTGACGAGCCGGACTTCGGCCTTGCCGTACTGGTTGGGTCCCAAGATGATGGCCACCGCGGTTCAGCTCCCTCGGTAGGTGGAATAGGAGAACGGGCTGAGCAGGACCGGCACGTGGTGATGGGCGCCGGGATCGAGAATACGGAAGGACACCGTGATCTCGGGGAAGAACGCGTCCGGCCCGAGGTAGTCGGCGGTGTCGAAAGTCAGCTTGTAGACGCCCGCGTCGAGCTGGTCCGGGCCGAGGTCGCGGAGGCGGCCGTCGTCGTCGGTGACGCCCTCGGCGAGCACGGTTCCGTCGGCGTAGAGCCGGACGGGGATCCCGGCCGCGGGGACGCCTCGCGCGGTGTCGAGGACGTGGGTGGTCACGAGACTCATGCGTGCACCGCCTTTTCCAGTCGCAGCTTGGCGATCTTCGCCAGTTCCTGCCCGGCGATGACGAGTTCGTCGCGGGGATCGTTGCCGAGCCGGTCACGCAGGTTGGCGAGCAGTTCCTCACCGCTGCGGCCGCTGGCACAGACCAGGAAGACGTGACCGAAGCGCTGCTCGTACTCGACGTTGGCGGCCTGGAACTTCTCCGCCGTCGAACCGTCCACACCGGACTGTTCGGACCGCGACCAGCTCGCGCCGGTCCCGCTCCCGGCGGTTTTCTCGCCGATCCGGGGATGGGCCGCCATGGCTTCGTGGATCTCGGCCGGGAGTAACGGGGTGGCCGCGTCCGACGCGGTGAGCAGGGCTTCCACGTCGGCGTACGGCCGCCCGGCCAGCACGGCGTCGACCCAGCGGGGGACCGCGAGGCAAGTCGTGAGGAGGGGGCGCACGTCTTCGGGGCCGGCCTGGTTGAACTCGGCGAGCTCGAGCTGCGACAAGAGCGCTCCTAGCTGGGAATTCTGTATGGCGGAAGAATTATTCTGCTGACGAACGGTACGGCCGGGCGCCCATCTTCGTCAACACTTTGTTGAAAGTGGCTGGTCAGCCGATTTCCCGGTTCAGATAGTTGTACACCGTGAACCGGGTGACCCCGAGGGCTTCGGCGATCGTGGCCACGGACTTCTTCTGGGTGAACGCGCCGCGTTCCTTGAGGATCCGCACCGCTCGCTGCTTGCTCGCGCGGTCGAGCCCGGCGAGCTTGCCGCCCACTTCGCGCTCGACTTCTCCGATCAGGCGGTCCAGCGCGTTGTTGAGCTCGACCGGGGTCGTGGCGGGAGCATCCGTCCGGCGCAGTTGCAGCGTCAGGCGGGTCGCGCCGCCGTCGATCGCGGCCCGCGCGATGCCGCTCAGCGCGCCCAGAAGCGCGTCGGCGTCACCGCGCACTGTCGTGCCGAGCGGGCCGAAATCCGTGGTCAGGCCCGCTTTGTCGGCCGCGTCCCGTGCTTTGAGCGCGTGCGCCGGCGGCTCGCCCTCGCCTTGGAAGGGCTCGCTCGTGAACTCCGCTTCTAGTTCCACCGGCGCAACGTATCCCGCCGGGACGGCCGTTGACGAGACGGAGTGTTCGGAGTTAGTCTCGTTATGCGAAAACAAAATTCCGCACAGCGAAATTATCGCTGTATTTCTCTAACTGCAGATACCCGCGACATCGACCACGAAGGTTTCCGCCATGGCCGAACTTGCCGGTTCACGTCATTCCCTGCCCTACGACGTCAACCTGTCGATCCTTTTCACCGAAATCCCCCTGCTCCGGCGGGCTGAAGTCGCCCGGGTACTGGGCTTCACGGCCGTCGAGTTCTGGTGGCCGTTCGAGGTCGCCGTACCGTCCGACATCGAAGTCGACCAGTTCGTCTCGTCGGTCCGTGAGGCCGAACTCGACCTGATCGGGCTCAACTTCTTCGCCGGGAACATGGCCGCGGGAGATCGCGGGCTCGTGTCGTGGGTCGGGCGGGAACAGGAGTTCGCCGACAGCGTCGACGTCGCCATCGACATCGCGACGCGGTTGCGCTGCCGGACGTTCAACGCCTTGTACGGCAACAGGATCGACGGCGTCGACCCGGCCGAGCAGGACGAGCTCGCGCTCGCCAACCTCGATCTCGCCGCCACCGTGGCCGCGGGGATCGGCGCGCAGCTGGTCCTCGAACCGCTGTCCGGCGCCGAGCGCTATCCGTTGCTGACCGCCGCCGACGCCGTCGAGGTGATCGACAAGCTGGGCCGCGAAAACGTCACCCTGCTGGCCGACCTCTACCACCTGGCGGCCAACGGCGACGACCTCGACGCGGTGGTCGCGGAGTACACGCCGCGCGTCGGGCACGTGCAGATCGCGGACGTACCGGGCCGCGGCCAGCCGGGCTCCGGCTCGCTGGACATCGAGGGCTACCTGGAGAAGCTGCAGGCAGCGGGCTACGACGGGCATGTGGGGATCGAGTACAAGCCGACCGGCTCCAGCGCGGATTCGTTCGACTGGCTGCCGCAGGAGCGAAGGGGACGGAAATGACCAAGATCGGGTTCATCGGGCTGGGCATCATGGGCGGGCCGATGTCGGGCCACCTCGTCGCCGCCGGGCACGACGTCACAGGCTTCGACGTGAGCGCCGACGCCGTCGCGCGGCTCGTGGAGGCCGGTGGGACCGGCGCGTCGAGTGTGGCCGAGGCGGCCGAAGGCGCCGACGTGGTGATCACCATGCTGCCGAACCACCCGCATGTGGAGGACGTCGTGTTCGGCGCGTCCGGCGTGCTGGAGGTCGCGAAGCCCGGCACGCTGCTGATCGACATGAGCACCATCCGGCCGGAGACCTCGCTGGAGGTCGCGAAAGCCGGTAAGGACAAGGGAATCCGCGTGCTGGACGCGCCGGTTTCCGGTGGCGAAGCCGGTGCCAAGCAGGCGGCACTGTCCATTATGGTCGGTGGCGAGGAGGACGACTTCGTCGCCGCCAAACCGCTGTTCGAGGTCGTCGGCAAGACGATCGTGCACGTCGGCCCGCATGGCGCCGGCCAGGTCGTGAAGGCGGCGAACCAGCTGGTCGTCGGCGGGATCTACGGGCTTGTCGGCGAGGCCATCGTGCTGATGGAAGCCTCCGGCGTCGACGCCAAGATCGGCCTCGACGTCCTCGCGGGCGGTCTCGCGGCGAACCGGATCCTCGACCTCAAGCGCGAGTCGATGGTGGCCAGGGAGTTCAAGCCCGGGTTCCGCATCGACCTGCACCACAAGGACATGGGCATCGCGCTCGCGGCCGCGCGGGAGGCCGACGTGTCGCTGCCGCTCACCGGCATGGTCGCGCAGCTCGTGTCCGCGGCGCGTGCCATGGGCTACGGCTCCCTGGACCACTCCGCGCTGCTCAAAGTCACCGAAGCACTTTCCGGCCGTTCCCAGAACGAGGAGTGACCATGCCCAGGATTCCCGTCATGCAAGCCGTCGTCGAAATTCTCAAGAGCGAAGGCGTCGACACCGTGTTCGGCTGTCCCGGCGCGGCGATTCTCCCGCTGTACCAATCCCTGCAGGGCAGCGGTATCGAACACCTCATAGTCCGGCACGAAGAAGGCGCTACGCACATGGCCGACGGCTGGGCACGAACCACCGGCGGGGTCGGGGTCGCGATCGGAACCTCCGGCCCCGCCGGAACCAACATGATCACCGGGCTCTACACCGCGCAGGCCGACTCCGTGCCGATCCTGTGCATCACCGGGCAGGCCGACTCGCGCAAGCTGCACACGGAGGCGTTCCAGGCGGTCGACATCGTCGAGATCGCGAAGCCGGTGACGAAGTGGGCGGTGCAGGCGAAGGAAGCCGCGCAGCTGCCGTGGATCTTCCGCGAGGCGTTCCGTATCGCGCGGTCCGGGCGGCCGGGCCCGGTGCTGATCGACCTGCCGATCGACGTCCAGAAGCAGCTGATCGAGTGGGATTCGAGCATCGACTCGCCGTTGCCGATCACCGTCCCGACGCCGTCGGCGGCCCGGGTCGAGCGCGCGCTGGACATGCTGCTGGCCGCCGAGCGTCCGCTGATCCTCGCGGGTGGCGGTGTGGTGCTCGGTGAGGCGAGCGAGCGGCTGCTGGCTGTCGCCGAGAAGCTCGGCGTGCCGGTCGGCGTCACGCTCATGGGCAAGGGGAGCTTCCCCGAGGGTCACGAGCTGTTCGCCGGGATGGCGGGCATCCAGACGTCGCAGCGCTGGGCGAACGCGGCCTTCCTGGAGTCCGACCTGGTGCTCGCGCTCGGCGCGCGCTTCGGCGACCGCCACACCGGCGAGCTCGACACCTACCGCGGTGAGCGCAAGTTCATCCACGTCGACATCGAGCCGACGCAGCTCGGCAAGGTGTTCGGGCCGGATCTCGGGGTCGTCTCCGACACCGGCGCGTTCCTGGACGCCCTGCTCGTGGCGATTGAGGGTCGAGCTGTGAAGCGCTCCGTTGGCCGGGCGTGGGTCGACAGGTTGTCGGAGCTGAAGGAGGCCCTGCCGCGACGGGACGACTTCGAGTCCGTGCCGATCAAGGCGCCGCGGGTCTTCAAGGAGATCAACGACTACTACGGCGAGGACACCTACTTCGTCACCGCGATCGGGCTGTACCAGATCTGGTCCGGCCAGTTCCAGAAGGCGCACAAGCCACGCCACTACCAGGTCTGCGGCCAGGCCGGCCCGCTCGGCTGGGAGATCCCGGCGGCGATCGGGGTCAAGAAGGCCAAGCCGGAGGCCGAGGTCGTCGGCGTGGTCGGGGACTACTCGTTCCAGTTCCTGGTCGAGGAGCTCGCCGTCGCCGCGCAGTACGACGTCGGGTTCGTGCTGATCATGCTCAACAACGAGTACCTCGGGCTGATCCGCCAGGCCGAGACCGGCTACGACATGAACTTCGAAGTCGACATCCACTACGACGCCAACGGCACGGACAACGTCAAGATCATGGAGGCCTACGGCTGCGCCGGGGTTCGAGTGGTCGATCCGACCGAGATCCGGGCGTCGCTGGAGTGGGCGAAGAAGGAAGCGGACCGCACGAGCCGCCCGGTGCTCGTCGAGATCATGATCGAACGCGAGGGCAACGCCGCGATGGGCAAGGCCCTCGACAGCGTGGTCGAGTTCGAGCCGGTCCCGTAACGTTCGGGTCGACTGGTCGTGAGTGTTTCGCGGGGTTAGAACCCCGCGAAACACTCACGAGCCACCCACCCGGCCGAGCGTGGAAGGAGTCGTGCGTGGACCTGGTTTTCAAGGCCCGGCGTGTGGTCACCAAGGATGGTGAGGCTCCGGCGAGTGTCGGCGTCCATGACGGTCGCATCGTCGCTGTGGAACACGAAGCCGAGTTGACAGCGGACAGGGTGATCGAGCTGGGGACAGACGTCGTGCTGATGCCCGGGCTCGTGGACACCCACGTGCACATCAACGACCCGGGACGCACCGAGTGGGAGGGCTTCGAGACGGCCACCCGCGCGGCCGCGGCCGGGGGAGTCACCACCGTCATCGACATGCCGCTCAACAGCCTGCCGCCGACGGTCGACGTCGCCGCGCTGGAGGTCAAGCGCAAGACGGCCGAGGGCAAGGTGCACGTCGACGTCGGCTTCTGGGGCGGGGCGATCCCGGGCAACACAAGTGATCTGCGGCCGCTGCACGAAGCCGGGGTGTTCGGCTTCAAGTGCTTCCTGCTGCACTCGGGTGTCGACGAGTTCCCGCCGCTCGGTTCGGCCGAGCTCGAAGAGGACTTGCTGGTGCTGAAGGACTTCGGCGGGATGATGATCGTCCACGCCGAGGACTCCGACGAGATCGAGCACGCGCCGGACGCCCATGGCACGCACTACGACGACTTCCTGCACTCGCGTCCGCGCGGCGCGGAGAACGTCGCGATCGCCAGGGTCATCGAGCTGGCCAGGAAAACCGGCGCGCGGGTGCACATACTGCACCTGTCGTCGTCGGACGCGCTGCCCATGATCGCCCAGGCCAAGCGGGACGGGGTCGCGCTGAGCGTCGAGACCTGCCCGCATTACCTGAGCTTCACCGCGGAGGAGATCGGCGACGGCGCGACGCAGTTCAAGTGCTGCCCACCGATCCGCGAGGCGGAGAACCGGGAACTGCTGTGGCAAGGGCTCGCCGACGGCGTGATCGACTTCGTCGTCAGCGACCATTCGCCGTGCACGCCGGAGCTGAAACGCTTCGACATCGGCGACTTCGGTGAGGCGTGGGGCGGGATCGCGAGCCTGCAGCTCGGGCTGCCCGCGGTGTGGACGCAGGCACGGGAACGCGGGTTCGCCGTGGCCGACGTCGTACGCTGGATGGCGGAGCGCCCGGCCGCGCAGGCCGGGATGCGGCGCAAGGGACATATCGAAGTGGGCTACGACGCCGACTTCTGCGTGCTCGCGCCGGAAGAGACTTTCGTGGTGGACGTGGCGAAGCTGCGTCACCGCAACCCGATCAGCGCGTACCACGGCCGGGAACTGGCCGGCGTGGTACGGAGCACGTGGTTGCGAGGTAAGGAAATCACCGGTGAGCGGCCGTTCGGCGAGCTGCTCAGCCGGGGCAATTGCTAGGTGTGGAGGAATTTGTGAGTGACCGTCCTGAGTGGACTTCCCAGCCGGATCTGGCTTCGCGGCTGTTCGGCGGGACAGTGATGTGGGCCACCGACGAGCTGTTCGCCGAGAAGGAGAACCTCGTCAACACGTGGACCCCGGCGCACCGGGCGGAGACGTTCGGCCCCAAGGGGCAGGTCTACGACGGCTGGGAGACCCGGCGTCGTCGTGACGCCGGCAGTGACCAGGCGATCGTGCGGCTCGGCCTGCCCGGGGTGATTTCGGGCGTGGTCGTGGACACCGCGTTCTTCAAGGGGAACTTCCCGCCGTTCGTCTCGCTCGAAGCTTGCGCGGTGGAGGGTTACCCGAGTGCGGCCGAACTGTCCGAAATGGACTGGGAGATGATCGCGCCGCGCGCGCCGATCACCGGTGACTCGCAGAACTTCATCCCGATCGCCGAGGAGCGACGCTTCACGCACGTCCGGGTCAGCATGCACCCGGACGGCGGCATCGCGCGGCTGCGCGTCCACGGCGAGTCCGTACCGGATCCCAAGCTGCTCGACCTCGGCGCGCTCGACCTCGCGGCGCTGGAGAACGGCGCGCTCTGCACCGGCTGCAGCAACATGTTCTACTCGTCGCCGAACAACATGTTCGCCCCCGGACTCGCCGCGCATCAGGCCGAAGGCTGGGAAACCTCGCGCCGCCGCGACGACGGCAACGACTGGGCCACCGTGCGGCTCGCGGGCGCCGGCGTCATCCGGTTCGCCGACGTGGATACCAGCAATCTCAAGGGAAACGCGCCCGGTTGGGCTTCATTGCGGGGATGCGACGCGAACACGTCCACTGTGGACGATCCGAACGCCTGGTTCGAGTTGCTCCCGCGCACGCGGCTGCAGCCGGACACCCGGCACCGGTTCGTGCTCGCGGGCGACCGTGAGGTGACCGACGTCCGGCTGGACATCTTCCCCGACGGCGGTCTCGCCCGCCTGCGCCTCTTCGGCGCGCTGACGGCGTTGGGCCAGAAGACCCTCACCTCGCGCTACGACTCCACCACCTCGTAGCGCCCGGCAGGTGCTATGAACGGACCTTTCCTTGCGTCTCGTGCAAGGAAAGGTCCGTTCATAGCGTTTGTGGCGGGGTCAGGGCTTGGACTGGCGCCGGGACGAGATGACGCCGGTGTTGAAACCCGCCAGGTGGAGCCCACCGGCGAACCGCGCGTGCTCGATCTTGACGCACCGGTTCATCACGACGTCCAGCCCGGCATCGCCAGCGAGCTTGGCCACCGGTTCGTGCCAGAGCCCGAGCTGCAGCCACAGCGTCCGCGCGCCCGCCGCGATGACCTCTTCGGCCACGCCCGGCAGGTCGTCGTGCTTGCGGAAAACGCTCACCAGGTCGACGCCGCCGGGCACGTCCGCGAGCGTCGGATACACCGGCTGCCCGAGCAGCTCATCGAGTCGCGGGTTGACGAAGTTGACCTTGTACTTGCTCGACGACAGCAGATAGGTCGCCACGAAGTAGCTCGGCCGCGCCGGGTTGTTCGACGCGCCGACGATCGTCACCGACTCCGTCCGCGACAGGATCCGCAGCCGCTCGCGCGCACCGACTTCGAGCGTCACCGCGCCACCGCCTTGTCCAGCGCCTGATCGAGGTCCCACAGGATGTCGTCGAGGTCTTCCAGCCCGACGGACAGCCGGATCAGGTCGGGCCCGACGCCGCCCGCGAGGAGCTGCTCGTCGGTCAGCTGCTGATGCGTTGTCGACGCCGGGTGGATCACCAGCGACCGCGCGTCGCCGACGTTGGCCAGGTGGGAGAGCAGCTCGACGGAGTTGACGAACGTCTCGCCCGCCGCGCGCCCGCCCTTGACCCCGAACGCGAACACCGCGCCCGGCCCGGCGGGCAGATACCGGCGAGCGCGCTCGTGATGCGGGTGCCCGGGCAGGCCCGCGTAGTTCACCCAGTCGACCCGCGGATCCGCCTGGAGGTACTCGGCGACGGCCTGCGCGTTCGCGACATGCGCGTCCATCCGCTGCGGCAGCGTCTCGACGCCCTGCAGCAGCAAGAATGCCGAATGCGGCGAAAGCACCGCGCCGATGTCGCGCAGCTGCTCGGCCCGAAGCCGTGTGCAGAACGCGTACTCGCCGAAGTTCTCCCAGTACTTCAGGCCGCCGTAGCTCTCGACGACCTCGGTCATCCGGGGGAACTTCCCGTTGCCCCAGTTGAACTTCCCGCTCTCGACCACGATCCCGCCGAGTGTGGTGCCGTGCCCGCCGAGGAACTTCGTCGCCGAGTGGAGCACGATGTCGGCGCCGTGCTCGATCGGGCGACAGAGGTACGGCG
>Ga0193717_1000787_pt1 | contig 20117 bp, 18 predicted proteins | sample U2c2metaG_FD_145900 | JGI IMG/M metagenome (GOLD analysis project Ga0193717, IMG submission 145900) | Soil microbial communities from a riparian zone of the East river system, Colorado, United States - U2c2 | ecosystem: Environmental > Terrestrial > Soil > Riparian zone | place: USA: East River...
GCGCCCAGGCGAACACCGGCCGGTTCTTGATGAATTCACGCATAGCAGAAGTATGGGGTCAGGCACCGTTTTCTAGCAAAAGGTGCCTGACCCCATTTCTACTGCGATTCGCGCGTCGCGCGGAAGGAGATCTTCGGCCAGCGCTCGATCGTGAGCTCGAGGTTCACGCGCGAGGGCGCGAGGTACACGAGCGCGCCCGAATGATCGACGGCGAGGTGATCGTAGGCCTTCGTCCGGAACTCCTCGAGATGCCGTTCGTCATCGCAGTAAATCCAGCGCGCTGTGTACACGCCAATCGTATCGAACACGCAGGTAACCGCGTATTCGTCCTGCAAGCGGAACGCCACGACTTCGAACTGCAGCTGGCCGACGGCGCCCAGGATCATGTCGTTGTTGCGCAGCGGCTTGAACAACTGCGTGGCACCCTCTTCGCACAGCTGGTCGAGACCCTTGGCCAGCTGCTTTATCTTGAGCGGGTCCTTGAGCACCGCACGGCGAAACATTTCCGGCGCGAAGTTGGGGATGCCGGTGAAGGTGAGCTTCTCGCCTTCGGTGAAGGTGTCACCAATATTGATAGTGCCGTGGTTGTGCAGGCCGATGATGTCGCCCGCGAACGCTTCGTCGGCCGCCTGGCGGTCGGCGGCCATGAACGTGAGCGCGTCGGCGATGCGCATCTCCTTGTCGAGGCGCACGTGGTACATGCGCATGCCGCGCGTGTATTTGCCCGAGCACAGCCGCATGAACGCGATGCGATCGCGATGCTGCGGATCCATGTTCGCCTGGATCTTGAACACGAAGCCGGTCAGCTTTTCCTCATCGGAAGCCACTTCGCGCTGCACGGCCGCTCGTGGCAGCGGACTTGGTGCGTGGCGAGCGAAATGCGCCAGCAACTCTTCCACACCGAAATTAGAAATCGCCGAGCCGAAGAACACCGGCGACTGGCGCCCGTCGAGATAGGCATCCACGTTGAACTCCGGCGTCCCGCCGCGTACCAGCTCAATTTCATCGTCGAAGCGCGCGGCACGGTCGCCGAGGAACTCGCGACCTTCGGCGCTGTGCAGTCCTTCGATGGTGCGATTGGTACCGCGCTCGCCACGCGCCGCGGCCTCGTAGACGTAGATGCGATCCTCGAGCAGGTGATAGACGCCGGCCAGATCGCGCCCCATGCCGATGGGCCAGGTCACGGGCGCGGTGCGGATCTTGAGCACGCTCTCGATTTCGTCGAGCAACTCGATGGGCGCGCGACCCTCGCGATCGAGCTTGTTGATGAAGGTCATTATCGGCGTGTCCCTCATTCGACACACCTCCATCAACTTGATGGTTCTCTCTTCAACACCCTTGGCGCAGTCGATGACCATGAGCGCGCTATCTACCGCCGTCAGCGTGCGGTACGTGTCTTCGGAGAAGTCTTCGTGGCCGGGCGTGTCGAGCAGATTGATGATGTTCTCGCGGAACGGGAACTGCATCACCGAGGAGGTGATGGAAATTCCGCGCTGCTTCTCGAGCGCCATCCAGTCCGAGGTGGCATGGCGCGCCGCCTTGCGGCCCTTGACGGTGCCGGCGAGCTGAATGGCGCCTCCGAACAGCAGCAGCTTTTCCGTCAGCGTGGTCTTGCCCGCGTCGGGATGCGAAATGATGGCAAAAGTCCTTCTTTTCCTTATTTCTCCGACACTTACTTCAGCCGCCATAGCCCATCACTCGACAAAAAGGACACATATAGGGACACAAACTCCAGAGTCAGCCTGATCACGCATCGCCTGCCCTACCACCGCACCTGCTGCATAGCAGCACGACTTGGACAACGGACCAAGGCCGCAGACAACATCGATCGAGGGGCGCTGAAGGCCTTATGGCGGCCCCACGGGCCACCAAGAAAGGCGGCGCATGATACCAGCCCTCCCAGTCATCCTCTCTCCAGTGGTTCCGGCACGGCACCAAGCCCGAGGAACTGGGCTGGCTCCTCCCTACATTTGCCGAAGTCATGGGTCCCGCGGAATGCTGGGTGCAGCACGACCACAAGCCACCGAACTCCGGAAGTAGTCGATGGACTACCGATACTCCGTAGGTGGGGGCCTTTCATCGCGCATAGAAGACGTGTGCCGAGGCCGTCATGCGCCGGTACGCCTGTTCGCTCCCGCGAATGCCAGGCGAAGACTTGAACCAGGCACGCTGCGTTTCGCTCAGCGACTCCGCCGCGGACTTGCCCCCGGTGTAGCGGCGATAGAAATCCGCTGCGAACTCGCTGGCGTACACATCTTCCACGGGCCACAAGGTGCCGATCACGCCGCGGGCACCTGCTCGCAGGAAGGCTCCCTGCAAGCCCGACATACCTTCCGCGAACCTCACGGGACCCACGGCCGTATCGCAGGCGCCGAGGAATACCAGGTCGACATCGCCACGCCATTCCAGCACTTGCCCGGCAGTCAGGTACGCGGCTTTCCCGGCCGCATCACGTGCGGGCAGCAACAGCAGCGACGTCAGCGGTTGAGGAAGATCCGGGAGGCCGTGGGTCGCGAAATGAATCACGTCGACACCCGACTGCCAGTACTTCTCGAGATTGTCCGCGCTACCGTCCTCTCCGGACAGCAGCTTGATCGTCGATCGCGGATTACTTGTCCTGAATAGCGCGGCAATCGCGCGCACTTCTGAATTCGTATTCTGCAAGGTTGAAAAAACCGCAGACTCCGGCAAGTCGGCGATCGACCGCGCATCGCTGGCCAGCGCAACGAGATCGATAGAGGGATTCTCTCTGAATGCAGGCGGCGTGCGCGGCTCGAACAGCGACGTGATCATCACCACGGACTGCCGGTCGGTCAGACGGCTCGCGCTTCGCGGCCGGCTCAGTCCCGCAAAGGGAATGCTGTCGATCTTTCCGTCCGCGACGATCTGGATCGTCGTCGAGTCGGCGGCTATCGCATAGGGCGGGATCAGAACAACGGAGAGGCGTGCAAGCGTCGCGTCGACCTGTTGCGGCGTCCGCGATCGAATGGCCGTGGCCAAAGCAGACAGGTCGCGCGCGACGCCCGCGGGGCTGGCGGCGAGTACCGTCGAGCGAATACCGGCGGAATCGCGCGCCCACAAATAGGCATGCTCGGTGTCGAGCATGTATGAAAGTTGGGTCACTCCCTCGCCGATCGCGGGCCACGCCGCATCGACCGACGGCAAAATGCCGGTTGCGCTCGCTGCGCGTGCCGATACAGCCCGCAGTCGATCGACCTGCGCGCGCAATTGCGCGATGTCGAGCTGCAGGATCTCGAGCTGGCGCGTGACATTGTCGGAACTCTCGAGCAGTGCAGCCATGCGCACTCGTTTGCCTGCCATTGCCGTCAGAAGCTCATCGACACGTTCCTGCGCCACCGCATCGAGTTGTGAAACCCGCGCGGGATCGAAGTTGTTCGCGCGCGCCCATTCGAGCACGCGCAGCGCTTCCTCTTCCGTGACTGATACGGGCGAGAGCTTGTCAGGTCCGCGCGCCACGGCATCACGCATCAGCAGATCCACATAGCCACGAAAAATCTGCTGCTCCTGCGCCGCAGTCGCAGCCTGGATTTCCGGGCTGTTGAGGTTACTTCGGTACTTGAAGATCAGCGCAATGGCCAGTTGGTACTCTTCGCGTGCCTTGTCTATCTCGCCGCGCACGACGTGCGATTGCGCCAGGAGGCGACGGCCGCCGAGTTCGAGCGTCGTGTCCTGCCGGTGAATGCCGGCATTCAGCGCAATCTGCGTGAGCGCTGTCGCCTCGGAAACTGCCTGTGACGTTCGACGTGACTGAGCCAGCAGCGATTCGGCGAGCGTGAGACGCACCTCGTGAAGCTTGTAGTACTCGGGATCGAGATCGGGCATCGCAATGATCTGACGACACGTGGCGATGGCACGCTCGAAGTCGAGCGCCGCGACGTAATCTTTCGCGAGTTCCAGAAGCGCTTGCAAGTGCGAGTCTGCGGCGGTCGCGACAGAATCCGCCTCAGTATGCAGAGCCACGGCCCTCGCGAAATCACCCGCGTCTCGCGCGAGTACCCCGTTGGCGATCAGGCTGATGATCAGGCCGCCGGAATCTTTGGTTTGGCGATACAGCTTCAGCGCTGCCTCGTGGAACGTGGTCGCCTGCGGGGTGTCACCGCGCGCCTGGTACGCGCGACCGAGGCCATGCAGAGCGCGCGGCTCGTTCAGTTTCATTTTGTGCTTTCGCGCCAGGTCAAGGGCGCGAAGCAGGTGTTCGATCGCAGGATCGATGTGTCCCGCATTGATTTCCGCGTTGGCGGCGTTGAACAGCATCGTCGCTCGTCGACCAGGTGCCCCGACGTGATCCAACGAGGCGAGCACGCGGTCGAAATATTGCTTTGCGGTCCGATAGTCGCCCTCTTCGGAGGCGAGTACCCCCAGGTTTGCCAACGACTGCACCCGTCCACGGCGATCTCCGATCGCCTCGTACATCGGAATAACCTCCTGCCATTTGCTTCGCGCTCCTGGCCAGTCATAGAGGTTGTAGGCAAGCACGCCCTGGAGATTGACGGCCCTCGCTCGTTCAGTGGCACCCAGTGATTTGTCGGAACTGAGAGAGATCAACAAGTCTTTCGCTTGGCGCGCAGCTTCCCCGCGCGTCGGGTTTCGTGCGCCAGCATCCTTGACGAGCTCCAGCAGCACGGCCACTTCTGCGAGTTGCGCTCGCCCGGTATTGCGTGTCGCGCCGAGGGCCGCAAATCTACGCACTGCGCTTTGCGCGTCGAGCAGCGCGCTCTTCAGATCAACCGATTTCCGGTAGTTGATGCGCGAACGCAGCATGCGCCCCCAAGCCGCCAAAACCGGGCTGCCGTCGCTGGATTCAAAATGCGCCAGTGCCAGGTCGATGTCGCGAATTTCGTCCCCAGACTCAATACTGAGCTTCGCGTTCGTGGCCATGGACCAAGCGCGAATGGCCGTGAGTCGGGCCTGCACCTCGGGGTACGACACCGTTTCTGAGTTGTAGCGAAAGATCTTCAGTCTGACCGCGCCAGGCTGTTCGAATTCCGGCGCGCTTTCGATCGAGATTACCAGGCGTGCGTCACGCGGCACTGCCAGCACCGCCAACTCAATTCCGCTGCCGACCAGCTTCGAATCGACTTCAATGGTTTCCGCCGCGATGCCCCGCGCGTTTTCGCCTGTTACGCGCACCTTCACATCGGGGCCATCCTCCTCGACCATCGCGACGTACGTCGCGTCTGCTTCGACCGGATATTCACGGTGCGCGATATCGGTTTGAGCTTTTCGTTCGAGCGTGACTTCTTCATCGACGATGAGAACACCATCGACGTCCGCGCGATGCCCGGACGAACATGCTGTGAGGAATGCTGCACACAGGACCGCAAGGCAGAATCCGCCTGTTCTTGTTGTTGTTTTCGCCGTAGCCATCTGCCCGATCCCCAGATTCCGAGCCCGGAGAATAGAGTGGCGAGCGGCCGGTCGCTAGCTTTCTACCCGTTGAAATCTCGATTGGTGAGTCAGGATTGCCGAAGATCGAGCTTCAGCACGATGGCGTCTTCGCGCCCATCGGGGGCCTGATAATACCCGCGACGAATGCCGATTTGTTCGAATCCGAGCCGTTGATACAGACGGATCGCCGCCAGGTTGGTGGGCCGGACTTCGAGAAACGCCTCGTTGATCCCGGCAGCCGCGGCGCGTTCCAGCATGTGCTCGAGCAGGCGGCGGCCGAAGCCGACGATGCGGAATTCCTCGCGGACACAGAGATTGAGAATGTGCGCCTCGCCCGCCCCCAGGCTCATGACGCCGTAGCCGATGATGTGTCCGGCCATATCCAGCGCGCGGCAGGTGTAACCCACGCGCAGGCAGTCGCGAAAAATGTTCTCGCTCCACGGAAACGCGTAGCTCTTGAGTTCGATGGCGGCGACTTCGGTCAAGTCCATTTCCATCATCGGCCGGATGTGGACCTCCGGGACCTTTCGCAGGTCTTGGGGCGCGGCGGCCATCTAGGAGCCTGCCTGACCGGTCAGGCGCGCGTACGTGGCTCGCGCGAACTTCAGATCCTCCCAGGCCTTGCGTTTATCGGACGGCGTCCGAAGTAGATAGGCGGGATGGTAGGTGACGACGAGCGGCGTGTTCGCCTCACCGAACGTGTGCAGCTTGCCGCGCAACCGCGCGAGCGGTGCGTCGGTGGCGAGCAGGTTTTGTGCGGCTATCCGGCCGACCGCAAGCATGACCTTCGGTTTGAGCAGCGCGATCTGGTTCGACAGGTACGGCAGGCACTTCGACACTTCGTCGGGTTTCGGATCCCGGTTGCCCGGCGGGCGGCACTTGAGAATATTGGCGATGAACACGGTCTCGCGCGGTAGACCGATGGCCAGCAGCATGGCGTTGAGCAACTGGCCCGCGCGACCGACGAACGGCTCGCCCTGCCGGTCTTCCTCGGCACCCGGCGCTTCGCCGATTACCAGCCACTCGGCGCGCGTGGCGCCGACACCGAAGACCGTTTGCGTGCGCGTCTTGCACAGATCGCAGGCCGTGCAGCCCGCTACGCGCTCGCGCAGCACACCCCAGTCGGCGGTGGGCGGAAGCGGCGTCCAGGTCGAAGGCGTAGCGGGCGGCGCCGAAACCGGCACGTTGGTGCGAGCCTCGGCCACGGAGGGAGCGGCTGCTATCTGCGTGATCGCCGCGACTTCAGGTGGCGAGTTCCTGGGAACCCAGCGATCGATACCGAGCGCGTCGAGATAGGCATTGCGCAACGGTCCCATGGGCGCTCCTCAGGCAACACCCACGCGCGGACGCCGCAGCTTGCGCACTAACCACTGCACCGGACCGTAAGTGGCATAGGAAACGAACATGGCAAACAACATCGTCGGCGGATCGAAATGAATGAGGATCAGCATCGGCGTGATGACGAAGGCGAAATACGAGTACTTGACGCGCTTGTCCACGTCGATTTGCTTCAGGCTCAGGTAGCTGAACGGCGAGACCATGAGCGCGGCCGCGTAGCCCGTGACCGCGAAGGCGAGAACCAGCCCCGGGAGTCCAGGCTCACGCCACTTGGCGAAAAACCACACGAACGCGGCCACCACGGCGGCGGCCGAGGGACTGGGCAAGCCCTGGAAGTAGCGCTTGTCGCCGCTGGCCGAATGAAGGTTGAAACGCGCGAGGCGCAGCGCCGCGCACAGCGCGTAGAAGAACGCCACCACCCAGCCGAAGCGCCGCCATTCGTGGCCGTATTCGCTGATGCGCACGACGCCCCATTGATAGACCAGCACCGCCGGCGCGATGCCGAAAGCCACCATGTCGGCGAGGCTGTCGTATTCCTTGCCGAACGGGCTTTCGGTGCCGGTCCAGCGCGCGACGCGACCATCGAGGCCGTCGAACAGCATCGCGATGAAGACGGCGCCACCGGCCACCGCGAAGTTACCGTCGATGGCGGCAACCAACGAGTAGAAGCCCGAAAACAGGCAACCCGTGGTGAGCAGATTGGGCAGCAGGTAGATGCCGCGACGGGGCGTTTTCGCCGGTGTCTGAAGGTCGTTCGTCACGGCCGGCATCATAGGCGAATCCCCCACCTGATACACTCTCGCGCCCCTATGCGCTGGTCCCAATACCCGGTCAACACGACCAAAGAAACTCCCGCCGATGCCGAAGTCGTGAGCCATCAGCTCATGCTGCGCGCCGGGCTCATTCGCAAACTCGCCGCCGGGCTCTACACCTGGATGCCTCTTGGTCTTCGCGCCCTGCGCAAGGTCGAAAACATCGTGCGCGAGGAAATGAATCGTGCCGGTGCGCTCGAGTTATTGATGCCGGGTGTCATCCCCGCCGAGCTGTGGGTGGAATCCGGCAGATGGGGTGAGTTCGGCCCCGAGCTGCTGCGCCTCAAAGATCGCCACGAACGCGATTTTTGCCTCGGGCCCACTCACGAGGAAGTCATCACCGACATCGCGCGCAACGAGCTCAAGAGTTATCGCCAGTTGCCGGCGAACTTCTACCAGGTGCAGATGAAGTTCCGCGACGAGCGCCGCCCGCGTTTCGGCGTGATGCGCGCGCGCGAATTCCTCATGAAAGACGCGTATTCGTTCCATCTCGATCAGAAGGGGCTGCAGGCCGGCTACGACGCCATGCGCGAGGCCTACACGCGCATCTTCACGCGGCTCGGGCTCAAGTTCCGCGCGGTGGTCGCCGATCCGGGCGCCATCGGCGGCAGCGGCTCCGAAGAATTCCACGTGCTCGCCGATTCCGGCGAGGACGCGATCGCGTTTTCCGACGGCGACAACTACGCCGCCAACCTGGAGATGGCCGTGGCGCTGCCACCGCCTGCGCCGCGCCGCGCGCCGTCCGCGACCCTGCAGGAAGTCGCGACGCCCAATGCGCGCACCATCGAGGAAGTCACCGCGCTTCTCAAACTACCGGCCACGAGCCTGGTGAAGACATTGTTAGTCGACGGCGCCGAAGGCGGCGTGGTCGCGCTGCTGGTGCGTGGCGATCACGAATTGAACGCAGTGAAGGCCCAGAAACTCGACGGGGTCGCCAAGCCGCTGCGCATGTCCTCGAACGACACCATCACGAAAGCCACGGGCGCGGAACCCGGCTTTCTCGGGCCCATTGGCTTTCAGGGCAAGATGTACGCGGACCACTCCGTCGTGGCGCTCGCCGATTTCGTGTGCGGCGCGAACAAGAAGGACGCGCATCTCACCGGGGTGAACTTCGGCCGCGACCTGCCGGAACCGACGCCTGCGGACCTGCGCAACATCGTACCCGGCGACCCGAGCCCGTCAGGCAAGGGCACGTTGTCCATCGCGCGCGGCATCGAAGTGGGCCATATTTTCCAGCTCGGCAGTAAGTACAGCGAGTCCATGGGCGCCACCGTGCTCGATGAAACCGGCAAGGCGGCGACGCTGTACATGGGGTGCTACGGAATCGGTGTGACGCGTGTCGTAGCGGCATCCATCGAGCAGAACCATGATGCGCGAGGCATCATCTGGCCGGACGCCATCGCGCCCTTCCAACTGGTGATCGTCCCCATCAACGCACCAAAGTCACCCGCTGTCCGTGAAATTGCCGAACGCCTTTACAACGAACTCGTGGCCGCCGGAGTCGACGTCCTGCTCGACGATCGGGACGAGCGCCCGGGCGTCAAGTTCGCGGATACCGAACTCATCGGCATTCCGCACCGTGTGGTGGTGGGCGATCGGGGCATCACGGCTGGCAAGCTCGAATATCGCCACCGTCGCGCGGAAGCCGCCGAAGAGTTTCCGCTCGGCGATGCCATCTCGTTCATCCGCGACAAGCTCGCGGGCGGCGCTCACTAACTACGTGGCGCGGGGCATGCGCATGGTCCTGCCCCTGCTCGCCGTCTGCTTGGCTGTATTGGTCTTTCCGGGCCTGGCCGCCGCGGCCCCGGCCGCGGACGCGCAACGCGAACCCGAACTCAAGAGCGCGGTTCAGCACGCCATCGACCAGGCGGAATGTTTCGAAGACCGTTACGACTCGGCCGTCTGGTACAAGATGATGGAGCCGCGCCTGCGCAAGCGCGTACCCGAACGCAACGAACGCATGGCGATTCTCAAGAATGTCTTCTGCGAGGCGAATCGCCCCGGAGAAATTCGCCTTCCTCCGGGCCTCGTCATGGCCGTCATCGACATCGAGAGCAATTTCAATCGCTACGCGGTCTCGTATGCGGGTGCGGTCGGGCTCATGCAGGTGATGCCCTTCTGGCCGGAGAGCCTCGGCATGCGCCGCCACCAGTTGATCAAGACCGAGGAAAACATCCGCATGGGCTGCGCGATCCTGCGTTTCTATCTGAAGCGCGAAAAGCACAACGTCGCGCGGGCGCTCGCGCGCTACAACGGCAGCACCGGCAAGCGCTGGTACTCCGACAAGGTGATCGACCAATGGACGCGCTGGAACGGCGCGGATGACCTGGGGCTGAGCGAGCGTCATACAGAAACGAAACTGGTCGTTCGCTGACGCTGCGACGGATCGGCGTGCTCGACGGCAACGTCGGTCACCTTGGAAGCTGGCGAGCCTTCCCACAGCCAGGCGACGAACTCATTGACCACGGCCTCCTCGCCGCACGCCAGGACTTCGACACGGCCATCCGCCAGATTGCGCGCAAAGCCGGACAGGCCAAGAGACTCGGCCTTTCGAACGCAGGTCGCCCGATAGAAAACACCCTGCACGCGACCCGAAACAAAAGAACGCTTGCAGATCATGCGGCATGATAGTCATCAACCAGAAGACGGGCCATGACCGAAATACTCATTGTCTATTACACGCGCCAGGGCGCCACGGCGGAGCTGGCCCGCCAGGCGGCGCGCGGCGTTGAAAGCGTAGCCGGTTGTACCGCCACGTTGCGCACCGTGCCGCCCGTGAGCGCCGAGAGTGAACGGCCGGTCAAACCGGTGCCCGACGCCGGCGCCCCCTACGCCACGCTCGATGATCTGCGTCGCGCCGACGGACTGTTGTTAGGCAGCCCGACGCGCTTCGGCAACATGGCCGCGCCGCTCAAATACTTTCTCGACGGCACATCGAGCCTGTGGCTGAACGGCACGATGTCCGGAAAGCCCGCGGGAGTGTTTTCCGCGTCGCAAACGCTGCACGGGGGACAGGAGTCGACACTGCTGACCATGGCCATTCCGCTGCTGCATCACGGAATGATGCTGTTGGGACTGCCGTTCACCGAGCGCAGCGTGAACCAGACGCGCACCGGCGGCACGCCATATGGCGCCACGCATGTCTCCGGGCTCGCCGCGCAACCCGGCGTCTTGTCCGAAGATGAAATCGCACTCGCGCAGGCGCAGGGGCGCCGCATCGCGGAAGTCGCCGCCACCCTCGCGGCAGGACGCACGGCGCGAAAATAGCACCACGCCTGCGCGGCTGAGCTTAAGCCCGGGCCTTGCCGTCGATCACATCGCGGATGAACGGCACCGTGATGCGCCGTTGCGCGGCGAACGAGGCGTCATCGAGCGTGTCGAGGATTTCGCACAACGTGCGCATGTCGCGCGGAAAGCGGCGCTGGAGATACCGCGCCGTCTCTGTCGGCAATTCGAACCCGCGCAGATGGGCGCGCAGGTTGAGCGCCTCCACCTGTTCTTCGTCGTTCAGTTCGCGCACCGCGAACACGGCGGATGACGCCAGGCGCGATTTCAGGTCCGCCAGTCCGAAGGCCACGTGTACGGGATTCTCGCGTGCCGCGAACAACAGCGTGGCGTTGCGTTCGAGTGCGTGTTGCCAGTGCGAAAACAGGCAGCGCTCCCAGTCATCGAGGCCGGCGATCACCTGCACGTCGTCGTAGCAAGCCACGTCGAGTTGTTGCGTTCCTTCGAGCGCCGCCGGACCGAAGGGCAGCAGCGTCTCGAGCGGCAGATAGGCGGCGCGTTTTCCAGCGGCGGTGGCCGCGCACACCGCCTGCAAGAGATGCGATTTGCCGGCCGTGTGCGGACCCGCGATCCAGGTGGCGCCGGGTGGCGTGTGCTCCGCCAGGTGACGCAGATGCGCCACCAATTCGACGTTGCGCGCGGTCAGAAAGCTCGCGAAGGTGGCGCGCTCCTTGAGTTGCACGCCGAGCGTCAGCTGTCGCATCGGAAAGTCCTTCAGTTCAGGTCGCGAGCGCGCGCCGCGTGAAGGCCGATAGATAGTCGGCGCCCGACACGATGGTCGTGAGCATCGTCACGATGGCGAGCGCGGTCACCATCTCGGGCGTCGGCAGGTCGCTGGCCGCGCCCAGTATCGCCGCCAGCGCCACGGCGAGCTGCATGCCGGTGTTGATCTTGGAGAGCAGTGTCGGCCGGCCGTGCAGCGGCCCGAACCAGAAGTGATATATGACCGCGCCGATGCCGATCATGACATCGCGCGCGACGACCACCGCCGTGAGCCACCAGGGCAGCAGGTTCATCCAGGCTGCGGTGAGGAACAACGCCACCAGCAGTAGTTTGTCGGCCAGCGGATCGAGAAACTTGCCGAGCTGCGAAGTCCAGTTGAAACGCTTGGCCAGCCAGCCGTCGAGCCCGTCGGAAACCGCACACACGGCGACGAGGATCAACGCCGTCCAGTAGTGGCCCGCGTACAGCGCGTCGATGGTGGGCCAGATGAGCGCGATACGCACCAGGCATATGAAGTTTGGAAGGTGGCGCAACATCGCACGCTTCTCTAAAGACGCAGGCGAAATGCGAGGTTGCCGCCGGCCGTGGGGTCCATTCGTTGCAGTTGTGCATTGCCGACGAGTGCCGCCAGCAGCGCGTCTCCGCCCCCGCGCGTCAGCACGGAAAAGGTCGTGCGCGACATTGCCGCTTCGGCGAGCTGAACGCCGCGCACGCCTGGCGCGGCACCGAGAATCTCCGCGGCACGCGCGTATTCCTTGAGCGTGGTCACGCCTTCGATTTCGACGAGGATCAAAGTTTCGGGCAGGGCCGCGTAGGAAACCGCGTTGCGCGCGAACACGTCGGCCGCACCATGCACGCCCTCTTCGAGCGAGCCATTCCAGGATTCGCTGACACCCGGCGCATTCAGCGTCCAGCGCCAGGTCCCGCCATTGGCGACGGCGTCCCCGTAACCCACCAGGACACCGTCGGCGCGCAAGCGCTGCGCGGCCGCGAGTGCTGCGTCCGTGGAAATGTCGCCGGTAGTTGGAAGGTTCAGCGCCTCCGGGCGCGCCACGGTGATCGGCTGTCCGCGACGATTGCCGGCGGCATCGAGCGCACCTTCGACCTGGCGGCGTGTCTCGAAGGCGCCCGAGGCGGGCCCGCCCGTGAGGATGACCAGCAACACCGGACGTTCGCTGCCCCACACCGTGCGGCCCGCCGCGAGGATGTCGCGCTCGAGCGCAGCCGCGTCGAACATCACGGTCGTGGCGCTACCGGTGCCCGCAGGGCGCGTGCCGAGCACATAGGTCTGCGCCTGCGCGAGCACGTGGGCAAGCGCCGGGTCGTTGGCGGCGTCGCGCGCGCCCGTGGCGCGCACCAGCACCACGCGCAATGCGGCCTGTGCCTGCACCGCTGGATCAGTTTGTGAAGAGACGTTGGCCTCGAACAAGCGCACCTGGCGCGTGGCCCACGCGGAACCTGCAAATGCAAGCATCGCGACGGCGATGAAACTGACGACGAATGTGCGCATTGGCTACAATATCGCACGTTTTTTCCTGACCTGCCGCGCCGGTAACCCGGTGTAGAGAATCCCCTATTCATGACTGAAACCGGACTCACCTATCGCGACGCCGGCGTCGATATCGACGCGGGCGATGAACTCGTCGAACGCATCAAGCCCGTCGTCAAAAGGACCATGCGCAAGGAGGTCCTCGCCGGCATCGGCGGGTTCGGCGCGCTGGTCGAAGTGCCGCTCGACCGTTATCGCCGGCCGGTGCTGGTGTCGGGCACCGATGGTGTGGGAACCAAGCTGCGGCTGGCCATCGACACGGGCCGCCACGACAAGATCGGTATCGACCTCGTGGCCATGTGCGCCAATGACATCGTGGTTTCTGGCGCCGAACCGCTCTTCTTCCTCGACTACTACGCCACCGGCAAATTGCGCGTCGATGTGGCCGAAGCCGTCATCCGCGGAATTGCCGAAGGCTGCGAGCTGGCCGGCGCCGCGCTGGTCGGTGGTGAGACCGCCGAAATGCCCGGCATGTACCACGGCGACGACTACGACCTCGCGGGCTTCTGCGTGGGCGTAGTGGAGCGCGACCGGATCATCGACGGCACGAAGACGGAGGCCGGCGACGTGGTCATCGGCCTCGCCTCGTCCGGACCGCACTCGAACGGCTATTCGCTGATCCGCAAACTGGTGTCGCTCGCGGGCGCCGATGAGAAAACGCAGCTCGACGGCAAGTCGCTGTTCGACCGCCTGCTGACCCCCACGCGCATCTACGTGAAGTCGCTGCTGTCGCTGGCGCAGAAAATCAACGTCAAGGGTTTCGCGCACATCACCGGCGGCGGGCTCACGGACAATATTCCTCGAGTACTGCCCGACGGCTTCGAAGTGGCGCTGCACCGGCGCAACTGGGGCCGCGATCCGGTGTTCGACTGGCTCGCCGCCACCGGCAAGATTTCGGCGCCGGAGATGTACCGCACCTTCAATTGCGGCATCGGCATGGTGGTCGTGGTCGCGCCCGCCGATGTCGATGCGGCGCTCGCGCACCTCAAGGCAAGCGGTGAAACCGCCTGCATTATCGGGGGCGTCGGAAGCGGTTCGCGCGGCGTAGTCATCGAGGAATGACCGGCGTGCCGCTGCCGGTGGCCGTGGTCATCTCCGGACGCGGCAGCAACATGGAAGCCATCGCGCGCACCTCGCTGACCGCCGGCTCACCGTTCAAGATAGTTAGAGTAATCGCCGACCGTGAAGGCGCCGGCGGGCTGGCACGCGCCGCCGCGCTCGGCATCCCGACCAGCGTACTGCCCGTCAAGCAGTTCGCCGACCGCGCCCGTTTCGATGAGGCGCTGGCGGCGGAACTCGAGGCGAGCGGCGCACGGCTGGTGGCACTCGCCGGTTTCATGCGCATTCTTTCGGCGGCGTTCGTGCAGCGCTTCGAAGGGCGTCTGCTCAACATCCACCCTTCGCTGCTGCCCAAGTACAAAGGCCTCGATACACACACGCGCGCGCTCGCGGCCGGTGACTCGCATCACGGCGCCAGCGTCCATTACGTCACCGACGAACTCGACGGTGGCCCGGTGATCATGCAGGGGCGGCTCCGAATCCTGCCAGGGGACACGCCGGACGCGGTTTCAGCCCGCGTTCATACGCTGGAACACATCATCTACCCTCATGTGTGTACGCTCATTGCCGCCGGACGCGTCGAATGGCGCGCCGGATCGGTGTTTTTTGACGGTGCGCCCCTCACTGCACCACTCATCGAGGAAAACGATGCGGCTACCTGAGCGTGTTCTGGTCCTGTTGCTGCTGACCGCAGGCCTCGCCGCGCATGCGGATCCCATCGACCTGAAGCCGTTTCGCGCCACCTACGTCGCCGAGTGGAAAGGCATCAGTGCCGCAAACTCGATAGTCGAGCTCAAACACGTCGATGGCGATATCTACACGTACTCTTCGGTCAACACAGCGCGCGGCATGTTTCGCATGGCTTTCCCCGACGCGCTCTCGCAGACCAGCACGTTCAAGATCATCAACGGGCGCGTGGTTCCACAATTGTTCGGCGGCATGGACGAGAAAGAGCGGCCGATCAACCTCACGTTCGACTGGCAGAACAAGCGCATCACCGGTGTCGCCAAGGAACGCGCCATCGACCTCGAGCTTCCCGAAGGCACGCAGGATGCAATGTCGTTGCAGATCGCCTCGCTGCGCGACCTCGCCGCCGGCAATCTGAAGGGCTCGGTGTGGATGATCGACGCCACCAAACTGAAGGAGTACGAACTCATGCTCGAGGGCAAGGCGCGAATCGATACCGCGCTCGGTGAACTCGACACCGTGATCTATTCGAGCAAACGGGTCGGCACTTCCGACCGCCTCACGCGCACCTGGGTTGCGCCGGCCCTCGGCTATCTCCCGGTCAAGGCTGAAAGCATCCGCGGCAAGAAGGTCGAGGTCAGGCTGCTGATCCAGTCGGTGGACCGCTAGGTCTTGGGGAGCGTGACGCCAGTCTGTCCCTGGTATTTCCCGCCGCGATCCTTGTACGACGTCGAACACACTTCGTCGGATTCGAAGAACAGCATCTGCGCCACGCCTTCATTGGCGTAGATCTTGGCGGGCAGCGGCGTGGTGTTGGAGAACTCCAGCGTCACGTGACCTTCCCACTCGGGTTCCAAAGGCGTTACGTTGACGATTACACCGCAACGTGCATACGTGGATTTTCCGAGACAAACTACCAGCGTCGAGCGCGGAATGCGAAAGTACTCAACGGTGCGCGCCAACGCAAATGAGTTGGGCGGGATGATGCAGACGTCCGCCGTGATGTCGACGAAACTCTTCTCGTCGAAATTCTTCGGATCGACGATCGTCGAGTTGATATTCGTGAATATCTTGAATTCGCGTGAACAGCGGACGTCGTAGCCGTAGCTGGACGTGCCGTACGAGACTATCTTCTTTCCATCCGCCTGCCGCACCTGCTCGCGCGCGAACGGTTCGATCATCTTTTCTTTCTCCGCCATGCGGCGGATCCAATGGTCGGACTTGATGCTCATCGCGCGTTTGCCTCAGCTTTCTTCCACGACAATTTTGGGAAACAGGGTCGAACGATCCTTCGAGCGCCGCGCCAGCGCGGCTGCGGTGCGGCGCGCCATGATGAAATAAGGCGCCGCGTGCGGTGAATCCGGTGCCGCGACCACGGTCGGCGCTCCGCCGTCCGCTTCTTCACGCACGCGCGCGTCGAGCGGCAGCTCGCCCAGTAGTTCGACGTTGTATTGCGCGGCCATGCGCGCGCCACCGCCGGCGCCGAACAGGTGCTCGACATGCCCGCAGTTGCTGCAGACATGCACGCTCATGTTCTCGACGACGCCGAGCACGGGCACGTTGACCTTCTCGAACATCTTGAGACCCTTGCGCGCATCGGCCAGTGCAATGTCCTGCGGCGTGGTCACGATGACGGCGCCCGCCACCGGTACGCGCTGCGCCAGCGTGAGCTGGATGTCGCCCGTGCCCGGAGGCATGTCGATCACGAGGTAGTCGAGGTCACCCCAATCGGTATCGCCGAGAAGTTGGGTCAGTGCCTGCGTGACCATGGGGCCGCGCCAGACCATCGGCTGCTCGGGATCGATGAGAAAGCCGATGGACATGGCAGCCAGCCCGTGCGCCATCAGCGGCTTGATGCGTTTGCCATCCGGCGACGCAGGCCGCTGGCCCGTGAGGCCCAGCATGATGGGCTGGCTCGGCCCATAAATGTCGGCATCGAGGATGCCGACCCGCGCGCCCTGCTTCACCCAGGCGAGCGCAAGGTTTGCTGCGACCGTGGACTTGCCGACGCCGCCTTTGCCCGAGGCGACCGCCACAATGTTTCTAACACCAGCCTGCGGCGACAATTGCCGCTGCACGGCGTGTGCGGTGATCTTCTGCACCAGTTCGACCTGGAGGTCCGCGGGTCCGCTGCGGGCTGCCAGATGCGCCTTAAGGCCAAGCGTGAATTCATCTTCATAGCCGCCCACAGGGAAGCCGAGAGCCACGCGAACGTGACCCCTGTCACCTTTCAGCTCAGCTAATTCGACCGCTTGGGCGCTGCCTAGCGTCTGTCTGAGATATGGGTCCGGATATTCTTCGACCAGTGCGCGAAATTCGGCGGCAGCAATGAGGGCCATAAGTTTTTCGAGATGTCCGCCGGGACCTTCAGGGGCCGGGATTCTAACGAAAATACCTGTTGCGCGGTCTCAGATCGGCTGTTGGTGACAGGACATGTGGCATAATTTTTGTAACAGGGCTCGGGCTACATAAGGACGGCAGGCTTGCTTAACTCCGCACGCGCACATCGCGGTCTTCGCCGTCGCGCGCCCAGCGGAACATCGGATCCATGAGTTTTTTCACCAACATCCGGGCTGACCGGTTCATCACGGAGCTCAGGACCGCGACGGACGTCGCCGCTCCCGCAACCCAGAAAGCCATCGCGAAACTGCGCGAACTCGGCTCTGGGGCGATCGAACCCGTGACCGCCGCCCTCGCCGACGCCGACAAGATCGCGACGGTCGCGTACATCGAAGTCCTCACCGGTCTCGTCAACCAGAAGACCTTTCCGAAATTCATCGAGTCCATGGTCATGGGCAGCCCGCGAGTGGTGGCCGGCGTGGCCTGGGCTCTGTCGAGCAGCCGGGCGTACCCGCCCACCATGTTGCTGGAAGCGCTCGGTACCGAAGGTATTGCCAAATCCGCCCTGCTCGACGTCATCACCGCGCATCGCTCGCGCCTGTCGGTGCGCGAAATCCTCGCCGCGGCCTACAAGCTGGAAGCGAACGAGAAAGCGGCGTTGTTCCGCATCCTGGGCGAACTCGCCACCGACAACGACTTGCCGGAGCTCGTCGGCCGCCTGAACGGCAAGGACCCGGTCGCACGCCTGCACATCATCAACATCCTGTCGCGTTTCCCGAAGCCCGAGGTCCAGCGCGCGCTGCAACAACAGCTCAAGGACACTAATAAGCTGGTGCGCGCCGCCACGCTGGGTGCGCTCGCCAAGATGGATGGCCCGATCGAGATCGAGCAGGTGTGCGCGCTGCTGCGCGACCCGGAAATCGACGTGCAGAACAAGGCCATCGACGTCGTGATTCGCGCGAACGATCCCGAGACCATCAAGTACCTCATTCCCGTACTCAAAGACGAAAACGAGTACGCGCGCCGCGCCGCGGTAGAAGTGCTCAACGAAATCGGCAACGCCAAGTCGGTCAAGCAGCTCCTCGAAGCGGTTTCCGACGACGACTGGTGGGTGCGCAGCCGCGCTGCCGACGCGCTCGGCAAGATTGGCGGCCCGAAGGTCGTCGAAGCCGTGCTGCAGCTGGTCGGCGACCCGGACGAAGAAATCCGGCGCGCCGCCGTCGAGATCCTCAACCAGACCAAGGACGATCGCGCCGTCGGGCACCTCATCGAGGCAACCAAGGACAAGGACTGGTGGGTGAGCGAACGCGCAGTTGATGCGTTGGCTGAAATCGGCAGCAAGCGGTCAGTACCGCGGCTCATTGAAATGCTCGGCACGACTCCGGCGCGGTCATTGCCGGTGGTGGTGCGCGCGCTCGGGCGCCTCGGCGACCACAAGGTCATCGATGTAGTGCTGCCCATGCTGACCCGCGAAGAAAAGGACATACGCCTGGAGGCCATCACTTCGCTCGCGAAACTCGCCGACGAACGCCGGCTCGAGCACATCCGCGTGCAGATTCAGGCGCAGACCGCGGCAAGCGAACAGACCGTGGCGCAAGCCGCCATGCGGGCGCTTTCGGATCTGGATTCGCGTTTCTCACACAGCGGCTCACGCCTTTCATCGACACAGAATCGTTCACCCGATGCGCAACCCGGCAGCCGACCGGCATCGGCGACGCAGGCGTCGACGACCCCGACGGTGTCGTCCGCACCCAGCGTCCCGCAAGGCGGTCGTCCGCGCGCGGAGCCGCCACCGCCACGACCGCCGCCGCCGCCATCGTCCCCGCCGCCAGCACCCACCTCGCAGCAGGCGCGCACACAACTGATGTCCGAGCAGGATGTGCAGCGCGCCGTGAAAGAAGCCGAGAAGATGGCAGGCCCGCAGAAGCTCGACATCCAAACGCTCAAGCCCGGCGACATCATCGAAGGGCGCTACAAATACGTCGAACGTATCGGTAAGGGCGCGTTCGGCACGGTGCTCCTCATGGAAGACACCGTGGTCGACGAACGGCTCATTCTCAAGTTCCTCAATCCGAACGTCTCCGAAGACGAAGAGATCATGAAGCGCTTCGTGCATGAGCTGCGCTACTCGCGCAAGATCACGCACCACAACGTCATTCGCATTTACGACTTCCTGTTCATCCAGGGCAACTACGCCATCTCGATGGAGTACTTCCCCTCGCACACGCTCGGCAGTGAGGTGGTCGGCGAGAAGCCGATGCCGCTGGCTCGCGCGCTCAACTTCGGCATCGACATCTGCACTGGCATGGAAGTCGCGCATGCCCAGGGCATCGTGCATCGCGACCTCAAACCCGCGAACGTGCTCATCAACAATGAAGGCCTGCTCAAGATCGTGGACTTCGGCGTCGCCGCCGCGCAGCGCGAGGGCGACACGCAACTCACCAAGACCGGCTATGTCATCGGCTCGCCGAAATACATGGCGCCCGAGCAGATCCTCGGCAAGAAGGTCGACCAGCGCGCGGACGTGTACGCGCTCGGCGTCATCCTCTACGAAATCATGACCGGCGTGCCGCCATACGCGCGCGGCGATCACATGTCCGTCATGTACCAGCACGTGCAGGGCAAGGCGCGTCCGCCGCGCGAAATCAACCCGGCACTGCCTCCCGGACTGCCCGAAGTCATCATGCAGGCCATGTCGGTCGACAAGGACAAGCGCTACCAGACGATGCCGCTGCTGCGCGACGCCCTCGAAAAATTTCGCTGAGCCCCGCGCGCCCGCGAGTCCCGGGACCCAGTTAGGCTGAGGCATACCCCTCAGTATTCGCCTGCGGTATCGCCAATACCGGAACGGCTCGCGAAGAATCGCGCACTGCGTCACACTGGACGCCCTTCTCACCGTCGCATGCTTGGGTGAG
>Ga0193717_1000788_pt1 | contig 20105 bp, 22 predicted proteins | sample U2c2metaG_FD_145900 | JGI IMG/M metagenome (GOLD analysis project Ga0193717, IMG submission 145900) | Soil microbial communities from a riparian zone of the East river system, Colorado, United States - U2c2 | ecosystem: Environmental > Terrestrial > Soil > Riparian zone | place: USA: East River...
GACCAAAGCCATCGGCGCGCTACGCCGACTCCAGAAGCTCCCCGCCCTCGTCCGCGCATTCTTCGCCGACCCACACCTGCGCTACATCACCACCTAAACAGTCGACCTACTTTCGATCGGCTTAGTATGAGCCGGCCGGCTGTACTTCAGCCATCCGTGACCAGCCATCACCGTCGGACTTGACGTTGATGATCTGCGGCGTCTCGGCGACCACGTTGGGCATCCACGCCATGGCCGCCTTGAAGTGGTCGGAGCTCACGTGCGCCTCGCCCGCGTCGTCCTGGAACGCCTCTACCAGCACGAACTGGTTCGCATTGTCGACACTGCGGGACCACTCGAAGAAGATGTTGCCCGGCTCGCGGCGGGTCGCCTTGGTGAAGTCGTCCACCAGCCCTAGCCACTCGTCGGCCTTCTCCGGGCGAATTGTCCATTTAACACAGATGAAGATCATTACTTCACCTCTCCGACTCATTGGATCAACTCGTCGAAAGATAGCGCCTCGCTCACCCGATCGGGGGTGCGCAACATCAGCCTCGCACCGGCCACGCGCGTGCCAACATTGCGCGGGTGGACGCCGATGTGATCGTTGTTGGGGCAGGGCTCACCGGGTTGGTGGCGACCGCGGAGCTCGCGGCCGCGGGACGGCGGGTCGTGCTCGTCGACCAGGAGCCAGAGGCGTCTCTTGGCGACCAGGAGTTGTGAACAACCCTCACAGTGTGCGGATTGCGGATCCTGCCAGGAAGGCCGCTATGTCCTCCACCGCGCCTCGGTAGTAGTTCTCGTAGTTGCGTTTGGTCACGTAGCCCAGGTGGGGCGTCGCCAGGACGTTGGGTAGTTCGCGGAACGGGTCGTCGGCGGGTAGGGGCTCCTCCTCGTACACGTCGAGGCCCGCGCCTGCGATGCGGTTTGTGCGCAGCGCCTCCAGCAACGCCTGGCGGTCCACGATCGCTGCCCGGGAGGTGTTCGCCAGAAACGCGTCCTGTCGCATGGTGGCCAGCGCGGGCGCGTCGAGCAGGCCTCGGGTGCGGTCGCTCAGCACGAGGTGCACCGACACGATGTCGCTCGTCGACAACAGGTCCGGCAGCGAACCGGCCAGGTCGACGCCGGCTGCCGATGCCCGTTCCTCGGTCAGGTTTTGGCTCCATGCCTTGACGTTCATGCCGAACGCGTTCGCGACCGCCGCTACCCGGGTGCCGATCTTGCCGAGGCCCACGAGCCCGAGGGTGCTGCCCTCGAGATCCATCCCGAGTGTGCTCTGCCACGGACCGCCCGACCGCATCGCCGCGTTCTCCACCGTCAGATGCCGGGCCAGGCCAAGGATCAGCGCCCACGTCAGCTCCACCGGCGGCTCCGACCGGCTCTTCGTCCCGCACACCGTCACCCCGGCGGCAGCGGCGGCGGCCAGATCGATCGACGCGTTGCGCATGCCCGACGTGATCAGCAGCCGGAGCTTCGGCAGCCGCGCCAGCAGCGACGCGGGGAACGGGGTCCGCTCGCGCATGATCACCACGATGTCGAAGTCGCGCAGGGCGTCCGCGACCTCGGTCAGATGCTCGCGGAACACCGTGACCTCGACCGGCAGCCGGTCCCAGTCGGCCATCGCCGTGGCCACGTCCTGATAGTCGTCCAGCACCGCGCAGCGAAGAGTCACCTTGCCAGTATCGCTGACCAGATCCGTCCGCACCCTGGCGGGATGATGCCTTTCGGAGACCGGCCGCCGACCATGAGACTCGACTCGTGAACAGAGCACTTCTCGTCATCGACGTCCAAGAGTCCTTCCGGCAGCGACCGCTGTGGCAGGCCGTGTCTAACCCCGACATCGTCGACCGCGTCAACGCGTTGGTCACCGCCGCGCGCGCCGACGGCGACCTGGTCGTCTGGATCCTCCACTCCGAGCCCGGCGACGGCGGTGTGTTCGACCCGGTCAACGGGCACGTGCATCTCCTGGACGGGCTCGACCCGCGTGAGGGCGAACCGCTGCTGGTCAAGACGTCGATCAATGCCTTCACCACCACGAACCTGCAGCAACTGCTGACGCAGCACGGCGTCCGCGAGCTGTGGACGTGCGGGATCCGTAGCGAGCAGTGCGTCGAGACCACCACGCGCGTCGGCTTCGACCTCGGCTACGAGATGACCTACGTGGTCGACGCGACCGCGACCTTCCCGACCCCGCATCGGGACGCGCCGGCCGACCTGACCGTCGCCGAGCTGATCGCCGACCCGCGGACGCTGTCCGCGGCGGACATGATCGCGCGCACCGAGTTCGCGCTCGCCGGCCGCTTCGCGACGATCGCGACCGTCGACGAGTTGACAGGTACGATGACCAGATCGTGACTCGTGTCGTCTTCGTCCTCGCTCCTGGCGTGCACCTGCTGGACCTTGCCGGGCCGGCGCAGGTGTTCTTCAACGACGAGCTCGACTACGAGCTGCATTACGTCGCCGAGCACGCCGAGGTACGCACCGCGCAGGGCCTGCCGGTGGTGGCGAAGCAGGAGTGGCCGGAGCTGACGCCCGACGACCTCGTCGTCGTGCCGGGCTGGCGCGCGCCGACACTCGCGACGACGTTCGCGCTCAGTCAGTCGACGCTCGACCGGCTGCGCCGCCACCATGACAGCGGGGGCATGGTGGTGAGCGTGTGCGCGGGCGCGGACGCACTCGGCCGGGCCCGGCTGCTCGACGGTCGCCGATGCACCACGCACCACGACCTGCAGGACGAGCTGGCCGACCGGCACCCGCAGGCGACCGTGGTCCGTGACGTGCTGTACGTCGTGGACGGTCGGATCGCGACGTCGGCGGGCATCGCGAGCGGCATCGATCTGGCGCTGCACCTGGTCGCGAACCGCCACGGGCCCGCGGTCGCGGCGCGGGTCGCGCGCTCGATGGTCGTGTACGCGCGGCGCAACGGCGATGAGCAGCAGGCGAGTGCGATGCTGCGGCACCGGTCGCATGTGGACGACACCGTGCACCGCGTGCAGGACCTGATCGACGCGCGGTTCACCGCACAGCTCCCGCTGTCGGCCCTCGCGTTCGCCGCCGGGTGCAGCGAGCGCACCGTGACACGACTGTTCGGCCGCGCGACCGGCCTGACCCCGTTGCGATACCAGCACCTGCTGCGCCTCGAACGAGCCGAGCACCTGATCGGGCACGGCACAACCGTCGACTCTGCCGCCCACGCCGTTGGTTTCGAAGACGCACGCATGCTCCGCCGCCTACGCGCACGGGCCTAGCGTTCGCTGTCCAGGACTGCCATCTGTTGTTCCGCGTATCGGTGGCCTGCTGCCGCTCCTTGTGGGACCGCCTTCTCGATGGCTTCGAGGTCCGTTGTGGACAGTGTGAGATCCAGCGCCCCCAACGACTCCGTGAGTCTGGTGCGGTTTCTGGCTCCTACCAGCGGCACGATGTCCTCGCCGCGGGCCGCGACCCACGCGATCGCGACCTGTGCGACCGTCACCTCCCGCTGTGCCGCGACTCCACGCAGCGCCTCGACGAGCGCCAGGTTGCGGTCGAGGTTCTCGCCCTGGAAGCGGGGGCTGAAACCGCGGAAGTCGCCCGGTGTCAACTCTCGGGACGGTGTCCAGTGGCCGCTCAGCAGACCACGCGACAGCACACCGTAGGCGGTCACGCCGATGCCCAGCTCTCTGGCCGCCGGCAGGATCGACTCCTCGATGCCCCGTGACAGCAGGGAGTACTCGATCTGCAGGTCGGAGATCGGGTGCACGGCCGAGGCCCGGCGCAGAGTGTCGGCGCCGACCTCGGACAAGCCGATGTGGCGAATGTGGCCTGCCTCGACGAGCTCGGCCATGGCGCCGACGGTGTCCTCGATCGGCACCTCCGAGTCGAGGCGCGCGGGACGGTAGACGTCGATGTGGTCGGTACCAAGCCTGCGCAGGCTGTACGCCACGAAGTTCTTCACCGCGACCGGCCGCGCGTCGAAGCCGGTCCACCCGCCGTCCGGGTCGCGGAGACCGCCGAACTTGACACTGATCACGACCCGCTCGCGGTCGAGCCCGCGCAGCGCGTCGCGGAGGAGCAGCTCGTTGTGGCCCATGCCGTAGAAGTCGCCGGTGTCGAGCAGTGTGAGCCCGGCTTCGACAGCGGCATGGATGGTGGCGACCGACTCCTTGTCGTCGGCCGGTCCGTACAGGTCGGACATGCCCATCAGACCTAGGCCGAGACGGGAGACGGTCGGGCCGGTGCTGCCGAGGGTGGTCATGGAAAACGCTCCTTTTCGTCGCTAACGGGAGGAGGTTAACACCGATACGGTAGCGACGCTACCCCGGATATGTTATCGTCGTTCCATGAGCGTGAGCACGAAGGACCGGATGGTGCGCGCCGCCGCCGACCTACTCGCCAACGGCGGCCGCTACGCGGTGTCCACCCGCGCGGTGAGCGCCGCGGCCGGCGTGCAGGCGCCGACCCTGTATCGGCTGTTTGGTGACAAGGACGGCCTGCTCAACGCGGTCGCCGCGCACGGGTTCGCCGAGTACCTCGCGCGCAAGGAGACCCTCGTCGAGACCGCCGACCCGGTCGAGGACCTACGGCGCGGGTGGGACCTGCATGTCGACTTCGGGCTGTCGCGACCACAGTTCTACGTCCTCATGTTCGGCGACACGAGCGGCCGCACCACCGAGGCCAGCCGCGCGGCCGAGGCCCGGCTAGACCACATGATCACTCGGGTCGCCGACGCGGGCCGATTACGGATGGGCGTCGAGCGAGTCAAACAGCTCACGCACGCGACATGCGTCGGCATCACGCTGTCGCTGATCGCCGCCCAGGAGCCGGACCTGGAGGTGTCGGCCATCGCCAGGGAGGCCATGCTGCGTGCGGTCGTCACCGACTTACCGGCCGCCGAGGAGACCGCGGATGTCGCGAGCCGTGCGGTCGCGCTGCGTGTCGCGCTGCCGCCCGTCACCGAGCCGTCGCTGTCCCGGGCCGAGCGGGCGCTGATGACCGAGTGGCTCGACCGCCTCGCCAACGCCCGAATTGAGTAGCCTCGAGATATGAACGAGGAGCTGACCACCGAACGGCTCGTGGTGCGTGAGTGGCGGCTCGACGACGCCGCGGCCGCGCTCGCGATCTACGGCGTCGACAAGGTCACCCGGTGGCTGACGCCTGCGATGGGGCAGGTCGCCGACGAGGCGGCGATGCGGTTGGTGCTGCAGGCGTGGGTCGAGGCGCAGCCGAACATGCTGCCGCCACGCGGGCGCTGGGCGATCCAGCGCCAGTCGGACGGCGAGGTCGTCGGCGGGCTGGGGATCCGGCTGCTGCCGCCGTACGAGGAGGACCTCGAACTCGGCTGGCAGCTGCGGCCGGAGGTGTGGGGCAATGGCTACGCGTCCGAGGGCGGCGGCGCGCTGATCCGATGGGCGTTCACCCAGGAGATCGACGAGTTGTTCGCCGTCGCGCGGCCGACCAACACGCGGGCCATCAGCACGGCGAAGCGGCTGGGCATGTCGTGGGTCGGCGAGACCGACAAGTACTACAACCTGCGGCTGCAGGTGTTCCGCATCCGGCCGAGCGACCTGGTGGACTAGCGCCGGCGCGTTGCTCTGGTCAGTGCCCGGAACCACGGGTCCCACCCGGGCAACAGCTTGCGCGCGGCCTTGAACACCAGTGGCTGACCCGCGTGGTCGATCGCCTCGAACCACGCCATCAGTCGAGCGGTGGCTCGGAGGTCGCCGTCGCGGCCGGCGGCCAGATAGCGCACCACGTTCGTGCGGTACTCGTCCGTCCGGGCGGGCACGTCGGCGAGCCGCATCTCCGTGAACCACCCGCGCAGCCCGGCCACCGCGAAGAAGTAGCTCAGCCGCAGCGTCGGGTCGTAGCCGCCGTACAACGCGATGCTGCCGACCGTCTCCCGGTACCTGCTCGCGACCGTGCCGGCGATCGTCGGGTTCGTGCGGTGCATGTGCGCGAGCGCGACCGCGGCCACGATCGACAGCTCACCGAGCAGGTCGTTCTTCACCGACTCGATGAGCTCCGCGATCGCGGTGGCGTCGGCGGGATGGCGGGCCAGACCCGCCATCCCACGTAACCGCACGACCTCGTCCTCGTCGACCAGCGCCCGCGCGAGCCGCCCCACCTCGTCCATGCCGGACACCACACCACCGTCGCGCGGGGACCGGTCCCGCTCAGACGCCGAGCTGCTCCCCGGCCAGCCGGGTGCCCTCGACACGCGCGGTGATCTTCGCGAACGCCGTGTCCCGCGAGGTCGACACGTCGTCCGCGAACGGCGCGAACCCGCAGTCGTCGCACGTGCCGAGGCCGTCCGCGCCCAGCACGTCCACCGCCTCGAGCACGCGGTCGCGCACCTCCTCCGCCGTCTCCACGCGCGGGTCGATCGGGTCGACGACGCCGACGAAGACGCGCTGGCCCGGCTTGCGGTTGTCGCGGATGATCTCCAGCACGCGGCGCCGGTCGGGCTCGCTCGCGAGCTGGAGATAGAACGTGCCGGCGTGCAGCTCGAACAGGTCGGGCAGCAGGTCGGCGTAGTCCACGTCGAGACTGTGCGCGGAGTCCTGGTCGCCGCCGGGACAGGTGTGCACGCCGATGCGCGCGCGGTCCTCGTCGGAGAATCGGTCCAGCACCGTGTTGTTCAGCTCGACGAAACCGCGCAGCAGTCCCTTAGACGGGTCCAGTTTGAGCGACAGCCTGCCCTCGGTGAAGTCGAGCTGCACGGACGCCGCGCCCGCGTCGAGGCACTGCCGGATGTCCGACTCCGCCTCGCCGGCGAGGTCGGCGAGGAACTCCTCCCGCGGGTAGCCGGGCACACCGTCCGCCGGGTACAGGAGGCTCAGCGCGGAGGGCGCGATCACCGGCTGCTTCACCGGACCACTTGCGACAGTCTTCGCCTTGTCCAGGTAGGACACCGCGAACGTGCCGTACCGGAACGGCCCGGCGGTCAGCCTCGGCAACTGTCGCGTGTGGCCGTCGGCGAACGGGATCACCGCACCGTCCGGGGCGAGATTGTCGATGCCCTGCAACGGATACGTGGCGAAGCTCGGCTTGGTCTGCTCACCGTCGGTGAGCACGGGTGACCCGGTCGCGGTCAGCCGTTCGATGGTGTCGTCGAGCGCACGGTCGCTCAGCGCGGCGAACTCTTTCGCATCGATCTTGCCGTCGGCCAGCTCGGACATACCGGCGATCAGGTAGTCGGGTCGCGGAATGCTGCCGATCGATTCCGTGGGAATGGCCATGCGTCCTCCGAGAGTTGTCGCGAGATGCGAACCTATCCCGGATCATGGGTGGGCCATTCCGCCGATCGGGTGCTAGCGAGCCAGGCGATGCAGCCATTCCCGCAACAACGTGGTCTCACCGTCGGTGAGCCCGCCGCGGTCCTCATCGAGTGCGGCGAGGAACCCGACGGCCACTGTGGACAATGCGCTGCCGGCCGGACGCGCGGCGGGCGCGTCGTCGATCACCGCGTCGATGATGGTGTCGCGGAGCCGCGTCGACCAGCCGAAGTCCGGCTCACCGGGTGTCGCGATGAGACTGAGCGTGACACCGGCGTTCGCCGCGACAAGCTGGTGTGCCGCGACCTCGGGCGCCACCCGCAGCCGACCGGCTCTGGCGGCCTGGTTGAGCAGGTCGAGTAGCAGCCGGACGGCGGTCGCGATGAGTGTGCACGGCACGCCGGGCTGGATCTCGCCGTGGACAAGGACATAGAAGCTGGGGTTCGCGAGTCCGAAACGAACATGGTTGTCCCATGCGGCGCGGATCGCGGCGACCGGGTCGGCGGTGTCGTGGTCCTGCGCCGCGTCCCGCATGTACTGGGTGAACCCGTCGTTGACGACCGCGTCCAACAGGCCCTGCTTGCTGCCGAAATAGTGGTACAGCGTCGGCGCCTGCACGCCGGCGCGCTCGCAGATGGCACGCGTCGACACGTCGCGGTTCTTCGACTCGCGCAGCAGCTGTCCGGCCGCCAGCAGCAGCCGGTCCCGTGTCGAGCCGCCCGTGCGTTCGGCGCCCGTCTCCGTCATGGGACAAAGATAGTCAGATGGCGCGCATTGTGATCACAGGTTCTTCCGACGGTCTCGGTCTGATGGCCGGGCGGCTCCTGATCGACGAGGGGCACGAGGTCGTGCTGCACGCGCGCACGACGGCCCGCGACCCCGGCATCTCCGACGTGGTCGTCGGGGACTTCTCGCGGATGGCCGACGTGCGGTCGGTGGCCGAGCAGGCGAACGCGCTCGGCCCGTTCGACGCGGTCATCCACAACGTGGCGGTCGGCTACCAGGAGCGGCGGCGGATCGTCACCGAGGACGGGTTCTCGCACGTGTTCGCGGTGAACGTGCTCGCGCCCTACCTGCTGACCGCGTTGCTGACCAGGCCGGCGCGGCTGGTCCACCTGAGCTCCGGCATGCACCGCAGCGCCGCGGCCGACCTGTCCGACCTGCAGTGGGAGCGGCGGCGGTGGAACGGCTCGCAGGCGTACGCGGACTCGAAGCTGTGGGACGTGGTGCTGGCGTTCGCGCTCGCCCGCCGGTGGCCGGAGGTGCCGTCGAACGCCGTCGACCCCGGCTGGGTGGCGACCCGCATGGGCGGTCGCGGCGCGCCGGACGACCTGTCGCAGGCGCACCTGACCCAGGTCCGGCTGGCGACCGGCGACCTCGCGGGAACCGGTGGCTACTACTACCACCTGACCAGGGCGAAGACCCACCCCGCGGCGACCGACCATGAGCTGCAGGACGGGTTGCTCGCGGCGTGCGCGGAGCTGACGGGCACAGCGCTGACGGACCCGGAGCCGCCGAGCTAGCTGCCGGTCATGGAGTACCGCCGTCGGCCCAGTGTCGCGGCGGTTACCAGCGGCACGCTGACCGCGAGGGTGATCGCGAACATCAGGCCGAAGCTGCCGGTGTCCACCATCGGGGCGAAGACGGCCGCGCCGATGGCGCTGCCGGTGAACAGCATGGTCGCGAACAACGAAACGGCGGTGGCGCGGTAGCCGGGCGACATGTCGGTCGCCCACGTCTGGAGGGTGGAGTGCATGAAGGCCCATCCGCCGCCGAGCAGCGCGCAGGCCACGACGACGGCGACCGCGTCGTGGTTGATCACCAGCAGCACGTACGCGAGCACGGCCATGCTGCCGCCGACCAGGATGAGCATGGCGGGAGCGGCCTTCTGCGTCCGCGCCTTCACAACCCGCGCGAACACCAGCACCGACGCGCCGTACGCGGCGGTGAGCAGTCCGGACACGGCGACCGAGAGCCCGGACGCGTGCACGACGACAGGAAGGAAGGTGAGCGGTCCCAGTAGGACGAGTCCCTCCGCGAGCACCAACAGCAGCACGAGCAACGCGGTTCGGTTGGACAGCACACCCTTCAGCGACGACCAGACCGGCGGTGGCGGGCCGAGCTTCGGCTCGTTCATGCCCCGCATGAAGTACGACAGCACCCCGGCGACGACCGCCGTCAGCGCGAACGCGACCCGCCAACTGGTGAAGTCCGCGATGATCCCGGCGCCGACGGTGGCCATGGTCATGCCGACGGCCGAGCTGGTCATGAGGTCGGTGAGTGGCGCCTGGCGAACGCGGACCGGCACGGTGTCGCCGATGTAGACGAGCGCGCCGGGGATCGCGGCGGCGAAGCACGCGCCGGTGATCCCTCTGGCGACGATCAGCCAGCCGATGTCCGGCACCACCGCGGACGCGAGTCCGCCCACCGCGGCGAACAACAACGCGAGCCGCATGGTCCGCACTCGCCCGAGGCGGTCGGACACGACGGCCCAACAGATCTGCGCGACGCCGTAGCACAGGAGATAGGTGGCCGCGGCCTGGCTGATCTTCTCGACGGACCTGTCGAAGTCGATGGCGATGACGACGAGCATTGGCGCGATCATCAGGCGGTCGAAGTTGGACGTGAGCGAGGAGATCTGGAGCATCCGCAACGACTTCGCCGCCCCCGGCGGCATGGCCACCTCGGCGGAACGGTCGACCTCACTGGTCATGGTTCACCTCCACCGACAGTCAAAACCCGCGTGCCGGTCGAACACCACCCGTAACGGCGGTGTCACTTGCCACACTCACGAAACGCCAGACGAGTGCCGCGGGTGGAGCTGCCGTGCGGGTCGTGATCGCGGCGGATCTTCACTATCTTGGCGGCCGTGACCAATACCGCGCAGACGGAACAGTGGAACGGCCCGACGGGTGAGTTCTGGGCGACGCACGCCGAGCGCTATGAGCGAACGCTCGGCGTGCTGACCCGGCACGTGCTGCGCGGCGCCGCGCTCGAAGCGGCCGACCGGGTGCTCGACGTCGGCTGCGGTTGCGGCGCCACCACCCGCGAAGCCGCACGGCTGGCGGCGTCGGCCCACGGCGTGGACCTGTCGGGCCCGATGCTCGCGCATGCCCGCCGGGCGGCGGCGGAGCCCAACGTGACGTTCGAACAGGCCGACGCGCAGGTGGCCCCGCTCGGCGAGTTCGACGTGGCGATCAGCAGGCTGGGCGTGATGTTCTTCGACGACCCGGCGGCGGCGTTCGCCAACCTGCGCGGCGCCGCCACCCGGCTGGCGTTCGTGTGCTGGGGTGCCCTGTCCGACAACGAACACCGCGTCGCCGAACTGGCCGCGCTGACACCCCACGTGCCGATGCCGGCACCGAGAACCGACGACGGCCCCGGCGCGTACTCACTGGCCGACCCCGACCGAGTCCGGACGCTGCTGACCGGCGCGGGCTTCACCGAGGTCGAGCTGGAAGAGATCAGAGAGCCGATATCGCTCGGCAGCTCCGCCGCCGAGGCGGTCGAGTTCAGACTGAACGACCCGACCGTCCAGGGCTGGCTCGCCGAGGCGGGCGCAGAAGCCGCCGGCCGAGCGACCGAGGCGCTGCTCCGAACCTACGAGGAACACAAGACCTCGGCCGGCGTCCAGTTCGACTCGGCGGCCTGGCTGGTCACGGCCCACTGACCCGGCCCACCGACACGCACGCGGCCGCCGGCCCCCGGTTTCCACGCTACCGGCGACCCCCGACAACTCCGGCCCGGCGACGCGAGGTTGTCCACAGGGCCAGGACTTGTCCACAGCCCGGACGCCGGACGCCGGTTTCTGTCGGTGCCCACCGGTAGCGTGGAAACCGGGGGCCGGAGGCCAAGCCCCGCTCAGGACGTCGAGACCAGTTCCCGTTCCAGCCGCGACCATACGGACGTCGCCCAGCCGCGGGACATGTTCGTGAACGCTCGTTGCTGCGCCGGGTCGGACAGGTCGAAGCCGCTGTGTGCCAGGAACAGCCTGGTCCCCGAACCTTCGGGTACCAGGCGCCACGTGAGCGTCCAGTCCGTCCTTTCTTCGGCGAAGGTGTAGGCCAGCTCGCGCATCGGGTCGACGGTCGTCACCGTGCAGGTCGCGAGGCCCCAGCTCGCCATGTCCAGCGTGAAGCGGTGGCCGACCACCGCTTCGATGTCGTTCGGCGCCCACCATCGGGACAGGCGCTCCGGCTCGGTGAGCATGCGCCACACCTTCTCGGGCGGCTGTGGGAGAAACTGGTCGACGTGGATGGTCTCAGTCATCGGAATCCTCTTCCATGAGGTGGGACAGGGTGCGCAGCCGGTCGCGCCAGTAGTGCTCGAACGGATGCAGCCACTCACTCACCGCGGCCAGCGGCTCGGCGGTCAGGTGGTAGTGCCGCTCGCGCCCGCGCACCTCCTCGCGCACCAGCTCGGCGCGCCGCAACACCTGCAGGTGCTCCGACACCGCCGGCCTGCTCAGCTCGAACTGCGCGGCGAGCGACCCCGCGGTCTTCGAACCGTCGCGCAGCAGCTCCAGCAGCCTGCGGCGAACCGGGTTGGCCATGGCGGTGAACAACAGGTCATCGAGCACGCCGCTGACAATACGTCGGAGATTTCCGACATGTCAACAATCTCCGACACGTTCAAAGACTGGAACTCCCGGGGGTGGGTACTCCGTTGACTGGGCAAGTGACCCAACGGAAGGACGCGGAATGCCTCTGCTCAGAAAACTCACCGCACTCGCCGGAACAGCGGCCGCCGCGCGCAGCTACGCACGCCGCCACCCGGACAAGGTGAACAAGGCGGCCGCCAAGGCCGGCCAGTTCATCGACAAGCGCACCAAGGGCAAGTACCACCACCAGATCGACAGCGCGATGCGCAAGGTCTCGACCATGACCAACGGGCAGCAGCGACCCCCGACGCACTGACGTGCCCGCCGCGGTCACGACGAGACCGCGGAGTTCGAGCTGTTCCGCCCGGACGCGACACGCGACCTCAGGTCGCCCGCGCCACCGGGTGCCACGCCGACCGGGTCCGGCCACTGAGCCGGACCCCGGTCGGCGTCGCTCTGTCCGGGGTCACCCCGGCCCCCTATAAGCCGACACACTCAGGCGGCTTTCTGGTGGAACATTTTCCGACAAACAACTACGGAAACGTTTCGGTTGATTCCATTGGGTCACCTACGTTATCAACCGGCGTTCGGTCTGAAGACCGTTCGACGCCGAATGGAGCGGCACCAATCGTTCATTCGGCCGAGTGTTGTTCGGACTACCAGGGATTTCCTTGCCTTGCGAGCCGTAAAACCCTACGCTTCTGAAATCACGCCAGCAGGCGTAGACACTGGATTTCGGGGTGGCTGCGGATGGTGTCAATGACGTATTGCGATCTTGCTTTCTCGACACTCGACCACCCGCGACCGCACCGACGCAAGACCGGGCGATACCGCCCAAAGTAGACAATTGGGTCAGTCCACTGGGGAGAGTGCTGGACACCTAACTTCATGCCGGCGGGACGGGCGACGCCCAGTCTCGCGGACCCGCCCTGTGCGGCGTCCCTAGTCCTTCCTGTGCAACCACTTTCCGGTCCCGCTCCCGCCGCGACGGCGCGGCGGACGACCGGGCGACGAGCACGCCCGCCCCTCGCCGCATGAAGGGAATCATCTGTGACCAACGACAGGCCTGGATATTCAACGGCCTTGCAATCGCGACGAGGAAGCTGACATGCGAATTCCGCGGATCCTGCTCGCCGTGCCATTGCTCTTGGCCGGCGCGTTCCTTCCCGCTGTGGGCGCCGCGCCGCCGAGCGCGCCCGACGGGGTCGTCGGCATGGAGCACGAGCTCTTCACGCTCGACGAATTGACGATCGAACGTGGGCACACCCTGACGTTGGTGAATAACTCGCGCTGGCTGCACATCATCGGGCCCGGCCGCGACGGCTCGCTCGTCGAGGACGACGCAATCCCAATGCGCGAGCGCGCCCTCACCGAGATCAACGACAGCTACACGACCGCCCGGTGGAACAAAACGGGCTCTTACTACCTGACCTGTTCGATGCACCCGGATATGACGGTCAAGGTCGTCGTAACCGACTGTGGCTGCTGCTCCGCGGGAACGTGCGGGTAGCGCGGTACGGCCGCAAGGCCGCGCTGGATGGTTGGCTCAAGTTTCTCGAAGGAGGTACGCCAATGTCGTCTCTTATCAGCACCCTCAAGCACGCTCGCTATGCAATGGGTTCCCTGACCGCGGTGCTTTTCGCCGCTGGCTCCGGCGCCGCTCTGTAACCGAAGAGCGCGCGCGACCGGGCACCAAACGCCTGCCGAGCGCGGTCTCGCCGCGGGTCGGGTGTCGTCCACCTGGACGACACCCGGCCCGCCCGGTGGGTGAAGAAGGAGAGTCTGTGTTCGAGACTGGAATCCGGCAGTTCCGGATGGCGATGGGAATGGTCTGGGGTCGGCGGCTCGACACGGACAACATCAACCGGCTCGTCGACGACGCGCTGGCCACACTCAAGGAGTTCGGTGAGCCGGGCTCGGACGTCGGGGACCTGATCGACGGCCCACTCAGCGACCCGACCGCCCGGCTTGAGTTCGCCACCCGCGGTCTGCGCCGCACGGCCGCCCGGCTGACGGCGCAGTCGTCGTTCTACCGGCGCAGGTTCGAGTCCGCCGGGGTGGTCCCCGACCGCCTCACCCTCGCGGGGCTCGGCGCGATCCCGGTGACGGTGAAGCGCGACCTCGTCGAACTGCCGGACGACTTCCAGTGCGCCGATGTCCCCCGCTACCTGACGACCCGCACCACCGGCACGACGGGCCGGCCGGCTGAGGTCTGGCTGTCGCGCTACGAGATGGAGCTCTGGCCCGCGCTCGGCGCCCTGGCCGGGGTGCTCCGCGGCGAGGTCCAGCCGGGCGACGTCATGCAGGTCAACGTCAGCTCCCGCGCCACCGCCAGCGTGCACCTCGACGTCGCCGTGTGCCGTCTCGTCGGCGCGGGCTGCCGCGTGCTCGGCATCGTGCCGCACGACGACGCCCTCGACAGCCTGAGCGACGGCAGCACGACGCTGCTGGCGACGACCCCGAGCTATCTCGCCGAGCTCGAGTCCGCCGCTCGACAGCGCGGCATGGGCCCTGCCGACTTCCGGCTACGCCGGATCGATGTCGGCGGCGAGGTGCTGTCCCCGAGCGTGGCCACGGCCAGCCGGGAGACCTTCGGCGTGTCCGACATCAGAGACGTGTTCGCCATGACCGAGGTGGCTCCGGTCACCGGACGCACGTGCGGTCAGGGACATCTGCACTTCGACATCAACATGGGCCTCGTGGAGTACCTGGACCTGGAGACCGGCGAGCCGGCCGAACCCGGTGCGCTCTGCACGGTCGTGATCACCCCGTACTTCCCGTACCGCGACTGCATGCCCGTCTTCCGGTACGACACCCGCGACGTCGTCCGGCGCCTGCCCGCCGACGCGCTCACCTGCGAGGTGGCGGGCCTGCCCGGCACCGGCCCCATCGAGGGCAAGGCCGACCAGCTGTTGCGGCTCGGGCCGGCCGACATCATCACCCCGAGGCAGTTCGTCGAGGCCGTCGAGGCACTGCCCACCCGGCCGTGGCCCGCACGCTTCCGCGCGACCGTCGAAGAAGGACGGGTCCGGCTCGAGCTGCCGCGCTCGGCGGTCGCCGGTCTCGGCGAGGCGGCGGCGGTTCGCCATTTCGCCGACCGCGGCCTCGATGTCGACCTCACGCTCGTCGACGACAGCGAGGCGACCGCGCTGCGCTCGCTGCGCAGCGACCTGCACGAGACGACTTTCTCCGTCCGCCCGGCTCTCATCGGAGCATGACATGAACAGTTCGCAGCTGACGCTGTCCATCTTCCAGCTGTGCGTTGCCGTGATCGGTGCGGGAACGGCCAGCCTCGGCGCACTGTTCTACCTGCGACGGGTGCGCATGGAGCGGCCGGCGATCGGCCGGTTCAACAGCCGGGATGTCGTCATCCTCTTCTCGTTCCTGGTCCTCCTGCCCGCGTTCTACCTGTTGGTCCCGCGCTGGGCGCTCACCGCCCTGCTGGCGCTGACGTTCATGTCGGCGTTGTCGATCGGCCTCCGCGGACTGGTCAGTCCGACTGTGATGTGGGTCGGCATCGGGCTGTTGGTCGGTGGCAACCTCTGGTTGGGGCAGAACGCGCTCGGCACCGTCCTCGGCTGGCAGGTGTGGTGGGTCGAGAACAGCCTCATCGTCGTGGTCGCCGCGATCTCGGTGGCCAACCTGTACGTGCAGGGCGGCATGCAGCTACGACACGTCGCCTGGTTCGCCTTCAGCCTCGCGGTCTACGACTCGATCTTCACGCTCGCGTTCCCCGTGTCGAACCTGCTCATCCGCGAGTTCGTCGGCTACCCGCTCTTCCCGGCGATGGGCATCCGGATCAGCTTCAACGAAGCCATCATCGGCCTCGGCGACCTGTTGGTGTACGCCGCGTTCACGATCGCGGCGGTCAAGGCGTACGGCAGGAAGGTGCTGCGGATCGTGGTGCCGCTCATCCTCGTGTTCGGCGCGGTGATGCCCTCGCTGTCCGGGCTGCTCATCAACTACATCGACGCCCGCGCGGACGTCATCATCCCGGCGCAGACGTGGTTCGGGCCGGCGGCGCTCCTCTGCTTCCTGTGGCTGCGCAGCCGTTTCGGCCCGGAGCGCACCATGCGGGAGTTCCTGGCCAGCGACGACGTCATCCGGCGTGCGGCCCCGACGCCGGCACCGGCCGCGACCGAGATAGTTCCCGTACCCGTGACCGTCCTGCCCGAGGAGGTCACCGCCAAGGCCGAACCGGCACCGGAGCCATCGGTGCCGGAGTCGGCGCCCGCCTGAGCTACCTGATCCGGCTGGTCGCCGACAGCGTGTCGGCGATCAGCCGGATCACCTCGTCGCTGTGCTGCTCGAGGTAGAAGTGCCCGCCGGGGAACACCTTCAGTGTGAAGTCACCGGTCGTGTGCTGGCGCCACGCCGCCGCGAGGTCGACCGGCGTGGCCGGGTCGGCGTCGCCGGTCACCGCGACGATCGGGCACGGGACGGTGGCGTCCGGCGGGTCGGGTCGGTACCTCTCGATGGCCCGGTAGTCGCTGCGCAGGCTCGGCAGGAACACCGCACGCAGTTCCTCGTCGTCCAGCAGCACACTCGTGCTGCCGGCCAGCAGCCGCACCTCCGCGACCATGCCCTCGTCGTCCAGCACGTGCACGTACTCCGACTCGGGTCGCTGCCGCGACGGCGCCCGCCGCGCGGACGCGAACAGGACCACCGGCGTCCTCCTGCGCGCCACCTCGAACGCGAGCGTCCCGCCGAGGCTGTGCCCGAAGAACGCGACGGGCAGGTCGGACACCTCCGACAACGCCTCGTGCACCTGGTCGGCCATCTCGTTGAGGTCCTCGATCCTCGGCTCCCGGTGCCGGTCCTGCCGGCCCGGGTACTGGACGCCGAGCACCTCGACGGTCGGGGACAACGCCTTGGACAGCGAGAAGAAGTAGCTCGCCGAAGCGCCCGCGTGCGGGAAGCACACCAGCCGGACCGCCGCGGCAGGCGACTCGTGGAAGCGTCGCAGCCAAGTGGACACCGATTACCCCTCACCGAGCACCGCGTCGAGCGCCCTGCCCATGTCGGACTCCCCGAACTCGAGGATTCGGGCCAGCAAACCATGTTGCCGCATCCGCAGGGTCGACATCTGTGACAGTGCCCACCTGATCGCCGCCGCCGGGTCCGGCGCCGGCGCCACGACCGGTGGCGCGGCGCCGTGGAACGCGTACGTCGGCAGATCCACCAAGTCGCCGCGCGGCCCTGGCAGCGCCCGCGCCCAGTCGACCGCGAGACCGTGCGCGTGCAGCGTGCCAAGAGTGCGCACGAGCTGGGCGAGCCCGCCGTGGCCGCGGCGCAGCGTGGGCACCACGACAGCGCCGGGTTCGCCGAGCGCCAGCACCGGGTGCGGGCCAACCTCGACGAACAGGTCGTGCCCGGCGGCGCGCAAGTCGGCCAGGTCCGCGCCGGACCGAGAGGGAAGCCGCGCCGACCGGTCGGCCGACGCGACCACCCGCGCGCCCTGCTCGACGGTGAGCATGCCCGCGACCACCTCGGCCGCGACCTCGCCGACGCCGTGTCCCATGACGGCCGCCGGCGCAAGGCCGAGCGCCCGCAGCGCCGCGGCGAGTGCCACGTGCATCGTGAACAACGCGGGCGCCACCACGTCGGCGCGGTCGAAGTCGAGGTCGTTGTCGCCGACCAGCACGTCGAGTACGGACCAGCCGGTGAGTGGGCGCAACGCCTCGTCGCACGCGGTCGCCGTCCGCGCGAACGCGGTGCTCTCCGCCATCAGCGCGCGACCCATGCCGAGCCACTGTCCACGGTCGGCGAACACGAAGACGACGCGGTCCCGCGACGTCGCACGTGCCTCGACGACGTCCGCGTGCGGCATGCCGTTCGCCAGTGCCCGCAACGCTTCCGTCGCCGACGCGGCGCTGTCCGCCAGCACGCTCGCCCGTGCCGCGAAGTGGGTGCGGTGCAGTGCGGCGGTGCGCGCCAGGTCCACAAAGGACACGTTGGGGTGGTCGGTAAGCCAGTCAGCCCAGCGTGCGGCCTGACGCCGCAGCGCGGTGTGGTCGCGTGCGGACACGACCACCGGGAGCGTCCCGGTCACCGGCCGGGGTGGCGCCGGGGCGCGAGCCGGGGGCGCCTCGACGACGACCCTGGCGCCGCCGCCACGGATCTCGGCGCGGGTGCCGTCGCCCCGCCAGAACGCGGTGACCGCTTCGATGAGGCCGAGCACACCGGTGCCCGCCGCGACGTCGTCCGGTGCCGGATCGCCGAGCAGCGCGAGGATCCTGTCGCCGTCGCGTTCCGCCGCGGACAGTCGCTTGAGGACGACCAGCCCATACGCGGCCGCGCCGCCGCCGGCCAACGCGAGGTCGCACTCGCCCTGCCGCAGCGCGGTGTGCGCGAGGTGGAGTGCGACGACCGTGGACGAGCAGATGGTGATCGCGGGTCCACGCAGACCGAACGTGTGCGCGATGCGGCCAGCCACATCCCCGCCGTGCGCGCCGACATACACGCCGGTGTCGCTGTCCCGCAACGATTCCGGCCGCAGCCCGGCCCGTTCCACTGCCTGCCACGCGGTTTCCAGCGCGTGCCGCTGGTGTGTGTCCATGGCGGCGGCCTTGTGTGCCGAGAGGCAGAAGAACTCCGCGTCGAACCGGGTGCGGCCGCCGGGTGGTCTGCTGGCGGCGCCGATGATCGCGACGGCCTCCCGAGGTGCCGGGTCGCCGAGTGGGACGGCGTGCGATGGAACTCGGCGGCGGGTGGTCGAACGCGAGCTCGGCCGGCAGCGCGACGCCGGTCTCGGTGGCGAGGCGACCACGCAGCTCGACGGCCATGAGCGAGTCCATGCCGAGATCGCCGAGATCCTGCCGCTCGCCGACCGCCGTGCCGAGCACGACCGCCGCCGCACGCCGTACCAGGAGCGTCACCTCGGCGCGGCGCGCGTCGTCGGTCAGTGCAGCGAGCCGGTCGCGAAGTGGCGCGGCTGGTTCCGCGCCACCGGCCGGTTCGCGGCTCAGCCGGACCGGCACGAGCTGTGCCTCCGGCCGGGACAGCGCGGCGTCGAACGCCGTGCGGCCCTGGTGCGCGGTGAGCGCGGTGATGCCCTGCCTGCGCAGACGGGCCAGCTCGGCCTCGCCGAGGTGCGCGCTCATGCCGGTGCCGGACTGCTCCCACAGGCCCCACGACAGGCTGGTCGCGACGAGCCCGTCGGCACGCCGGTGCGCGGCGAGTGCGTCGAGGAAGGTGTTGGCGGCCGCGTAGTTGCTCTGCCCGGCGCTGCCGAACACCCCGGACACCGAGGAGAACAACACGAACGCGGCGAGCGGCGCGGCGCGGGTCAGCTCATGCAGGTGCCACGCGCCGGCGACCTTCGGCGCGAGCACGCGTGCGAACCGCCGAGGGTCCTGCCCGGTGACGAGGCGGTCGTCGAGCACACCGGCGAGGTGCAGCACAGCGGTGAGCGGGTGCCGCGAGTCCACTTCGGACAGAAGAGCGACGACCTGCGCGCGGTCGGCCACATCGGCGGCGATCACCCGCACGGACTCGGCGCCCGCGTCGACCGCACCCGGCGCGTCCGGACCCCGCCGCGACGCGAGGACGAGGTGCCGCATCCCATGCGTGACAACAAGATGCGTCGCCATCAGACGGCCGAGCTCACCGGTGCCGCCGGTGATCAGCACCGTGCCGGCCGGATCGGGTCGCGGCCCGGCCGAGTGGTCCTCCTCGACCACCGGTGTCAGTCGGGGCGCGAGTACGTCGGCGCCGGTCACCACCAGCTCCGGCTCCGTCGCGGCGAGTGCGGCGGACACCGCGGCGGGGGCGGCGTCGCGACCGATGTCGACCAGTCGCAGTGTTCGGTCGGGATGCTCGGCCCGCGCGGACCGCACGAGGCCCCACACCGGCGCGGCCACCAGCCCGTCGACGTCGGGCTCGATCGTCACGCCCCTCGTGAGGAACACCAGCTCCGAGTCGTTCTCGGTGAGCAGCCGACGCACGAGCCGCAGTGTCTCGGTCGCCATCGTGGTCGCCTGGCCCGCCGGGTCGCCGGCGGCCGAGGCACTCGTCAGGTCCACCACCAGCCGGTCCGGCGCGACCTCGCCGGCGGCCGGCTCGATCGGCTGGTACGCCACCCGGTACAGGTGCTCCAGCGGGTCGCCGCCCCGGAGGTCGGCCGCGCTCGTCGCGGTCAGGCACACCTCGTCGAGGTAGCCGACCGGGTGGCCGTGCTCGTCGGCGATCCACACGCGGGCGCTGTCGTGCGCCGCCTGCTCGACCCGTACCCGCAGCGTGGTGCTCGTCGTGGGGCGCAGCTCGACGCCGCG
>Ga0193717_1000789_pt1 | contig 20083 bp, 23 predicted proteins | sample U2c2metaG_FD_145900 | JGI IMG/M metagenome (GOLD analysis project Ga0193717, IMG submission 145900) | Soil microbial communities from a riparian zone of the East river system, Colorado, United States - U2c2 | ecosystem: Environmental > Terrestrial > Soil > Riparian zone | place: USA: East River...
AACGGGTCTACGTCATCTCCGGGCACTACGACTCCCGTGTCACCGACGTCATGAACGCCACCAGCGACGCGCCCGGCGCGAACGACGACGCGTCCGGGGTGGCCGTGTCGCTGGAGCTGGCGCGGGTCATGGCGAAGTACCGCCCCAAGGCGACGCTCGTGTTCGCGGCGGTCGCCGCCGAGGAGCAGGGCCTCTACGGCTCGCGGCACATGGCCGCGCAGTACCGGGCCGCTGGCACGGACGTGCAGGCCATGTTCACCAACGACATCGTCGGCAGCAGCACCGCGGACGACGGCACCCGCGACCGGCACACGGTCCGGCTGTTCGCCGAGGGCGTGCCGACCGCGGAGACCCCGGCGGAGGCGGCGACCCGTCTGTCGACGGGCGGGGAGAACGACTCGCCGCCCCGGCAGCTCGCGCGGTTCGTGCGCTCGGTGGCCGACAACCGGGACACCGGCATGGCCGTGCGGGTGATCTACCGCAGGGACCGCTACCTGCGCGGCGGTGACCACATCGGCTTCCTCGAACAGCGCTACCCGGCGGCGCGGTTCACCGAGCCGAACGAGAACTTCGCGCACCAGCACCAGGATCTCCGTGTCGAGGACGGCAAGCAGTACGGCGACCTCGTCGAGTTCTGCGACTTCGACTACATCGCCGGCGTGGCAAGGGTGAACGCGGCGACACTGTGGTCGCTCGCGGGCGCGCCGGGCACGCCGAAGGGCGTCGGAGTGCGCACGACCGCGCTCACGAACGAGACGGATCTGGTGTGGCAGCGGGGGACCGAGCCGGACCTCGCCGGCTACGAGGTGGTGTGGCGGGAGCCGACCGCTCCGGAGTGGACGGACGTGCGCCGCGTCGGCGACGTGACGGAGGCGAATATCGACCTGTCGAAGGACAACGTGTTCTTCGGCGTACGCGCGGTGGACCGTGCCGGGCACCGGAGCCCGGTCGCGTACCCGGTACCGGTGCGCTGAAGGGCGCTTACGTCTCGGTCGGTCGCCCGAAAGGCCCTTTTGGGCGACCTTCCGTGCCACGCTTGCGGGTGTGCTTCCTGCGGTTCTCCTGTCGGCCCTCGCGGCCAGCACGGCCCAGACGATCGTCATCGCGGCGCTGCCGGCGTTCGCGGCCGGACTCGCGGTCGACGGCACGGCCGCGACCTGGACACTGACCGCGTTCATGCTCGCCGGCGCCGCCGCGACACCGGTGTTCGGCAGGCTCGGCGACCTGTACGGGTACCGCCGCGCTCTGGTGGTGTGCCTGGGTTTCTTCGCCGTCGGCACGGTGCTGTGCGTCGTGGGTGTCCTGATTGGACAGTTCGCGACGCTCGTCGCCGGCCGGGTCGTGGCCGGCGTGTCCGGTGGCGTGTTCCCACTCGCGTTCGGGCTCGTCCGGCACGGGGTGCCCGAGGCGCGCCGGTCGGGTGTCATCGCGTTGCTGTCGGCCATGTTCGGCATCGGCGGCGCCACCGGGATGGTCGTCGCGGGGCCGGTGCTCGACGCGTTCGGGCCGGTGTGGCTGTTCTGGCCGCTGCTGGCGCTCGGGCTGGTCGCGCTCGTGCTGGTGGCGCGGCTGCCGGCCGACAACCGGGCCCGCGCGTCGGGCGGTGTCGACCCGGCCGGCGCGCTGCTGCTGGCCGCCGTGCTCGGGTGTCTGCTGCTCGCCATCAGCCAGTTCCGCACCTGGCCGGGCGTGGTCGTCGCCGCGTTGTTCGCCTGCTCGGTCGTGCTGCTGTGCGTGTTCGTCGTGGTCGAGGGCCGGGTGCGGGTGCCGCTGCTCGAGCTGCGGCTCCTGCGTGACCCGACGCTCGCGGCGACGAACCTCGTCGCGTTCGTGATCACCCCCGCGTTGTTCGGCATGGTGACGTTGCTGCCGAGTTTCCTGCAGGCCGAGCGGGGGCAGTCGGCCACCGGCGCGAGCCTCGCACTGGTGCCGATGGCGGTGTGCATGCTGCTCGGCACGCCGTTGACGCCGCGGCTGCGTGCCCGGTTCGGCGCGGCCGCGCCACTGCGGATCGGCGCGCTGTGCACGGTCGGCTCGTGCGTGGCGTTGATCGTCGCGCACGGCGCACTGTGGGAGATCTACCTGGTCAGCGCGTGTGTCGGCATCGGGTACGGGTTCGTGTTCGCCGGCATCGGCAACCTGGTGGCGGACGCGGTGACGGCCGGGCGGATCGGCGCGGCCACCGGTGTCAACACCGTCGCCCGTACGGTCGGTGGCGCGGTCGGCGCGCAGGTCGCGGCGGCGATCGTAGTCCGGCCGGCCGACCACGTGCTGGCCTTCGGCGTGTTCGCCTGCGTCGCCGCCGCGGCCTTCGTCCTCACCCTTGCTCGGCCATCCACTTTTCGGCCTCGGCCGCGATCTCCTCTTGCGACACGTCCCGGTCGTGCCGAGTGACGCACCACCGGATCCCGGCCGGGTCGCGAATGAGGCCCATCCGGTCGCCGGAGAACACGTCCGCGACCGGCGACAGCGACGTCGCGCCAGCGGCGACGGCGCGATCGACCACGCCGTCCGGGTCCGCGGTCCAGAAGTTCATGGTGAAGTTGTTGCCCTCGGCGGGCGGCGGGATGAGCCCGACGCCGGGCGCCGGCTCGCCGATCTGGAACACGGAGTCGCCCAGCCGTAGCTCCGCGTGCGCGACCGCGCCGTCCGGCCCGTCGAAACGGGCGATGAGCTCGGCGCCGAACACGTCGACGTAGAAGTCGAGGGCCTTGGCGGCGTCGTTGGCGGCGAAGAACGTGGTGAGTTGTGCGCTCCCCTTCGGGGCGGGACTGTCGGTCATGTGCGTCATCCTGTTCGCATGACCGACGGGCGGCTTGGACAAACGCGACAGGTGTCGACCACCAGCGAGTACGGCGTGCTCGGCACCCGCGACATCGACTTCCGGCTCGACCGCGTGCCGGCGTCGCCCGACCTCGCCGACCTCGTCGAGCGGCACTGGCTCGTGAGCTGGGACCTGCCGCGCGGCCGAGGCGCGTCCGTCACCCTGTTGCCCCACCCGTGCGTGAACCTGGTCTTCGACCGGGGGATGGTCGCGATCGCCGGCGTCGGCAGCGACCGGTTCACCTACACCTACCGCGATAGTGGCCGGGTGTTCGGCGTGAAGTTCCGGCCGGGCGCGTTCCGTCCCTTCCTCGGTGGCCCGGTGTCCGCGCTCACCGACCGGACGGTGCCGCTGAGCACGCTGTGGTCGTCGGCTGGTTCGTTCGCCGCGGCGCTCGCCGAGGCGCCGGACCTGTCGACCCTGGTGGCTGTCGCCGAGGACGAGCTGCGCGCCCACTGGCCGGCGCCCGACCCGGCGGTCGCCGAGATCGGCGAGATCGTGCACGCGCTGCTGTACGACCGAACCATCACCAGGGTGGAGGAGGTGAGCCGGCGGTTCGGTCTGTCGGCGCGCACGCTGCAACGGATGTTCCAGCGTTACGTCGGCGTCAGCCCGAAGTGGGTCCTGCGGAGGTACCGCCTGCACGAGGCGGCCGCGCGCCTGGCCGAGGGCACGTCGGGCACGTGGGCGGAGGTCGCCGCGGAGCTCGGCTACTTCGACCAGCCGCACTTCATCAGGGACTTCACCAGGGCGATCGGCATGACACCGGTCGCGTACGCGGAAGCGTGCCAACGCAAGCAAGCACCACTGTCAGCGTGAGTCCAATGCCGTGAAGGACCCCTTCACGGCTAGCCGTCATAAGCTCAGCGTTATAGTGGCCTAGATCGACGGAGGCGGAAGGGAGGGCTGATGTCCCGCTCCTGGAAGGATGTCAAGGCTGACAAAGCTCGGCAGGACCGGGCCGACGGTCGTGACATGGACGTCGCGCATGCCGAGGCGCGCACTCGGACCGAGGCCTATGTGCTCGGTTTCCGGCTCGCGCAGCTTCGGCAGGAGGTTGGGCTCTCGCAGGTCGAGATGGCCCGCCGGATGGGGGTCAGCCAGCCGAGGGTCAGTCAGCTCGAAGCCGGCGACCTCGGTCAGATGGAGGTCGACACGCTCAACCGGTACGTCATGGCGCTCGGCGGACACCTCAGGCTGTTCGCGGACTTCGAGGATCAGGACGAGCGCGGCGTCAGCGGGGCGCGGGCGTTGTCCATCTAGTCACGCCTCGTCGAGGCGGTGTGACTCGATCACGATCGGGGCTCGCGTCGGTTCTGGGTTCACGACCTCGCCGTCCACGATGTCGAACCGCTGCGGTCGCGGTGCGCGACGCAGCATGCGCTTGCGGACGACCGCTCGTGTCGGCGGGAACAGCAGGAACAGCGCGGCCACGTCGCTGATGAAGCCGGGGAACAGCACGAGCGCCGCGGCGACGCCGAGCAGCATGCCGTCGATCATCTCCGGCTGCGGGTCGCGCCGGTTGCGCAGCGCTTCGGTGAACGACGACAGCGTGCGCGTGCCCTGCCGACGCAACAGCGCCACGCCCGCCGCGGACACGGCGAGCAGCAGCAGGATGGTCAGGAGCGCGCCGACGGCCTGACCCACCGCGACGATCACGGCGATCTCGGCGGCCACGGCGATCAGCAGGAGCACGAAGACTGGCATGCCCGTTCCAACGAACGAACGGGGCAAATCACTCCCGAGCTTTCAGTGCCTCCGTGACCAGCGGAACCTGCAACGGCAGCCGCGCGATCATCGCGGCCCGCAGCCACGGCCGCCGCCAGGCCAGCTTTACGGCCTTGATGTTGCCGGGCAGCACCGCGACGAAGAACAACGCCGCGAGCGTGCCCGCCGGCCTGCGGGTCTTCTCGATCGCGAGCATCCCGGCGAGCCCCAGCTCCACGATGCCGGACGCGTACGTCCAGAACCGCGCGGTGCCCGGCAGCGCGGCCGGGATCATCGCGTCGTACGGCTTCGGCTTCGCGAAGTGCAGCGTGCCACTCGTGACCAGCAGCGCCGACAGCCGCAACGCGGCGCGCCTTCCCCGACGAGACGTCATGTCCGCACTCTAATCACGCTTGGCAGCCAGCACGAAAGCTCGGAACGGTTGATCGCCCACGACGAGCACGCCGTCATCGGTTCTTACTGTCCTACCGACAGTCTGCCCTCGGTACGTCTGATCATGTCGAGAGATGCGTCGGGCTCCAGCGCCATCCGCCAGACTTGCTTATGAATGCGTTGGAAGCGGGCCAGTGCTTCCTCGCTGTCGCCCAGCACGAAGAAGGCCGCGTTCTCGGTGTAGACCGCTTCCGGCTCTATCACGCCATCCGATCTGGCAAGTGACAGCAACGCGATGTTGGAGCCGACCGCGGGATGTCCACCTGCGGTGAACGGCAGGACCCGCACGTCGATGTTCTCTGTCGACTCGATCAGTTGGGCCACGTGGTGTAGCTGCTTGCGCAGCACCTCCGGGCCGCCGACCTGGGTGTGCAGGGTTGACTCCCCAAGCGCGATGCGCAGGGTCAATGGATCGTCGCCGGTCAGGCGTTGCTGGCGTTCCATTCGCAGGCGTAGGAATTTGTCCCTGTCCTCGGGCGGGATGACCTCGCCCGGGCTGTGCATCAGCGCACTCGCATACTCCTCCGTCTGGAGCAGGCCGTGGATGATGTCGCTCTGGAAGCACGCCAGTTCGCTGGCTTCGTACTCCAGGTCGAGGTACTCGGCGAAGGTCTGTGACACGAAGTCGTAGTAAGGGCGGCGCAGCACGCCGCGTCGCCTGCGTTGCTTGGCGGCCTCGATCATGTCGGCGATGACCTTGGCCGGTGCGCCGTACAACTCGAGCGCCGCCTTGACGCGCAACGGCTCCGCGCTGCCGCCCGTCTCCATCCGCGACACCGTGCCCGAGCCGCACAGCAACTCCTCCGCCGCGCGTTCGACCGAGTAGCCCGCCTTCTCTCGCCAGCGGCGCAACGTCCTGGCCAAGCGCCGACTCTGGACCGGGCTGATCGTGCCGCTCAACGCCTACCTCCTGGTCGTGAGGTCGCCAGTCTGCCGTGCCTGATCGCATCACTCAAATGGACGAGATGCGAGATGGAAGCCTTCCGTTTATAGTCTCTTCCTAGTTGAGTTGAAGGGCAACTCAGTTCACGGGAGGCGCGACCATGCACATGGGAAGCACATGGATCACCGTCGACGAGGGATGTCCGCTGCGGTGCGAGGCGTCCGGTAGCGGCGGGGCCTACATCCTGATCGGGGAGCCGCCGCAGCACGAGCTGACCTTCGAGGTGGAGGCGCTGCGCGATCTGGTGACGAAGGGCGCAGCCGCCCTGGCTCAGATGGACGCGATGGCCGAGCGGGAGGAGGCCGAGTACGAAGCGAAGGAGCGATCTTCTACACAACCTTGACGAAGTCGAGGAGTGTTGTAGAGAATGGGTGGGCCCCACCACGAGGAGGGTCCGATGACCGAGGTGTCATTCGACGCCCATCCGGACAGTTACCGGCACTGGCGGCTGCGGGTCGACGGCGCGGTCGCGTGGCTGGTACTCGACGTCGACGAGCAGGGCGGGCTGGTCCCTGGCTACGAGCTGAAGCTCAACTCCTACGACCTCGGCGTCGACATCGAGCTGTACGACGCCACGCAGCGGCTCCGCTTCGAGCACCCTGGCGTCCGCACGGTCGTCGTCACGAGCGGCAAGGACAAGGTCTTCTGCGCCGGCGCGAACATCCGCATGCTGGCGGGCTCGGCGCACGAGTGGAAGGTGAACTTCTGCAAGTTCACCAACGAGACCCGCAACGGCATGGAGGACGCGACGGCCAACTCCGGGCAGACGTACCTCGCCGCGGTCAACGGTTCCTGCGCGGGCGGCGGCTACGAGCTGGCGCTTGCCTGCGAGCACATCGTGCTGGTCGACGACAACTCCTCGACCGTCTCGCTGCCCGAGGTGCCCCTGCTTGGCGTGCTGCCCGGCACCGGCGGACTGACCCGCGTGGTCGACAAACGCGGCACCCGCAAGGACCGCGCCGACGTGTTCGCCACCCGCTCCGACGGGGTCAAGGGCCGCACGGCGGTCGACTGGAAGCTCGTCGACGAGCTGGCGCCGCCCCGCAAGTTCGACGAGACGGTCGCCGCGCGCGCCAACGAGCTGGCGAAGCGTTCCACCCGGCCGGCCGGCGCCGAGGGCGTCGAGCTGACGCCGTTGCTGCGCGAGCGATACGTCACGACCACGCTCGACGCCAACACGGTGACCATCACCGTGCGGGCGCCGGAGCAGTTCGAACAGCGCCGGGACGCCGAGTTCTGGCCGCTGACTATGACCCGTGAGCTGGACGACCTCATCCTTCGCTTACGTGCCAACGAACCGACGCGCGGCACGTGGCTCATCAGGACCGAGGGCGACCAGGACGTCGTCGTGGAGTACGACCGGCTGCTGCGCGAGGGCGACGACTGGCTGACCAACGAGATCGTCCACTACTACAAGCGCACGCTGAAGCGGCTCGACGTCACCAGCCGCAGCCTGATCGCGCTGATCGAACCCGGCTCGTGCTTCGTCGGCATGCTCGCCGAACTGGCGTTCGCCGCGGACCGGCAGTACATGCTCGACGACCAGGACGCCGGCGCGGCCGGCACGCTGACGCTCACCGAGTCGAACTTCGGCCGCTATCCCATGGGCAACGGCATCTCCCGCCTCGAGTCCCGCTTCTGGGGCGAACGGTCCCATGTGGACACTCTGCGCAAGGAGCTGAACAACACGCTTTCCCCGGCCGAGGCCGGCGAGCTGGGACTCGTCACCGACGCGCTCGACGACATCGACTGGGCCGACGAGATCCGCATCGTCGTCGAGGGGCGGGCGGCGCTGTCTCCGGACGCGTGCACGGGCATGGAGGCCAACCACCGGTTCGTCGGGCCGGAGACCATGGAGACCAAGATCTTCGGCAGGCTGTCCGCGTGGCAGAACTGGATCTTCTTGCGGCCCAACGCCTCTGGCGAGGAAGGCGCGTTGCGCCGGTACGGCACCGGGCGGCAGGCCGTGTTCGACAGGAAACGGGTGTGATCGCGTGACTACCTCGATCAACTATGAGGACAAGATCCCGAACAACGTCGACCTGTCCTCGGACCGCAAGCTCCAGCGCGCGCTGGAGGGCTGGCAGCCGAAGTTCATGAACTGGTGGGGCGAGATGGGCCCCACGCTTGAGACTCAAGGTGTCTACCTGCGCACGGCGGTCAGCGTCGGCCGCGAGGGTTGGGCGCACTTCGGGCACGTCAACGTGCCGGACTACCGCTGGGGCATCTTCCTCGCGGAGCGCGATCCCAAGAGGACGATCGCGTTCGGCGAGCACATGGGGGAGCCGGCGTGGCAGCAGGTGCCCGGCGAGTACCGCGCCGACCTGCAACGCCTGATCGTCATCCAGGGGGACACCGAGCCGGCGTCGGTCGAGCAGCAGAAACTGTTGGGGCTCACCGCTCCCTCACTCTACGACCTGCGGAACCTGTTCCAGGTCAACGTGGAGGAGGGGCGACACCTGTGGGCCATGGTGTACCTGCTGCACGCGTACTTCGGCAAGGAGGGCCGCGAGGAGGCGGAAGGCCTGCTGCTGCGCAACTCCGGCAGCCCCGACTCGCCGCGCATCCTCGGCGCGTTCAACGAGGAGACCGCGGACTGGTTGGCGTTCTTCATGTTCACGTACTTCACCGACCGGGACGGCAAGTACCAGCTCGGCACGCTGAAGGAGTCCGCGTTCGACCCGCTGTCGCGCACGTGTGAGTTCATGCTGAAGGAAGAGGCGCACCACATGTTCGTCGGCACCACCGGTGTCGACCGGGTGGTGGAGCGCAGCGCCACGCTGATCCGTGAGCACGACACCCTGGACATCGCGCCGCGCGGTGGGATCCCGCTCGACATCATCCAGAAGTACATCAACTTCCACTACACGGTCTCACTCGACCTGTTCGGCGGCGAGACGTCCACCAACGCCGCCAACTACTTCACCGCCGGCCTCAAAGGACGGTGGCAGGAGACCCGCCGCAAGGACGACCACCTGCTCACCGAGGACGGGTTCTTCCTCGAGCGGCCGACGGCCGAGGGCGCCTGGGAGAGAGAGGAGCTGTCCGCACTGCTCGCGCTGAACCTGGACCTGCGCGGGGAGTACATCGCCGACTGCGAGACCGGTATCAAGCGCTGGAACCGGATCCTCGACACGGCGGAGATCGACTTCAGGTTCGCGTTGCCGCATCCGGGTTTCAACCGGTCGGTCGGGGTCAGCGCGGGGTTCCACGTCACACCGGACGGCACGATCATCGACGAGGCGACCTGGGAGCGGGCCAGGCACAAGTGGCTGCCCACCGACGAGGATCTCGCTTTCGTGCGTTCGATGATGCGCCCGGTCTACGAGCGCGGCAAGATCGCAAGCTGGGTCGCGCCGCCGCGCAACGGCATCAACGGCAAGCCTTTCGACTACGAGTACGTGTACCTGACCTGAGGTGTCGACGATGACTCCCACCACGTTCAACGCGACCGACTACCTGCTGCGCAACGGTCCTGGCGATCGCACCGCCGTCGTCTGTGGCGCGCTTTCCCTGACCTATCAGGAGCTCGCCGACGAGACGCGACGCGTCGCCGCCGGGTTCCGTGCCGTCGGGGTGCGGCCGGAGGAGCGCGTGCTGCTCTGCATGGCCGACGGGGTCGAGCTGCTCACCGGCATCCTCGGCGCCATGTGGCTCGGCGCGGTGCCCGTGCCGGTGTCCACAATGGTCACCGGACCCGAGCTGTCGACCATGCTGGTCGACTCGCGTGCGCGGGTGCTCTGTGTCTCCACGGAGTTCGCCGCCGCCGCTGAGGTCGCGCTGGCCGCCGGGTCCGAAGTGGAGCGGGTGATCGTTGACGGGGACGTCAACCGGCCGTGGCTGCGCTGGCACGAGCTGCGCGAGCTGGGCGAACCGGGCGACGCCTACCCGACGTGGGCGGACTCGCCCGCGCTGTGGCTGTACACGTCCGGCACGACCGGCAAGCCGAAGGGGGCGATGCACCGGCACGGCAGCGTCCGCGACGTGGCCGAGCTGTACGGCCGCGGCGTGCTCGACGTACGCCCGGACGACCGGTGCCTGTCGGTGCCGAAGCTGTTCTTCGCCTACGGGCTGGGAAACTCGGCGTTCTTCCCGCTGTCCGCCGGCGCCACCACGATCCTGGCGCGCGCTCGACCGACGCCGCAGGTGGTCGCCGCACTCGTCGCCGCGACCCGGCCGACACTGTTCTTCGGGGTGCCCACGTTCTACTCGGCGCTGCTCAACTCCGACATCCCGGACGACACCTTCTCCTCGGTGCGCCAAGGGGTTTCGGCCGGCGAGCCGCTGCCGCCCATACTGCTCTCGCGGTTCCGCGAGCGGTTCGGGGTGGAGATCCTCGACGGCCTCGGGTCGACCGAGGCGTTGCACATCTTCCTGTCGAACCGGCCCGGCGCGGTGCGTCCTGGCTCGACCGGCACTCCCGTCGACGGCTACCGGGTGGAGATCCGTGACGAGCAGGGCACGCCGATCGAGTCGGTCGGCCAGCCGGGCGACCTGTTCCTGAGTGGACCGTCGGTGGCCACGGGATACTGGTGTCGCACGGAAACCACGCGGCAGGTGTTCCAGGGTGAGTGGCTGCGCACCGGGGATACCTACGTGCGCAACGAGGACGGCACGTACACGTGTCTCGGCCGGTCCAACGACATGCTGAAGGCGGGTGGCATCTGGGTATCGCCAACGGAGGTGGAGGAGCGGTTGTTGGAGCACCCGGACGTCGCGGAGGTCGCCGTGGTCGCGGGCCGCGACAGCGACGGGTTGGACAAGCCGATCGCGTGCGTGGTTCCGGTGGCGGGCCGGACGGTCGACGCGGCCGCGCTCGTCCAGTGGTGCCGCGAGGGGCTCGCGGCGTACAAGCGGCCGCGTGCGGTCGTGCGGGTGACGGAGCTGCCGAAGACGGCGACCGGCAAGATCCGCCGCAACGTGTTGCGGGAGCTGGTCGCGGACGAGCTGGTGGTGCGCACCTGATGTTGGACGGCATGCCGCTGGTCGACGCGCACGTGCACGCGCCGCGACTGTCCACGTTGAAGCCGGCGTGGCGGGAGTGGGCGGCACGGTTCGGCGGCGACTACGACTGGCGGTCGGTGTATGACGCGGCGGGCGACCCGGTCCCGGCGCGGCTCGACGCCTTGCTGGAGTCGGAGGGCGTTGACCGGGCGTTGTTGTTCTGCGAGTACAGCCCGAGGGCCACCGGCCTGCAGACGATCGACGACCTGCTGCCCATCGTGGCGCACAACCCGGTCCGGTTCCGGTTGGTGGCCAACGTGAACCCGCACCTGCACCACCCGCTGGCGTCCGAAGTGGAGCGTCAGCTCGCGCTCGGCGCCGTGGCGCTGAAGGTCCACCCGGTGCACGGCGGTTTCGACCCCGGCGACAAGGAGCTGTACGCGGCGTACCAGCTCTGCGCCGACCGAGGTGTGCCGGTGATCGTCCACACGGGAACGTCGAGCTTTCCCGGTGCCCGCGCCAAGTTCGGCGACCCGGCGCTGATGCTCGACCCGGTGGAACAGTTCCCCGATGTGAACTTCGTGTTCGCCCACGGCGGCCGGGGCTGGTGGTACGACACGGCTGCGTTCTTGGCGCTGTCCAAGCCGAACGTGTGGCTCGACCTCGCGGGCCTGCCCCCGAAGAACCTGCCGACGTACTACGCGCGGTTCGACCTCGCGCGCCTCGCCGAAAAAATGATCTTTGGAACCGACTGGCCGGGCATCCCCGGCGTGGCCCGCAACGCCAGAGCGCTGACCACGCTGGGGCTGGCGGGGGAGGTGCTTCGCGGCGTTCTGTCGGGGAACGCCGCGAAGCTCTTCCCCGGCCTGGACATCTGAGCGGTCGCCCCCCGGGCAGGTGTGATGCCCTGAAAGGCGCGTTCAGGGCGCCCAGTGCCCCTAACGCGCCTTTCAGGGCATTGCCAGTCAGCGGGCCAGCACCAGGTACGCGAAGCCCAGCACCCCGCGATATCCCGTCAGGTACTCGCGTTCCCGGCCGTCCTCGCGCTCCTTCACCTCACCCGCGCGCGGGTCGTCGGCGTTGGCCAGCAGCCATTCCCGCGACCCGGCGCGGTGGCGGGACTCGAAGTCGTCCCATTCGCGTTGGTCGGCGAGGGTCAGGTGCAGCACCTGCCACCCCGTCTCGCCGCACGCCGCGACCAGGTCGGCGAGTCGCAGGATGCCGGGGCCGATGATGTCGCGCGCGGCCTTCGTCGGCTCCTGCTCCCAACACCCGTCGCCGACGAGGACCCGCCCCTGTGGCACGAGGTCCGCGAGCGCCGCGAGCATCTTCCTGCTGCCGCCCAACGTGTGCGACGAGCCGATGCACAGCGCCCGGTCGGCGGTGCCGTGCCACTCCTGCGCCGGCTGCTCGACGAAGTCGACGCCGAGCCCCCGTTCCCGAGCCGCTCGCCGCCCGCGGTCGAGGCCGGCCGGGTCGGTGTCGACCCCGACGGCCTTCGCCCTGGTCCGTGTGGCGGCGCGCAGCAACAGCTCGCCCCAGCCGCACCCGAGGTCGACGACACTCGTGGCCGCGGCGAGGTCGAGCTGGTCCAGCAGCTCCTCCGCATGGGCTTCGCTGAGCGGGGTGTTCCAGTGCAGCGCGGCGTACCGCGCGGCGGCGAGCGAGTCGATCACTTCAGGTAAACCCTTTCCTGGTTGATGGGGTAGCCGGCGCGCGCGAACGTCGCCGCCATCGGTGTGTTGGTGGTGTCGGTCTCGGCGACGACCTCGGTCACGCCCTCCGCCGCCAGGAAGTGCGTGGCCTCGACGAGCAGGTCGTACGCGTACCCGTGCCCACGCTGCTCCGGCACGACACCGATGATGCCGATCACCGGGTTCGAATGGTTACGCCCCGGCACGGTCAACCCGACAAGTTCACCTTCTCGGGTGAACGCGAGCTGCCACCATTCGCGCGGTGACGGCATCCAGTTGAGGAACTCCAACTCGTCGCGCGCGGCCGCGTCCACGCTGTCCTTCTCCTGGGTGCGCTTCTCGTGCGCGTCCAGCGAGCCGTGGACGATCCGGCGCAGGACGTCGAGGATCTTCTCGTCGTCCGGCTCCGCGCGGTACTCGAGCCGACCCGGCCGGTCGGGCAGGCCGTCGGCCGGTGTCCACCGGTACCGCAGCCGCTCGACGAACGGCGCCATACCGGCGCGCGTGGCGACGTCGATGCGTGCCTCACCGGCCGCACGCACCTTGGGCTCCTCCCGCCAGCCGGGCGGCAGGAGCAGGCAGTACTCGACGTCGACACCGGCTTTCGCGAGCAGCTCGACGGCGGCGTCGTCCTCGCCGTCGGCGAAGTCGAGCCAGTCGAGCGCGATCGGTGCGTCGTCATCGGGCCCGGCCCACCACGCGGCTCTGGCGACGACATCGCCGTCACGCAGGGCGACCCAGGTCCACTCCGGACGGTACTGGTGGAGCGCGACGAGCTCGCGGTAGTCACGGCCGACGCTCTGGAAACCCACGAGGGCGGGGTCGGACAGCGAAAGGAACAGGTCTTCCTCACCCGCGACGAGCGGGCGCAGTTCAAGCATGTCAGTCCTTTACGGGAGTGACGTGCTCCCCCGCACGAGGTGGGAGCACGTGATCGACTTCGTGAACACCGTCCGCACCTCCCTTCGACCGTTGCGTGGCCTCACTCAACCACGCTGGTCAACCGTTTTTGTCGGACCCTCGTGGCATGGTGCGCCGCATGGCAGAAAAGGTGGCGACCGAGCCGAACGATCTGGGCAGATACTTCGTCGAGCGCGCCAACGCGCGCGACGTGGACGGGCTGGTGGCGCTGTACGAGCGCAACGCCGTGCTGGCGTTCCCGGAGGGTGACCTCGCGACCGGCCACGCGGAGATCCGCGAGGTGTACGCGCGGTTCGTCGAGTCCGGGCCGGTGCTGTCGGTGGGCCGGCAGCGGCCGGCCCTGGTGAGCGGCGACCTCGCGCTGACGTCGACGGAGCTGACCACGGGCGCGGTCACGGTCGAGATCGCGCACCGTCAACCCGACGGGTCCTGGTTATGGGCCGTGGACCAGCCGGCGTTCGTGTCGTAGCGGCGCGGCGGTGGGCCCGCCGTGACGGAGTCCGTCGACCGCCGCGTGGATGAGCTGCGCGTCCGCCGTGCGGCGCGGGCCGCCGACCGAGCCGCGTTCGCCGAACGCCGCAGAGAGCGGGCTTGGCGACCCGCCATGCGGCGAAGCCACTCCCAATCACGTCAGAGGAGGAAGCAACCCACAACCAACAACTAGAACCTGACGTCGCGCGAGGTGCTGCCGAGGGACGCCGAGTGCCGGCGTCCCGCGGGCGGTCGTGCCCGACGGGGGTGAGCTGTCGCCAGGCCCAGTCAGTCGTTCGCCAGGGCCGACCAGTGTTTCTGCGCCGGGGTGCGCCAGCGGACGTGGAGCTCGTTGAACAGCGCCGTCGCCGTGGTGCCGCTCCACTTCGGGGGCAGCAGCTCGCCCGGTAGCTGCGGGTCAAGGAACGGGAAGCGTCGCCACTCGTGCACGAGCATGGTCTGCGCGCGGAGCACCGCGTCGGGGGTGGCGGGGTCGAGCACGCCGAACTCGTCGACGAAGTCCTGGTAGCGGGCGCCGACCTCGGCGAGGTCCCACGCGCTCGTCACCATCGAGCGCTCCGACCCGAGGGCGCCGTAGTTCGCGAGAAAGGACATGGCCTGGGCCGAGAGATCCAGCTCCGACAGGATCAGCTTCGCGTCCGCCTCGGCGGACAGGTGCGGCGTGATCCACACGCCCGCGGTCGGCGAGCCGAAACCCGCCCAGCTGAGGCGGGTGCGCAGCTTGTGCCGCAGGTCGCGCATCGACTCGGGGACCGACACCAGCACGACCAGCCACCGGCCGTCCCACGCGTGCGCGCCGCTGCCGAAGCCGTAGATGCGGGACGCGCCCTCGGCGAGGAGGCGGCGACCAGGATCGGTCAACGTCCAGCGGACGCGCCGCCCCACCCGGTCGGAGCGCAGCCAGCCCTCGGCGGCGGTGCGGGCCAACGCCTGCCGCGCGGCCTTCTCCTCCACGTCGAACAACGCGAGGACATCGACGAGCGTGGACGTCCACACCGGCGCCGCCGCCGGCAGCACGTACTCCCCGAGAATCGTCGTCAGGAGGGAGCGCGCACTGCTGCCGCTGACCTCCCGGCGCCGGCTGAGCACCGGCCCGGACATGGAAGCTCCCCACATTTGTGCGACACCGTCAGAAATTAGTATCGCATTTCTAGAACAAGGTGGGCGGGAGATATCCCTCGAGTGTCAGCAGCCTTCTCTTCGACTCGACGCCGGTGCCGCCGCTGAACCCGCCGAGCCCGTCGCCCGCGACCACGCGATGGCACGGCACCACAATGGGAATCGGGTTGCTGCCCATGATGGATCCGATGGCACGCGCCGGAATGCCGGTGCGGTTGGCCAACTCCCCGTACGTCACGACCTTGCCGTAGGGCACCGTCGAGTACAGCATCCCGAGCACCCGCCGCTGCGCGTCCGACATGAGCTGCCAGTCGATGGCGACGTCGAAGTCCCGCAGCTCGCCGGCGAAGTATCTGCTGAACTGCGTCAGAATCGCCGCGGCCGGCGCGGCGGAGGGAGCTTCCGTCAGCCGCAGCCGTGCGGAGATCGCGGCTCTGATGTGCGGCGAGTCGGTGAAGGCGGTGGCCACCAGCCCATCGGGGGTGACCGCCGCCAACACGTCGCCGAGTTCGGTCGGCACACTGCCGAACGAGACCGTGCCAGCGCTGTCCACCATTCAGCCATTATGCGCACGGCACCGACAACCAGCGCTAGGCCGACTGTTCGGACTCGCCGAGCCGGGGGAACGGCGAGGTGGAGAAGACCACCTCGACCGCCACCTCGAAGTACTCCGCGATCCGCAGTGCCAGGAACAGCGACGGGCTGTACTCGCCCCGTTCCAGGTACCCGATCGTCTGGTAGTGCACGCCGAGCGCGTCAGCCAACTCCCGGCGCGACACCCCGCGTTCGACGCGGAGCATCGCTATCCGGTTGTAGATCGCCTCGTTCGTCGTGCTTTTACCCGTCATGTCACCCGCTGCATGGCCCGCTCCCGGCGCTCCGCGACGCTGGAGCCGGACTCGCGACGCGCCATTCTGCGCAACACCATAGGGGCAATGAGCAACCCAGCGACGGCCCACGTGCCCAGCACGCCCAGTGTCTCAAGGTGCCGCCACGACTCACCGATCTCCACCGCCGACAGGTTTTCCGGCAGCATCGCCGAGCGCATGCCCAGCCCCAGCCAGTAGATCGGGAACACCTGCGCGACGCCCTGCACCCATTCCGGCATCGAGCTGATCGGGTAGAAGATGCCCGAGATCGCGACCAGGCCCATCACCGGCAACATGATCAGACCCGAGTTGCGCGGGTTGGAGAACAGCGAGCCGGCCACCGCACCCAACGGCAGGGTCGCGATCAGTCCGAGCGCGATCACCCAGATGAGGGTGAACCACTTGATCGAGATGCCGTCGAGCAGGAACAGGCTCGGGATCAGTACGAAGCACTGCGACATCAGGGTCATGCCCGACACCGAGACGATCTTGCCGACCAGGTACCCGAGCATCCCGTTCGGGATCGCCTTGGCCCGCAGTAGCGTGCCGTCCTCGCGCTCGATGGCGAGCGACATCATCAGCGTCACGAGCCCGCCGAACGCGATGCCCATGCCGAGCACACTCGGCAGCGTGCGCGACCCGAGCGAGAAGTTCGTGCCCGGCACGGACGCGCCCCGCATGAAGATCATCACGACGAGGAAGAGCACGGCGGGGAAGAGGTAGTTCCACAGGTCCTGCCGGTTGGTGAGCGTCTGGCGGATCTCCGCCCGGCCGCGCGCGATACCCGCGCGAAACGCCGTCGCCTGACTCATGACGTCCCCTTACCCGCTCCGCGGCGCCGGAACGCTCCGCAAGCTCCGGCCCGCTCCGCAAGTCCGTTCATCGGGTCACCACCTCGAACTCGCGCACCGCGTCCTCGTATCTACCGGCTTCGAACTCGCGCACCATCGCCATGTAGGTGTCCTCCAGGCTGGCCCGCCGCACCTCCAGGTCGCTCACCTGCTCGTCGTGCTCGCGGAACAGTTGCCGCACGAACTCGGTCGCGTCGTTCGTCGAGTGCACGAACCGCTTCCCGTCGACCATCCACTTGACCTCGGCCTCGGTGGACATCCGCCGCGCCAGCTCGTCGGCCGAGCCGTCGGCGATGATCGTGCCGCCCGCCAGGATCAGGATCCGGTCGGCGAGCTTCTCCGCCTCGTCCAGGTCGTGCGTGGTCAGCAGGATCGTCGTGTTCTGGTCGGCGAGCCGGTGCACCAGGTCGTGGAACTCCCTGCGCGCCTCCGGGTCGAACCCGGCGGTCGGCTCGTCGAGGAACAACAGCTCCGGCCGCCCGACGATGCCGATCGCCACGTCCAGGCGGCGTCGCTGCCCCCCGGACAGCCGCGAGATCTTCTTGTCCGCGTGTTCGGTCAGGCCCACCGCGGCCACGAGCTCGTCGGCGTCCCACGGCCGCGTGATGCGGTCCGTGGAGTACGGCGCGTAGTAGAGGCCGAGGTGCGCCAGCAGCTCCCGGACCTTCCACTTGCCGTGGTCGCGCCAGGACTGCAGCACCACCCCGACCCGCGCCCGCCAGTTCTCGTCCCCGCGCGCCGGATCCACCCCCAGTACCGTGACATCCCCCGCCGAGCGCATCCGGAACCCCTCGAGAATCTCGATGGTCGTCGTCTTGCCGGCCCCGTTCGGGCCGAGTAACGCGACCACCTCACCCGGATGTGCGGTGAAGTTCACGCCGGTGAGCACGTCTTTCGTGCCGTACCGCATCCGTAGATCACGAACATCGAGAACGATCTTCTCGTCCACCGGTCGTGCCTCCCTTGCCGGCGCATCCGCCTGATCAACCACGGCCACGGTCCCACCTCCCCTTATCGTCTGTGCGCCGAACGATAGCAGGAGTACTACACATGAAGGTAGAAGTTATGCGGCCTGTTTAGTGCTCAAGAAGGACAAATGGCGCGTTCTGGAGTGCTGAACCTCCAGAACGCGCCCCCGTGCTGCTACTTGCCGTAGTGGTAGCGGCATGCCGCTATGCGGATCCCGTCGTCGGCGACCTTGTAGACGAGTCGGTGCTCGTCGGTGATTCGTCGCGACCAGTAGCCCTGGAACCCGTGCTTCAAGGGCTCCGGCTTGCCGATTCCCTCGTTGCCGTTGCGACAGATGTCCTTGATCAGCTCATTGATGCGCTTGAGAACCTTTCGGTCCTCGGTCTGCCACCAGAGGTAGTCGTTCCAGGCCAGTTCGTCCCAGACCAGCTTCATTCAGCAAGATCGTGCTGTGTCCCGTCGCCGGACTCCAGTCGCTCGATCGCCGTGATCAGCCGTCGCGCGTTCTCCGGACTGCGGAGCAGGTATGCGGTCTCCTTGAGCGACTGGTAGTCGTCGAGGGACACCATCACGACTGGCTCGTGCCCGGCACGCGTGATCACGACCTCTTCCCGGTCGTTGACTACGGAGTCGAGGGTCTCGGCGTACTTCGCGCGAGACTCGGAGTAGCTCATGGTCTTCACTAGCACCCTCCTTCGACGTACAAGATACTGTACGTCCGATGGGGTGCGGTATCAAGGGGTACCGCCTATGGGCTGCTTCACGTCGAGCGCCTGCTGTCCGCGCGGAGGGCGCCGCTCCTGGCGGTGACGGCCGCGACGAGAAGCAGCCCGAGATCCTCGGTCACCGGCAGCCGCCAGCGCTGCTTCTTCCCGCCGGCGAGCAGCAGCGCGTGCCCGGCCGGGACGTCGATCCGGCGCTGCCACCGCGTCGGCTCCGGCACCTCCTCGACCCGTGCCTCCTTGAGCCGCTCCAGCGGGATGACCCACGGCCCGCCCGGCGCCCGGTCCAGCACCAGCCGGTCGCGCTGCACCCGCAGTCGCGGCTTCTGGTCCGGCAGGAAGTACACGATCTCCAGCTCGGACTCGACGAGGTCACGCGCCACCGGCCACGACAGCATCCGCAGCGCCTGCCGGCCCAGCTCCCAGCCGAGCCATGCCAGCCCGAGCACGAACGCGAGGTTGGGCAGCAGACCGCCGATGCCGATGCCGAACAGCGACAGCAGCATCCCCGGCACCAGCAGCAGCCCCGCGACCACGAGGCACGCCGTCGGCCACCCGGCCATCCGCGTGCGCCGCAACAGGAACCAGGTCAGCACGAACGTCGGCAGGTACACGGGGAACCAGCCGAGATCGCCGAGGCGGTCGTTGAACTCGGTCCAGAACGGCTTGTCGTACTCGTCGAACCACCACACCGACAGCGCGACCTGACCGAACCACGGCGCGAACATCGACGCGAACATCAGCGGCACCGCGACGAGCCAGCGCAGGACCAGGCCCGGCCCGGCCGGCAGTTCCGTCACCGAATACATCGGCTCGCTCCGCTCGCTGAGTGAGCGGGCCTCAATGCGGTGTCTTCCCTCCTGCGCTGCTTCGGCGGCTCGCTGCGCTCGCCACCTGCGCTGCTCGTCAGTCCAGACACCGCCGGCCCGCTCACTCGGAAGCCGGGCCGGTGAAGTCCGGCTTGCGCTTGCCCCGGATCGACGCGACGCCTTCCTTGACGTCCGGCCCGGAGAACCCGAGGAACTCGAGCCCGAGCGACGCGTCGAAGATCGGTCCGGCCTGCCGCAGCCAGTTGTTCAGCGCGTACTTCGTCCAGCGGATCGCGCTCTGCGACCCGTTCGCGAGCCGCTTCGCGACCGCGCGGGCCTTGTCGTGCAGGTCGGCCTGGTCGACGACCAGCGACACCAACCCGATCCGCTCCGCCTCCTCGCCGGACAGCGGTTCGCAGGTCAGCAGGTGGTACTTGGCCTTCGCCATGCCGCACAACAGCGGCCACACGATCGCCGCGTGGTCGCCGGCGGCCACGCCGAGCCGGGTGTGGCCGTCCATGATCCGGGCGTCGCGCGCGGCGATCGACACGTCCGCGAGCAGTCCGACCACGAGTCCGGCCCCGACCGCGGGCCCCTCGATGGCGGACACGACCGGCTTCGAGCAGTTGATCACGTTGTAGACGAGGTCGCGGGCCTCGCGCAGCACCCGCACTCGGACGGCGAAGTCGTCGGCCATGTCGCTGACCAGGTCGAGGTCACCGCCCGAGGAGAACACCCCGCCCTCGCCGCGGATGATCGCGACCCG
>Ga0193717_1000790_pt1 | contig 20080 bp, 13 predicted proteins | sample U2c2metaG_FD_145900 | JGI IMG/M metagenome (GOLD analysis project Ga0193717, IMG submission 145900) | Soil microbial communities from a riparian zone of the East river system, Colorado, United States - U2c2 | ecosystem: Environmental > Terrestrial > Soil > Riparian zone | place: USA: East River...
GTTGTGCCGTGGCAACGTGTGCAATTTACGGCATAAAGACGTTCGCCATTGTCTGATGAAGCCGCGGTATCAGGAAAAGCGATCTCCATATTTTTTAAGCCTTTGGTATGGCTATCCACATGCGATGAATCACTGAGCCATTTTAAGTATGACATGATGGAAATCATTTCCTTACCATCAAGCGGCAGCGGTTTACCCAGGTTTGGGCGCATCACGCAATTGTTTATCCTTTCGGCCAATGACAGGATGCGGCCTTCCCTTGCCCGGTATTGCGGATAATTGCGAAAAACAGTCACCAAATTAAAGGCATAAGGATGTGTGCCTGCATCGCGGTGGCAATTGGTGCAATTCATTTTATTGCCGGTATAATGCCCGTTAATACCTTCGGGACCAATATAATAAGCGGTATGCAGCATCAGTTGGCGGCCATACCCAACGGCCTGGCCAAACTTATCATTTGGTATTTTTAGCGTATCAATAGTAACCAAACTGTCAGCACTGATCAACGCCGGGTTTGAATTACTTAAAGTCGCGGCCCGATCTTCATTGCAGGAGGTAAACAGTTGCGCTACATCCGCAAGTACCATAAGCATTAAAAGCCAGACCATATATTGATACCGTTTTTTCATCAGGGTTTTAAATAGGGATTAAGCCGATCACTCTTTATAAAATTGGCCCGGTAAGTAGGTACCGATGTTTCCATTGTCCACAATAAAACGCCTTTGCGGTCTGTTAAAACAATGATATGCCTCTTGGAACAGCACACCAATACACTGGTATCGTTGATCATATAAGCGCTGCCCATACGGCCATTAAATACTTCTTTAGGGAGCTGAATATGCAGATCGATCCTGGAGGTTTGCTGCTGTTCATCCAATTTCATGACAAATACTCCAGACCGGTGCTTTTCGACCCCGTTGTCAAAGAACATTAAATTGCCATCGGCATTAATATGCGCGGCATGGGCCTGGGTAAAATTACATTCGGCGGGCATGCCCATTGTTCCACCTTTTCCAAATTTCCAGATCACTTTGCCCGAGTGGGCATCTATCTTCCAGATCTGGCCATTGTTGTAGAAAGACATCAGATAATTGCCATCCTTATCATAATTCAGGCTGTTGGCGTGCATCCAGTCTTTTTTGGTTTTAAGCAGTTTAGGGTCCTTAAACGGATCCACCACATCAAACACACTCCATTTCCATAACTGCTTGCCTTTTTTATCCATTACCATGATGCCATCGCCATTCACGGTGTCTTTTTTGCTGCCACCTATAGCGCTCAGGTCCATGATCTTTTGATCAACAAACAGGGTTACTATCTGATCTTTATTGTTCTTTAGAATTTCGTGGTGTATGGTCTGTTTAAAATCACCCTGCCCTTTTTTCAAGTGTAAAAGGGTATCGCCCAACAAATTAACTTCCAGGATGTCGCTGCCGTAACTCGTGGGTTCATCGTTGCGGCCCAAAATGGATAGCAGGGTATTGTTTTTTGTAAAATGGATCACCTTAAAGCCCAGACCATCAATCATGTGGTACCACCTGATCTGCCCTTTATAATCAACCAGGTAAGCAACACCTGGAGCATACCGTTTATTGATGAGCATTAAACCATCTTTAAACTCAGTGGGGATATGGCCATCAGAAGCACTTTTTGCTTTAAACTGATCCTGTAAAAACAGTGGCAGGTCATGCGAACTGAAGGTATATGTTTTACTAATGCTTTTAACCCCATTGGTCACCGTAATAATATGGTAAGCATAATTTGTTTTGGGGATGATATTACATAAGATAAACCTATGTGATTCCGTGTTTTTTGATACTGGCGAAGCCTGTTTCGTGGTATCCGAACCCTTATCCATCCAATATTCGGCATAGGCATCCACGGGTGCGCCGGTAAGCACATCGATCTGAATTTTTAACTCATTATCATTATGCAGTCCTACCTTTATCTCTTTGATCACGTTGCTATTGGAGCAGCCTGCTAATATTACCGAGGCAACTACTACAGCTATACATCTCAAAAAATACTTCATCATACCATTTACAATGCTATATGGGTTTTGTACCATTTATTTTAAATATAAAAGAATATACAACCTTTTGCAGGCTGTATATTCTTTTTTTGAAGATCAAACACAGGTATTATTGCCTTCCGGAGTTATTTAAATTAGGATTAATAGTAACCTGATTTAAAGGGTATGGGAAATATTGGTCACGTGGCATAACAACTGTTGGTGTTTGCCCGGTTCTCTTCAAATACGCATTTACAACAACATCGTATTTGCCCATTCTTATTAAATCGGCTCTTCTTTTTCCTTCATAATACAATTCCCACCCGCGTTCCTGCAACAGGGCATCCCTTAACGTAGCCTGAGAAAAATCACTCAAAACAAGCTGCTTTGCGTGCGACCGGCCTTTAACCTGGTTTATCAACGTAATACTTTCGGCATTTGGCCCATTCAATTCGTTCAATGCCTCGGCCCTGCTCAGTAATACATCGGCATAACGCAAAATATCAACACTATGGCCATCATAATAGGTATTTGCACCAAGCGGGTCAGCATATTTCATAGTGGCAACATCGGGCATATAAAAAGCTCCCGGAGGCGGCGTAGCGCCTATTGTTGGTGCCTGCTGGTGCACCAGGTTATCAACACCGGTATATGAAGTAAAGAACATCTTTTTACGATCGTCCGCATCATCATAACTGTTATAAAAATCCCAGGTTACTGCATAGTACTGCCACCTGTCGGTTAAAACCGGGTGCTGTAACGGACCAAAGTGGTTCAATAGCTCCGTACCGTTTACGTTGGCATCGCTCAATACCGAGAAGATATTTTCAGAGCACCATTTATTGGCTTCGGCAAATAAACCAGCGTAACTAGGATAAAGCTGATAAACATTCAGATCCATTACCTGCTTGGTTAAATCAGCGGCTTTTTGCCATTGTTTTTCGCGCAGATAAAGTTTAGCAAGCAAGGTAAGGGCTGCTCCTTTAGTTGCCCGGCCTACATCATTGGTTGAATAGATGGAATTGCTTTTATAGTCAACCGGAAGCGTACTGGCTGCCGCAGTAAGATCGGTTATTAAAAGCGCATCGATCTGGGCAACCGGGGTAACCGGTGGCTGGGCGGTATAATTAGGGTTGGTAAGATCTTTTTCGGTAAGTAATACTACAGGGCCCCAGGCATCAGTAAGATCCATATAGGCCACGGCGCGCAAAAATTTAATTTCGGCGAGAAACTGATTTTTATGATCGGCAGAAACCGAAGTCATTGGTGTAATATTATAAATAGCGTTGTTTGCATTGGCAATCAGCTTGTATATCTGCCTCCAATCCTCGGCAAGCAGGCCATTGGCTGAGTTCCATTGCACTAATGAAAGCTGACCGGGGTCGCCACCTAAGCTGCAATGCCCAACATCGGTTGTAAGATCGGTAAGGGCAAAGTGCCTTACGGTCCAATAATCATAGTTATCACCAACAGCCGGTCCTTTTAAGCGGGCATAAACCGCATTTACCGCGGCAATAGCGTCAGATTCGGTTTTAAAAGCGTTGGCGCTTGTTAAACTGCTGTACACCTTGGGGTCGAGGTTCTTATTACAGGAGAACTGAATAAAAACGGCTATGGTGATCAAAAGAATACTATATTTTTTCATTTCTTTTAAATTTTATGTTGATCCTTAAAAAAGGATAATTGTTGTTTTATTAATGGATAGAAGCTTTTATACCAAAGGTGATAGTCCTGAACGCCGGGAATCCGCCAAAATCTAAACCACCAGCCAGGTTATTAATTGAACCAACATTTTGTGTACTTGCCGAAACAGCAGCGGCATGAACATTAACCTCCGGATCTGTACCTTTATAGCTGGTAACCGTAAATAAATTCTGGGCCTCGGCATAGATCCTTATTCCCTGAAGAATTTTCATGTTCTGGAATAATGATGAAGGGAAGCTATAACCTAATGAAACCGATTTTAAGCGGGCAAAAGAAGCGTTCTCCACAAATCTTGAGTTAACATAGCCACCGTAAGTGGTTAAAAAATAACCTTCGCGGGGTATATCAGTATTTTCATTTTTGCCGGCAACAAACCTGTTTAACGCATCGGCACCGGTTGTTGACTCCAGTACCAGCCTGTTCATGTTAAACAAGGAATAACCAAACGCGCCCTGGATAAAAATGTTCAGATCGAAACCTTTGTAATGGAAATCATTTCCAAAACCGGCTGTATAATGCGGGTTTGAATTACCCAAATAGGTTTGATCACCGTCAGGTGTAATTTTGCCATCACCGTTCACATCCTTATATTTAGGGTCGCCTGGTTTTGAATTTGGCTGAGGAGCGTAGGTTTCTCCGGTTTTTATTACCCCTTCGTAAACATACCCGTAAAGCTCTCCCAGCTCAACTCCGGGCACCACTTTGGTAAATGGCTGCCCTGAAACCACACCGCTTGGGTTAGCCGTATTGGTAACTATCTCTTTAACATTGTTTGACAGTTTCAAAGTTTTTTGCTTGTTATATGAAATATTGAAACTGGTGTTCCATGAAAAATCCTTTGACCTGATATTGCTTGTATTGATAGAAAGTTCAATACCCTGATTTTGGATAGAACCGGCATTTATTAACTGGGTACTAAAACCCCAATACTGTCCGATAGGAATATTGATCAGCAGGTCGCTGGTTTTTTTCCGGTAAATATCAATAGTGGCGTTAATTCTGTCGTTAGCAAAACCCATATCTAAACCAAGATCAAACTGCGCTGTACTTTCCCATTTCAGGTTAGGATTTGGTAATATTGATGGCTCAATACCTACCTGCAGCGGGCCGCCATTGCTAAGTACTGTGCTATAGTTGGTAAATGTAGTAATGTAACGGTTGTTAGGGATCCGGTCATTACCGGTAATACCATAGCTTACCCTAAGCTTTAAACTGGAGAAGGTATTTAAATTTTTAATAAAATCATCTTCGGTAAATTTATAAGCTACAGCGCCTGATGGGAAAAGACCATGGCTAAAGTTGGAGCCAAACTTTGACGAAGCATCATCCCTTAAGGTAAAAGTTGCTAAAAGTTTGTCTTTGTATGAATAATTTAACCTTCCATAATAGTCAGTAAGTTTAGATTGATCCTTATTACTGCCGTAACCATTTGTAAGTGAACCGGCGCTTAAATTATAAAATAAAAACGCGTCGGTAGGAAAGCCTTTGGCTCCCGCGTTTAGTGATTCTGTTACGTCTTTTTGGTTGGAGTTACCTATCAACAAAGTAAACGCGTGATCCTTTAATTCATATTTATAGGTAAAGTAATTTTCAACCAGCCACCTGAATGAAGTATACATCTGCTCTGCGGCAATACCATTATTTGCCTTACCTGCAGTTAATGTTCTTGGGGTGTACTGGCCCGCGGTGGTTTGATTGTATTCGCTGCCGGCACCCAGGTGATAGGTAAGGTTTTTGATGATCTGATAATCTAATGCGATGTTTCCGTTGATCAGTTTGTTACCGCTTGTATTAGTTGGTTCCAAAAGATTGGCCAAAGCGTTGTTTTTCCCCTGATAAACATAGTAAGTACCATCAGGATTATAAACCGGGATATTAGGCTGTGCTGTTAAAATACTGAACAAAGGCGCTGTAATATCACCAGAATAGGATTGCTGGTTTTGGTTAGTGCTTGCTCCATAAAAGTTAGCGCTTAATTTAATATTCTCATTAAGCGTTTTTTCGGCACCTATCCTTGCACTGTATCTCTCCATATCGGTGTTTTTTAAAACACCAACCTGCTTTATATAATTACCTGAAACATAAATTTTTGAATTTTTATCGCCACTGCTGATACTCAGGCTGCGGTTTTGAACGGTTGCATTTTGCGTAGCCGCTTTTAACCAATTGGTATTGGTAACCGGAAAACTTGGTGGAAAAATTGGCGGGTTGCCATCTTCAACCGCAGTAGCGTTTTGAATGGCAGTGTATTGAGGGCCGGTAAGTAAATCAGGTTTATATGTTAAATACTGGGTACCGTTTGACACATCGGCATCAATAGATACCTTACCTGTTTTACCTTTTTTGGTAGTTATCAAAATTACACCATTACCACCACGGGAACCGTATATGGCAGTTGCCGATGCATCTTTCAAGATCTGAATATCGTCAATATCATTGGGGTTGATCAGGTTTCCGTTATCGGTAATAAAACCATCAACAACGTACAACGGTGAATTGCTTGTATTAATAGAGTTACCACCCCTCACCGTAATAGAGATAGCCCCACCCGGAGCAAAACTTGATTGTTGCACCTGTACACCCGCAGCCTTACCCTGTATGGCCTGGCCGAGGCTTGATGTAGTACCACCCAGGATCAGGTCATCGCTTTTTACCGAACTTACGGAACCTGTAAGGTCACTTTTTTTCTGAGTACCATAACCTACTACTACAACTTCGTTAAGCTTGTTCAGGTCTTCCTCTAAAACAATAGATAGTTCGCTCGATGTCCCGATGGTTACGTCCTGTGTTTGGTATCCTACATAGGTTACCGTTAAAACTCCCGACTTACCTTTAAGTGTTAATTTAAACTTACCGTTTATATCCGTTACGGCATTGTTTTTAACTCCCTTTTCGGTTACAGTGGCGCCAATTACCGGAACGCCTTTATTATCTTTTACTGTACCATTTATTGCGGTTTGGGCACTTGCCCATACCGGTAACAGTACAAGCAGGTAACAGCAGATCATTTTAGAAAAGAGCTTGCATAACCTACGCCCTTTTAAAAATGTACTTTCACTGAAACCCGAGCCAAATTGTGTGTAAACTTTAATCATACATTGTTGGTGTTAGTATTAATTAATCAATTAGTTTTAGTTCGTTTTATTTATTGTTTTGGATATTGGAAATTAGAGATAAGGCCTAAACAAAGCAAAGTTGAAGGCCCGCAAACACCACGCAAACGTTTGTTTTACAAAAACTTAAATAACGCAAACGTTTGATAAATGGGAAAGCACACCGGATATGGTAGGAGAAGAGGCTGTAAATAACCTGCTTTACAGACTATTAAGTTGTCAATTTCTTAACTTTTGTTAAAAAGCTGCCTGTTTTACCTGGGTTGATTATATTTTCTGATTTGAGTGTGAGTTTTAACCTGTTAAGCCTTGAGTTGATTTGCCCGGCCATCGCTTCGCCTTCGGCAGGAAGTGGTGTTTACAGGCTTTTTATTTTAACTGTCATCCTGGAACGAAGGATCTGTTGGCGAACCTGGCCAATCGTAGAATAGATGCTTCACTATGTTCAGCGTGACAAATTTATTTCCCAAACCCTCCTTTCCAGCGAAGCTGAAAAGAGGGTCGACAAGCATAGCGATGTCGAGGTGAGTCTTTGCAAATATGCAAATCAGGCTTAAGCCCGCAACAAAGGAGCGATATACTTGTAAACCTTCTCCATACTTTCTATAGGAGATTCAAGCGCTGTATAAATGATAAGATTGGAATTGGAAGGTACCTCAAACCCCGAACTGATACCCGTAAAGTTGGGTATTTGACTTGATTGAGCCTTTTTATACAGGCCTTTAACATCCCTTGCCTGGCAAACACTCATGGGGCAATCCACAAAAACTTCCAGATAATGCTCACCTATGATCTGTGCTGCAAGGGCCCTGTGTTTCTCAAGGGGGGTTATAAAAGAACAGATGGTAATAATATCATTTTGCCGCATGATCCTGGCTATTTCTGCCGCACGCCTGATATTTTCTGATCTGTCGTTTTCCGTGAACGACAGGTCATTATTAATACCTGCCCTTAACACATCCCCGTCTAAAGAAACTGTAAAAAAACCATCGTTTTCCAGTTTTTCTTTTAGCTGTGAAGCTATGGTTGTTTTACCAGCCCCGGATAATCCGAATAGCCAAACAACAATCCCTTTTTGATTAAGCAAACCTTTTCCCTTCTATTTAATTTAAGCTCATACAATGTCTTATTCAGGCATTCTATAAATATTATTGCCGCGGTCAGTATCTGGCAGCTGCCTTTCAGGGTCTAAAATTACTGAAGTTATTTTTGTAGTTGAGTTACATTTAAATACCCATTTTGCACCACGTTGCCAAACCTCAACAGGGAGTTTTATTTGTTGTACAGTTCCGTTTTGTTCAGTTACTTTTATGGCTACAGGCAGAGCCATGCCGCCTAAATTTTCAAGAGTTATTAGTGCCCCGGCTGCAGGATCGTTTTTTACATACTTTACATCAGTAACCGCCTGGTCAAGGTTCCAGGAGGTAAAGAACCACTCTTTCCAAAACCAGTTAAGGTCTTCGCCTGCTGCATCATTCATCGTACGGAAAAAATCATCAGGCTGCGGATGTTTATAAGCCCAGCGTTTTATATACATATTAAACGCATAATCAAACCTATCAGCGCCCAAAACTACATTCCGCAGAATATTTAAAGCCAGTGCAGTTTTGTAATAGTACAGACCACCATCTGAAAAAGCCATCACTTCGGGCGCGGTCATCAGGGGATCTTTCTCTTTAACCAAACCGCGTGTCATGCTTACTGCCATGCTGCTGGTATCCCTATATTCTCCATGGTTAAACCAGTTAGATGCATAGCCATTAACAAAAGTATTCAAACCTTCGTCCATCCACATAAAGCGCCTTTCGTTACTGCCTACTATCATCGGGAACCAGTTATGGCCCATTTCATGTGTAATATCATGCCACAAGTCGTCCTTTTTTATCTGATAGCTGCAAAATACAATGCCCGGATATTCCATTCCAAGCGCTACGCCCGCTACAACAAATGCTGAGCGCCATGGATATTCGAAATAATTTTTAGAGTAGAACTCTATACTATGTTTTAAATATTGGGCTGCACGACCGTATCGCTCATAGCCACGGCTTTCTACCGGATAAACCGCATTAGCCATTCCCTTTTTCCCTGATGGCAGGTTAACACGGGCTGCATCCCAAATAAACGCCCTCGACGCCGACCAGGAAACATCGCGCGTGTTATGCATTTTATAATGCCAGGTTAACGTACCATCCTTTTTAGGCCTTGAACCAGCAGTGCCAACCTCTGTCTCGGTTATAATGCTTACACTGCTATCGCTCTTAGCTGCAGCAGCCAACCGTTTATTTTGCTCAGTGGTTAAAACCTGCTGTGGGTTTTGCAGATCGCCAGATGCGGCAACTATCATATCCGCCGGTACGGTGATAAAATAATCGTAATTGCCATACTCGCAGTAAAATTCGCCGGTGCCAATGTAAGGCAAAGTATCCCAGCCATTTACATTGTCATAAACACACATGCGCGGGTACCATTGGGCCAGCTGGTAGATCACTCCATCTTTAACAGGTAATTTCCCCATGCGGTCGGCACCGTAATTGGGAACATTAAAATCGTAATTGATCTTTATCGCGATCTGATCGCCATGTGGTTTTACCACAAAGGGCAGACGTACCTGCATGCGGGTATCGTTAATAACGGGTTTAACCGGGTAGCTTTTACCCATATAGGTAACCGAAACAGATTCAATCCGGTAGCCTCCCTTGCTGTAACCCTTAACATCAAAGCGGTCGCCACCCACAGGTGTTGTAGCAGCGCCCCTGGAATCGGGCCTGAATAAATTCTGATCGAGCTGAAGCCATAAATAGTTGAGCGTATCGGGACTATTGTTGGTATAGTTGATGCTCACATCGCCCTTGATCAGGGTATCCTTTTCAACAAGGGTAGCGTTAATAACATAATCTGCTTTGTTTTGCCAGTATTTTGGGCCGGGAGCGCCATTTGCACTCCGTAATTCGTTACCATTATGGGTAAAGAATGAATGATCGAAAACCTGGAGCTGGTCATAGGAAGATTTTGTTTGTGCAATGGCAAAAAATGGCATCATTGCCATACAAAAAAGCCACAAATTGATCTGTTTATGCTTTATCATTATCTCTTGAATAGTTTAAATACGGCCACCTTAGCGATAATGAAAGATAGATACTAATACAGCTTTAAAGCCATATATCTTAACGCAAACGTTTGATAACAGGCAAAAAAATGACGTTTAAAGAACCTGGTTTTATAAAACTTTACTTTTTATATCGCGCAGGATCTGTAATTGCAGTTCCCTGCGGTCAAGATCAGATTGCCTGGCGCTGGTCAGGATCTGTTTTTTAAGCACATCGTTATCAGCCGTGTATTCCTCAACAGCATCTGGCGATGTTAACCGGGTATTGGTTAAGGAGGTAAATATGGGGTAATTGAGTTTTTTCAATACATCATGGCTAATCAGTTCAAATATTTCGAGCTCCACGGATTGCAGTTCTTTATGAAACTTGCCTGTATTGTTATTCATGATGGGCTTTTCCAGGTTCTGCCACATTTCGCCGGCGGCGGCGGTTGCTTTTGATTCATTTGACTTATAAAAACTCAGCATGTTATCAGCGTAATCAATCTCCAAAAACTTACACAGTTTTCTGATCAGTATTTCAGGCTGCGTGATCAATGTTTCATAATTAAGCGCGAAGAACCGGTCCTCCCCTATGCGTTCGGCCAGTTTTATGCACGCCTGCTGGTCGTATGTCCATTGCTGGGCCAGGAGATAAATATGCTTTTCGCCAACAATAGCTTTTTTAAAGGATACGGCTACATCCCTGCCATCGCGGTACAGGTAAATGTATTTTAAGTTGAGATTGTGGTTCTCCAGTTCATCAGCATAATGAACATTGGCCATGCTTTTGCAGCACCAGTACTTTGCCTTTTTGGTTATGGCCGCCTGTTCGTAAATAAGCCTGTTTATCTCGAAAATGCTGTATACTGCCGACTTTTCGAAGATCCAATCCCTGTTGATCTTTATGCCATCCCAGGGTACGGGGTTGGCCTCTACATAGTCAACCACATCATTGATCAGTATTTTATACGCGCTTTCATTTAAAGGCCCATAAAACTTTAATAGGGGCACAAAAGTAACCAGTATGTGCGGCGGGTGAGGTGAGGCTATTTGTTGAGACTGGTCCAATATCACCCTTAATAAATTTGAACCCGACCTTTGTGTGCCAATTATCTGGATGCCTAATGGTTTATGCAGATTATTCATATTAAATATACTTTGTTAATACCCCAAGTGATATGGAGGCGATGATCAGATAAACAGGGTTTATTTTATACTTAAAGCTCAGGATCAAAGCAAGTATCGCGATGATCACGATGGCTGGTGTTAAATACTGTTGAAACAGTATCCTTAAAGCCGATGAAATGATGAGGCCGATAACCACTGCCTTAATTCCGGCTACTACATTTTTAACCAGCGCGTGGTTCTTGTTTTTCTTGAATAGCTTAGCAACTATGATCATTAAAATGGCCGATGGCGCAAACATGGCCACGGTAGCCAGGATAGCCCCGGCAATTCCGGCTAACTTATAGCCAATAAAGGTGGAGCTTACCAAAATCGGGCCTGGTGTGGCCTGACTAAACGCTATGGCATCAATAAATTCCTGCACGGTAAGCCAGTGCAGGTCTTTTACAAATAATGACTGCATAATGGGGATCATGACATACCCCCCGCCGAATAAAGAAAGACTTATTCCGGAAAAAACCATTCCTATTTTTAACAGTATGTTGTTCAGGTTTTTGTAAGCGTTGGTTAAAAATAAAGCCTCATTAACCAGTAGCATCCCCATCAGTACAGATCCCGTGTTTATTTTAAACTTATACCCGGATTTAAAAATATTGCGGACCGATATGCCGGCATGTTTATGATGACCCATAAAAAAGCCCGCTATTGCCCCTATGAAAATAAGCGCAATAGTGACCATGTAGCTGTTTGATACAGAAATGACAACTATGGTAAAAACACACAACACTATTTTTTTATGATCTTTCGAAATTTCCTTCTTGAATAACTGCAAACCTGCCGATAATATGATCGCGCTTACCGTAGCGGCAACATACTGCATGATGAGTGCCCATTCTACTTTATAGGAATAGGTAAAATAAACCCATGACAATAAAAGCATGAGGGTACATGCAGGCAGCAAAACACCCAGCATACTAACCAATGCCCCGGTTTTACCTTTAAGGTGATAACCAATATAGGCCACTACATTTACAGCCAAAGGCCCTGGTAACAGGCTTGCTACGGTAATACCCTCCAATATAATTTCATTATCAACAACTTCGTCCTTATCAACCAAGAGCTTTTGCATGAGGGCAACAAGGGCCATATAACCACCAAAACTCACACAGCCAATTTTAAGGAATGTGTAAAACAGGTAGCTAAGGCTTACCCTGGTTTTTTGAGCTTGAGCTATACTAATTTGTGCGGCCTCCATTAATTTCCTGATTGCTATGACCTTATAAAGATTTTCAGAAAATTACTAATTAAGTGTTCTACGTTAATAATTAATTTAACGCAAACGTTTGTTAAGGCTCAAAATCTTAATGATGAATTAATGTTTACCTGTTCGGCAGCACCATGAAGGGTGGTGGTAGTGTCTCAGTTTGATTTATAGAAACAGGACTATGCCTTTGCTTTTGTATTTATTTCTTATTTGGGTCAAATGTAATTTTCCAATGTATGCCAAATTTGTCAGTAAGCATTCCATAGTGTGTGCTCCAAAAAGTTTGGGTTATTGGCATTAGTATTTTCCCTTCCGCTGACAATTCACTAAATATACGATAGGCTTCATCCTCACTGTCGGTGCTGATATAGAGATAAAACTTATTCGCAAATGCAGTTGGTGATTGCTCATAGGTTTCTATACTATCACAGCCCATCAAAATGGTTTTTGTGTTAATTTGCAAAGTAGTATGCATTATTTTCTCATCAGCTGAGATCGGGAACAATTGTCGGTCTTTCTGCGGAACATCTTTATAACGTCCCATGAATAAAATCTTTCCATCGAAAACTATCTTATAAAAATTGAATGCGTCCTCACAATTATCTTTAAAAACCAAATAAGGATTCATTGTAATCATAGCTTTGATTTTTTTCGTTTAACAAGGAGATTTAAGCGTAAATATATGCATAAAATGAAATCGCTCTCCAAAGGTCAGCAATTGGGTACCCTATTTTCAAACTGATACATTGCTCGGATGGTTATTTTACCTTACATAAAAAGCCCGAATTGAGTAACGAGATCTTGTTGTATAAAAAGGGATCACCGTTAGGGGAGGTCATTGTAGCGCCGCTAAAGATCGCGATAGCCTGCCCGGCCGCGGTGTCCCATTCCATGGTAGGACCGTGGCGGTAATAAATATGGGCCTTGCCTTCGGCTATTAAACAAAATTTGAGTGAACTCCCAGCCGAAATAGTTTCTGTTACCGGGTATTGGCTTAGCACGGCTGTTTCCTCAGGCGATGCGTGTGAGCGGCTGCCTACTGCTGTCCAATTGGTGCTATTTGCATCAACATGCAGTTGGGTCTTGGTTCCGATTTTTGTTTCTTTCCAGCTTCCAATATTCGTTCCACCAAAGTACAGATCACCGGTAACCGGTATATAGATGATCCCTAAAACGGGTGTATCTTTATAAATGAGCGCTATGTTTACCGTAAACTCGCCATTATGCCTGATGAACTCTTTGGTGCCATCCAGTGGATCAACACACCAAAAAAACTCCCAGTTTTTCCGGGCATCATAAGGAATGTTTTTACCCTCTTCAGAAATTATGGGGATGTGCGGGGTTAACGAGGTTAGTCCTTTAACTATAATATCATTCGACAGGCTATCGGCAATGGTAAGGGGCGACTGATCATCCTTCAATGTCAGCTCCATCTTTTCGGGAGGTAAATTATAAATGGTAAGTATTGCGGCTCCCGCTTCTTTGACTATATGGTTCAATGGGGCCAGGTTAATCGGCTCCAGATCTTTAAAAATAAATGTCATTTATGTACAGCTAAAAGTATAATGCTATTATAGCAAATATTTCCTGACCTCACCTTATTTATTGGCAAAGCGGATGGTTCAGTCCGCCTTATTGATCTTTTTCACATATAACTCATCAACCAGGATCATGACAATAGCCAGTAGCGGAACAGCCAATATGATACCCAAAACACCCGATAAAGTAGCCATCAATACCTGAGCAAGTATGGTAAGGGCAGGGGGCAGATCCATCATCCTTTTCTGAATAAGCGGGTTTACAATATTGCTCACAATGGTTTGGGTTATAATATACATGAGCGCGACAACTATAGCGGTATTGGTACTGATAGTGAGCGCCAGCAATACCCCTGGGATCATAGCTGCAAGCGAACCAAAGTTGGGAATAAGCTTAAGCAAACCTGTAAGCAGTGCCAGCACAAGGGCTACGGGTATGCTCATGATGCTTAAACCAACCGTAAGTAAAATAAACACCAAAACCATTGATAGCATCATGCCTTTAAGCCAGCTCTTGAGTGCCACGCTAATACGATCAATAACCTGTTTGGCAAGATCTTTCCGGTCCTCAGGTACCAGCTTGATGATACCATTTTTATATAAATCGGGATTTGTGGTAAAAAAAATAGCCAGGAAAAAAATAATATACAGATTGCCCAAAACACCAAAGCTGGTACTAAAAAACTGCCGTGCGGTGGCAAATAACTTGTCAGAGTTATCATCTGATAAATAGGACAGCACTTTATTCCCTAAAGGTGTCTCGGCCATCTTTAATTTAGCCGTACGCACCGTATTAGGCAACGAATCGCTTAATATGGCTATTTGGTTGGAGATCTTGCTACCCATAAACCCAAATAAAACAGCAAGTATAATAAATGAACCAGCAACAGAAATGATCATACAGGGCCGCCTGCTCCATTTAGTTTTCCGTTGAATCATATCTCCCAATCCATGAAAATAAACCGATACGAGGGTACCTGCCAATATCATCAGCAGTACATTAAAAGCTACACGTGCTATCAGGATAACAACGACCAATAAGGCAACTATGGCAACCGTGTGCCATACTTTTTCAATATAAGTTAGCTCCTTTTGTTTTTCGTTTTCGGCAGGGTGCTTATTGTTTGGGGTCATAGGTTCTGTATGCGATTAAAGCGTACAGATAAGTACAATAATTAAGCATAAAAGTTTTAATCATCAGCCCGGGTTTATTTAACCGTTTTACTGATGGTACAATTAAAACGGGAACAGGGCGTTAAGCCCGGTTCCCGTTTATCCGTTTATAATTTATCCTTGCTTAGACAACTCCACCCATAACCGGGTCAGTAAAGCTGGCTACACCTGTCTCTACCCTGCCCGCATATCGCTGCTCGAAATGATCAGCACCACCTACCTGAACACTAAAATCATACCAGCCGAAGCTTGATTTCAAATCAAGCACGATGTTTTGTGTGCTGCCAGTAGCTATTTGTTTTTTAGCATCATTTTTATGGTAGCCCTGATCCTTAATGGTAACAGCATAAGCTTTTGACGGATCGGAATTAATAATTTTCACTATCACATTACCTGTTAATTTTCCGTTTTCGGGCGTACGTTCATATGCTGCGCTGACATTTAACAAGGGGTCATTACCGGTTCCAATAAATTCCCTGTAAAACCCATTCGGGCCGTTTACCCTCAAATGATATTTATCTCCTTCAAAAGCATTAACCGGCCAGTTATAAGCTAAGGTATCGCCCACGGCGGCAGCGAACGACCAATTACGGCACACCTGTACAGCGGGTTCGGTTGACGCATCATGAAATTTACCGGGCGCGTAAACAGTAAAGGGTGAGCCCGAAGATTTCTCTCCGAAAACTTTATCTCCTGCTTCAAGTTTTAGCTCAAAGTTCTTCTTATCAGCACTCAATTTACCATGTGCATAAAGCTCATAGGGCAAAGCACATGACGGACGTACCCCTTTTTCCTGCAGCGGTACAACATCGCCGGCAAGCGGTTTATCCATATACCTTGCTACATCCTCGTCCGACAGTTTTTTGAACCCTGAGGGGTCTTCTTTAAACTTGGCATTATATATTTCCCCAACAAAATTATCGCGGTTCAAAAAGTCAATCTTATCTGGTGTATTACCATCGTACGGACTAAACACTGAAGTCAGGTCGCCGCATATGGCACGACGCCATTTACTGATGTTATCTATCTTAATATTTTTCTTGTACTTTTTGTTAAAAAAGGTCTCCAGGAATTGTAGGGTTGAGGTATGATCAAATACTTCTGAACACACCTTACCTCCCCTGCTCCACGGCGAGGCAATAATGGTAGGCACCCTGAACCCGAGCCCGATAGGCGCTTCGCGTGCTTGTTTTTCGGGGATCCCCTGTTTAAGCTCATTGGCCAGCCTAACGTGTTCTACTTCGGTATCAATCCCTTTTGATACTTTCCCGGTGCCGGGTATTTTTTCATCAGGGATTGAAAATGGCTTAACGTGGTCAAAATAGCCATCGTTTTCATCGTATGTGCTGATAAAGATGGTTTTTTTCCATACTTCGGGGTTTTTGGTCAATATATCCAGTATCTCAGAAACATACCATGCACCATACCACGGAGCGCTGGGATGGTCTGAAAAGTTTTGGGGCCCGGCCAGCCATGAAACAGCAGGGAGTTTACCGGTGTTCACATCCTGCCTAAACTGGTGCAGCACATCACCTTTAGGTACGGTTACCTCGCGCTGTGTATTACCATCATTATAACTAAGTGTAGTAACATCCCGATAATCAGGATCACCTGAATTTACTACAAAAGCCCTTTGATACAAGCGCTTCTCTCTTGCCGATAATTTATTAAACTCTTCCTGGTTATACTTTTTCAGTTCAGCTATGGATTTATCTAATACCGCCTGTTTAGTTTGTATGCCGGCCTGTACTTTTGCACCTGCAGAAGGGTTTTTCTCCTGAAGCTTTCTGATCTCGGCAGGGAGCGTATCCACCTGCTGCTGTAAACTTTGCACATAACGAGGCGTAAATTTAACGTTATACGCGGCGTAGAACTCTAAATTATTACAGCCAAAATTAGAAAGCCAAGATCTTTCTTCGCCTTTAAAACCGCCGCCGCAATTCAGCTCATTCTGGTAAAACTTCCATGAAATATCATTGCCTTCCAGCAGTTCGGGGAATGTTTGCCATGGCATTTTTCCATGATCAAAATCATCATTCCTGATGTTCACTTTAGTGAGGCCATTTTCTTCATAACTGGTTTTACCCGTCCAGAAAAAAGCCCTGTTGGGCGTAGTACTTGTCATGGCCGAACAAAAACTTTGATCGCAAACGGTAAACGCGTCGGCCATGGCATAATGAAACGGCAGATCTTCGCGGGTATAATGGCCCAGGGTTAAAGGCATACCGGCATACTTTTTATTTCCTGACTTTTTGGAGAGCAGCCATTGATCATATTTACCATGGTTATAAGCATCAACCTGACTTGCCCTTGAATGCGGCAATGAACCTATCCAGGTAACTTTTGAATCTTTCATATTTAAACGGAATGGGGCATAGGTTTCGCCCACAGCGTTGGTTTGCATCCATACCGGCTTTTTATCGGGCAGGTTTATAGCTCTTGGATCGTTAAATCCCCTTACCCCCTGCAGGGTTCCAAAACAATGATCAAATGACCTGTTTTCCTGCATCAGGATCACAATGTGCTCAGCATCTAAAAAGGTACTGCCTGCCTTCGGGTCAATGGCAAAAGCGCGTTGTATTGATGCCGGGAACATGGCGGTAAGGCCTGCAGCGCCCGATAATAACAATGATTTTTTAATAAAGTCCCGTCTGGATTCCATAATTATAGTTTGTATTTTTCTCAAGAAAACTTAGCCACCAATTTCTCTTTTTTTTTAATATAGATAAGATTATCGGCTGTAAAATTTATGTTATCATAATACTTAAACAATATTAACAGGGAGTGCAAGCATTTTGCTTTTTATCCTTGTAACCTCGCCCGGTTATATATTAAACCTATTTAATATTATTGATTTCTCAAAAATTTGCCCTAATTTTCGGGGCATTTACCATCCTGAATATATCTGTTTAAGGAGAAAGATATCAATTTTGAATATCCATGATGAATTACGCTGAACCACAACTCAGAACCATTAATGTGATACGCTACGTAACCCCCTTACGCGAAGGCGGTTCATTGCCTGCCATTGCAGAAGGCGACGATGAGTTTTTGTATGTGCTCAAGTTTCGTGGCGCCGGGCAGGGCGTTAAAGCTCTTATTGCCGAACTTATTGGCGGCGAAATTGCCCGCGCGTTGGGTTTAAAAGTACCAGAACTGGTTTTTGCTAACCTTGACCCGGCCTTTGGCCGCTCGGAAGCTGATGAAGAGATACAGGACCTGCTAAAATTTAGCGTGGGGCTTAACCTGGCGTTGCATTACCTTTCGGGCGCTATTACCTATGACCCCGTTGTTAATACGCTTGATGCCAACCTGGCCTCGCAAATAATATGGCTTGATTGCCTGCTTACCAATGTTGACCGCACTCCCCGCAATACCAATATGCTGATGTGGCATAAAGAACTATGGCTTATTGATCATGGCGCGGCACTATACTTTCATCATTCATGGGATAACTGGGATGAGCAGGCTATGCGCCCTTTTATAAAAGTTAAGGATCATGTATTGCTGCCCCAGGCCTCGGCACTGGATGAAGTTGATGCAGCGTTTTGTTCTATTTTAACCGAGGATCGTATCCGCTCCATTGTTAGCCTGATCCCGGATGAATGGCTTACAGATGATTCGGATAATGGGACACCTGATGAGCGCCGGGATGTTTACACCCGTTTTTTAACCACACGCATAGCTGCGTCTGATATATTTGTAAAAGAAGCACAATATGCAAGAGCAATACTTATTTGAGTACGCCGTGATACGCGTTGTACCCAGGGTGGAGCGCGAGGAATTTATAAATATTGGCGTTATCATTTACTGCCCCAAACAGCAGTTTCTAAAAGTGCGCTTTATGCTTGACGAAGCCCGCATCAGCGCTTTCGCGCGCGGACTGGATATTGATTGCATCAAAGACAATATCGGCTCGTTCGAAAGGATTTGCCATGGCGATAAACAAGCCGGCCCTATCGCTAAACTGGATATGGCCTCCCGTTTCCGCTGGCTTACGGCTACCCGGAGCACGGTGGTACAATCCTCAAAGGTACACCCAGGTTTGTGCTTGGATGCGGATGAAACATTAACAAAATTATTTGAGCAGTTGGTTGGTTGATATTTTGAATAACTTATTGAAGTTAGATTTACGAAGTTTTAAAAACTTCGTAAATCTTTATACGCTAAGGACATACGTGACACGCGTGCGCCAGCTAAGTGATAAAAAATATGTCACGGGCGTAGCGCGGCAATCTCTTTAGGACATGCGATTCGCTTGGAATAGCTATCCCTCATTATTCTGTTGAAGCTGTCCGGTTGCCCGTCTTTTTCTCTTCCTTTTTCGCCGTCCAGGGATAACTGAACGTATACTCCCCTGAGCCGAGCTTTATGGTGGTGCCGTTTTCGTCTGTGCTTCCGGTAACTGGTTTGCCATCCTGCTTTATATCCTGGCTATTGGCCTGCGGCAGGGTTACATCAGCAGTGGTGTTGGGAGGTATTTTAACGTGCATCTGCATAGTAGCGTCTTTTACTTCCCAGGATGACAATACCTGGCCATACATGGTTTCGAACGTTGCTTTTGTAAAGGTGAATTTTCGGTGCGGCTCGGGTTTTATAATGATGTGTTTGTAGCCGGGCGCGCCTATCTGTAAACCGGCCATTTGCTGGTACATCCAATCGCCAACTGCTCCGTATGAGTAGTGGTTAAAGGAGTTCATGCTTTTATCCTGGAAAGTGCTGTCGGTTTTGATGCCGTCCCAGCGTTCCCAAATGGTGGTAGCGCCCATTTTTACCGGGTATAGCCATGAGGGATATGTTTTTTGCAGCAGCAGGTCATAAGCCACATTGGTATAACCATTTTGCGATAGCACCTGGCATAAATACGGCGTGCCCAAAAAGCCGGTAGATAAATGATTTTTACGGCTGCGCACATCCTCAACGAGGTAAGCCGCGGCTTTGGCCTTCAAACTATCAGGCACCAGATCAAACTTCAGGGCCAGCACATATCCGGTTTGCGAATCGGCAAATATGCGGCCCGTTGGGGTAATGTAGTTATGGATAAAGGCTTTTTTCACCTCCTCA
>Ga0193717_1000791_pt1 | contig 20068 bp, 14 predicted proteins | sample U2c2metaG_FD_145900 | JGI IMG/M metagenome (GOLD analysis project Ga0193717, IMG submission 145900) | Soil microbial communities from a riparian zone of the East river system, Colorado, United States - U2c2 | ecosystem: Environmental > Terrestrial > Soil > Riparian zone | place: USA: East River...
CTTCCACCAACTGCGCTGGTTCCAGCGGCGCCTGGCAGTTCTGGATCGTGCGCAATACCACCGGCGTGGTGCGCCGCGGCACGGTGGAAACTTTCGGCGGCGTGCTGGCGCTCGAGTCGACGCTGACCAACGATTCGGCAGCATTCAGTTCCGACGGCATGGCCCGAACGGGCGGCGTGCTGATCGCCGATCGCACGTTCACCGTGTGCGCCGGCAACATCAGCACCGACAACATTCGCACGGTCACCATCGGCGCAGGCAGCCGGATCTCGACCGAAAAATCCTCGGGGGGATGCTGAAATGAGAGGCGGTAGTTCCACCCATTTTCTGCGTCGACGCCAATCGGGCGTCGGCCTGATCGAAGTCCTTGTCGCGGTGCTGGTCCTGTCCATCGGCTTGTTAGGCCTGGCCGGGCTGCAGCTGCGGTCGCTGCGCAATAACCAGAGCGCGCTCGAGCGCGGGGTCGCCGTCGTGGAGACCCACGCGATCGCCGACGCCATGCGGGCGGACCGCGTCGGCGCCGATAACGACGAGTTCAACATTGCGCTGACCGACCCCGCGCCCGGCGGAGCGACATTCGCCGAGACGGTGGTTCGCGGCTGGCGCGAAAACCTCATCAATGCACTCGGCGACGGGGCGACTGGCTCGGTCGACTGCGACGGCATGTTGTGCACGATCGTCGTCGAATGGGACGACACGCGCGGCACCGGCGGCGCGGCTCAGCAGCAACTGACGACGCAGGTGCAGCTATGAACTTCCGTAGATTCCAGGCCGGCTTCACACTCGTCGAACTCATGGTCTCAATGGTGCTCGGCATCGTTGTCATAGGCGGTGTCGTCAGCGTGCTGGTGGCCAACAAGAACAGCTATCGCACCAACGAAGGCCTGTCGCAGGTCCAGGAAGCAGCGCGTACTGCGTTCGAGCTCGTCGCGCGCGACGTTCGCCAGGCTGGCGGCACCGGCTGCGACAGCGCACGCCGCATGGCGAACGTTCTGAATCCCGGCACGGAGTGGTGGCTCACCTGGGACAGCATCCGCGGTTACGACGATGCCGAGGACGATCCGGCGGTCACCGAAGGAACGGCCATCGGCGACCGCATCGCCGGGACCGACTCGCTGCACTTGATGGGTATCGATGGCGCGATGCTGCCGATCCTCTCGCACAATTCGGGCGGTGGTGAATTGCGCGTCAACGCAGCCACCACGCCGTTCGCGGCGAACGACATCATGCTGGTCTGCGATTTCGACCACTCCGCCACCTTTCAGGCCTCGGCCTATGACACCACCAACCGAATAGTCACGCACGCGGCCGGCGCGGGTACGCCGGGCAACTGTTCGCAGGGCCTCGGGTTCCCGACGGACTGCACCAGCTCCACGGGCTCCGTTTATACGTTCCCGCAAAACTCGCAGATCGGCCGCCTCTACGCGGTTGACTGGTATGTCGGCAACAACGGTCGCGCAGCGGATGGCGGCCGTTCGCTCTATCGCCTGCGACTTGGCAACAACGGCGCCGTGACTCCCGAAGAAGTCGTCTCCGGCGTTACCAACCTGCAGATCAGCTACGGGGTCACTGACAGCGACATCATCGGCGATGCGACGACGTTGGTGGGTGCCGCGGCGTGGGGGCCCGTGAATTCGGTGTTCATCGCGCTCACGGTGCTCAGTACCGATCAACGCGTCACCACCGACGGCACGGTCAATGAAGGACGCATCGAGCGCACCTTCAACTACGTCATCACTTTGAGGAATCGCGCATTATGAGTTCGTCATCGAGAACCATTCGTTCTGCCGGTGCCCGCCACGGTGCACAGCGGGGCGTGGCGCTGGTCGTGGCGCTCATTCTGCTCGTGGTCGCGACATTGCTCGGTCTTGCCGCCAGCCGCGGCACCCTGCTGCAAGAGCGCATGAGCTCCAATTCGTATGACCGCTCGCTGGCTTTCCAGCGCAGCGAATCGGCGCTCCGTTTCGCGGAAACCGCGATCACCGCGGACGGCGACATTGCCGACCTGAATGGCGTCGATTGTTCGGCCGGCGCGTGTCCCTCGGTTCCTGCCAACGCGTTTACGGCCACCGACGCCAACTGGCGCGACGTGACCACGACGTTCGACGTCAACGACGCGATGACTCCCGGCTCGCCGCAGTACCACATTCAGTTCGTGGGCACGGGCCGCGCGGAGAACGCGCTGGGCACCGGCGACAACGCCGACTCGAACATGTACGGCACCCCCAATCTTCCGGATGACTCCGCGTTTTATCGCGTCACCGCGCGAAGCAGCGCTCCCGCCGATCTCGGCGGCCGGGCAATCGTCGTGTTGCAGACCACCGTGCGTCGTCCGCTGTGAGCCACCGCAAAAGAATTCTTATCGAGGATGTTCCCATGATCAACCACAACCGCGTCCAAAACTCTTCGATGCGCACCTGGCGCCAGGGGCTCACGGCTGCACTGGCGCTCGCGATAGCGAGCCAAGCCGGTGCCCAGCTCGTGTCGCAGCAACCGCTGTCCGCCGGCGGAAACGTTCCGGGCAACGTGGTGCTGACGCCGTCAGTCGAGTGGCCAACGCTGGACAGCGTGGCAAACCTCGATGCCACCTACACCCCCGCAACTATCTACGTAGGCTATTTCGATTCCGAGAAGTGTTATGCCTACAACTACGACGTCGTTGAAGAGAATCGGTATTTCTACCCGACCGGCGCGGCAACGGCACATGTTTGCGCAAACCGCTGGAGCGGCAACTTCCTCAACTGGGCCACGACCCAGACCATCGATCCGTTCCGCAAGGCACTGACGGGCGGTAAGCGTCGTCACACCACGGCATACCCGGAAACCGGGAGCGTCACCATCCTCGAAAAAGCCTGGGCGGACACGCAGGCGGGCACCACCATTTTCCCGGATCAGAACCTGACCACGGCCGGAGTCACCGCAGGCGCCACGCCGATCGGCGCGGGATGGGGGAGTGTGAGCACGCGTATCCGCGGCCTGGGGATCAAGATGCGTTTCACGCAAAACGGCATTCTGGCCGGCGCAGTGGTGCCGTACGACCCGGCGACCGCCACCTTCGACAACACCGTCCCGAGCCGGGCAACGGTCTACGAGGTGAGTGTGCGCGTGAAGGTCTGCGACTCCGCCATCGGGGTGGAAGCCAACTGCGTGCAATACGGATCGAACTGGAAGCCCGAAGGCCTGATCCAGAAATATTCGAGGCGCGTGCGCTACAGCGTCTTCGGTTATCTGAACGAACCCAACGATGGAAAAAATGGCGCCGCGCTGCGCGCACGCCAGAAGTTCGTCGGTCCCGAGCGACTCGATTCGACGAGTGGCTGGGTAACTAATGCCAATCGCGAGTGGGATGGGAACACGGGTGTGATGATTCAGAACCCGGATTCGACCGATGCCACGAACACGACCGGCACGACGCCCGCGATCACCAACAGCGGCGTCATGAACTATCTGAACAAGTTCGGCTCGATGACGGGAAGCAATCACAAGCAGCACGACCCGGTCAGCGAAATGTATTACGCGGCGATTCGTTATCTGCGCAATCAGTCGTATCCCGCGTCATACGGCGTTTTGTCCGGCACCGCCGCCGATCGTTATCGCCAGGCCGATGGCTTCCCCGTCATCACCACCTGGAGTGGCACCGATTGGGATCCCATCCAGTACTACTGCCAGTCCCACTCGGTACTGGGCATCGGCGACGTGTACACGTGGTACGACAAGAACGTGCCGGGCTCGGGCGCCACCGCCGGCGAAGGCACCATGGTCACCGACCCTGATTTCGATGCGGCCACGTGGCTGTCGCGTATCTCGCAACTCGAATTCGGCAACACCACGTCGCTGGCCACGCCTTTCCAGGGAACGAGTGGCGGACGTGAGAACTCCGCGCACATCGCCTCGATGGCCTATTGGGCACACACCACCGACCTGCGCAGCGAAACGGCCATGCGCGGCAAACAGACGGTCTCTACCTACTGGGTGGACGTGCGCGAAAACAAACGGCTCGAAGCGCGCCGCGGCAACCAGTACTGGCTGGCCGCGAAGTACGGCGGCTTCACCGTGCCGAGAGTGTATGACCCGGCCTCGCCGCCGGCCTGGCAGACCAGCTGGTGGAACGCGTCGGGCGAGACCCTGACGTCCTCCGGCGCGGGCGCGTTCTACGCCTCCGAAACCATGGGTCGTCCGGACAACTTCTACGTCGGCGACCAGGCCAGCAAGATGGTCGAGAGCTTGAACCGCGCGTTCGCGAAGATTGCCTCGGAGCGCGCCGGCACCGGCAGCGCGCTCGCCGCGAACTCCACGCGTCTCGATACCACCACGCGCATCTACCAGGCGCAGTTCCGCAATGGCAGTTGGTTCGGCCAGATCAGTGCGTTCGCGATCGACCCGGCCACGGGCCGGCTCGCGAGCTCGCCGACCTGGCAGGCAGGTACGCATTCCACGCTGGCGCCGGCCAACTGGGCGTCGCGCAACATCTGGACGTACAACCCGGTCTCGGGCAACCACGTGCAGTTCCGCGAATCCAACCTCAGCACCACCCAGAGCAACGCCATGACGTTCTCCGGAATGGGACCGCTGAATTCAACTGACGTGGTCGACTACATCCGCGGCAACCAGGCGCGGGAAGAATCCTTTGCGAACGGCTATCTTCGAACGCGCACGCAGCCGGATCCGACCTGGAGCGTGGTGCTCGGTGACATCGTGAACTCGCAGCCCGTGTTCGTCGGTGCGCCGAACCCGGGTCTCTACGGGTCGACGACAGCTGCCTTTACGGGCAAGGCCGCGTACGCGGCATTCACGACGGCGCAGGCTTCGCGCACCAAGGCGCTGTGGGTCGGCGCCAACGACGGCATGCTGCACGCCTTCAATGCGGACAACGGCGCCGAGTTGTATGCCTTCGTGCCCAACGCCTCCATCGTGGCCGGCCTGGCGCAGTACACGAACCCGGACTACGTGCACCGGTATTTCGTCGACGGCGACGTGGCTGTGGCAGACGTCTATATCGGCGGCGCTTGGAAGACGGTGCTCGTGGGAAGCATGGGCCGCGGCGGCCCGGGCATCTTCGCGCTCGACATCACCAATCCGGCGAGCCCGAATTTCCTGTGGGAAAAGGCTCCGTCGGACATCCCTTCGCTGGGCAAGAACATTGGCCGCCCGGTCATCGCCCAGGTTGCGGATGGTGACTGGCGCGTGATCTTCGGCAATGGTGTGGACAGCACCGGCGGCGACGCGGACCTGCTCATGATCTCGCTGTCGAGCGGCACCGTGACCACGATCACCACGGGTAACGACACCGGCAATGGTCTGAGCGCCGTTCTGGCGCGCGACACCAATAGCGACGGATTCGCGGACACCGCATACGCGGGCGACCTCGAGGGCAACCTCTGGAAGTTCGGGACCATCAGCGGCACCGTCACGCGAATGTATACGGCAGAGAGTTCCGGTGGCACGCCGCAGCCGATCACCGCCGCGCCTCTCGTCGGCCGCGACCAGTCCACCGGCACGGTGTGGGTGTTCTTCGGCACCGGCAAGTTCCTGGGAGTCGCCGACCTCACCGATACGAACCAGCAGACCTGGTACGGCATCAAGGACAACGGCACGGCCGCCACCGGCCGCTCGACGCTCGTAGCGCGCACTGCCACCGCCGGCACAACGATCGATGGCAACCCGACTCGCATCATTACCGCGGGAACGGAGGCCGAAATGGCCAGCATGCAGGGTTGGTACATCGACCTGCCGGTCTCGAGAGAGCGTATGACTGTGCCGAACCGATTCCAAGGTTCGTCGCTGCTCGGCACCACGCGTATTCCCGACAGCTCTGACGTATGCGCCCCGGGCGGCAGTGGCTACGTCATGGTGATCGAGCCATTCACCGGGGGCCGGCTGCAGCAGACCTTCTTCGACATGAACCGGGATGGCCTCTTCAATGATGCCGACCGCTCGGGCGGCAGTGACGTGGTTTCGGGCTTCGCGCTCGATGGCATGCCGAACTCGCCTATCTTCATCGAGAACGTGATGTACACCAGCAAGGACGGCGGCGGTGAGGGCAATGGCACCGACGGCGTGGACAACGATGGCGACGGCCAGATCGACGAAGCGGACGAGCAGGAGGATGACAAGGACTGGCGTCCGACCGAGGGCTCTTCAGTCGATGTGTCCCGCATGAGCTGGCGCGAAATCACGAACTAAGGCTTTTGAGGTCTCGGAATGAACTATCAACTTCGCAAATCGGCCGGCATGACGCTCATTGAGCTCCTGGTGGTCATGGTGATCGTCGGCATCCTTGCGGCGATCGCCTTCCCCAGCTACACAAACTACATAATGCGAACCAATCGTGCGGCGGCGCGCGCCTGCCTGTCCGACGCAGCGCAGCTCATGGAGCGCTTCTACACGACCAACCTGACGTACGTCGATGCGGACGGTGGGGACGGCGGGCTTGAAATGGGCTGCGAATCGGATGCCGGCCTGGACCAGCGTTACACCTTCACAGTCGACAACCTGGCGCAGCGCACCTACCGGCTGGTGGCCACGCCGATCGATGCGCAGGCCGATCGCGACACGCAGTGCGCCACGCTGACGCTCAACCAGACTGGAGCGCGCACGCCCACCACGGCCGGGTGTTGGTAGTCAGTTCTTGAGTTTGTAGCCCGTGCGGAACATCCAATGGATGACCGCGAGGCACAGCAGCATGAAGCCCAGCGTCATGCCGAAGCTCAGGACCACGTTCACGTCGGAGACGCCGTAGAAGCTCCAGCGGAAGCCGTTCACCAGGTAGACCACCGGGTTGAACAGCGTGATCTTCTGCCAGATCGGCGGCAGCATCGAGATTGAGTAGAAGCTGCCGCCGAGGAAAGTCAGCGGCGTGACCACCATCATGGGCACGATCTGGATCTTCTCCCAGCTGTCGGCCCAGATGCCGATCAGAAAGCCGAGCAGCGCGAACGTGACAGACGTGAGCACCAGGAACGCGAGCATCCAGAACGGATGTTCGACGGAGAAGGGCACGAACAGGCGCGCGGTCGCGAGGATGACGATGCCGAGGATCACCGACTTGGTGGCCGCGGCGCCGGTGTAGCCCAACAGCGTCTCGGTGAGACCGACCGGCGCCGACAGCAGCTCGTAGATGGTCCCGGCGAACTTCGGCATGTAGATGCCGAAGGAGCCGTTGGAGACGCTCTCCATGAGCACCGTGAGCATGATGAGGCCCGGCACGATGAACGCGCCGTAGCTCACGCCGTCGATGCTCACCATGCGTGAACCGATCGCCGAACCAAACACGACAAAATACAGCGACGTGGTCATGACCGGCGTGGCGATGCTCTGGAACAGCGTGCGCCAGGTGCGCGCCATTTCGAACTGATAGATAGCCCTCACCGCGTGCAGGTTCATGGGCGCGATCTCACGAGGTTCACGAAGATGTCTTCGAGCGAGCTCTCCGCCGTGTGCAGGTCCTTGAACTCGATGCCGAGCTCGTTGAGCTTGCGCAGCAGGCCGGCGATGCCGGTTTCGCTGGCCTGGGTGTCGAAGCTGTAGACGAGCTCGTTGCCGTCCTTCGTGAGTTCGAGCGGCAGGCCGGCGAGCCCCACGGGGATCGCGGCCAGAGGCGCCTGCAGTTGCAGCGTGAGCTGTTTCTTGCCCAATTTGCGCATGAGCGCGGTCTTTTCCTCCACCACGATCAGCTCGCCCTTGCTGATCACGCCGATGCGGTCGGCCATCTCCTCGGCTTCTTCGATGTAGTGCGTGGTGAGGATGATGGTGACGCCGCTGGCGCGCAGTTGGCGGACCATCTCCCACATGTCGCGGCGCAGTTCCACGTCCACGCCCGCCGACGGCTCGTCGAGGAACAGGATGGTGGGTTCGTGCGACAGCGCCTTGCCGATCATTACGCGGCGTTTCATGCCACCGGACAGCGCCATGATCTTCGCGTCCTTCTTGTCCCACAGTGACAGGTCGCGCAGGACTTTCTCGATGATGGCCGGATTGCGTGGCTTGCCGAACAGGCCGCGGCTGAATGTGAGCGTGTTCCACACCGTCTCGAACATGTCGGTGGTGAGTTCCTGCGGCACCAGGCCGATGCTGGCGCGCGCCGCTCGGAAGTCGCGCACGATGTCGTGGCCGTTGGCGTGGACCGTGCCGGTGGACGCCGTTACGATGCCGCAGATGATGTTGATGAGCGTGGTCTTGCCGGCGCCGTTCGGACCCAGCAGCGCGAAGATCTCGCCACGCCGTATTTCGAGGTCGACGTTCTTGAGCGCGTGGAAACCGGTGGCGTAGGTCTTGGAAAGACCCGCAACTGTGAGGACGGACATGGGCATGGACCATAGCGGCAGCTGCTCACGCGCTCAATGGCCCATAGGGGGTAGGATCCAGAGAATTCCTGATGCGGGATTAAGCGATGCTTGGCAGCTGCGATATCCGGCGGGCGATGTGTCCGCCGATCGCGGCGTTTGCACCGATGTGATCGTGCGCTCGCTGCGCCAGGCGCGCGCAATCGATCTGCAGAAGCAGGTACACGAGGACGTGAAGGCGAACTGGAACACCTACCCGCACCAGCGCCGCTGGGGACTCTCGAAGCCCGATCCCAACATCGATCACCGGCGCGTGCCGAATCTCATGACGTTTTTCGCGCGCGCGGGTTACGCGGTGCCGTTCACGCGTGTTGCGGCGGACTATCTACCCGGTGATATCGTGGCGTGGGATCTCGGCCGTGGCATCCTGCACATCGGCATCGTCAGCGACATCCTGACCGTGGCCGGTACGCCGTCCGTCGTACATAACATTGGTGCCGGTACTCGGGAAGAGGACATCCTGTTCCGATACACCATCATTGGGCACTACCGGTTGCCCCCGCCGCCAGCGGGCGTGGCAGCGCAGGCACCTGTCTCCACACGCTGACGCCATTCCCGTGCCGATTCACGGTAATCTTCGCGCGCAGACATGGTCGCCAAACCCAGCATTGCCAAACAAGCCGAAGTCCACGGCGAAGCCCTAAATTCCCCGCGCCAGTTCTTCGGCGTTTTCAAATACAGCAAGCGCGCGCTCGAGCTCCTCTGGTCGACGAGCCGGCCGTTGGCGTTCTTCCTGGGGATCATGACCGTGCTTGCCGGTGCGCTGCCCTCGGGCGTGGCCTGGGTGGGCGCGCGCATCGTCGACAGCGTCGTCGAGGCGACACGGACGCACAAAGCCGGAGCCGATGTCGACATCATGCCGGTCCTGTGGTGGGTGCTGGCCGAGGCATTGATCCTCACGGTGATCACGGCCGCGCATCGCGGCATCACGTTTGCCAACGCGCTGCTCAAAGCCAAGCTCTCCAATCGCGTCAACGTCCTCATCCTCGAGAAGGCGCTGACCCTCGAACTCACGGACTTCGAAGATTCGGAGTTCTACGACAAGCTCACGCGGGCGCGTCGGGAAGCCTCGAGCCGGCCGCTGTCGCTGGTCATGCGCACCTCCGGCCTGTTTCAGAACGCCATCGCCATCGCCGGCTTCGCGGTGCTGCTCGTCGGATTCTCTCCCTGGGCGGTGGTCGTCCTCATTTTCGGCGGTCTGCCCGCATTCTTCGCCGAGACCAAATTCTCCGGTGACGCGTTCCGCCTGTTCCGCTGGCGCGCGCCGGAAACGCGCATGCAGAGTTACCTCGAAACCGCGCTGGCGCGCGAGGACCATGCCAAGGAGGTCAAGTTGTTCGACCTCGGCAAGCTCTTCCTCGGCCGCTACAAGGCGATCTACGAGGGGCTGTACGAGAAGGATCGCAATCTCACGATCCGCCGCGACGTTTGGGGCTTTGCATTCACTCTGGTGAGCATTGCCGCGCTGTACAGCGCCTATGCGTGGTGCGCGGTGGAGGCGGTGCAGGGACTCATCACGCTCGGCGCGATGACCATGTACATCATGCTGTTCCGCCAGGGCCAGGCCGCTGTGACTGCCAGCCTCGGAGCCATCGGCGGCATGTACGAAGACAATCTGTACCTCTCGACGCTGTATGAATATCTCGAACAGCCGGTCGAGGAGGGCGGCGGTACCGCCGTCAGTGGCCCCGATCCGACCGCCGGCGTGCAGTTCGAGGATGTGGAGTTCCGTTACCCGGGCTCGGACAAGATCGCGATCACCGGCGTCAACTTGCAGATCAAGCGCGGCGAAAGCCTGGCGCTGGTCGGAGAAAACGGCTCGGGCAAGACCACGCTCATCAAACTACTGACGCGCCTGTACAAACCCACGCACGGGCGTGTATTGCTCGACGGGCGCGATCTGCAGGAATGGGACACCACAGTGCTGCGCCGCCGCGTCGGCGTCATCTTCCAGGACTTCGTGCGCTACCAGCTCATGGTGGGCGAAAACATTGGCGCTGGTGACGTGCGCGCCTTCGAAAACGAGGATCGCTGGAAGGAAGCCGCAAACTCGGGCAAGGCCGCTCCGTTCATCGATGACATGCCGCTCAGGTTCCACACGCAGCTCGGCAAGTGGTTCAAGGACGGGCGCGAGCTCTCCGGCGGGCAGTGGCAGAAGATCGCGCTGTCGCGCGCCTTCATGCGCAACGACGCCGACATCCTGGTGCTCGACGAACCGACCGCCGCCATGGACGCGGCCGCCGAGGCCGAAGTTTTCGAGCACTTCCGTTCGCTCATGGGTAACCGCATCGCCATCGTGATTTCGCACCGTTTCTCCACCGTGCGCATGGCGGACCAGATCGTGGTGCTCGACCAGGGACACATCGTCGAGCGCGGCAACCACGAGTCGCTCATGAAGGAAGACCGCATCTACTCCAAGCTATTCACGCTGCAGGCGCGCGGGTATAGATAGCCCGTGAAAATGGGGACATTCCTCATTATCTCTGTAACAAACGATGGGGCGGCTTCTAACCTGTGCGAGCTGTGACTTTTGTTACAGAGATAATGAGGAATGTCCCCATTTTCACGGATACAATCGCGCGATTCCGAGGCCGTACTAACTAGAGCAGGGAGTGCCCGCCATGCCGCAGAACTTGCGTAATCTCGTTTTCGTGTTGTGCGCGGCGTTGGCCGCGCCGGTGTGGGGCGCAAAGAAGCCAAAGGCACCGCCCCCGCCGCCGCCCGTGGCGGCTCCGGCCGCTCCCGAACGCGTCACTTCGGTCGAAGGCATCACCGAATACCGGCTGGGCAACGGCTTGCGCGTGCTGTTGTTCCCGGACCAGTCCAAGCAAACCATCACGGTGAACATGACTTACCTGGTGGGCTCCCGCCACGAGAACTACGGCGAGACCGGCATGGCGCACCTGCTCGAACACATGGTGTTCAAGGGCTCGCCGCGACACACCGACATCCCGAACGAATTGTCCGCGCACGGCTCGCGGCCCAACGGCACCACGTCGTGGGATCGCACCAACTATTTCGAGACATTCAGCGCCACCGAGGAAAACCTGCGCTGGGCGCTCGATCTGGAAGCGGATCGCATGGTCAATTCCTTCATAGCGAAGAAGGATCTCGACAGTGAAATGACGGTGGTGCGCAACGAATTCGAGATGGGCGAAAACCAGCCCATCAGCGTGCTCTTCAAGCGCATCCTGTCGGTCGCCTACGACTGGCACAACAATGCCAACACGCCGATCGGCGCCCGCTCGGATATCGAAGGCGTGCCCATCGACCGCCTGCAGGCCTTCTACCGCACGTACTACCAGCCGGATAATGCCTTGCTGATGGTGGCGGGCAAGTTCGACGAGGCGGCCACGCTCAAGCTGGTGAACGAATACTTCGGCCCGATTCCGCGCCCCACGCGGTCGCTCCCGGCGCTGCACACCGTGGAACCCACGCAAGACGGTGAGCGCGAAGTGGTGCTGCGCCGTGTCGGCGATCTTCAGTGGGCGGGGATCGCCTATCACGTTCCCGCCGGCTCGCACGCAGATCTCGCGGCTATCCAGATTCTCAATGAGGTGCTCGGCAATGCACCTGCGGGGCGCATGTACAAGGCAGTCGTCGAGCCCGGCAAGGCCGCCGGCGTGTTTCCGGCCATTCTGCCGCTCCACGATCCGGGCATGGCTGGGTTCTTCGCGCAGGTGCGCATAGGCCAGCCGTTGGACCCGGTGGTCGCGCAGCTCATCGACATCGCGGAAAAGCCCGCCGCCAAGCCCATCACCGACGCGGAAGTGGAGCGCGCACGCACGCAGATCCTCACGCAGATCGAACTGCAGCTGAACTCTTCCGAACAGGTCGGGCTTGCATTGAGCGACTGGTCGGGCATGGGCGACTGGCGCCTGATGTTCATCCAGCGCGACCGCCTGCGGGCGGTGAAGACCGCGGACGTCCAGCGTGTCTGGGCTACCTACTTCAAGACGTCGAACCGTACGACTGCGTACTTCTATCCCACCAAGACGCCGGACCGCGTCGAGTTGCCGCCTTCGCCGGACATCGTTGCGCTGGTCACGGATTACAAGGGTGATGCGGCCAGGGAAACCGGCGAGGCATTCGAGGCGACGCCGGCGAACATCGAAGCACGAACGGAAAAAAGCGATCTGCCCGGGGGCTTCAAGCTGGCCCTGCTGCCGAAAAAGACGCGTGGCGGTTCGGTATTCGCCAGCCTTTCGCTGCGCTTCGGCGAGGTGAACAGTCTCAAGAACCTGGGCGACATACCCAGCATGACGTCCGAGATGCTCATGCGCGGCACCACCAAACATACGCGGCAGCAGCTGGCCGACGAGTTCGACCGGCTCAAGGCTCGCGTCAACATCGGCTCGTGGGGCTCAGGACTCAACGTGTGGCTGGAAACCACGCGCGAGAATCTGCCGGCCGTGCTCACGCTGGTCGCAGAAGTGCTGCGCGAGCCCGCGTTCGATCCGAAGGAACTCGAGCAATTGCGCACCGAACGTCTCGCGGGCGTCGAGCAGCAGCGTAGTGAACCCACGGCATTGGGCTTCACCGCCTTTCAAAAAATGCTGAAGCCTTATCCCAAGGGCGACATTCGCCACGTGGACTCGATCGACGAGGCGGTGGCCGACATGAAGACGGTCACGCGCGCGCAGGTTCAGAGCTTCCATCGCGACTTCTTTGGCGCCCAGCCGGCGCAGATGGCCGTGGTGGGCGATTTCGACGCGCCGGCTACGGCCAAGCAGGTGGCCACGTTGTTTGGCGGATGGAAGAATGCAAAGCCGTTCGCGCGTGTGCCGACTGACTACTTCGACGCAGCGGCGAAGGAAGTCGTCATCGAGACGCCCGACAAGGCGCAGGCCTTCTTCGTCGCCGGCCTGAATCTCGCATTGAGCGACAACGATCCCGACTATCCCGCGCTGGTGCTCGGCAACTACATGCTGGGCGGTGGCTTTCTCAACTCGCGCCTGATGACGCGCATTCGCGGCAAGGATGGCCTGAGCTACGGCGTGGGCTCGCAACTCCAGGGCGACAACTTCGACAAGTCAGGCATGTTCCTCACGTACGCCATCTACGCGCCAGAAAATCTCGCCAAGTTGCAGCAGGCGTTCAACGAGGAAATCGCGCGAGTGCTCGCCGAAGACTTCAGCCAGGAAGAAATCGACATGGCCAAGTCGGGCTGGTTGCAGGGGCGCAGCGTGGCGCGCGCGCAGGACAACGAACTCGTGGGCAACCTGTCTCACTACCTTTTCGTCGGGCGCACGCTGGCCTGGGACGCGGAGTTCGACAAGAAGGTCATGGCGCTCGATGCCGCGCAGATTCGCGCTGCTCTGAAGCGCCACCTGGTGCCGGCGAAATTCACCATCGTGAAAGCCGGTGACTTCGCGGCCGCGGCCGCGAAGGCGGCGCCAGCGGCGCCACCAGCGGCCCCACCGGTGAGCAAATAAACTTTCGCGGCGGCCGGTTGTCGTAACACAATCGGCCGCTCGCTCAGCGAGTCGTCAACTTCCGCGCGTGCGCCTCGCGCCTCGCGCTGCGCCGCTCACGACCCTCGCGCCTCGTCTATTCGACTTGGAGCCTTACGCGCTCAGTAGGCGCGAGCCGCGTCCCCTTTTGCTAGCAAATCAGGAATGTCCCCATTTCCCGCGGGCAAAAAAAAGCGGCGCCCGAAGGCGCCGCTAAATATCAATTGCTTCGTGGTTTAGAAGCGGCCGCGGCCACCGCCGCCACCACCACCACCGAAGTTGCCGCGCGGGGCGCCGCGCTCGCGCTCCTGGGCTTCATTGACCTTCAGCGGACGACCACCGAAGTCTTTGCCATCGAGCGCCTGCATGGCGCGGGTGGCATCGGCATTCGGCATTTCAACGAAACCGAAGCCGCGCGGGCGGCCGGTCTCGCGATCGTTCACGAGCGACACCTTGTCGACGGTGCCGTGGGTTGCAAAGAGGGCGCGCACCTGATCTTCGGTGGCAGAGAAAGGCAGATTTCCAACGTAAAGTTTCGTCACAGAATCACTCACAAGAATATTGAACAGATGACAGGCCTAGCCCTGTCTGCTGGATCGCGAATGCTTTGGGGTTGCGACGCGCAAGGGCGCCGTATCGACGAAGAATTGCAAGCCGCCGGCGACGGTACATGAAACTTTAGTCGGAGGCGATAGCTTCCAGTCAAAAATGTAAAGGAGGCCCCGGCCCGCACCCTCCCGGGGCGCGGACCGGAGGCCAAAACGCCCTATTTAATGGAGCTGGCCACGGATTTCGCCACCCGGCCACTTGTCCGAGTGGACGTTGGCGTAAGCCGTGCCGTTCTTGATAGCCGCCACGATTTCGGCCATCGCACCCGGCTCGATACCGGTACCACCGGGCCCAACCACCAGGTCTGCCGTGATCACACCTTCGACGACAGCCGGTCCGACGGGGCAGGCCTGGGTGCCGACAGGTCCGTTACCCAGGTTGCTGCACAGAAAGAAGCTGATGCCTCCATTGACGCTCAGTTGCCCGAAATGCACGTGCGACTGCAGGACAGCGCCTTCCAGCCCGTTGTACTTCAGCTTGAAGTAGATCTGCCCGGCTTCCGTGTCGATCCAGGCATCGAACGTGCCCTTGGCCACCGTCGAGATGGCCGGCACTTCCTGGTAGCCAGTCAGATCGGCCTGCACCGAAAAGCGCGTCTTGCCGCCCCCCTTGTCGCCCGCCATCAAACTACCGGTCGCAAGTGCCGCGCAGGCTAGCCCCGCGAGTCCTAACTTCAACAATCCTCGCTTCATACCTTTCCCCTTTGTTGTTTGGTTGAGACCTCGAGCCGCCCCTAAACTAGGAGTGGCACATGACCCTTTCGCGTACCCGTGAAGAAGGAAGCCTGCATGTCTGAACTCAGTCTCGTTTACCCCATGTTGGCGCTGGTGCTGCTCACCTTTGGCGTCCTCATCGTGTTGTTTCGATCCCGGGTTCGCATGGTTCGCGAAGGCCTAGCCCCGGTGAGTTACTTCAGAGTGTTCCAAGGTTCCCCGGAACCCGAATTTGCGGCTAAACCCGCGCGGCACTTCGCCAACCTGTTCGAGGCACCCACTCTCTTCTATGCAGGCTGCCTGGCCGCCATGGTCACGGGGGTCACCGGCATCGTCGTCGTGGCCTTCGCCTGGGGCTATGTCGCGATGCGGTATCTGCACGCCTATATCCACCTCGGCGGGAACCGGGTCCGGCATCGCCTGCGGGCCTATTTCGCGAGCTGGGTGTGCCTGATGGCGATTTGGATCACGGTGGCGATGGGCGTGGCTCTGCGTTGACGGTTAATTATCCGCTAGCCTCACTCGCCCTCATGAGCGTGCTCATCTCGCGACGACGGCCAGTCCGCGGTACGCGTTTGCGCTCGCACCGAGGGACATGAGTATCTGCGGCGCATCGACATTCACCAGCGCGGCGCTTGCGGGACTGCCGGCAATGCTTACCAGACCCACGTAGCCGCTGGCATCGGTCACAAAGACATTGACCTGCTGGCCGGGTGGCGTGAGCCGGGTGGTTTGACCGAACGCGCCGCGACGCGTGGCGGAAACGTAGTAGTCGAAGTTGTCCGCAGAAACGTAGTAGCTGGTTGAATAGGTGATTCGCGCGCCGTCCGCGCTGTACTGCGCATTGGTGAGATGCGTGTAGTTGTCTTGGACGGCGAAGACCGAGGTCAGTGTCTCCGGCGCGGCCAGCGAAACTTCATGGATTGCCGAAGGACCACCGTAGCCGTACGCGCTGATCAACATCGCCTGTGAATCGGCACGCATTCCGTTGTAACCGGCCATCTCCCACAGTCCGTTTGCCCCACCCACGGTTCTGCTGCTGCCGGGGCTTGAGGTTGTCGAGACGCCCATGCGGACGGGGATGAAGGACGAATTCTGTTCGGTGAACGCGAAGTAGCCGCCATCGCGGCTCAATTGCATCGGAAAATAGACATTGGGAAAACTGAGGGCTTCGTGCAGCAGCGCGGCGCCCGCGGGATTCGCGTTGCTGGTCCCGTATGCGCCCATACCGCCGCCGTTGTTGAAGCGGACGTCGACGTAGCCTGAGTCATTCGGCAACGGCCAGAAGAAGGCTGGTGTCTGCGAGGTGCTCGGCACCGACACCGGCGTGGACACTCGTGTGGCCAGATCCACGCGATACACGGTGCAAGTCCACGGCGTCGTCGTCGCCGACATGCCCGGGTAATACATGGCGGTCCCCGCGCTGTTCAATGTGCCGAGGCGCGCGAGCGGCTGCTCGGTTGGCGGCAAGCTCAGGCGTTGCCCTTGCCCTGTGCCATTACGGTCGAAAACGTAAAGCTGTTGATAGCCTATGGTGTTTGGCTTGTATTCGTACACCACGAAACGACCGTCTCCGGTGATGTAAGCCCATCCGAATGCCTCGTCGGCTGAGAGCGGCCCGTGAATCAACCGCGACTGACCTGGATTGGTCAGATCCACATAGCGCAACTCCCTGCCGTTCGGCGCGTTGTAGAAGAACGCCAGGCCCCGACCATCGCTCGAAACCAGCATGTTGTCCTGGTTGATGTCGGCGTAGTTGATGTTCGTCTCATGTGCGAGCCGTGAACTCATGAGGTCGTTCACGAAGATCCCGGAGGCGCCGCCGCCCGCAGGTGGCGGACTCAGTGTCACCACCTTGAAGGGTTGGATGCCGACGAATACCAGTGCCGATGCATCGGCGGTGATGTTGGCCGCATCCGTGATGCGATACGAAAACTTCGTGAAGCCCTTGAAGCCCGCCGGCAGCGCCACGTTCACCGTGCGATTGGCATTCACGGTGGCGGTACCCACGAATGGCGTCGAAGTGACCGTCACCGACAACGCGTCGTTGTCCGGATCGACGTCGTTGGCCAGCACATTCAGTGCATCCGCTGACGTCACCGTGAGGACGTCATTGCTTGCCGTTGGCGCATCGTTCACGCCGGCCATGTTGAGCGTGATGGTGGCGTTGGCGGTCTGGCTGACGCTGTCGGTCACGCGCGCTGTGAAAGTGTCGGCGCCGCTGAAATTCGCGTTCGGCGTGTAAGTGAATGCGCCGGCCGCCGTGACCGTGATGGCGCCGCTCATCGGATTGGTGGCCGCCGCGTAGGTGAAAGTGTCGCCCGGATCGGTGGCTGCAAGTTGCGCGGTGAGCACCGTGTCTTCGGTGCCATTGAAGGCCTGCGCACTGATCACCGGCGCAGGGTTGGTGGACCCACCGCTGCTGCTGCTCCCACCGCCGCTGCTGCTGCTGCTACTACTGCTTCCGCCGCCACCGCTCGAGCAGGCGATGAGAATGAAAATGCCCAGGATGTTGATGACTACGAGACGCAGCATTGAAGGCTCCCATAAAAAGGCCCTGCGCCTTCAATCTGCCACATTGCGACGATTCGTGACTCCCGGAGGTGGAACGGCTCACCGAAACGCTTTCGGGTTGTCGATTGGCGTTCATGGTCATTGCCATCGGAGCCGCGATTCGAAAGTGGCGTTATGTCCGCGCGTTATGTTCCTGTGGCGCGCGTCACTTAATCGCGATCCCACGCCTCTTCGCCTCCCCGCCTACGCAAACCCAGCGGCTAAAGTCTCGTCTCCGGTGAGGCTAATTCTGTAACTTCAGCGCACCGGAGAAGAACAACGCCAAGAAGGCGCTGGGGGCTTTAGGGTGCGAGCGATCGGCAGCCGGATTGCGCTGTGGTTTTTGACATTGGGACTCGTGGCAAACGCCGCGGCCCAGGCGCCCGCCATTCAGTACGCCGAGCCGGTGGCGCTGGCGCTCAAATCCAGCAGCGCGCAATTCGACGCCTACGGACGCCGGTTTTCGCTTTCGCTCATCGACAACGACCGGGTGCTCGACAAGCTCTCCGCGCAGCGCAAGGCGCAGCTCAAGTCTTACAGGCTGCTGCGCGGCTCGCTCGATGGCGCGCCCGGATCCTGGGTGCGGCTCACCGAAACCGCCGCGGGTGTCGAAGGCGCGATCTGGGACGGGCACGATCTATACACCGTCACGCGCTATGACCGCATCGCGCCTTACCTGACGACGCCCCTGAACGCCGCCCCCAGCCAGACGGTGGTGTACCGGCTCTCGGATACTCTCGATGTGCTGCCGCGCGATTTCTGCGCGCTGGCTGGCGATGCGCAGATTTCCAAGGCGGCGAACGGCCTCGAGCAGTACCACGCGGTCATGCACGAGATCGAAACCGGCGTGTATGGCCCGCAACTGACGCGCCAGATCGAAATCTCGCTGATCGGCGATACGGATTTCCAGGCCGCGGAGGGCTCCGACCCGACCGCCGCCATGCTGGCGCGCCTCAACATCGTCGAAGGCATTTTCAGCGAGCAGGTGGGCCTGCTGATTCTCGCGACCGATGTGCGCCTGATGCCGGCGGGCGCGGATCCCTTCACCGCGACCAAGGGAGCGACGCTGCTCGAGCAGCTCGGCTCCTATCGCTCGGCCACGCCGGAAGTGCGCGCGCGCGGGCTCGCGCACCTGATGACGGGCAAGGATCTCGATGGCACCACGGCGGGCATCGCCTATGTGCGCACGGTGTGCGACGTGGAGCGCGGTGTGTCGGTGAGCTCGCGCTCCTTCGGTACCACGATCTCCGCGCTCATCATGGCGCACGAGCTGGGCCACAACTTCGGCGCCGAACACGACGGTGAAGCGGGCACGCCCTGCGCGGGCACGAGCGGCGGTTTCATCATGGCGCCGTCGGTCAGCGGCTACTCCACGTTCTCCCAATGCAGCATCAACACCATGGAGCCGGTGATTGCCTCGGCGGAGTGCGTGACGCAGGCGCAGTACGCGGATATCACGGTGGAGGCCGGCGTGACGTCGGTGACGGGCGAAGGTGGTCTGCCGTTCACGCTGCCGTTCGTCGTGCGCTCCACGGGTAATACCGCGGCGCAGGACGCCGCGCTCACCGTCACGCTGCCTAACAACGCGGCCTTCACCCTCGAGTCGGCCAGCAGTTCGCTGGGCAGTTGTTCGGTGTCGGGGCTCACCGCCACCTGCTCGTTGGGCACCATGGCCGTCGATGCCAGCGCGAACGTATCCGTGATCGCGCGCAGCACTGCGCCGGCCAGTTTCACGGTTCAGGCGCGCGCCAGCGCAACCAACGACCGCGTCACGTCCAACAACAATCGCCAGTTGTCAGTGTCGATCCGCTCCGGCGTGGATGCGGCGGTGGCGCTGTCCACGAGCGCAGCCGAAGTGGCGCTGGGTTCGCCCATTGAAGCCTATGCCGACGTGAGCTCGCTGCGCGCCCTGCCGCTGCGCAACGCCATTCTGTCGCTCAATCTCAACCAGGCCGTGACTTCCGCGAACATGCCGGGCGCCACGTGCACGACGAACGCCTCATCGGTGAGCTGTACGATCGCCGACCTTCCGAGTGGCAGCACGCGCAGGCTCACCGTGCAGACCACGACGCAGGTAGCCGGATCGCTGTTCGCGAGCGCCAGCATCAGCGTGGTGGGCGACGGCGACCTGACTAACAACAACGCCAGCACCACGGCCTGGGTGCAGGCGGAGCGCGACGTCGAGCTGACCGCGGGTCCGACGGCGGTGGACCTGGGCGTGGGCGCCGTCTACACGGTGCCGTACACGCTGCGTTCGCGCGGGCCACTCCCCACGGGTGATGTGATCCTGACGATTTCCATTCCGTCGAGCTCACTGGTGGTGGACTCCCTCGATGCCGGTGGTGTCACCTGCACGCGACCCGATGCCATCACATTCCGCTGTGAGCTCGGGGCGCTG
>Ga0193717_1000793_pt1 | contig 20049 bp, 18 predicted proteins | sample U2c2metaG_FD_145900 | JGI IMG/M metagenome (GOLD analysis project Ga0193717, IMG submission 145900) | Soil microbial communities from a riparian zone of the East river system, Colorado, United States - U2c2 | ecosystem: Environmental > Terrestrial > Soil > Riparian zone | place: USA: East River...
CGGCGTGCAGAAACCGGACAGCGGCGAGATCGTGATGGGCAAGACCGTGCAGCTCGCCTACGTCGACCAGTCGCGCGATTCGCTCGACGGCGCGAAGACCGTGTGGCAGGAAATCTCCGGCGGCGCCGACATGATCACGGTCGGCAAGTACCAGACGCCATCGCGCGCCTACATCGGCCGCTTCAACTTCAAGGGTGCCGACCAGCAGAAGATCGTCGGCCAGCTGTCCGGCGGCGAACGCGGTCGACTGCATCTGGCCAAGACGCTGATGCAGGGTGGCAACGTGCTGCTGCTCGACGAACCGTCGAATGATCTCGATGTCGAAACGCTGCGCGCGCTCGAAGAGGCGCTGCTCGAGTTTCCGGGCTGCGCGATGGTGATCTCGCATGACCGCTGGTTCCTCGACCGCATAGCGACGCATATCCTCTCCTTCGAGGGCGATTCGCACGTCGAGTTCTTCCAGGGCAATTACCGCGAGTACGAGGACGACAAGAAGCGGCGTCTCGGCGACGAGGCTGCGGGGCCGCATCGGATCCGCTACAAGAAGTTGGCGTGACACGCTTTTCCCCCTCTCCCGCTGGCGGGAGAGGGCTGGGGTGAGGGAAGCTTGTGGAAGTCATGACCTTCGTCGACTCGCTAAAACAAATCTGGCAGCGCAACGATTCGCTGGTGTGCGTCGGTCTCGATCCGGAGCTGTCGCGGTTGCCGGCGCATCTGCGCAATCGTCCCGACGCCTTGTTCGAGTTCTGCCGCGCGATCGTCGATGCGACGGCCGATCAGGTCTGCTGCTTCAAGCCTCAGTTCGCCCATTTCGCCGCGCAGCGCGCCGAGGAGGCGCTGGAGCGGTTGATCGCGCACATCCATCGCAACCATCCAGGAACGCCGGTAATCCTCGATGCCAAGCGCGGCGATATCGGCAGCACGGCGGCGTTCTACGCGAACGAGGCGTTCGATCGCTACGGCGCCGATGCGGTGACGGTGAATCCGTATCTGGGCCACGACGCGCTCGAACCATTCCTGCGCCGCGCCGACAAGGGAGTCGTCATCCTGTGCCGCACGTCGAATCCCGGCGCGCGCGATCTGCAGGATCTGGACGTCGGCGGGCGCAAGCTTTATCAGCACGTCGCCCTCAAAGCCGCCACGCAATGGAATGCGAACGGCAACTGCCTGCTCGTCGTCGGCGCGACTTACCCTGAAGAACTCGCCGACGTGCGCGCGCTCGTCGGCGACATGCCGCTGCTGGTTCCCGGCGTCGGCGCACAAGGCGGCGATGTCGAGGCCGTCGTGCGCGGCGGGTGCACGACGCAAGGTACCGGGCTCGTCATCAACTCGTCGCGCGCGATTCTCTATGCCGGCAGCGGCGAGGACTTCGCCGATGCCGCGCGAACCGCGGCGGCCTCCCTGCGCGACGAGATCAACCGCTGTCGATAAGCGTTCCGTGCTTCAGTGCTCGATATTATTTTAACGCTATATCAACGATATATAAGCCTGCTGTCCCTGCTCTACGAGCAGACTCGTGATATCGTCCCGAGCCGGAGGGGCTTCACCTACAAGTTTGGAGTAATACCGAAATGCTTCGATTCTGCTTTCCGAGCCTTTGCCTTACCGCGCTGCTCGCATCGCAAACCGTCCATGCAGAAGATATCCTGTTCTCGAACGATTTTGAAACGGCTGGTTGTCCAGCCGGGCGAATCCTTACGAGTCCGGTTCTTTACTACACCGCTCCGGGATGGCCGACGGCGCTCGCTGACCTGACCGAGTGGGATAACATCTGGGGGCGGGACGCGCCGGGTGCACCCATTGGGCCATGGCCGGGACAACATTCTGTTTCGATCGTGATTCAGGAATTCATTCGAACAGGATACATAGCCGCGCATTTCACGGTGCCCAATGATGGGATTACCTATACCGGCACGCTGAATCATGCCAGCTATTTTGCCGGCGCAAATCTCACGACTGCGATCAGTCGCGCATGCGGCGACTTCACTCATGTCGAGCCGCGTTGCTACAGGGAAGCCGGCGGTGGAGAAGTTATCGCGCGGTGGCGCAATACCATTACAGCCGGCCAATGCACGCTCGAGCCCGGCGACTACTACCTGAATATCAAGCTGACCGATCCCACGGAGTCGGTTCAGGGATGCGGCCCCGTGAGCTGTGAGGAAAACATCCAGAACATTTGGGACGGTAGCTGATCAATCTCGTCATCGAAGGACCCGCGCCGCTCGCACCGTCGGCGGTTGCGGACTGCGGGTCGAATCGACTCCCAATATGGGTCAGCAAATCGCAACTCGGCCAGACCGAAACTACCCTCGATGCGGTCGCAAGAAGCGCAATGCGTGTTTCGGCAGAGTCACCACAAAATGCAACCAGACGGCGAGCCAGACAAGCACACGCACTACTGAATGGGCCGCGGCCGGATCGAACTTGCGAAAATAGCGCCACATCCCCCGACGCTTGTGCCACGCGACGAACACCGGCCGGTGCCGGCTGGAGCTGCCTTGCGCATGCAACGCGCGCAGCGCATGCGCGAGCGCGACGGTGTAGCCGGCGTCGCGCACGCGGCGGCAGAGGTCGAGATCCTCGACGTGCAGGAAATACGCTTCGTCGAAGCCGCCGATGCCGTCGAACACGTGACGCGGCAGGAACATGCATGCGCCCGAGACCGCCTCGACGCTTTCGATCGCCGACGCCGGCAACATCGACGGCGGGATCTCCACGCCGGCAAGCATCGGCCAGCGCGATTCGAAGCATGCCAATCCGGTGAAAGTCATGAATGCACGTCGAAGCGTCGGATCGCGCCGGCGATTGCCTCGTGCCGATGTGCCGTCCGCTGAGCGGACGTCGATGCCGAGCAGACCGATCGCCGGGTTTTCGGCGGAGATCGCGCGCAAGCAAGCGATCGTGTCGGGTTCGATCATGCAATCGGGGTTGAGAAACAGCAGGGCATCGCCACGCGCAAGGGCGGCGCCCTGGTTGCATGCCGGACCGAAGCCGATATTGCGTTCGTTGCTCACGAGCTGGAGGCGTGGATCGCCTGCAGACGCGGCCCCCAGTGCCGCGGATTCGCCGTCGCTGGAGGCGTTGTCGACGACGATGACCTCCACGAATGCCGTGGATGCGAGCGCCGCGGCGACGGATTCGCGCAACAGCGGGCCGCTGTCGGCAGCGACGATGACGATGCTGGTCAGTTCGCGGTCACCGGTGACGGCGGGCATCGCAGCCGGCGATCAGAGCGCGCCGAGCAGGCGTTCGCCCTGCTCGCGCGCGTGCGCCCACAGCGACGGCCATGCATCGTAGGAGGCGGCGAGACGCTCGGTTTCCTGCCGCAACATCGCCGCGCAGGCCGCATCGTCGATGTTCTCGGGCCAGTCGCCCAGACGCGGCGGTTTCTTCGCGGTCAGCGCGCGGCCGTTCGCTTCGATGATCGAGCGCACGTCGGCCTGCCAGTAGACCGGAGCGCTGGTCGCGCCTTCGAACTGGTGCTGCAGACGCTCGATCGTATCGGCACGCACGTAGGCCAGGTACTCGCGCAGCAGACGCAGCCTGCGCGTCTCGCTGGCGCCCGCCATGTCGCGCAGGTTGGCCGCGAGCAAACCCAGGCGCTGCGCCGGATCCTCGGCGAGGAAATCTCCGAGCTGGCGCTGCACGAAATCGCCGACGAAATAATTGAAGCGCGGCGGCGGCGCCGCCAGTGTGCGCTCCGAACGCTTGCGTGCGGTCTCCTGCGCATGACCGATCGCCACCGGCAGTTCCACGGCCAGCGACTCGGGCCGGCACAGGCGCGCCACGTGCGCGAACAACGCGTCCTCGCCGCGGCCGAGCGCGTTCGTGCACGGCAGCAGCTCGCGGTTGTCGAGCCCGAACGGCGTGAACGTTCCGGCAGTCGAGACGCGTGCCTGGCGATGGCCGTACCAGACACTGCCGGCTTCGATGTTGCGCAGATAGCTGTCGCGGTCGCGCCAGAATTCGGCGCGGTCTTCTTCGCTGAGCTGGTAGAGCCACGCGCCCGATTCGGTACGCGAGCTTCCATACGCGCCCTGCAGCGTCGCCAGGATGTTGGCGTCGCCGCGCAGATGATCGAGCCGACTGAGACTCAGACCCTGCAAAGCCTTGCGATCGATCGCATAGCGCGCGTCGCCGAGCAGCGATCCGAAGCCCTGCCCGATCACCTGCAGATGCAGCTCGAACGGATCCTCGACGACTTCCTCACCGGCTCCGAACGCGTTCTCGATGTTGCGGTAGAACTGTGTATGCGCCGCCGCTGAGGGATCCGGATTGATGCCGTCGCGTGCGCCGTCCGGACGCCGCAGCGGCAGGCATTGATCGTCGTCGAGCAGGAACAGCCGCGCGCCGGCCGAGAGCAGCAGCGCGAGATTCCAGGCGCGACCGCCGCCGAAGCCACCGGGCGATGCGGAACGCAGCAGCAGGTGCGGCAGCGCGCGCGCGGCCTGCGGAACCGCCTTGGCGAGCCGCTCGACGAACCGTGCCTGCTCGGCAGCGCCCAGATAGGCGAGCTTGCAGCCGGTCGCGCGTGCGAACTCGCGCAGCAGATCGCGATGGCGGTTCGCTGCATCGGTCGATGCCGAATCGTCGATCAGCACATAGCGTCGCGTCGTGCGAAACCGGCGTTCGTAGTCCGCCAGCGATTTGAGCAGGCGCTCCAGCTGATCGGGACGATCGCAGGCCCTGATGAACACCGCGCGTGGCGGTGGCGCTGGCGGCGCGGCGGGCGCGGAGATGCGCTGCAGAAATTCCGCGTCGGACACCAGCAGACCGCGGCCGCTGAGGCTTTCGAGCACGCGGCGCACGGTGTCGCGCTGCGTCTGCAGGCCGGGAATCGTCGTCTGGATGCGCGCGACGTGCTCGTCCAGGGGCCGGAACTCGCGGCATTGGTCGAGCGCCTGCAGCACCTGATAGGTCATCACATGCGCTTCGCCGCTGCGGCGCGTCTGGAAGATGCATTCGCTGTTCGACAGCGAGGCGACGACGCCGTCCTCGGAGGCGAACAGCGGCACCGACGGATCCGCACGCAGCGGGGTCGCGCCGACGTTCACGTTGCCGTAGTTGATCTGGTAGGTGAGGTCGGTATTCATTCGTTGGGTCGGTTGCGGTGCCACCAGCGCCGGCCGCGGCTCGGAGTTGCGGCAGGATTGGGCGTCGAGGAGGAGACTTCGCCACGCAGGCGCTCGATTTCACGCTCGAGCTCGGCGATACGTTCGCCGGCGCCCATGTTCTTGCGGACTTCGTGATTGTAATGCGCGTACACCGATTCCTCGCTGTCGCCGAACAGCGAGAGCGCGGGCAGCCGATCCGGCAGCGCCCGCCTGGCGCACACCGCGACGAAGTACAGCGGCGCATAGGCCAGGTTGGGCACGATCTTGCCGCCGCCCTTGTCGGCCGTCCACGCCTCGCAGCTGCCGCCGGCCGGATCCAGCGCCCAAACCGCTGACTGGAACAGCAGTTTCTGGCCATACAGACGGATCGTCGGAAAGTGCGGCTTGAGCAGATTCAGCAATTCGTCGCGGTAAAGCTCGCGCACGTGGAATTCGTTGCGGAAGCCGGCCACCTCGCTGTATTCGTGTTTGTCGGGCGAGGACACGATCAGCACACCGTCATCGGTCAATGCGCGCGCAAAACCGGCCAGCAGGCGCTCCTGCGCGGCGATGTGCTCCAGCGTCTCGAACGACACGACGACATCGAAACTGCCGGGGGCGACATCCATCGCGGTCGCGTCGCCTTGCCGGAAACGCAGGTTGGTGCGCGCGCCATAGCGTTCGCGCGCATGCTCGATCGACGCGGCATCGATGTCGATGCCGACCACTTCAGCAGCGGCATCAGCCAGCAGGGCCGAACCGAAGCCTTCGCCGCAGGCGGCATCGAGCACGCGCTTGCCGGCGACGATGCGGCGCGCGAACACGTAGCGGTGCCAGTGCTCGTACCAGATCTCGCGCACGCACTCGGGCGTGAAACGTTCGCCCGTGAACGGCAATGGGGGTGACTCAGTCTCGGCCATGGACAGGTCCGACGCAGCGCAGGAACGTCATTTTCTCACGCCTTCGCCGCGCACACAGCGCAAAGTCATGCGCCGCCGGTATCGCCCGCATCCGCCCATCGATGGGGGAGCCGGACCAGGCCGAACTCGCGCGAGGCGCCGCGGACGACGATGCCACGCTCGACGGTGTCGAAAAGGCGCACGCCTTCCGTATCGAGCGGATGCACGCGTACCGCGTAGCTGCCCGGCAGCAGGGCCAGGTCGCCGAATTCGATCTGTGCGTGGTATTCGTCCGCGCCGACACGCCGGGGCGCGCTGCCGTCCATGTCGCTGGTTACACCGTAAACCGGGGTGCCGTCTGCGCGCACGATGCCCACGGCGAGACAGGGCGGACGCCCTTCGCGTGAGCGGATGCGCACGCCGACCTGCAGCGTCTGCCCGAATTCGAGCATGAGCGGCTGCTCGGTGTCGATGCCGTTGAGCTCGACGCCGAGCACGCTGAACTCGTATCCGGCGCGAACGATTTCGGCGCGTTCCGGCACCGGGGTCGACTTGCGTTCGTGATAAGCAAGATAGGCCTGGGTGACGTCGAACACGTCGCCATACTGCTCGATGCGGCCGCCGCGCAGCCAGCACGCATGACGACAGAGTTTCTGCACGTGGTACATGCTGTGCGAGACCAGGATCAAGGTGCCGCCGTTGTCGAGATACTCCTCGATCCAGCGCACGCATTTCTTCTGGAACGACTCATCGCCGACGGTCAGGACTTCGTCGGTTACGAGCAGATCGGGCTTGAGCGAGGCGATCACCGCGAATCCGAGACGCACGACCATGCCCGACGAGTAGTGCTTGACCGGCTCGTCGATGTAGTCGCCGATGTCGGCGAAGGCAATGATTTCCGGAAGGCGGTCACGCAGCTCGTCACCGCGAAGGCCGTACAGCGCGGCCGCCATCGCGATGTTGTCGCGGCCGCTGTATTCCGGGTGGAAGCCGGCGCCGAGCTCGAGCAGCGCGCCGATCGTGCCGTTGACGCGCACGCTGCCGCTGGACGGCGTCAGCACGCCGGTAATGAGCTTGAGCAAGGTCGATTTGCCGGCGCCGTTCTCTCCGACCAGGCCCAGCGATTCTCCGCGTGCGACATCCAGGTTGACGTCTTGCAGCACGCTGACGCGTTCGCCGCCGCCAGCGTTGAACAGCAGGCGCGCGAGTGCGCGCAGGCGGTCCGCGCTGCGGTGGACCTTCGGGTAGGCCTTGCCGAGACCGCGCGCTTCGATCAGCGGCGCGTTCACAGGAAATCCTCGAAGTGCGGGTCGAGGCGGCGGAATATCCGGTGTCCGATCAGAAGGACGATCGCGGCGGTGGCCAGCGCGATGGCGAATCGGGTTACGTCGAAATCGCCGTGCTGCAGCAGCACGACGCGGAACGTGTCGGCGTAGAAGCTGAAAGGGTTCAGATCGAGCCAGCCGCGCAGGTTTTCCGGAACCAGAGTCCGGTCGTAAAAGATCGGTGCGGCGAACATCAACAGCATCAGCAACTGGGTCAACGCCTGCGCGAGATCGCGAACGAACACCTGCACCGACGAAAAGATCAGTGCCAGCCCGAGCGTGAGCGCGAATAACGGTATGTAGAGAAGAACGGCCGGCAGCAAGCCGGCCGGAGCGATGCCCTGACCGGCTACCATCAGCACGAGCAGGATGGCGACGAATCCGCTCAGGTGCACGGCGAAGCTCGATGCGACGCTGGCGAACACCAGCACCTCGCGCGGCAGCGCGACCTTGCCGATCAGTGCGGCGTTCTCCTGGATCGCCGTCGCCGAGCGTACGAGCGCCTCGGAGAACGCGGTCCAGGGCCAGAGGGCGACGACCAGGAAGGGTACGTAACCCGGCGCATCGGCGCCGGGCACGCGTGCCTTGAACACGTGCACGAAGACGAATGCGTACACGGCAAGCTGGATCAGCGGCTGAATGAGCGCCCACAAGCCGCCGGAGAAGCTACCGGCGAAGCGGTTGCGCAATTCGCGTTGGAAAAAGCGCAGCGTCAGCGCGGCGGCGGACATTTGTGGCGGCGATCCCGATTGAAAATTCCCCACCGCAATTCTAGCGGGAGATGGCTGGAGACGTTCCCTTGATCGCTGCCTTTGGCTCGCTGGTCAGCGCCGATCAATGCTCGACGGAAGGATCCGCTGGCGCTTCAGGCAACGCAGGAGACATCCCGTAACGTGTGCGCAGGGAAGCAACCAGGTCCGGATTCGCATCGATAGGCTGATTGCGCAGCGTATCGGTGTAATTGCTCATGGCCTTGTCGACGTAGTCCGTGCGCAGCCGTTCGATAATCTGCTCGCGAACATCGGCGAACGCCTGTTGGTGGTCCGGTGTACGCTCGATGAGTTTGATGACATGGAAGCCGAACTTGGTCTTCACCACGGGCGAAATATCGCCGGGCTTCTTTAACGCCTTGGCCGCTTCCGAGAACGCCGGCATATAGCGGTCGCTGCCGGCTTCCGTCATCAAGCCCTTGTTGCCTGCCTTGCTGGGATCTTCCGAATACTTCTCGACCAATGCATCAAACTGATCGGGATGTTCCTTCGCTTCTTTCTCGACGGTATCCGCAATTGCTTTCGCTTCGTCCTCGCTGCGCGCCTTGGTCGAGATCAGCACGTGCTTCACGCTGAGTTTGCCAGGCAGGACGTACTTCTCCTTGTTCCCGACGTACTCTTCTTGGGCGAGCTCGCTGAAATCGGGAAGCTTCAGATCTTTCTTGAATTGCTGGATGCGTATCTTCGAGAGCGCTTGATCCAACGCCTGTTCGATCTGCGGTTGCACGGAGGGATCATGATCCAGCCCGGTCTTGCGTGCGTCTGCCGCGAGCTGCTTCTGCAGAAGCAGCGATGTGATCATCGATTCGAGTCTTTTCGGGCTGTCGAAGAACCCAGGACGATCTTTCTTCGGTATTCCCTCGGCGAATGCATCGATGTCGGCAAGAGTGACGATCGCCCCACCCTGTTTGGCGACGACGGTACTAGGCGACCCGGCGCTAGTGGTCTGCGCAGTGCAATACGGCGTAACGAAGAGCAAAGCCAGAAACACGTACGCCGCAACTGATCGTCGCATCGACGACATAGAAGATTCTCCGGATTAGGCGGGCGGAGCGAGTGCTCGACGGCTGCGCATCGTGCGCGCTCCGCATTCTCGATCAACACGGCGCGCGCGGGCGAATGCCCGCGCGGGATGGGGCTTACTGCGTTGAAAGAGTGTTGTTGATCGCAATCCCTGTGCAGACGCCGTCGCTTCCGCACTCGGTCGTGTTCGGATCGGCCATCTTGATGTTGACGTAGTAGTCGGTATTTGGAGTCAGCGGGCAACCATTCGTGAACGGATTTATCACCCACTTTCTGAAGCTTTCACCAGCGCCGTGCGTCGAGACGCAAACCGGATTGGTCGGACTGAAGTCCCCGCAGGTCTGGCTGATCGCCAAAGTCATGGATGGTCCGGAGTAATACGTGCCGTATCCGAAGTTGCCGTACTGATGAATCGATTGATTCGCGGGAACATGGAATTTCGCCGCCGCGTACTGGCTTCTATTCCAGTTCATGATCGCTGGCTGCGTTCCACTGACGCCCGGCCAAGGAGTTATTGAATCGACATTATTGAGGTGACCCCAAATGTTGTCGAACTGCGTCAGATCTACATTGGTCCTGGTACCAGTGCCGTTACCCCAATTGGGATATCGGATGGTACCGACCGCCATGCGCGTCAGCGGCGTCGACGGGCACGTATCGCCGCCGGTCTGCGTGATGGCAATGACGCCCGGCGTGCTGGTGACGCTTCCCGCTGCGTTCGAGCAGGTCAGCCTCAATGTGTAGGCGCCCGGCGCGTTCGCCGTAACTTGCCGCGGAGATGTTGCCGTGCTCACATCGGTCCACCCGGGAAGACTCGCGGAGCTGCCGCCGAGATCGGCTGAACCCGTGCATGACGTGGCGTTGGTTACCGACCAGCTGACCTGGAACGAAGTGCCGACGTTTCCGGTCACCGGTAGCGTCAGGAGAAAATTGGGCGGAGACGGAGGAGTACCACCACCAGCGCCACCGCAACCGGGGCCGCTAAGGGTCACGCCCGTCGCCTGAAGGTTGGTACCGCCCGGCACCAAGGTCAATCCGTGCGCGTCCGTAACCACCGTGCACGCGGTCTGTTGCGTGGTCGTCAGCTGAATCGTGACCTGTGCGTGTGCGGGAGTGATCGCAAAGAAGACCAAGCCAGCGGCTATGGCGGTGACGCGGGATCGGAAAGCGAACATCTAGGAAATTCCACTGGCATGAAGGCAACGCGGCATTCTAGCCCCGAAGATGCTCGATTTACCAGTTCGCGCTGCGCCCCATTCGCGAATTGATACGCAAGGCGCAAAAAAAAAGGGAGCCTTTCGGCTCCCTTTTGAACTTTTGAACCTGCAGTGACGATTTATGAGCAGGCCGGATCGGCGCCCGAGCAGGAACGGCTGGCGCGGTGACGGAACAGTCCACCGTAGTTGGCCAGCAGGCCCGGATTCGCGTTCGCATTGATGATGTTGTAACCGTTGTAGCCCGTCGCCGGCAGACCATTGAACGTCAAGGCTGCCCCGGCCGGCGTGACGCCGCCCGGAAGAGCATGCGGCTCGACCGAATCGTTAAAGCCCAGCTGGAGCCAGCCAAAGTCACCGTACGGAGTGATGTTCGGGCGCAGCAACGAACCGAACACACCCGACGGGTCACCGACTGCGGTATCGGTCAGGAAGCTGATCACGTTGACTTCATACGGCAGCGACGACGGACGCGATCCGGCCGGCGGCGAGAAGCCTTCCTCCGACGTGGTGTGACCCTCTTCACGATCGTACAGGTTGATGCCAACCGCTACATTCGACTCGCCAGGGGCCGCAAAGGCCTCGACAAACGGTGCCCGCGGAGCGTTGGCGTAGGCCAGATCGTCCACGTAGAAACGCTTGGTCGGGAACGTGACGATCCAGTCCGTGTTCGCGCCGAGACTCGCACTGACGATGTACTCGTTGAACAGGTTGTCGGACATGAACACTGCGCTGACCGCGTCAACGCCGAGGTCGTAGTCAGCGACGACCAACGCGCCGTTGATGAAGACGTACGCACGCGCCGTCAAGGCGGATTCGAGCGAGTTGGCATTCTGCAGCGACGGCTCAAGGGCCGACGAACCGAAGAACAGGGTCGTCGCGGTGAAGCCGTCGATCGCATCGGCGTTGTAATGGTAGGACGTGCCTTCACCAACGTTCACGATGGTGCCCGAACCGAACAAACCACCGGTCGGCGGATCCAGATAGTCGCCCGCAGTGGTCAGCACGCTCGTGTCGCACTCCGGAACGCCTGTATTCGGCCCGCCACCCTGGGTGTGCGTCGTCGTGCTGTCGAGCGGGCTGCCATCAATGATGTCGCCCATCGAAATCAGCTCGGCGTAGCCTTCACGGGTACGCGTGACATCCTGCGGACCTTCGTCGGGAACGTTGAACGGCGCGATTGAGCCACCGTCGAACGCAAGGGTGAAGAATGGCTGGCCCGCTGCCGGAATTGCCGGATACGTACAGGTACGGTCTGAAGTCGTAATCTTGGCACCACCGTCATCGCTGACCTGGCTGACAGCAGCTGTCCACACGTCCTGCGGCGAAAGGAACAAGTTGAAGTCCAGCACTTCGCGGCTGTTGTAGCCTTCGAGGAAGCGGACCTTCACGGCCTTGCCGACAGCCGTGGTATTGACCACGGAGAACAGCGAGTCCTGACTCTTGTTGACGGTGTAATAGGGATAGATAAGAACCTGGCCGAGACCGTCGGGATTCAGGTCGACGGCATTCGCCAGGCCCGCGAAGCCAGCGACGCCGGCGATACCGGCGACGACGGCAGTCGTCAAGCTGTTTCTCTTCATCACAACACTCCTAATTTGACCACAGGGCTTTTTGCTTTACCGCCAACCTCACTCCGAAGGCAACGGAGCCCTACCTTGGCAGGGTTTAGGTTAGGCAACAGCGCCGCCATGTTAAGGCAAAGGAAAGAGGCGTGCAATCCCCGTCTTTCCTTCCTATTTCTGGCTGCGAATTCAGTCACTTGGGCAAAAAATACCACCCGTTCTTGACATGCACCCAAGTCTCGCTTTGGGTGCTGGATGATGAGACCGGCTTGCCCATCACGCCCGATCCGGGCACCACAACAGAATAGCTCACATCGATGTAGACCTTGCAGCGATCGGCATCACACTCCTTGCGATTGAACTTCGCTGCGGTCCAGCGGACAGGCCGGTTATTCATTGCGGATGCGTAATTCTCGCGCGTCTGCGTCGCACGCACGCCCGGGGTGAGGTAGTCGTACGCCTTCTCGGCCTGGCGCGCGATGAGGTAGTTCCAGCGTTCCTCCGCGCGTTTCTCGACGCTTGCGCTGCTGCCGAAATTGCAGCCGCCCAGAACCAAGGCGAACGCGCCGAGTAGTGCGAGCTTGGATCGATCAGTGATCACGCGGCGTTTCCTCTGGCGATTTGAGTGGTTCGGTGACTGCTGCAGGGGGTGGCGGCGGTGGCGGCGACGGCTGCGGTTCCGACTGCATCATGTTCTGCTGGCGCATCGGAGCGAGCGACTCGAACTGGCGCGTGTATTCCTGCGTGACCTGGCGGCCTTCGTCGCTGTTGCGGATGACACGCGGCGTGATCAGCACGATCAACTCGGTGCGGTGCTTCTGGTTCTGCGTGGCGCCGAAAAGATTTCTCAGGAACGGCACCTTGCTGATCAGCGGCAGGCCCTGCGTGTTCTCGTTCCGCGTGTCCTGGATCAGCCCTCCGAGGAGCAGCGTCTCGCCGCTCTGCACAGCGACCTGAGTCTGGATCAGGCGCTGGTTGATCGGCGGGTTGCCGCTCGGGCTCGTCGACGTACCCGGATTGCTGACTTCCTGCTGGATGTCGAGATACACCAGGCCACCCGGATTCACGCGCGGCTTCACATCGAGCGTCACACCGGTGTTGAGGTACTGCACGGAACCCGTGGTTCCCAGCGCCGGGTTCTGCGTCCCATCGGTACCGGTGTTGATGGTGCCAAGGCCGTTGTAGTACGTCTGCACGACCGGAATCTGCTGACCGACGTTGATCTGCGCCTCCTGGTTGTTCGCGACCAGCAATGAAGGTGCCGCGAGCGATTTGGCTTGTCCCGACGTTTCCAGCGCGCTGATCGCAACTTCGAAATTCTTGTTGAGGAACGAATAGAAAAAGCCACCGTCATTGGTCGGACCGGTATTTCCGGTGGCGCCGAGCGACGTACGATGCCGGTCATGCGAATTTCCGGTAAAGGTATCGCCGGGTCCCGGAGGAATTGTATACGGATATCTGCCGTTGGCCTGCGCCGAGCCGGCCGCGGTGCCTATCAGGCCGGCGAGGTACCACTGCACGCCGTAGTTCAAGTTGCCGTCGAGCGTCACCTCGAGAATCCGCGCCTCGATCTGCACCTGCAACGGCACGATGTCGAGCTTCTTGATGGCCGACTCGATACGGTCCCACTCGATCGGCGTGGCCTGGATCATCAGCTGGTTGTTCTCTTCGATCGCCGAGATGCGGATATCGGTTTCCTTGGTCCCGCCCTGTCCGGGCGTTGTCGGCGTTGTCGGCGTTGTCGGCGCCGCCTTTTCCCTATCCGACTGAGGACGCAGCGAGTTCTGATAGCTCATGCCCGAGCTGGAGCCGCCGCGGCTGCCCAGCGTAGTCGAGCGCAGGCCGGGCGCGACGCTGCCGGACGTGCTGCTGCGGCGCGAGCCTCCGGTCGACGCGCCCAGAAAGATCTGGCTCAGGTAATCGGCGAGATCCGGCGCCTTGAGATTCTTCACGTTGTAGACGTACAGCTGTGTCGAATTCTCCGCACCGCCGCGATCGAGCCGGTAAAGCCATTCCTCGGCCTGCTTGAGATACTCCGGCTGCGGTGTGATCACGACGATCGCATTGGTCTGCTCGATCGGCATGAAACGGAACATGCCGGCGAGCGGCGACTCGCCCTCGGTGCCGAAGATCTTGAGCAGATCCGGCAGCAGCTTGCCGACTTCGACGTGCTGCAGCGTGAACACGCCGACCGACATGCCCCTCAGCCAGTCGACATCGAACGTCTCGATGGTCTGCTGGTAGTTCTGCAGTTCCGAGGCGGTGCCGGCCATGACCAGCAGGCTGCGGTTCGGGTCGATGTTGATGAACGCTTCGGGCTTCGCGTAGGGCTTCAACAATTTCGCCATTTCGCTGGCCGAGATGTACTGCAGCGGAAAAATGCGCAGCTCGTAGCCGTTCGCGGACGCTGCGGGCGCCGTGCTCGGCGTCAACCGGCCGGGAATCGCATCCTTGGTCGCCATCACCGTGTAGCGACCGTTCTGATGCACCAGACTCGCGCCATTCGCCGACAGCAGCGTCTCGAGTACCGGCAGCGCTTCCGAGCGCCGGATCGGCTTGGATGTCGAGAACGTGACATTGCCGCCGACGTTCGGCGAGACCGTGTAGTTCTCCTGCAGCAGATCGCCCAGGATCGCTTTCACGACCGCCTGGATCGGCTGGTTCTCGAAATTGAAGACGACGTCGGCTTCGCCGCTGGCCGCGTCCTTCACCGGCGGTTGCTTGATGAAGAACTGGTTCGTGCCGACCTGGAGCTCGGGCTTCGGCGGATCACGGTCCGAAAGCGCCTGCGGCGAAATCGCGATGCCGGCGTCGGGGCCGGTCGCGTCGATCGGCGCCTGCGGTTTCAATACCGTATCGGGAGTCAGGATGTCGCCCCTGCCCTCTTCGGTTTTCTTTTCCGGTGGCGTTGCGCAGCCTGCCAGCAGCACCAGCGCACAAGCGGTCAGCGGGGCGATCAATCTAGATAACACGTGTCTGCTCCGTCACTTCTTGGGTGGTGCCGATGAATTCGGCGGCGGTGGCTTTCCCTTGCCGCCGGTGTTGCGCAGATTCTCTGCATCTTCGCGCATCTGGCGACGGCGCTCCTCGATGCGCTTGGCAAGGTCGCCTGAATCGGTCCGCTTGTTGTCGCCGGCCGTATTGCCGGCCGCCGTACGTGCGCCGGCCGTGGTGCTCGATCGGGCCGAGCGCGGAGCCGGCGCCTTGGGCGGCTGCACAACCGAGGTCTCCAGCTCGACCTCGGTGCGCTCGTTGGCTGCGCTGCGGAAAACGACGCTGCGCGGCTTGACCTCGACCAGCGTCCAGCTGGCCTGATCACCTTCCAGTGGCATTCCGACCTTCAAGGCCACCGACTGGTTCCGCGCCTTGTCTTGCACCATCGCGATCTTGACCGTGGACGTCGAGACGATGCCGGTCAGGGCGATGTTGAGCGGGCTCTGCGGCGCCGTCGATTCGCCCGATCCGTCGTCAGGACCCACCGGCGTCGGCTGGCGATCCTCGTTGAACAGCGGATGCGCCTGGACTTCGGCGAATGCCGAAGCCGGCGGAAGCTTGAGCGGTTTCTCGTCGACCGCGGCGCCGGGCAGCGTCGGCGCTGTGGCCGGGTCATCCGGCGCCCAGCGATAGCCGCGGCCGACGCCCATGTATTGCACCAATGCGGCCAGCAGCAGGACGCCGCAGACGCTCCCCAGCGCAGTCGTGGTCAGTCGCGCGATGCGGACGTTCATTTCGACGGCCTCGCCGGTGTCGCCTTGCCCGGCTGGCGCAGATAGCCGGTCAGGTTGAAACGCACGTCGAGCGGACTCGAGCTGACCTTGCCGCCCGGCGGCTGATAGGTCTGCTGCTTGTAGATCATGATCTGATCTACGAACAGGTAAGGCTTCCCATTCTCCAGATCGTAGAGGATCGCGGCCAGCGGTTCGAGATCACAGCGCAGGCGTGCCTGCACGGTGACGTGCTTGTACAACTCCTCGTCGCCGCCGGTGTATTGCTGCTGGCTGATCGACTGGCAGCGCTTCTCGTCCTTGGCGTGATCGGTCAGCGACTGGTTGAGGCGCTGGATCAGCCACGCGGAGGCGGCACTCGGATCGGCGTCGGTGAGAAAGGCTTGATTGCTCTGCTCATGCGCGTGGACGGTGGCGAGGCGCTGCTCGATCTCCGGTTTCTGCGCCGCGGCCTGGCGGAAACGCAATTGCTGATCGCGCAGATCCTGCATGTCGGCGCGGTATTGCAGATGCGGCGCGACGAACCACCAGTGGATGCCGATCAGATACACGAGCAGCAGCACGATCAGCAGGATCACCACTGCGAGCAGGCGGCCGTCCTTCGGCAGGAATTTACTTGCCGCCATTCGCCGGCTCCTTGTCCTTGCGCGGAGGGCGTTGCTGCTTGTTCTTCTCTTTTTCCTTCAGCGCGTCTTTTTCCTTCGCCGCGGTGTTCTGACCGGCGGCCTTCGTGGCTGCTGCCGGCTTGGCCGGGGCGTCCAGCTTCTTCGCCTCCGGCTTGGCCTCGGCAGCGGCCGGGGCTGCGGGAGCGGTGGCCATCTTCACGTCGGCCGGCTTGCCGTTGCACGCCTTCATGTCGGCGGTGATCTGGAAGCGCTCCTTGCTGGTGCGCGGATCGGGCTGGATTTGTCCCTGCAGCCGTGGATTGCCGATGCAGGTCGACGCGCTGAGCAGCGCGATGAGCTTCGCGGCTTCCTTCGCCTGCCCCTGCAACTGCGCCTCGCCGTTCTCGAGTTGCAGGCGCTCCAGATACGTGTCTTCGGGCAGCCTGCGGCTCAGATCATCGAGCAGTGCGACGGTCAGCGGACCGTTGCGTTTCTTGTCGCCGAGGAAATTCGCGCCCGAGATCGAATCGGTGAGCGTCTTGCGCAAGGCGGCGACCTGCTTCGCCTCGGTATTGGATTTTTCCACTTCCGCACGCATCGCCTCGACGGCGGCTGCGCGGTTGGTCAGCGACTCGTCCATGTTGACGAACAGCAGGATCACCGCCAGCGCGGCGAGACCGAGATTCAACGGCAGGCGGATGTCGCGCCGGCGTGCGCGCCGCTCCAGAGGCAGCAGATTGATATGGCGGCGGCCGCTTCCCGCCGTCGTGCGCCAGCTGTCGACCGCATCGAGCGCCGCCGCGCCGGGCGGCAGCGCGCCGATTTCCTGATCGAGCCGCGCGCGCGGCAGCAGCACCAGCTCGACCTGCAGGTTGCGGCCGCTCGCATCGCGCCCGAGCACGCGACTGTCGAAGTAGATCTGGTCGGCCTTGAACGGCGTCTGCCGGTCCATCTCGAACGCCAGCACCTGACGCAGGTTGTCTTCCGCGGCCGCCGGCAGATTGAGGTTTCGCTGCAGCACGCGGTCGGCGGGAATGCACAGCACAGTGCGCACCGCGGGATCATCGATCGCCTCGCGCAGGCGCCGGAACTCCGCGGTCTGCGCCTCGGCAGGCAGGCTGCGCGGAATGCGTCCGTATTCGGTCGCGTTGCCGGCGCGTTCGCGCCAGACCACGATCTCGCTCTCGCGCAGATCGAGCAGCAACGATTCGGAACGTTCCTCGACGAGCGCGCGCCAGCGCGGCGGCAGGCACGCTGCCAGCTGGCTGCCCCACCACGAGAAAAAGCCCGGCAACGGCGTCTTGGCAAGACGCGTCCGCAGACGAGCCAGTTGTCTGTCGAGAACGGGATTCACGAGGGCTAAGAAGTTTCCCCATCCCGCCAGCGCAGGATCACGTAAGGCCGACCGGCCGCGTTGATCCCGCCCATGCGGACGGTTGCATCCAGGACCGTGCTGGCGCCATTCGGCAGCTTGGCACGGGACTTGACACTATACGTGAGGCCGCCGCCACCTGTCATGACGGGCGTACCGTCCGGTGCCACCAGACCAGGCGGCGTGGGCATGCCCGGCGGTTGCGATTGCAGCTGCTGGATGAACTGGTCGATCTGCTCCGGCGTCGCCTCCGGATACATCGCCTGCAGGGCCACCTTGTTGCCGATTCCCGCGTTGGGTGCGCTGCGGCCGGAATAGATCGTCAGTCCGGGCTCGATCTTCTCGTACAAGTCGTAACTCATGCCGATCACTTGCTGCAATTCCGAGACCGTGTCGAACGGCGCATTCTTTGGCGTGTAGGACAGGCCAGCCGCCTTGTATTCGGGTGCTTCCGCGCCGTTCGGCTGCGCGAGATCGTCGGGATCGCGCCAGTCCATGATCGCGGCGGACAAGGCCTGCGCCTGGTCCTGCGCGACGCCGCGACTCATGAACAAGCCGGTCAACAGATCGGCGTCGGCGGTATTGATGTCGATCTTGCCGGAATCGTCGGTGATCGCGACCTCGAGCTCCGCCTCGCCATAGCCGAAACGATACGGACGCCCGTCGGCGACCCAGCGCTGGGCCGGATCGCCCTTGCGCAATTCGTAGACCGCCAGATTGAGGCCGGCTTCGGCGGCGTAACGCGCCTGAGTGGTGTCGAACAGATGTCGCGACTGCAGATTTTCCGTGCGCGCGACCAGCGCGAAACTGCCGAGCAGGATCGACAGCATCGCAATGACCCACAGCACCAGCACGAAGGCGACGCCACGTGCGCGCGAACGCGTCGGCATTGCGCGCCGGTTCATTGCGCGCCCCCGAGCTTGCTCGAGCCACGCAGGCCGCTCGGGTTGAGCACCGATCCCGGACGACCGGCCCGGCGTACCGCGCCTACGTCCAGCATCAACGGAATTTCCATCTCCGGAAACACCACGCGCGCTTCCGGACGCATCACGATAACGACGCGCACCATCACCGGCGTGACACTCGGATCCTCCCACTGCTCTGACCAGTCGGTGAGCTCGCCCTGATCGTCCAGCGTGCGGTATTCGAAATGGCCGTCCTGGATCTGGTCGAGCAGGATCGCCGGCTCGCGATCGGGTGCCTTCTCCTCGGCGAGGTCGAAACCGTTGAGCATCGAGTCGGTGAACAACAGCGCCTTGGCGCCGCCGCTGCTGGCGAAACGCAAGGTCTGCACATAGGGGCCGCCCTTGGAGAGATACCCCGGCATCGGCGCGACGAAGCGCATCGACTGGGCGTCGCCCTCGAACACGAAATTCGTGTTCGTGCTTTCGTCCTGGCCGAACGGGAGCGGCAGGATGCGGCTGATCTGATGACGCATGAATTCCTGCGCGACGCGCAGGCGGTTGGTGCGGTCGATCGCCGCTTCGCCGGAGTGGATCGCGTGCACGGCGGTGCGAATCGCGCCCCAGGTGCCGGCGAGAAGCAGCGCGAGCAATACGATCGCGAGCATCACCTCGAGCAAGGTGAAGCCGGCTGCGGAACGGCGACGCGCGCTCACCGGCCGACTCCGCCGCTCTGGCGCCCGCGGGCTGTCGGAAGACCCATGCCCTGCGCGTTGTTCGGGTCCGGGTTCATCGTGCGCAGAGTGCTGAAACGCGCGCTGCGCTGCGCCGAGCCGTGGCGGCCTCCCCAGAACACGGTCAGATCGATCTGATAGAGATCGAACGGCGCTACCTGCAAGGCGCCGGGATTACCGGCGCCTGCGGTCATTGGCTGGTTGCCCTGGTTCTGCGTGGTGTTTCCCGCCATCGCATATTGCTGGGGCGGCGGCTCGACGCTTTGCGGATCGATCTGCTGCACATCGAGCTGCCAGCCGTAATCGTCGTCGAAGCGTCCGTTCGAGCTGCCCGGCTCGATCGGGGAACCGACACCGACGAGGTCGAGCTTCGACTGCGCCCACAGCGCCGCCATCGTGTAGTCGGACGACTGCCGCGTGTTGTGCATCGATGTCGCCAGCACCTGCATCAGCACACCCATGCCGATCGCGAAAACGAGAAACGCAGCGACCATCTCGATCAGGCTGAAGCCAGCCTGCCGACGGATCGCGATCGGTGTGCGTTTTCGTTTCACGACGATGTGGACCGTGGCCGTCATGTGGAGTTCGTTACTCGGGATGTTCATCGAGCGCGATGTCGCCGGTCAGCCAGGCGACATTGATGCGCCACTCGCGGCGATCCATCAGCACTGAAATATGCCCGCCGGTCGAGCTGCCGTCGGGGAAGAAACGGATGCCGCCCGCATTGCCGCCGGTGACTTCCTGTTCCGCCGTGGTCAGCCGCAGCGTCATGTCGGCCGGCAGCTTGACAGCCCCCTTGCCGGGCGCGGTATAGGAATTGTC
>Ga0193717_1000794_pt1 | contig 20041 bp, 18 predicted proteins | sample U2c2metaG_FD_145900 | JGI IMG/M metagenome (GOLD analysis project Ga0193717, IMG submission 145900) | Soil microbial communities from a riparian zone of the East river system, Colorado, United States - U2c2 | ecosystem: Environmental > Terrestrial > Soil > Riparian zone | place: USA: East River...
TGAGATTGGTTTCATCTGCCCCATCAGCTTTTGCGAGAACAGGTATAAGCATCTGTTCGATGCATCACAGGGCAAGAAGACGCGTGCACTGAGGGACAGGGCGCTTTTGTTTCTTTTTCTTCGGCTGGGACTGCCGGCATTCCTCATGGTGACAGACAATGGCAAGAATCCTTTTCCTGACCGCCGGAGCCGTGCCGCCAGTAGTCCTCTACGAGTTCAAAAAGCCGACGGAAATCATCGAACGCTTGGGATCGCGAAGCCGAAGAGACTACTTCCTCTTGGCGACCAGAATGCATACACCGGACCAATGATCATGCCCCAATCCCGGCGGAGGAGTCGCGCTCAGCGGCATAACGCCTACATTCTTTGTGGTGAACGGGTACCGCGCCTCGAGATAGTTGCGGACGAGTTGTGCGCGTGCGTAGGACCAGGAAATAGCATCAGCTGTCACCGCAGCGTCTGAATATCCTTCGATCACAATAGGATGGGTGAAAACAGAGTCCCCGAATGATGTGACAGCGGTGTCAATCGTATGCTTCCCATCCTCGCTCAATTCTTCCGTGCCATGTGGTCCGTGCTGAAATAATGTGTCAGCTTGCAACCATGCGCGTGGGCTCTGGGTGGTTGCAAATAGCTTGCCGCGCCTATATTCCTGAGGGGAAAGACTGCTGAGTGTGTAGTAGCCGCGGTGATTGAAGAAGCCCTTAAAGAAGAAGTTGTGTTTGAGCGCCTCGGTATCCTCTGCCATGTTATCTGTCGCAACGTTGACATTGGACAGCGATTCACTGATGTTCTGACCTGCGGTGACACCATTTACATCGGGACCTAAAGCCTGGGTCAGGCTTTGCTGGACTTGTTGGATGGTGGCATCGGCGCGGGTTGACGCGGAATGAATTCGCGTCATCGTGTCATCAAGCTTCTGAGGTAGCTGACGCTGCTGAACATCTGCAACAAGGCTGTCTACTCGACCCGAGGCCCGATTGAGATTCGAGGTTGTCGACTGTACGTTCGACATGGTCTCTCGAATCTGGCCAGCCATCTTCTCATCTCGGAGAAGCATGCCCGCCGGCCCCCGGCCTTCTTTGAGCCCTACGAGCAGATCGTTTGCGTTACCCACGGCGCCATTGACCCCGTCGAGCGCAACGTTCAGCTTGCCTCCTACCTGCTTTATCGTTGCGTCCGCGTCATTCATGATCCCGAGACCGTGGCTAAGCAGGTCAGACAGGGTCACGGGCGGTTTGCTTTGCAGCACCGAGTCAGGTTGCGCGATCGCCGCATTCGGAGACCCAGAATGGATCGTCAGAAAAGTGTCACCGACCACACCCTCTGTATCAACCGTTACGACGGAGTCTGTCCGAACCAGGCCATGAAGCGATTCGTCGACCTTCATCTGGACGCGAAAATGACCACTCGGCGAACGAGGTACTTCGATCTTCGTCACCTGGCCAGCATCCATGCCCGCTACTTGCACCTTCGAACCCTTGGCAATGCCATCGAGGTCGGCAAACTCCGTATACAGGAGCACGTGGCGCGAGAAAGCCTCATGACGATTCCCAACGAGGAAGATTCCGAGAGCGAACAAGGCTACGCTGGCGATGATGAAGATTCCTACAGCGAGATATCGTCTAGACATTGCTTCACTCCGTAATCAGTTTGCGAGCGACTTCGTTTTCGCTCTGGCTTACCTCGTCGACCGGGCCGAAGGCGACAAGATTTCCTTTGTCGAGCACGCCGACCCGGTCAGCTACCCTTCGGGCTCCGCGCACATCATGTGTCACAATGATCAGGGCGGTTCCGCGTTCGGCTCTTTGCCGCATGAGAAGCTCATCGATCTCAGACGCGGTGATACGATCCAGCCCGCTGCTCGGCTCATCAGCCAGGAGAATCTTCGGTTCAAGCACCAACGCTCTGGCAAGGCCGGCCCTCTTCCTCATTCCTCCCGAGAGCGCCGATGGGAATTTCGCACCATCTGTTCCCAGGCCGACATCGGTAAGAACACGGTGCACCACGTCGTCTATCTCGGCCTTGGATTTCCTGGTCAGCCTGCTGAGTGGCAGTGCGAGATTCTCGTAGAGTGTCAGGGAATCGAAGAGCGCTGCATCCTGAAACAGGTAACCCAGCTTTTTGCGAACGAGAGACAGATGTTTCTCGTCCATACCGACAACGTTGTCCTGATCAACACAGACCTCTCCTGAGTCGGGGCGCATGAGAGCCATGATCAGTTTGAGGGTGACGCTCTTGCCAGTACCGCTGCGCCCGAGCAGACACAAGGCCTGACCTTGATCGACATGAAAGGACACGTCATTCAGTACGCGTTTTGTGCCGAAGGACTTCATCACACGCTTAAACTCCACCGCGATGGTCTGGGTCTCGCTCATATGGCCGTATCCGGGAAGAGGAAGAAGATGCACTTGATCAGCAATACGTCAGCAACAATGATCAACAGGGAAGAGAGAACAACGCTGTTGGTAGCAGCTTCGCCGACGCCTTGTGCTCCCTTTTCCGTCGTATAGCCAAAGTAGGAGGAGACGGAGCCAATAATGAAACCGAATACGGCGGTTTTCAAAGTAGGCGCGATGAAGTTCGACCACTGAAGATAATCAAAGGCACGATTAATGTAGAGTGTCGGCGCGATGTGAGAGGAGAGTTCTTCTGAGAGAAAGCCTCCCAGCAGGCCTGCGAAATCCATGAAGAGTGTCAAAAAGGGAAGAGCGATCACACAGGCTAAGACTCGAGGCACCACCAGGAACTTGAACGAGTCAATCGATAGCGACTCGATAGCGTCAATCTGCTCAGAGGCCCTCATGTTTGCAAGGACCGCGCCGATTCCCGAGCCGACTCGACCAGCTAGTAGCAGTCCCGCTACCAATGGCCCAATTTCGACAAAGAACGATACTGCCTGCACGGCTGGTATCATCGCCGCGGCGCCAAACATCACCAAGGTGTTTCTCGTGTGGAGAGTCATGACGGCTCCCAGGGCGAAGCCCGATACGATGATGAGCGCTAGTGACTTGTTTCCCACTTCTACAAGCTGACGGCCAAGTTGAGAAAATTCGAACGGGGATCTGAAGCCGTCAACGACAACGCGAAGGCTAAACAACCCGACCTTTCCGACGAACTCAAATATCTTACTGAGCCAGCGCACGTCTCTTCTCCAGTCCCGCATTCTCATTCACGAGTAGACCGTTCGCCAGGAATCGAGTTGTCAGGTAGATGGCGGGAACAAGAAACACCAAAGACCCGAACACCCACACGAAGGCCCCGCTGCGGTCTGATCCTTTGGCGCGTCGATTTGAAGGGCCGCTCGATCACACCATAGCTCGACTAGAGCAACCGCGCGCAACGTTCAATCTGACCGCCAACGACTGAGTTCTTTGGGAAATATAGCGGTTGCCGTTCCGTCCTGCTATTACATGTTTATGTATTGAGGGCGCGAGAAGTGTCATCCAGTTATGACTGCAGCCGAAGCGGGGATTATTTGCGCTTGTTGTGTTGAGGCGTGTCGTTCCGCGCGCTCGGCAAGGTATCGATGGACCAGGTGTACTGCCATAGAACCTTCGCCGACGGCGGAAGCAACCCGTTTTATGCTTCCCGCTCGGGTATCGCCGACCGCAAAGATTCCTGGAACGCTGGTTTCGAGTATGAGAGGAGGACGTTTTAGCGGCCATTGATCTTCGCCGGCAAAGGTAGCAAGATCGGGTCCGGTGACGATAAATCCTCTGTTGTCCAGCACGAAGGAATCCTCAAGCCACTCCGTCCGCGGAGCGGCTCCGGTCATCACAAAAACGTGGCGGATGGGGCTAGACTTCGCTTCTCCAAGTCCGTCGTCTTGCCAATCAACATGTTCAAGGTGACCGGCACCGCCGAGGCCTGTGATTCGAGTCTGGTAGTGGATTTGAATTCTGGGATGCGCCTCAATGCGTCCAATCAGGTACTGAGACATCGAATCGGAGAGCTTCTGTGAGCGCACGAAGAGATGCACCTTCGCCGACTGGGCAAGAAACACCGCGGCCTGACCGGCCGAGTTGCCTCCTCCCACCACAATGACTTCTTCCGAATCGCAAAGGTGCGCCTCCATATGAGTCGCGTTGTAATAAATGCCCCTGCCTGTGAATGCGTCCGAGTCTTCAATAGGAAGTCTTGCGTACTGTGCTCCGGTCGCGATCACTACGGCGCGCGCGTTGAACTTGAGCCCAGATTCCAGGACAATCTTATAAGGATGGCGACTCGTGTCTATGTGGACTACCGACTGAGCAACCATGATCTGCGCCCCGAATTTCTGGGCCTGCGCTATCGATCGGTTGGCGAGCTCTTGTCCCGAAACTCCTGTGGGAAAACCCAGATAGTTTTCGATTCTGGAACTTGAGCCTGCCTGGCCTCCAGGTGCGGACTTTTCAATGACGAGCGTTCTTAACCCTTCTGACGCAGCGTAGACTGCTGCCGCAAGTCCAGCCGGGCCGGCACCGACCACGACAACGTCACGCACGCTCTTGTCAGTATTGATATTTAGATCAAGACATTGCGCCAGCTCAGAGATCGATGGGTTCCGCAGAACGTAGCGGTTATTGCAATACACAATTGGGATTTCACTGTTGTGAACGGCAAGCTTTTCCATCAACTCACTCGCGTAGGAACCTTCATCGATATCCACATAGCTGAATGGGTGTGCATTCCGAGTAAGGAATTCCCTCAGGGCGAGGGTTCGGGCGGAACTCTTGGTCCCGAAGAGAACAACATTCCCCTCACCCAGCTGGATCATCTGGAGTCGGCGAGCGACGAAGGCCTCCATGAAGATCTCGCCCAATTCGGAATCTTTCGCCATCAGGGAGAGTACCTTCTCCCGGCTCAGTTCGAGAACGGAGCCAGTGCCTGTTACGCGCGCCTTGAGGAGTGAGCGTTTTCCGGAAATTACCGACATCTCGCCAGTGAACTGACTTGCTTCACGCACCGCAAGAATCTTGTCGTCCTCTCCGGTCCTGCTGATCGACACACTACCCTCCAGAACGATAAACAGGGGTATATCGGGCTGCGAAGGCTCATATAGAACGTCACCGTCTTGTACCGGCCGGAACTGGGCAATGGACCGAATGCGGTCTATCTGCTCCGGACTCAAATTGGGATTGTCCCGCATCGTACCGCTCCTTCTACCTTCGTATGCGCGAGGACGCCATGTTTTTGTCCCAGAGGGGTCAAGGTCTGTGAAGTTCAGAGAAACGTATACAAATGGGACTTCTCACAGGTTTTTCCAAGGTTTGCGTAGGCTGCCATAAGTACGATAGCCATGCTCTTCAACCTGGGCCATTACATCTTTATGTGCATTTGCTTGCCCAGCGCGTTCCGCGCGCCAGAGAGCCGTGCGGCGATCATGCTTCTTTCCTGACCAGTTGAATGCTCCAGCTTCGCCAACAATGTGAGTTCCGTTTTGAATCGAAGGCACACGGCGCTCTAAATCGTATTCAGAGGCGAATGGGCCATCCGTCGGTCTGGCGGCTGTGATTGCGTTGCCAATCTTCTCCCGCAATTCCTTCAAATACCGAACCCCGATCTGCCCGAGATCCCAGATTGAAGCGCGCACTGTGCTGTCTTCCACAACAGGCACGATGATTCGGTAACTCTCGTCTCAACTGACAGCAATCGAGATCGATTACACTCGAGGTATCGAACCCATGCAAGAAGCGGCGAAAAATCTACTCCTCGTTCTCGTGACGCTCTTTCCCATTGTGGACCCGCTCGGAGGCAGCCCTTTCTTTCTGGCGCTGACCAAGGAATACTCACCGGAAGAGCGAAAAGCATTGTCCTGGCGGATTGCCGTCAATAGTTTTTTCTTGCTGGTTGCGACGTATTTTGTCGGGACTTACGTACTCGCCTTTTTTGGTATTTCGCTGCCCGTGGTGCAGGTCGGCGGAGGCCTGATCGTCATTGCGACAGGATGGACGCTACTGAAGCAGCGAGATGACGAAAAACAGGATGTACAGGAAACCGTCCGGCCGCAGGACACAATTCGCCGGGCATTCTATCCCTTGACATTGCCACTAACGGTAGGCCCTGGATCAATCTCCGCCGCGATCACGCTGGGCGCGAACGCGGCTCACCATCACGCGTACCATCCTTTGACAATCTTGGCGGCACTCATTGGATTGGCGCTGATCGCGATCAGCATTTTGCTCTGCTATGGATTTGCCGACCGGTTGGCGCGAATCCTAGGAGCAACGGGGATGATGGTGATCACACAATTGTCGTCCTTTTTCCTGGTTTGTATCGGTGTGCAGATCACTTGGAACGGGATTAAAGCGTTGCTGGAGTCAGTGACGCTGCATATTGGCTGACCAAAGGGTGGCGCTCGCTCTTGCCTCCGCCGGGATTTCCGCGAACAAGCAGATGATCATCAATCCCGATAGTGGGAAAAACAGTTCTTCCAGATCAGTTCAAATTCTTGGCGCAAACACGGCGCATGTTCTTCGAACGACCTCGAGCTATTACATCTTTATGTCATTCGCGTAAAGACTTGTTAGAGATTGTGCCTTTCTGCGATTAGCTACGCGATGGAAAGAGCGCATTACAGGAACATGTGATTGTTTTGTCGCGAAGCGATTGCTAACCTCTGGCTTGAAGTTTCGCACTCCCGCCTCCACGAACCTGGAAGCGGCCGAGTGTTTGCCGGAGCGCGTGGGAACTCTGCGCGTTGCGAACCGAAACGTTGTCCAAAACTTGCAGAAGGTTGAGCACGAAGAGATGACGACGAAAGCTCCTCTCGTGGTAATTGTTGGCGGTGGCTTTGGCGGCCTTGCTGCAGCTAAGGGATTGAAGCGCTCTCCGGTTGATGTGCTGCTCATCGATCGCTCCAATCATCACGTTTTCCAGCCCCTTCTATACCAGGTAGCAACCTCAGTCCTGGCTCCTGGGCAGATCGCATCGCCCCTCCGTAGCCTCCTGGCTGAGCAAGCAAACACAACTGTGATGCTGGGCAACGTGACCGGAGTCGATGCAGCCTCAAAGCAGGTCATCGTGGATGCCGATGACAAGGTTGGAATCAGGATCAGCTATGACTATCTGATTCTTGCAACTGGCGCGACTCACAGCTACTTCGGTCATGACGAGTTCGCTGCCTTTGCACCGGGGCTCAAGAGCCTCTCAGATGCCGAATCACTCCGAAACCATTTACTGGAGGCCTTTGAGAAGGCCGAGATCGAAGATGATCCAGATCGGCGAAAGGCGTTGATGACCTTTGTAATGGTCGGCGCAGGACCGACCGGTGTCGAAATGGCGAGCGCGATTGCCGTCATGACTCAGACCACATTCCGCAAAGACTTCCGTCGCATCGATCCGAAGTCAGCCCACATCGTTCTTGCGGATATGGCATCTCGCCCGCTTGGCACTTTTTCGGAGAAGTTATCTGAAGCCGCAAGGCGGCGTTTGATGTCGCTGGGAATCGATGTTCGTCTTGGTAAGGCTGTTCAATCAATCGACGCGGATGGTGTGATCCTCGGAGAGGAGCGCATTCAAGCAAAGACAGTTGTATGGACGGCCGGGGTGGCCCCTTCGCCTGCCGGAAAATGGCTCGGATGTACCGTTGACCGAGCGGGCCGCGTTCGCATACAACCAGACCTCACCGTTCCCGACCATCCGGAGATTTTTGTTGTTGGAGACACAGCTTCGCTCGATCATGACGGGCGGCCGCTTCCAGGGGTCGCGCAAGTTGCGATGCAACAAGGCAAGTACGCAGCCAAGTCCATCTTCCGCAAGGTGGTTGGCCACCCTCCTTTGCCACCATTTCGCTATTTTGATAAGGGCAATCTTGCCGTTGTCGGCAAGGGTTTCGCAGTGCTGCAGAGCGCTGGAGTTCAGCTCAGCGGCTTTACAGCCTGGCTCGTGTGGGCTCTCATACACATTCAATTTCTATCCGAGAACAGCTTGAGGTTCAGCGTCCTCTTGCAATGGGCGTGGACCTATCTAAGCGGCAAGCGCGGTGCCCGGCTGATCATCCGCCAGCGGTCGGGGAGTTGAATTAAGTTGTGCTACCAATAAAAAGGGCTTCTTACGTCAATCGAAAAGGTAAATACACCGCCGAGCTACAAGCTATGGGCGGACAGGTTGGCATAGCGAAATTAGATGATGGACAAATTGATCTGAAACTTGATCCTTCCGTTGAAATGGGCGGTAAAGCGAATGGCACCAACCCGGAACAACTGTTTGCCGCAGGCTACGCAGCTTGTTTCATCGGAGCCTTGAGGTTTGTTGAGGAAAGCGCCACATCCGGATTCCAGAGGATGTAGCAATTGACTCTGCGGTACCCTTTGGGCCTCTGGCGGGAGAAGCTGAAGGATTCGGTATTGCCGTGGCTATGACGATCCATCTGCTTGGTATTGAAAGAGACATGGCAGAGGAACTGGTGCAACGCGCCCATCAAGTATGCCCGTATTCCAATGCAAACCCGGGGCAATATCGACGTACTACTGACTGTTTCCTAGAAGTAGTGGTGCCATGAGTCTATCCTTGGCTGGCGCCTGACCCTTTGAGCAGCAGGCTGAAAGTAGCTCCGAACCCCGGATTATTTGCAGCCCAGAGCTCTCCGTCGTGGGCTTCGACGATGGAGCGTGAGATGGCGAGTCCAATGCCCATCCCGTTTTCTTTGGTCGATACGAATGCGTCGAATATCCTGTCAGCTCCATCATCCGGTAGTCCGCGGCCGTTGTCGATAAACTCTGTCAGTACGCGGCCGCCTGCGGCGTTACGAATTCGAATACGAAGGAGTGGCTGCCGGTTGATGTCCTGCATTGCGTCGATCGCGTTGGTGACCAGATTGATAATGATTTGCTGAATCTGATATCGATCCACGAGAACCTCAAGGACCGGGTCTTCGAATTCGTACTCGATCGGCGTAGACCGCCGGCTGGCATCCTCCTTCGAGAGCCCAATCACCTCTCCAAGAAGCTCCACCATGTTGAATGAAGCTTTAACGGGAAGGTTGTTGCTTCTATAGAGAACGAATGTTGCGTATCGCCGCATCTGCCGCGCGGCCATCTCGGACGACACGCTCGATCGAGGTGATGGCGTTCTCTATGTTCGGCGTTGCCGTCTTCAGCCATCGGAAGCATGCTTGCGCGTTCGAGAGCAATGAAGACAATGGCTGGTTCAATTCATGTGCGATCGATGCGGATATCTCAGACACAAGCGACGCTCGCGAAGTCTGAGAGAGATTCGCACGCAGCTCACGAAGCTTACCCTCCGCAACTTTACCGTCGTGGATGTCGAGCGTGACGCCAAACCACCGGACTATGTTTCCATGGTTGTCGCGCGATGGTTCTGCACGACTCAGGAACCAGCGCCAGGTGTCATCCCGTTTCCGAAGCCGATGCGCAGCGCCGAAAGAGTTTCCAGTCGCCAGCGCCCTGGATAATTCCCGCGATACTAACTCGCGATCCTCGGGGTGCATGTACTCTATCCACCTTCCGCTTTGTATATCCTCGAGCGATGCTCCAGTAAGCTCGCGTGCAACATTGTTCGTGAAAGCAGCATTGCCGTCGGGAGACATAGACCAAATAATTGTGGGCACAGTGTCCATGAGCCTCTGCATCTCCTGCTCCGACTGCTGTAGCGCCGTCTCCGCCGCTTTTAATGGCGTTGTGTCCAGCATGACGCCATGAAACGCGATCCTGTTACCAGCTTCGTCCCGGATTACGCTTGCGGAAGTGTGGAACCAGTAGTACAGGCCATCGGCGCACATGAAGCGGCTGACGTTGTCGTAGCCCTCGCCCCCGGCAAGTAGCTCATTCCATACCGTCACCATTTCTGCTACATCATCGGTGTGAACGAGATCTATCCAGCCCTTTTCCTGTAACACCTCAAGGGTCCGGCCGCTGTATTCGACTGCCTTCTTATTGATATTACGTGATTTGCCCATTCAGATCAGCTTTCCATAGAATCGCTGGCAGGGTCTCGGTGAGGAGATTCAATTGGAGTTCCCGTTCTCTGAGCAACTCTCTTGAGCGATAGAGATCATCGATGTCGCAGTTCAAGGCGTACCAGCGATATATGCTGCCATCCTCGTTGAAGTATGGTTCCGAGCGGGTATGGAACCAGCGATAGATTTCGTCCGTCCCGAGAAGGCGGTAAACAATGTCATTTGGTCCCTTATTTGACGACTCGATCTGCTCTGCGGCCACTGCATCGCGGTCATCCGGATGAAGGTAATCCAGATATGACCCGTTCCGCAGATCTGTTATGGCAGCACCGACGTAATCGGACAGACGTTTGTTCGTGTACGCAACGCCCTTCTCCGTCCGGGTAGAAATCATCGCCGGCACACGGTCCAGAATCTCCCGAGCCTCAAGCTCGCTCGCCTGCAGTGCCTCCTGGGCCCTGAATTGCTCGTCAACGTCTACCCCGAGGAGGCACCAGCAGACATCGCCGCTATCCTCATGGAACGAGGGTTCGGCTCTGAGCTGCTGCCATCTGTATGTGCCATCGTAGACGCGAAATCGCCACGTCGCATCCAAACGAACTCGCGCTCGAATGCAGTCGTACCACTCAGCCCTCGCTTCCCCGAGAGATGCGGGCTCCACGCTCTGCAGCCACCCCTCTCCAAGAAGCTCCTCCAGAGGACGGCCAAGCGCAGCAACGAACACTCTATCTTTATGTAGTTGACTTAGGCTGGCACTCGGCCCCATTGCACCTTGTTAGACGTATGAATCTAGAAGGCCCTTTCGTTCAAGCGACGACCTCAGGCTGCGCCGTCCACGTAAGAGGCGAGACTTAACCGCCGCGACCGAAATTCCTAACGCGTCAGCAGCTTCCTGCAAGGAATGATCGTGGCCATAATAGCTGATCACTACTTCCTGCATTTTCGGTGGGAGGCCATGAAGTTCATTCCGAAGGAGGAGAACAATCTGTGCCTTCGCTACGCGGCGTTCAGGATCTGGCGCCTGATCGGCGATCTCCCAGGCTGGTTCGTCAGGGCTGTACGGTTCGACATCGGATTCTCGCCGAGACTTTCTTTTTCGAATCACGGTCAGCGCGGCATTGATACCGATAGCGGTGATCCACGTGGAGAACTTGCAGGACCGGCGAAATCTTCCCAGGTTCGCGTAGGCGCGGAGCAAGGTCTCTTGCATTGCATCTTCGGTATCCTGTTGGTGACGGACAATGGCAAGAATTCTTTGTCTGGCAGTCTGAGCGTGCCGCCGGCAGAGCTCAACAAAGGCCTCGTGGTCACCCGACTGAGCCGCCTGAACAAGATCATCATCCGTGCGCAGGGTAATGACCAATGGCTCATCATGGCTGTAGCGAGGCGGTCCCATTGCGAATGGGACCGTTTTGAATCTCTGGGGTTCGTTTCGAGTCCGCGTCCTGGTTCTCTTAAGCTCCATATTCAGCCTCGATAGAAAACACAAACTTTCCAGTGGACTTTCGACTTTCGACTCTCGAGATCTCTGTGCGCTTCCGCGGCTTCCTCGAGGGCATACGCCGGCTGATTAAAACTTCTAGGTCTTCTTTGCCCGTGACCTAGACCATCGTTGCTGCAATCATCCGGCAAGCCCCTCCTCGGCTTAGTTGAGAAGGGGCTCGCACTTTTGGAATAGCTTGTGATTGTCGCGATAATCTACTCGAATTCCAATCACATCAGGGGCACTAATCTCCAATGCCATTTTGAGCATTTGCACGAATACTGTCGCCGCTTGTTTATTGCGAAAATTACATGTTCCTAGTACGCATCACGCAGTCGTTGTGTCGACGCTCTTCCATCAAGGAAAGCATGTGGAACTCGGCGGATTACTAGGAAGATGTAATGGGAATCATGCCATGAGTCTCGTTACGATGCATGGATACGTGAGATCACGATTCTGCAGCGAGGGTTAATGGGAGCGTTCGATACAAAGCCTGACAGAGTACCATTCGCCACGTCGTCGGCAACAACTGCGAAATCTATTGAAGCTGATTTGCGACCCGGGAAGAACCTTTTGGAGAGGCTCCTTTCGGTCGTATGTGATGTTTGCCCGGGAGAAGGTCTGGGCGCGTTGATCCTTACGATCAACCTTTTCACGCTGCTTGGGGCGTATTACCTTCTGAAGACTGTCAGGGAGTCGCTCATACTCGCCGAAGGTGGAGCAGAGGTTAAAGCGTACTCGTCTGCTGCGCAGGCGATCATTTTGCTCGGAGTCGTGCCTCTGTATGGCTGGATCGCAACTCAGCTTAACCGGAATCGGCTTTTGCGTTGGACAACACTGTTCTTTGCATCGAACCTGCTGATCTTCTATTTCGCTGGCCAGGCCGGTGCTCGAATCGGTGTCGTGTACTACATCTGGGTCGGGATCTTCAATGTCTTCACCGTGGCTCAACTTTGGGCTTTTGCGACAGACCTCTTTTCTCTGGAGCAAGGCAAAAGACTGTTCCCGTTACTTGGTTCTGGAGCGTCGGCTGGAGCGGTCGCAGGGGCCTGGATTGCAGGACGATTGATCGAACCACTTGGCCCTTACAAGATCATGCTCATCGCTGTTGCTGCATTGTGCATTTGCGCTGCTCTGACGCGACTGGCGGGCTACATCATCACGAAGCGTGGCGGAGAGCACGAGAAGAAGAAAGACCAGGAGACCCTCAGCAGTGAAGGAGGTTTTCAGCTTCTGATGCGCGATCGCTACCTGATGCTGATCGCGATTCTCACGGTTCTGCTCAATATCGTGAGCCTTTCCGGTGACTTCATCTTCGGCAAGCTACTCGTGGAGCAGACGAACCACGTGGTCGGCACTGCGGCCTCACTCATGAAGGCACGCAAGGCTTACATCGGGTTTTACTATGCCTCCTACTACGAGTGGACGAACGCTGTCAGCTTAATCATCCAGACATTCCTTGTTTCCCGGATCTACAAGAGGCTTGGTGTGCGAGGGTCGATGTTCGTTCTTCCAGTAATTTCACTCGCTACCTTCGTGACAATTCTCGCAAACCCCATTCTGCAGGTCGTGCGTGTCCTGAAGATTGCTGAAAACTCCACGAATTACTCACTTCAGAACACTGTTCGGGCGGCCCTGTTGCTCCCGACGTCAAGAGAAGCGAAGTACAAAGCAAAAGCGGCGATTGAGACTTTCTGTGTCCGTTTAGGTGATGTCTTGCAGGCCGGGGTCATCTTTATCGGCACGTCACTCCACTTCGGAGTGCAGGCATTTGCGGGAATGACATTGGCGATCACATTGTTGTGGATCTTCGTGGCATTCAAGCTTTATCAGGAACACAAGCGAAAGGTGCCGGAGTTCCACTAGTTCACCGCTGTGGTCTACACATGATTAAGAGCTTCACAACTCGTCTTAGCGACAGCTCGTTTCCCGTTCTTGTCGCGTCCTACTCGATTCTCATGATGCACTACGTCTTCAGTAGGGCGTTCAGAGATTCGTTGCTGGGATCTCGACTACCCGTGTCCGAGCTTCCTGGCCTGACTCTCCTTGGCACATGCTCGCAATCAGCCTCAGCCTGATCTGTTCCTTGTTCCTGCGATCGAATGCCAGAATTCATGTGATTCGGTTTTTCTATGTGTTAAACGCCGTTGCTGAGATCATCATTGCTTTCCAGTACCAGACCCATAGTTGGATGCTGAGAGCGTATTACATCGAGGTATCGGCTTCGACTGCGATTGGGCTGTCCTTGATCTGGGTATTGATTGGGGACTGGACGAGTAACTGCAATCACGGTAATACGAACAAGGTTCCCTCTGTTCTGATTTCCGGTACAGCTGCGGGAATGTTCGCCGGCTTCGGGTTGGTGCACCTGCCTTCGTCGAGCGATCTTCGATCATCGTTGGTGATGCTCGCTGTGATGGATATTTGTGTCTCTTCGCTGCTTCTCTTTCACAGAGACGGAAGTTGCACCTCTGCCGGCAAGAAGAAGTTTGAAGAACTGAACCAGGTACGGCGGAACTGGACCAGCGCAGTAGTTCGAATGCTGGCGATCGTCACGATCCTTGGTGCTTCCGCATCTACACTCCTTGACCTTGTTTACCGGGTGAGAGTCGCGGAACACTACACCTCCCAGGCCCAGCGGATCCACTTCATGGGATCACTGCAAGGGTTTCCATGCCTTGGCGCACTGCTCTCGCAGTTTGCGGTCCGGCGGCTTACAGGTGGTCCTTGGGCGAAGCGTTGTCTCACCCTCTATCCCGGCATTCTGACCGCGGCTGCATTGGCAAGTGTGGCTATACCTGTCTTTCAGGTGTTTGGGTTCCTTCGGATTGGGGAGTATTCCCTGCGGAATTCAGCATCGCGCTGCGGTATCGAGATGGTCTACGTAGCGTTGCCGGACAGGTTGCGAGTCGAGGTACGTCCGCTCGTGGATGTGGTCGGTGAGCGTGTCGGCGATATGTCCGCAGCAGGCATATTGCACCTGCTCCTCTCGGAGCACACTGGCATGAATTTCAGATATACCCTGCTCGTCGTTGCGTTGCTCGGATTAGCTCTCTGGATCTGTAGTGAGTGGCTCCTGCGACGCGTGGATCGTATGAAAGCTGCTGCGGAAAGAGACAACGAAATCAAACTGCCTCTCCAGAGGCTTGCTCGAGAGGGAGCTGTTCTCGCTTGACGAAAGGCAGATTACTGCAGGAGGAAGACGACTATGACCAGAAATGTTTTTCGAACGATTGCGGTGTACACAGCTCTAACGCTAAGTTGCCTAAGCTGCGCGTCCAGCCTGGCGCAGGAAACCCAGGTACCGTCCCCAGGGGATACGGCCTCTGGAATCATCGACGCCGAGAAGGCCAAAGAGAAAGCCCTGAGCCCTGTTGCGCCATCGCACGGGGAACAGGAGTTCGATGGACTCGAAGAGAAGGTCGTTGACCCACTCATCAAACCCAACAGGCTGACTTTTAAATCTGGGGGTTTGCCCTCAGGTGGAGGATTCTCCCTTGGCCCCCGGTACATCCGACGTGACTGGCTACACGAACATTTGATCAGCGACAGCTACCTCGTGGGCTCAACAAGGAAGTGGTACAAGGGCCAGTCAACTCTCGATTTCGTCGGATTGATGGATAACCATCTGCAATTTACAGCATCCGGTGCGTACCAAAATGCGGCCTCAATGCCCTATTACGGAGAAGGCCCAAATTCCAGCAAGGACAACCAGAGTGACTACCGCAGCGAATTCACCAGTGCGCACTTCGGCGGCCAGTTCCATTTTCTCGATCAGAAGCTGTCAGCTGGTTACTCTGTGGGTGGTCTCCTGGTAAACGTCGGACCTGGGGACCGCGGTGGCTGGCGGTCAACAAACCAGATTTTCAACGAGGCCAACACACCCGGTCTGGAGAAGCAGTCGAATTTCATCACCGGAACGGCATCGATCACTGCCAATCTAACAACCCCGAGCTTCAGCAATCCCAAAGGGCTGATTCTTGAGGCTCAGGATACGCAGTTCTGGGACCAAAGCGGCAACAACTCGTCCTTTCATTTATTGCAAACCCAGGCTACGTATTACGTTCCTTTCATCAATGGGATGAGAACCCTTGCATTTCGGGCGCGCAACGAAACAACGTTTCACGCTGACGGACAGCAGGTCCCGTTCTATCTCCAGCCCACACTTGGCGGTCCTAATGACCTCCGGGGCTACAAGCGCTACCGATATTACGACAATGGCTCCTCTCTGCTCAGCGGTGAGTACAAGTGGTCGGTCTCAGGAAGCGTCGAGATGGCTCTGTTCGGTGACGGCGGTAATGTCTACAGTCGTCCTGGCCTGATCGGGCTTCGTGAGTTACGCGGCGACGGCGGTTTCGGTGTCAGGTTCAAAAACAAGCAGCAAGAGATTATGCGGTTCGACGTCGGTTTTTCGCCAGAAGGAGTCAAAGTATGGTTCGTCTTCAACAATGCGTTCGGAAAACTCTATCGTTCGTTCTAGTGGGTGTGGCTTGCCAGGCCCTGGCAGTCATCGCTCAGCAGTATCGTCCGGACGACCCTATCCAGAAAGTACCCGAGGTCGGGTCTGCACAAAAGGCGGGCGTGCAAAGCATCAATGCACTCTATGACTTCATGTACCACTCCGCGAAATACAAGACGCCTCCTGCGACACCTAGCCAGGGCGTCAATACTCTCGGAGAAGTTCCTGATTCCAGTTGGTTCACGAATCGACCTGCGCTCACTGTCGAGGAACTCAAAAAAGGAGCGCGAGTTCATGGTGGCCCGCAGCCCCCCTTTACTGTTGTTGCTGCGAAGACTGAAGGAGTCACCCCTGGCTTTCGCATCAAGGACGGCCGGGGTCTCACGTACTTTATAAAAGTGGATCCTCCGACAAATCCCGAGATGGCGACCTCGGCCGATGTGATGGCCGCGCTCTTCCTCTATGTCGCTGGTTATAATGTTCCCGAAAATTACATCTTGCTCGCGCACCGCGAAGACTTCCGCCTATCGGAGAAGGCGACGATCACCGCGCTTTCTGGCAAGAAACACCCGATGAATCGTTCTCAACTCGAGAAGATTCTGGATGCGGTGCCGGTAGAGTCCGGTGGCCGCATACGGCTAATGGTCAGTCTTTCGATGTCGGGCCGCATCATCGGGCCTTTCCGATACGAGTTCGTGCGCAACGATGATCCAAATGACTTGATTCCGCATGACCGCCGCCGCGATCTTCGCGGACTTGGGGTTCTGTTTGCGTGGCTCAATCACACGGATGCCAAAGGAGACAACAGCCTCGATTCTATTGAAGGAACGGGATCCGATGCCAGAATCGTTCACCATCTTCTCGACTTTGGAGACTCATTCGGAAGCGACAGCGATATCGCCAAGGATCCTCGGCATGGGCAGGAGTTCTGGTTGCCCACGAGTCGAGAACAAGCTAACCGCGCTATGACGTTTGGACTCGTCCCGACCTCCTGGGAGAAAGCGAAATACCCGCACCACCTTCCGGCAGCTGGGAACTTCACAACGACAGGCTTCGACCCGCTGACCTGGAAGCCCAACTATCCGAACCCTGCGTTCCTCGAAATGACGCCGCAAGACGCATACTGGGGAGCCAAACGGGTGATGTCCTTCAGTAATGAAGACATTCGAGCCATCGTGGAACAGGGTCAGTTCTCCGATCCCGCGGTAACGGATTACATCACGAAGGTTCTCATCGCTCGTCGTGACCTCATTGGGAAGGCATGGTTCTCACAGGTGGCGCCTCTTGAGGACTTCGTCGTCGCAGATGGAAAACTACGCTTCACTGACCTGGGACTGAAGTATGGGGCTCTCTCAGCTTCCATTTACAGCTACTCCTGGTTTTCATTCGACAATCAGTCGGGCCGTAAGTCGCCCGTTGTAGGTGCTTCGTCCGACGCGGTTCCGGCAGCTCTGTCATCCTCAAGCGAAGGTGGCTTCATGGGGTGCACGTTGAGCGATACGAAACAAACCCGTCGGACGGTAACAGCTGTATTCCGAAGAGACGGTGATCAGTGGAAGCTTGTAGGGATCGAGAGAACGTCTCTGTAGCAAAGACCGAGAGGCAAGGTAATACGAAGGAGGGCAGAATGGACGACTGGGTGAAGGCGGGTGGTGGGGGAGAGTGGAGCCGAAGACGATTCCTCCTCCAGACAGCGAAGTTTTCTGCCTTCGCGCTGGTTGGTTCTCCTCTGGCGCTGACAGAGCAGCCAGTCCCGGCAACTCTTGCAGATCCAAAGTCGAGCCACATTCTGATGCTCGGTGACTGGGGAGCAGCGACGGAGTCTGGGCAACAGATCGCTGTCGCCAATGCGATGAAGCGATGGGCTTCTGACAACAGCATCCGTCCGGACGCACTACTGATGCTAGGCGATAACTTTTATGGTGAGATGTCCGATGGAGTGACTTCTCGTAGATGGATCAAACAATTCGAAGAGATGTATCCGTCATCGTTGTTTCCTGGCCCCGCATACGCTGTGCTTGGCAACCACGATTACGAGACTTTCCGCGGGGACAAAGTTGAAGCTGAGCTTGCGTATACGATGCAGAGCACTCGATGGACAATGCCACGACGCTGGTACAGAGTGAAGCTTCCGAAGGAGGACCCTCTTCTCACACTCATCTGCCTGGATTCGAATATTCCGGGGAGCAAGGGGCATGACCTTTGGCCATGGAGCTTTGTGCTTACCAGGCAGCAACACGATGAGCAGCAGGCATGGCTTGAGGCGGAACTCGCGAAGCCCCGTACCACTCCGTTTTTAGCGGTTGCGGCCCATCATCCCCTGTACAGCAATGGACAGCATCGCGATAACCCAAAGTTGATTGCGCAGTGGGACTCTCTGCTGCGGCGCCACAATGTCGATCTATACCTCTCCGGCCATGATCACGATCTGCAGCATCTTGAGTTCAAAGGTCATCCCACGTCATTTGTCATCTCCGGTGGAGGAGGGGCGGAGCTCGTCGGATGGACGACGCCTCCCCAGGAGCGAGGCCCATGGGGTCTTCGCGCTCTAGGATTCACCGACTTGCAGATATCAAAGGAGGAAGTGGTGGTCAGGCATATCGGCAAAGATGCAACTGTGCTCTACGAGTTCAAAAAGCCTGTCGATCTCAGGCAAGACTTCTGATCGCTCGCCGGGTGAATTCCTTTTTCGCCACGATCAGGATGGACACACCGGACCATTGATCATGCCCTAGTCCTGGCGGAGGAATTGCACTCAGGAGCACGGCGCCTACATTCTTTGCGGTGAACGGATACCTAGCTTCGAGATAGTTTCGAACGAGCGAACGAGCGAACGAGTCGACCGTTCGCCAAGAGTCGAGTTGTCAGGTAGATGGCGGGAACAAGAAACACCAAAGACCCAAATACCCACATGAAAGCCCCTGCCGCAATCTGGTCCTTTAAGGCGTCGATCCCAAAAGGCCGTTCGACAACTCCATAGCTCGGGTACAGCAACCGCCCTGAAAAACACAGGAACGCTGATAAGCCAGTGTTTACAAAGTCCGATGTCAAAAGGTATGGGATGATCATCCAGGAATTCAACCGACGTCGTGCCGGCCAGGGCTGCACAATAGGCCACCAAAAGATGAGGCTCGTCGCAAAAAAGCAGAAGTGTTCAAGGTTGTGCCAGCTTTCCGAGGACAACGCGAATTCGTAGGCTTTTGGAATGTGCCAGCCAACATAGGTCAGGTTCATTGCAAGCCACGCAAACGGCAGGCGTGAAAAGAGCTCCTGAAGGGAATGCGCTAGTGAAGATCGAAAGATAGGTCCGCCAATTCGGCTCGCGATTGGGCGAGGCAGTCCGCGCAGCATCGGGACGAATGGGCACCCTAACACAATGAGCGGAGGAGCCACCGACATCAGCACGAAGTGCTGAGCCATGTGCATGAAAAGCAGTGTCTCGCTGTAAGTGTCGAGTGAAGAAACCGCGACGAAGATGGCAGATAGCCCCGCTAGGAAGGAGAAGAGGCGCCACTTAGGAATCTGGTTTGGCCGTGTACGTCTAAGCGCGAGCCAGCCTCTCACATAAATGAAGCCCACAGCCCCGAGGGTGCCCGTGACTTCGGGAGGTATGTCCCAATCGGTAATGAGATTCAGCCAAGTAGTTTCCAACTGGCCTCCTTCACGGTCTGGGAGCGGGCTCTGCCGTGGCTGCCTGACGAGATGCATCCGCGGCTGCTGGTTGATTGAGGGGATGCAGGGTTTCCAGGAACTGAACGAGTGCTGTGGTCTCGGAGGGGCTCAGGTTCTTGCCATATGCCGGCATGTTGCCGCCGCCCTGAAGAACCTGCCGAATCAATTGGTCTTCCGTGAGGCGCGTCGCGACCAAATCCAGGGCTGGGCCACGCATTCCGCCGACGCCCGCAATCGAGTGGCAGTTACGGCATTGCTTCGACTGAAAGACGATAGCTCCTTGGCGCTGGAGCGGGCTGGCATCGTGCGTATAGCGGACCGGAACCGGAGGACCGCCGCTCCATGCGTTCATCTTCGGGCTCCAGGGCGTGAAGGTCCCGAGATGTGTTAACACACCCCATGCGAGGGCGATCGTAGTCAACATGAGGATTGCGATCGGGCGTTTATGCCAGCTTTTTTCGCCTTCACCGGCGTAAAACGGAAGGGCTACGAGTCCCGCGATTCCCAGCACAGGGGCGACCAAGAG
>Ga0193717_1000795_pt1 | contig 20039 bp, 13 predicted proteins | sample U2c2metaG_FD_145900 | JGI IMG/M metagenome (GOLD analysis project Ga0193717, IMG submission 145900) | Soil microbial communities from a riparian zone of the East river system, Colorado, United States - U2c2 | ecosystem: Environmental > Terrestrial > Soil > Riparian zone | place: USA: East River...
AAAATAAATGCCTATACCAGGGATCACAGCGGTCACTGGGACCCGGCACAAACTACCGCCACCATGGCCGATTATATCGATAAGGTAGCCGTTCCGCAGGTAAAAGAGCTGCTTACCAATTATGGCGAGGTGGCGGTGATCTGGTGGGATACACCAACCAACATGACCGACGAGTATGCACAAAAGCTACATGACGTGTTAAAGCTGCAACCCAACATCATCAGTAATGACCGGCTTAAACGCCCCAATTTTGCAGGTGATTATAAAACACCGGAACAAAAAATACCCAACCTGAGTGAACTTGACGGCAAAGACTGGGAAACCTGTATGACCATGAACGGAACCTGGGGTTATAAAAGCTTTGACCATAAATGGAAAACACCCGAAACCCTGATCCACAACCTTGTTGATATTGCCTCAAAAGGGGGGAACTACCTGTTAAACGTTGGTCCAACTGATGAAGGTGAGTTTCCGCAGGAAAGCATCAATTCGTTAAAAAAGATGGGCGAATGGATGAAGGTAAACGGCGAAGCCATATATGCCACCAAGGCAAGCCCGCTGCAACCGCTAAGCTGGGGGCGCTGCACCCTTAAACCTGATGGTAAAAACACGATCCTGTTTTTTTCTGTATTTAACTGGCCGGCGGATGGTAAACTGGTAATTCCCGGGTTAAAAAATGAAGTTGTAAATGCTAAAATGCTCGCTGGTGGAGCCAGTTTAAAAACCGATGCAAGTAATGATGGCATAGCTGTAAACACACCGGATAAAGCTACGGATAGCATTGCCACGGTAATTAAGGTGGAGGTAAAAGGAACTGTAGGTACGCAGGGAGTTAAAGCCACTGATAAAATGAAAACAGGTGCAATTGATTAATAATTGGAGATATATCAATAATAGATCAAGTTGAATGAAGCCACAATTACTTAAAGTATCAGCCGGTCCTGCACAATCTTTTAGTGTCCGGCAAGATCTTGTTCCCTGCGTTAACAACCGTTGGCATTACCATCCGGAAATAGAGCTGATCCATTTTAAAAAAGGTAGCGGGACCCAATTTGTTGGCGATAATATACGGCAATTTAAATCTGATGATATTGTAATGGTAGGGGCTTATCTGCCACATTACTGGCGGTTTGACAACATTTATTTTGCTCCGGATAATGATGCCCCTGTTGATATCAGGGTTGTCCATTTTAGCGAGAATTTTTGGGGAAATGATTTTTTACAACTGCCCGAAAACAAGATGATCAAAACCATTCTGGAAAAAGCCAGGCGCGGGATACAAATTACCGGCAAAACTAAAAAGGTCATTGCCGAAATTATGGAAAGGCTGTTTATTGCTGAAGGGTCAAAAAGGATAGTTTTACTAATAGAGGCCCTGACTGCAATTGCTGAATGCGATCATATGGATAACTTATCATCAATAGGGTTTAGTCCTAATGTGGAAGAATCGCGAAATGACTGCATCAATGTTATTTATAAATATTCACTGGCAAACTTCAAGAATAAAATACATATGGATGAACTCGCCGACCTGGTAGGGATCAGCCCAAACTCTTTTAGTCGTTATTTTAAGTCGCGTACACGCAAAACCTATTCTAAGTTTTTGCTGGAGATTAAAGTTGGCCATGCCTGTAAGTTGCTTATAGAAAATAAACTGCCATTAAAACAATTGTGTTATGAAAGTGGCTTTAATAACTTCGCGAATTTTCATAAATACTTTAAGCTCATTACGGGTAAAAGTCCTTTAAACTATCAAAAGGAATTTATCCGGGTAAAATCCTAATTCTTTGTATGAAGAAATTTATATTATTTACTTACTTAACTATTTTTTATAGTGCAGCTGTTGTACACGCGCAAGCCCGAAAAGAAATAGTTATTGCTACCAAAAATGTAAGCGTTATACTTACCATCGGCGCCAATAACAGGATATATCAGTCATATCTGGGCAAGCGGTTTGTAAATCAGGATGATGACCGGTTAATACCCAATGGTAAACATGAAGCCTATATTACCGGCGGAATGGAAGACCTGCTACAGCCTGCCATCCGTTTAACACATAGTGACGGTAACCCATCGCTCGAACTGCAATATGTAAGCCATGACGCGAAAAACCTGGATGATAATGTTTCGGAAACAAACATTCTGCTGCAGGATCCCAAATATCCGGTTCAGGTAATATTGCATTACCAGGCTTTCAATAAGGAGGATATCATAAAATCATGGACAGAGATCAGGAACAATGAGAAGGGTGAGATAACCTTAGATGATTATGCCTCATCCATGCTTCATTTTGAGGCTAAAGATTACTGGCTTACACAATTTCACGGTGATTGGGCCTCTGAAATGAAGATGCAGGAAAGCAAGCTTACAAGCGGAGTAAAAGAGATAGATAGTAAGTTAGGGACACGTGCTGATATGTATCAGACCCCTGTATTTTTTCTTGCCTTGAATAGGCCCGCCGATGAAACAACCGGGGAGCTGATAGCCGGTACATTAGCCTGGACGGGTAATTTTAAATTCCATTTTGAAATTGATGAACGCAACGCGTTAAGGGTAATATCAGGCATTAATCCTTATGCCTCGGCCTATAAATTAAAAAAGGGCGAAACTTTTATTACTCCGGCCTTTATTTTCACTTACTCAACCACAGGAAAGGGCCAGGCCAGTCGTAATTTGCATAAATGGGCACGCAATTATGGTGTGCTTGATGGTCATAAGCCACGCCTTACATTGCTTAACAATTGGGAGGCTACGCATGTTAATTTTGATGAAAAGGAATTGGTTAATTTATTTGATGACGCCACAAAACTGGGTACCGATCTGTTTTTGCTTGATGATGGATGGTTCGGCAGTAAATATCCACGTAATAACGATAAAGCAGGACTGGGGGATTGGCAGGAGAATAAATCAAAATTACCAAACGGGATAGGCTATCTGGTTAAACAGGCCGAAGCTAAAGGGTTAAAATTTGGTATCTGGCTGGAGCCCGAAATGGTAAACCCTAAAAGCGAATTGTATGAACAGCATCCTGATTGGATCCTGAAGTTACCCAACCGCGGCGAAAACTATCAGCGCAATCAATTAGTGCTCGATCTTACAAACCCTAAGGTGGCCGATTATGTGTATCATGTTGTTGTTGATATGTTAGCCAAAAATCCCGGGCTGGCTTATATAAAATGGGATTGTAACCGCAGTATGACCAATGCATGGTCGCCGTATTTAAAAGACAGGCAATCTGCGTTATATGTTGATTATACTTTGAGCCTATATAAAATATTAGATCGGATACGGCAAAAATATCCACATTTACCCATTATGCTCTGTTCTGGTGGGGGAGGGCGTACCGATTATGGCGCTTTAAAATATTTCACTGAATTTTGGCCGAGCGATGATACTGATCCACTGGAGCGCTTGTATATACAGTGGGGCTATAGTAATTTTTTTCCTGCCTTAACCATCTCAAGCCATGTTACTTCATGGGGAAAGCAATCTATCAAATTTAGAACGGATGTGGCCATGATGGACAAGCTGGGCTATGACATTAAGGTCAGTAAAATGACGGATGAAGAAGTGCAGTTTAGTAAACAAGCTGTTAAAAACTATAACCGGCTAAACAATACAATTTGGTTTGGTGATCTGTATCGCATCGTTTCGCCGTATGAGGAGAACCGCATGGTAGTTATGTATGTAAATGAAGAAAAATCAAAAGCTGTTTTGTTTAATTACAACCTTAACACCCGGTACAAGGAAGTGTTGAACAGGGTGCGCTTGCAGGGCCTGGACAGCCATAAGCAGTATAAGGTGGAAGAAACAAACCTCATGCCCGGTACCAAATCAAACCTGACAGAAAACGGCCATGTATTTAGTGGAGATTATTTGATGACGATGGGACTTAATTTAACACCCGGAAAATTATTACCCTTAACCAGTATGGTAATAGAAATAAATGCAGCAAATTAATAGGCTGTTACTTCTGCATAGTACTACACTAAGCATATACACTAACTTTTTCACTGTAGTATTTTATTGAATTATAAATATTTTATCTTTTGTTGATTAAATGGGCTAAAGCGAATAATACAAATAGTTGTGTGGCTAAAGCTTGTAGTCCCGATTGAGTTGGTTTTGTGTGTATGGGGACTAATGAAAATGAGGAATTGAAAATATCTTGTTATCACTCTTTTTCATTAACTTCAATCAATTAAAATAATTATGTTTCGACGCTTACAGAGCAGGGTCAACCGTCACTTTGAACCTATTTTTTTATTACTGCTGACCGGTTTTTTGCTTGTTGGCAGTATGACCCTGAAAGATAATTATCTCATCGTAACCAAATATAGCCCTTCGGGTATCATTAGCTGGGAAATTAATACCAGTAATGCCAGGAGGGATTCCATATTGAAAGAATGGCAGGCCGGATTTAAAAAAGATCAGGTTTATACCAGTAAATCTACTTACTCAATAACTGTAACCGGGATTGATACGGTAATTTTTCAGAACAATGCAGACTATGGCATTATTGTGTGTTATGTCGGGATCCTGTTTATTTTAATTATCCGGATAGGCTATCAAAAGGTAAACCGCCATCGCCGTGTGATCTCGCAGCGAATGGTTTTCAACTTTGTAGTTTTAGCCATCCTGGCGGGGTTGCTGGATGTATTGGAAAATATAGGGACCAGCCGGATGCTACACCTCTTCATGCTTAAAGAAGCATTGCCCGATGCCTGGACCATCAGCGCTTTTGCATGGGCCAAGTACCTGCTGTTGGCTATTGTTGCCAGCAAGTTGCTATATGAATCTTTTAAGTTAGGTAAGCCCCGGTTTTGGCTTGATTATGTATCAGCGTGGCTGGGGAAATTACTTACCTACTCCTGGCGGTTCCGTATTGTACTGCTCACGTTGCTAACCTTTTTCATGGGGATATTTGTAAGTGATCAGATACAGGACATGCTGCTGTCAATCAATACATCCCGAAGCGCCAGTTTTTATTTCCTGGCCTCAACGACGCTGCTGGCCCTCATGTGCTGGCATTTACCAAAAGCAATTGATAATTCCCTTAAGGTGAGCTATAAGGCATTTTTTATGGGGCCTGTTGATTTTAATACCCGTTTGCAGGCCGGCGCCAGACCAGCCGGTAAAGTAGATGTTGGCCGGTTACTGGGAGCCGCCGGTTTTTTGGTTCCTGCTACCGGCATTCTGCATACCATGAACGCTTACCATATCGATTACCTGCTTAACGGAATATCCCCGCTGGTTCTCCTGGTGGCCTCCCTGGGCTTTTATAAAATCGTTTTGCGGTATAACTGGATTGACCGGTTATATAAATCAGGAACCACAGTGATTCAATGGCGCTATTGGTTGACCATAGTATTGCTGTTGTTACCGATGTTTATATGGGGTTACGGATATGGTAAACAAAGCCGTGAACCTTATTTTCTTGCTTATTTATCGCTTGACCTGGTCATTTTATCGGTCATGTTTATGATTACGGTCACCCTGCGTACCTGCTTTCCGGCTATTGCCAAATGGCGTGCCGCGCCCTGGATCATTTTCACCGGACTTGCCGCTACGCTTTTTTTTATCTTATGCAATTTTCCACCCATTTTAAATGAGCTTACCAGCGGCAACCGCTTTTATACCATGCCCATAGTATTATGCGCTATTGCCGGTTATTTATTGTTTTTTTCCTTTTTGCTGTTTGTAGGCAAAAAAGTTGGTATCAGCATGATCACTTTTTTATTGCTGTTTACCCTCTACCGGTCAGTAAGCACAATCACTACCTATCATGAAACTCATGTTCAAAAACAAAAGAACTATCAAAAATCGCTGGATTCATTAAACAATTATACAGAGCAATGGCTAAACAGCCGTAAACAGGAAATTAAAGCTTTTGTTGCTCAGCATCCTGGCAAGTCTTATCCCGTATTTTTTGTAAATGCCTATGGCGGCGGTATCAGGGCTACAGTATGGACAACCATGGTTATAGGTACACTGGATAGTTTGCTCAAGAGCGGTTATAAGGGTGATAATCAGGTGAAGGATTTTCAGCACTATGTTTTTTCCTATTCCGGTGCATCAGGCGGCACGGTAGGTTTATCATTGCTTTGCAGCGCCCGTTATCAATACCGGCAAAATGTGAGCGCTGACACAGTTTTTTACCCGGCTAATTCCCTCGCTGTTTACCGGAATGATTATCTTACTTCGGATATTGTTGCTTTGCTCGGAAGGGATATGCTGGCATCTGCGCTGGGAATAGCGCCCTGGACAGACAGGGCAAGATTGATGGAAGAGGACTGGGAAAGGCATACCTATGCCCATCACATGGATCTGGGCGTTACAATGGGTAGGATGTGGAAGGGAGGCAATTACGAAGTGCCGCTGCTGTTTGCCAATACATTTGATGTGGATAGTGGAAAAAAAGGTATATCGGCGCCGGTATTATTAGATAGCCTTGATTTTCCATCAACGGTATTTTTGGAACAGGAAATTGAGGATCCCGGCGACCTGCGACTGAGTACAGCGGCTTTTCTGAGTGCCAGGTTTCCTTACGTAAGTCCTACGGCTAAATTAAACGGAAAACATCATTTTACTGATGGAGGCACCTGGGATAATTCTGGTGCGGAGACTTCGCTGGGGGTGTTGAATGTGTTTGAGAGGGTACGCAGCAAGTTGATTAAGGAAGATACCATATTTAACTACGTCCAGCCGCAATTTTTGTCTCTCCCTAATTCGGTTAAACGGACGGAGCCAACAGGTAAGCCCGAAAATTTATTTGAGCCGCTGGCGCCACCGGTAGGCATATTAAACAGCAGGGTAGGCTATATGAAAAAATCAGATGGATGGAACTACTCTCTTTCTAAAATGAAGCATTATGGTTTTTATTTATTCAAACCTACTACTGATCAAGTACCCAATACAAGTATATGGCCGGTACTGCCACTTGGCTGGCAAATTTCAGATTATGCGATGAACAGGATGCAGGTTAGTGTATTAAGAGATAGTTCTGAAATTAACAAGGTCTTAGCGCGTTTTGGCATCGTCAGAAAAAAGGGAATTAATTTACATTTCAGACCATCTATAACAATTCGGGGAAATACCCGTCGGTGACCCTCAAAAGGCCGTTTATCTAACAGGTAAACGGCTTTTTTATTTATAACACAGTATAATGCCGCTGCACAATCAATCCTTTTATTAGTAAAGTTTCCTCCTGATTAACAAAAATTTAATTGTGGGTTAAGCGTATCGCGAAAAATATTTTTTTTGAGTTGATCACCATATTCCTATCGTAACTATACCCTACAAAAGCACTACAACGCTTGCGATTTATGCGTATTATGATATTTGTAAATCATTTATAATCAGTTATTTATAAAATATTATATAGATTTACGCTTATAAAATAACCTAAAAGCCTTTATCACATCTGCCTTAATATCACATTTTTATATTCATAAGTCCCGCAAATGTCTGTTAACAGGCCGTTTTGACCGAGCAAAGTTTAGATCGACAATTAACAAATATTTATAAACCACTTAACTATTAACTTATGAGATCAAATTTTAACTCTTATCTGCTCTACGGAGTAATTATGGTATTATTTGCTTTATCATCCTGCCGTAAGGATAATCGGAACGACATTTTACCGGCAAATGAACCTGCTCCAAAAAAAAATCAAACCACACAAGCGGTAACCGCGGCAACATTTAAAGTAGTAGGCTACTTACCCAGCTGGGAAGGCGATATAAACAGCATCCAGTACAGCAAACTAACGCACATTAACTATGCCTTTCTTACTCCTACAACTAATGGAAGTTTAAACCCGCTCGATAATTTACCAAAATTCACCAGCCTGGTATCAACTGGGCATAACAACAATGTTAAAGTACTTATTGCTGTTGGTGGCGGCGGTGGTGGCGATGCTTTTCATACCATAGTAGCCAGTTCCGGTTTACGTACCGCTTTTGTTAACAACATGGTGAACTTTGTAAATCAATATAATGCCGATGGCGTTGATATTGACTGGGAATTTCCATCAGTTGGCACCGAGGCTAATAATTTTTTATTGATGATGCAGCAACTGGCCACAGCCATGCATAACAATGGCAAGCTGTGTACTGCTGCCGTTATTTCAAATGGCGCCACCTATGTAGTAAGCGGCTTGTTTACTGCCGTTGATTGGCTCAACATCATGGATTATGACGACAATAACTTCCAGCACTCCACCTATCAATCGGCCATAGACTGTTTAAACTACTGGAGCAGCCGCGGTCTGCCTCTTGAAAAAACCATTTTAGGTGTGCCATTTTATGCGCGCGATAACCGCTACGATTATTCTACTGCAAATTATAACACGATACTGGCACAGGGCGGCAGCCCCAATTCAGATACTTTTCAAAACTTTGGTTATAACGGTATACCTACCATAACCAGTAAAACCAACCTGTCTTTTGACAGGGGGATAGGTGGTATGATGATCTGGGAATTAGCAGGCGATGCTACCGGGGCTAGCTCCCTGTTATCAGCCATTCATACAGCAATAGTTGCACATGGCGGCGGCAGTGGTGGCGGCACAACTACCGCTCCGATAGGTACCGTAATATCCCTTAAAGGTTTTAATAATAAATATGTAAGTGGCGAAAACGGTACTCAAGCCATGGCCTGTACCCGCACTACCGCCGGCGACTGGGAGCATTTTACCGTAATTGACGCGGGCGGCGGCAAAATATCACTGCGCAGTATGGGCAAATATGTATCCTCAGAAAACGGAACCATGGCTATTACCTGTAGCCGTACTACGGCAAGCGATTGGGAAAAGTTTGACTGGATCTCTACTACTGATGGGAAAGTTACTTTACGGGGCAATAACGGCAAATTCATCAGCAGCGAAAACGGCGCGCAGGCCATGACCTGTACCCGCACTACTGCATCCGGATGGGAAGCTTTTGGGGTAAATCAATAATAAACTAACCTATCATTAACCAATAATCAATTAATTTATGAAAACAAATTTAAACTCCTTCCTGCTATGTTGTGTAGCAGTGGTGCTTTTTGCACTTTCATCTTGCCGAAAAGACAATAACTTTTCACCATCGGCCCCAACTCCATCTCCCAATGCAAATCCCAGATCTTTAGGTACATCAGCTATCCCCACCGGCTTTAAGGTAGTTGGTTACATGCCAAGCTGGGCAGGCGCTGTTAACCAGGTTCAGTACTCCAAGCTTACCCACATTAATTACGCGTTTGTAATACCAACCTCTTCGGGCGGCCTGGGTGCTATTGATAATATTCCGAAGCTGCAAAGCCTGGTATCAACCGCCCATGCAAATGGTGTAAAGGTGTCTATCTCGATAGGCGGATGGAATGATGGCAACGATAGTGGATTTGAATCGTTGGCCGCTAATTCAGGATCGCGCACTAATTTTGTTAATAACATTGTCAATATGGTTAATCAGTATAACCTGGATGGTGCCGATATTGATTGGGAATATCCGGATGATGGCGCTTCATCAAATAATTATTCAACCCTGATGCAGCAGTTAAGTACAGCCTTACATAACCAGGGTAAGCTGTTAACCGCGGCAGTTATTTCTGGCGATGGCTCCAGCATCCAGAGCAATGTATTTGGTTATGTGGATTTTTTAAACCTGATGGCTTATGATGGCGAGGGTTCAAATCATTCACCGTATTCATTGGCCTCATCTTCATTAAGCTATTGGCTTGGCCGGGGTTTGCCTAAGGCAAAAGCCATATTAGGTGTGCCATTTTACGGCCGGGAGCCATACACCTCCTATAGCGATATCCTTGCCGGTGGCGGTAGCCCTAATTCAGATACCTGGAACGGGATAGGTTACAATGGCATCCCTACCATTCAAAGCAAAACAACACTTGCCCTTAACCAGGGAGGTGGCATTATGATGTGGGAATTATCGCAGGATGCTACAGGTGCTAACTCTCTGCTATCGGCCATTTTCACTACGCTTTCTGGTAGCACAGGTGGTGGCGGCACTACTACCGCGCCAATTGGGCAAACCATAACACTTAAAGGGTATAATAACCAATACGCAAGCGGCGAGAACGGCACACAAGCCATGAGATGCAACCGACCAACAGCATCGGCGTGGGAAACATTTACCGTGGTTGATGCCGGTGGTGGCAAAATATCGCTACGCAGCATGGGCAAATATGTATCCTCAGAAAACGGAACCATGGCCATTACCTGTACCCGTACCACAGCCGGCGACTGGGAAAAATTTGATTGGGTACCCACTACAGACGGAAAGGTTACTTTAAGGGGCAATAACGGCAAATTCATCTCAAGTGAGAACGGCACCCAGGCCATGACCTGTACCCGTGCCACCGCATCGGGATGGGAGGCATTCGGAGTAAATCAATAGTAAGCACATCTATGATCAACAGCCGGTGCGTGTTATTGTATCGGCTGTTTTTGTTTTTAATAATAGTATGATATTAAATTGTTCAGGTTGTTAAAAGATGTGGATAGTTGGATTTGAGATACAGCCGTAAAGTATATCGGGTGGATGATTAGGGCCTGTTTCCAGGTTATTGAAAGTTCTGGATAATATCCAAAATAATTTCATTCGGGAGTAAGGGTAAACCGGGATCAACGTGTTTTAAGGGGAAAATAATTAATAAAATAACCCCACAACACATTATGAAAACAAGAATCCTGTCATTAATTGTTATAGTCTTAGTTTCTTTTAAATTGTCAGCCCAGACACAGCAAAGCACACCGGTGCAACAAAGCACACCAGCCCCTGCGGCCCTGCAATTAGGTTCGTTCCAAACCGATTATACCTATTCGCCTTTTACTATTAAGGGTAAGGATATGAATATACAACAGGTTAATGGTATGCTTACGTTGCCTTTATATAATAAACTGCAAAATGGCAAGCTTGATTTTTTCCTGGTCGGGGTTGGATACAGTGGCCTGTTTCTTTCGGGTATGGGATCTGAGTTTGGAGGGTCAAAATTTCACTCATTTTCGATACCGCTTACTTTTCAGAAATCATTTTCGCCCAAGTATGCCATGATCGTTTCCGTTATACCATCACTTTCCTCAGATCTGAAGGATATCTCCGGCGACGATATGCTCTATTCTGGCGCTGCTATGTTAAGGATCAGGACCTCAGATAGGTTTTCCTACTCGATAGGGGCAGCCTTCTCCAAACAGTTTTTTGGAACGCTACTGGTGCCAATAGTTGGTATTGACTGGAAAATCAGCGATAAACTGAGCTTTTCAGGAACATTGCCGGTTTCTGAAAAATTAAAATACCAGTTATCAGGTAAAAGCGCTATGGGTATAAACATTGATTTTGGCATTGGGGGAGGCTCATACCGGTTGTCAAAGAAAATGAACTCGGATTATTTCCAGGTTCAGCAATTTAAAACCAGTTTATTTTATGAATATATGTTGGCAAAAAACTTTTCGATAAATGCAAGCGCGGGATATAACTTTACCCAGCAATTAGACCTGTACTCCAAAGATCAAAAAGTAAACTGGGCGCCCTTCAATAACTTGAATAAGCGTGTTCCTTTGGCCGAATTAAAGAAAACGGGTGTTGCAATTCAAACCGGCATTAACTATCGGTTTTAACAATGCATTGGAATCAGCGGTCGGTAATAATGATCAAACAAACTTATTTAACAACAACAATGATCAGTAGAATGATAGAGGTTTTTAAAACGGATGTTCAGGATGTTGACCAGTCAGTGCTGATCATCCGGAAATTGACGGAACATTTGCCCGGCAGTCGCATAAACTTCGACCTGGAAGATTGTGATAATGTTTTAAGGGTTGAAGGAGAAAATTTCTCAGCAGAAAGTATTATCCGGTTGCTGAATAATTGCGGTCATCAATGCGAGGTGCTTTTTTAATGAATAAATTGTTCAGCGCAAATTTCTGAAGGTGTTAGCCAGCCTGATATTAACCTTATAAGAAAAGTCAAAGCCGGTTCTTGCATAAGAACCGGCCTTATTGATAGCAGAGGTCAGGATAATTTAAGAAAGCCTTATTTTATCCCATAACTTACTTTCAACCACCTGAGCTATAACCTGTTCCCTGTAATTCCTGCTGATGGGGATGCGGTGGCTCTGTATAAAGATCTCATTTCCTTCAATACCTTCAATTTTACTGATAGATACCATATAGGATTTATGCACCCGGATAAAAGACCGGCTGTCTAAATTTTGCTCTAAGCTTTTTAGGTTTAACAAGGTGATATATTTGCCTTTCCCTGTAAAAATGGTCACATAATTTTGCATGCCCTGCACGTACAGGATATCATCAAAATATATTTTCTCGTATTTGTTACCGCATTTGATAAAGAAATAATCAGCATCAGGTACATCCTTTTGTTGGCCAGGTGAAACCGAATTGGCAAGGAGCCGGTAATAATCTTTAGCTTTATGGGCCGATTTAAAAAAGCGGTCGAATGTGATGGGTTTTAACAGGTAATCCAATACATTTAACTGGAAACTTTCTAATGCATAACTGGGATAAGCCGAGGTGATTACCACCATGGGCGGATTCTGTACGATCTTTAAAAAATCTATCCCATTCATTTTGGGCATCTGTATATCCAGGAATATCAGATCGATCTGGTGCTGATCAAGTAGTTTGATCAGTTCAAGCGGGTTTTCGCAGGTCGCGGTCAGATGTAAAAAGTCAACCTCTCTTACATAATTAGCCAGGCCTTCCCGCGCTAATGGCTCGTCATCAATAATTACACAGTTGATCATCATATATCTGTTAGTGTTCAGGCCATTTGCAGTGTCGACGACAGTTCAAACTCGGCTAATGTAAGCTGCAGCCTTACCTCAAACCTGTTTGTGTTATTTTGTATATCCAGCTCATATTGCTCCGGATATATCAGGTCAAGCCTTCTCCTGACATTTTTTAGGCCGATGCCACCGTAATTTAATACTTCACTAACGGTCTCTGTTGATGTGCTGTTGGCAATAAACAGATACAGCTGTTGCTGATCCAATGCCAGATTAATGCTGATCCAGTTGGGGCCGTTGGTATGTTTGGAGACGTGTTTAAAGGCGTTTTCAACAAAGGTCATCAAAATAAATGGGGCAATGCCTAAATGATCTGCAAATGGCTCTTCAACTTCAAAGGATACATCTACATTATTATTTTGCCGGAGTTTTTCGAGCTCAATAAAATTTTCGAGGTAGGCAAGCTCTTTACCAAGCGGAATCTGCTGATCATTACATTCGTATAGCTGATACCGCAACAACTCAGAAAATTTGGCAAGGGAAGCCGATGCCATATCAGGGTTTTTATGGATCAGGAAAAATATGGAATTGATACTGTTAAACAGAAAATGCGGGTTAAACTGGTATTTCAAAAATTTAAGTTCTGTTTCCAGTTTTTCTTTCTCCAAAAGTTGTTGTCTTCTTTCGGTTTGTATCCAGTTCTTGGTTAACTTAATGCTCATGGCAAGCGTCATACTGGCCACGGTAGAAGGGAGAGACGTGCCAAAAAAATGAAAAAAACTGCCTGCCTCGGCTCCAAACATCTTCTGAATAGTACAGTGCGCTAAAAAGGCACTCAGGTAATACCCGGTATTAATTAATGAAGCCGCACAAACGATAGTTACGGTTAGGTAAATAATATACTCGGTCAGCCTGTTTTTTTCGAGGTATCGCGGGATCAGAAAATATAAATTAAAATATACCGCCAGCGCCTGGAAAACTACGTAAGCAAGGATCTTTACCGTATAAGCCGAAAAAAACATGGAGTGTGCAGCTTTTAAAGGATCGCCAACAGCCAGCAGCCACCACGAATAATGGTAAACACACCAAAACGGAATATGGTATAGCTTGTATCTAAACAACCAGTTGTTATTTGAACTATTAACTGATAAAGCGCTCATTTCCTTTTGGTAACATTTTATCTAAGATACGTCAATTGTATTTATTTATACAGCGCTTTTACATGAACCGCCTCAAATAATTGACCAATTACCTGTACCAATGTATGAGTGGTGATTTTAGCGTTCCGGCTAATGTTATATTGCTTTTTGGTTGATTTTCTGCGTTTTATCAATTATATGCTGCCGCTTGTCATTCCCGTTTTTTTAAGTTTTTACTTAGCTATTTCTTTGGGTTAGCAAATAAAAAACGCCGAACCCACATGAAAATCCTTTGCTTTAGCTTGTTACTGTTTTGTTTATTACAGGATGCCCTTGCACAGGTATCCGGAAAAATCACCATTAATAATGGCCAGCCACTTTCATTTGCCAATGTATCCCTGCTAAAGCGCGCCGATACATCGATAGTAAAAAGTACACTGACCAATGAAAATGGCATTTACCGGATGGCAAATATCTCACCCGGCATTTACGTGCTCAGGTTAAGCAGCATTGGGTACCAAACCTGGATTTCTCCTGCGTTTGAGCTAACCGCTAATAAAACCGGTAAAGATTTTGGAACCATAGTAATGAGTGAGGCTACCAGGCAGTTAGGGGAGGTGGTGATACGGGCCAATAAGCCGTTGTACCAGCAAAGGCCTGATGGCATGGTGGTGAATGTTGGAAACAGTGTGCTTACTAAGGGGAGTTCGGCTTTACAGGTTTTAGAAAGATCGCCTGGAGTAGTTATTGACCACCGGAATAATGGTATTAATTTAAATGGTAAAAGCGGGGTAGTGGTAATGATGGATGGCAAACTCATGCGTATGCCGACAGATCAGGTGGTCACCATGTTAAACGGTATGAGCGCCGATAATATCGATAAAATAGAATTATTGACAACCCCACCTGCAGGGTACGATGCCGAAGGCAGTGCAGGCGTGATCAACATTGTATCCAAAAAAAATAAGAAGCAGGGCACCAGCGGTTCATTTACCCTGACCGGCGGGTATGGCTGGGGCGAAAAGGAATCGGGTAGTATTAACCTGGCTAAAAATACAAAAAACGCTAATTTATATGGCTCCTATACGTTTTCGCACAACAGGACGTATAGTCACCTGTTTATCACAAGCGCACAAAATATGCCCTTTTTAGGAGGAGATGCATCAGTTATTTTTACTACAGTGACCAAACGCGTGCAGAATGATCACAATGCCGTATTGGGAGCCGATTTTAAATTAAGCCCCAAAACAACTATTGGAGGAAGTATCACTTATAACAGCAGTAATTCACCGGCCACTACTTATAGCCATGCTTTATATACCGTTTTGCCCGATTCTCTATTGATATATGATGGCCGTATAAACGGATTAAATGCCTGGAATAATCTGATAGGCTCCGTTAATATTGAAAAAGTGATCAGGGAGGGCGAAAAGATCAATTTCGATGTAGATTACATCTATTATAAAAACGATAGTCCCACTGATGTGCAAAGCTCCTTTGTTAATAAAAACGGGGTGCAGGTGTATACTAATAATAGTGTTAATGCTCCGCTGCAAAAAGGCTTTGCCAATACTTCCATAGATGTAGGCGTAGCCAAAATAGATTACACCAAACAATTAACCCCTCAATTAAAATTAGAAACGGGTATTAAAGGCACTTATACCACCAGTTCAAGCTCATCGGGGATAGAAAGCCTGACCGATGGCGCATGGGTTAAAAATACCGAAACAGCTAATGATACTTATATGAAGGAGGGTATAGGCGCTGCTTATGCTTCTGTTAATGCGCAAATAAGCCCGTCAACCAACCTGGTTATAGGGGCAAGATATGAGTATTCCTACACAAATATGGATGATCCGCATACCGGCAGAAGCCTGGTAAACCGTAAGCTTGGGGTGCTGTTCCCCAGTGTTTTGTTTTCAAAAAAGCTTAATGACAGGTCCGAACTGCAATTGTCTTACACCAAAAGGATCAGCAGGCCCACTTATAATGATCTTGCATCCTATGTAGCCTACAGTGACCCTACGGCTGTTTATACCGGCAATCCTTTTCTTAAACCTACCATTACCAATAACATAAAACTGGGTTATAATTACCGTGACTATTCATTTTCACTGCTTTTGAGCAGGGATGATCATCCTATTACAAGGTATCAGTTAAGCACAGGACCGTCAAAAGATCTGCTATATATTTCTCCGCAAAATCTTACATTTCAAAACAATATAACCTTTCAGGCCAACGTGCCGGTGAAAGTCAACAACTGGTGGGATATGACCTATAGCTTTACCGGGGGGCTAAGTCAGCTTAAGGGTGCTGGCTATACTATCCACCCGTTTGAAAAGAGCTACTTCATTTATTCCCTGAATTTCAATGAGTCGTTTAAATTGCCCAAAAGGTTTTCCTTTGAATTATCGGGCTGGTACAATTCCTTATCCTATAATGGTACTGTAAAAGTTGACGGGTTTGGGTCATTAAATGCAGGGATAAAAAAAGAATTAAAAAACAATGGCGGCAGTTTTCAGCTATCTGTTGCTGATATTTTAAGAACCGTACGGATACATGTTCATTACGGCACATTAGTACAGGAGGCTTTTGCTATAAAGAGCCATGTGGATGTTCAAACAGAATCTGCCAAGTTTCCGATCATTAAACTTACTTATTCCAGGTCATTTGGCAGCACCCGTGCTGGCCTGGGCAATCAGTACAGTGGTAATAAAGACGAAAGGGACAGACTAAGGAAAGATTGAAGCGTAAAAAAAAATATTAAAATGATTTTTTAGTACTGACATACTGCTGTCATCACCCCGTATCATTTTTGTATAAACTTAATGGTATTTAATGAATGAACAGGATAGACAGGCTTTTAGAGATGCTTGCAGTTTTACAAACAAAAAAGGTTGTAACGGTTGATTATTTAAAAGAAAAATTTCATATCAGCACCCGTACAGTATACCAGGATATTCAATTGATTGCTGAACTAAGGATAGCCGTACAGTACGAAAGCGATAAGGGTTGCATTATTTTGAAAGGGTACTACCATTCTCTGCCTGAAGATCAATCTCCCGACCCTGGTGCCGGCCAGGTTTCTCAGCGCATCATACTCATACCGGCTGCTCTGAAAAACGAGTTAATGACCCTGATTTCAGCCAACGAAAGCGAGAAGGGCAAGTTAAAATAATGTCAGGTTATTTCAATATAACCGTAATGATCGGGGTATTCTTAATATAAACTTAACACTGGTGTCTTATTATCTAAACATGCCCGAGCGAAATTTGCAATCCAGTATGGAAACAGTAAATATGCCCTTATTACATACATTAGATGGATTTGAATGCATATTTAAAGACAATTACTCTCCTCTTTTTCGCTACGTAAATTCTATAGTGAATGATGAGGATATGGCGAAAGACATACTTTCTGATCTGTTTTTAAACCTGTGGCAGCAAAAGGATCAGTTGCAAATTAACGAGCTAAAACCGTATTTATTTCGTGCTGCAAAAAACGGCGCGATAAAGGCCCTTTCAGCCCGCTATCAAACTTCACAACTGCCCGATGACGCATTCAATATTCCGGAAAACACCTACAATCCGTTCGAAAAATTTGTTGCCAAACAATCCATAAAAATTGTTGAAGATCTTATTAACAGGCTGCCATCTCATCGCAAAGAAATGATTGAATTAAGACTGTTGGGTTTAAAAAATGCCGAAATAGCCCAGGTGCTTGACATATCAGAGAAAAAGGTAGAATATAATATGCGGGAAGCTATTGAACAGCTTAGCCATGCCGTACAAAACCGCAATCTGGATAAGGCTACTATTGCAGGCGGACTTATGCTGATCAACATAATCTTTAAAATAATATAACCCTTTGTTTGGTGATTAAATAAAAAGCCATATCATTTCGACCAGCGTGGAGGGTCAGGCTGAGGAGCGAGGAGAAATGACATAGAGGAGCAAAAGCCGGGATCCTGTTCCGGCTTTTATTGTTTTGATCGTACTTAACAAAAGTTTAACATATACATAATTATTTCTTTAGGTGGAAAGCGCCCTTATAATGCTCTTTAAGTAAAATTAAAAAGCGTGAACTGGGAAACAATACTAAATTATGTAAATGGCGAAAGCCGCCCCGAAGAAATACAGGAGGTCACTGATTGGGCCGATGAGCAAACGGAACACCGGTATTTACTCACTTACCTGGAAAGGAAAAAAAGGCAACTTGAACAGCCCTTGAAGCCGGGCGATATTGACGAACAATGGTTGCATCTGCTCAACAGGATCTTCGGGTTGTCAGAATCAAACAATAAAAAAGATTTTAAAACATCGCGCTGGCTTACCGGTATTGCTGCCAGCTTATTGCTGCTTTGTTCGTTAGGATGGCTTTATGTACATAATACCAGGTCCCAGGTTGAAAACACCACGCAAACATTACAAAGTGCCCAAAATTTAGGTGGTCACCTTACGCTGCCCGATGGTACAAAGGTGTTTATGGCGCCCAATTCAAAAATAAGTTATAACAACTCATTTGGTACTGCTAAGCGCGAAATACAATTAACAGGCGAGGCTTTTTTTGATGTTAAGCATGACATGCACAAGCCTTTTATTATCCGTACCTATAATCATTTAGCCGTAACGGTACTGGGTACATCCTTTAACGTTTACGCCCGTCCAAATACAAATACTGAAGTAAAGGTTGCCACGGGGCTGGTAGGCATAACCGAAAATAACCACACACATTTTATAAAGGCTGGTCATCAACTCATTTACCAATTAAGCACGCATAAAATAACCATTAAGGAAGTAAATGCTCAGGATGCATCGTCGCTGCAAAGCCAAACCCTGTTTTTTAAAGAAGACAATGCCGATGAAATAGCCGAAAAACTACAACGGTGGTACAATATTAACATAGAAGTACAACCATCGGCCAGGAAACGCGCACGCTTTAGCGGCGAAATGAAGGATACAGGGATTGATAATCTTTTACATGGCTTAAGCTATGCTACTGGTCTGCATTACCACTATAAAAACCCACATACTGTTATAATATTCTGATTAAACATGAAACAACTTAAACTTTTATTTATTTGCAAAAAATTATGCCCGCTTTTACTGCTGCTGCTATTTTCAGTAATGGTAAAAGCACAGGTAAAACCATCAGGTCAGTACAGTTTTGATCAAAAGCGTATCAGCATACAAACAATAGTAAATACCCTTAAAGTTAAATATGGCTATAAGGTTTCTTTTGGCACTGATATAAATATGAACAGCCAGGTTACATTACCAGATGAAAACCTGCAGTTTGATAAACTTGCCCAGGTATTACAACAGCAAGCCGGCATTGGCATTAAAAATATTGATGGCAACCTGGTTATTAAAAAGCTGGACATGATTACAGTTAGCGGCTCTGTTATATCGGCAGATGATAAATTACCACTTGTGGGGGTTACCGTAAGCGACCAGGCAAAGAAGCTATTGCTTTTCACTAATGCCGATGGTAAGTTTTCTGTTTTGATACCGGAGGGTAGTACCATAAACTTCTCTACAGTTGGCTACACCACCCAAAGCCAGGTTTTTAATAAAACTATGGTGGGTGTAACTATCACCTTAAGCCAGTCAAACGCTACGTTGAATGAGGTGGTGGTTACCGCGTTGGGCATTAAGCGTGATGAGAAAGCATTGGGCTATTCTACCAGTAATATAAAGGGACAGCAATTTACAGACGCGCTTTCCAGCAACTGGACCGATGCGCTTTCGGGCAAAGTTGCCGGGTTAAATCTGATTCGCTCAAACAGCGGACCAACCGGATCGAACAAAATTATTTTAAGAGGCCAGAATAACCTTACCGGTGATAATGAAGCGCTAATTGTTATAGATGGTGTAGTGATCAACAATGGTAGCGGAAGGCGCACAGGAATTGCCGGCGAAAACGTGTATGGTACTGGTAGTGATAATATGCCTGCAGATTATGGCAGCAGTATCAATGACATTAATCCTGAAGATATTGAAAGTGTTTCTATACTAAAAGGTCCCGGCGCCTCAGCTTTGTATGGCCAGCGGGGAGCCAATGGCGCTGTTATCATCACCACTAAATCAGGCAGCTCCAAAAGGAAAGGTCTTGGTATAACCGTAAACTCCAATGCATCCATAGAAAAAATTAACCGCT
>Ga0193717_1000796_pt1 | contig 20026 bp, 20 predicted proteins | sample U2c2metaG_FD_145900 | JGI IMG/M metagenome (GOLD analysis project Ga0193717, IMG submission 145900) | Soil microbial communities from a riparian zone of the East river system, Colorado, United States - U2c2 | ecosystem: Environmental > Terrestrial > Soil > Riparian zone | place: USA: East River...
GGTTGGGACAGGATTGAGCAAGAACATAGGATTCAGCCGGTTAATTCCGCAAACGGTTCGTGCTCCTGAGCTCGGCCACGAAAATAACACCTAGGGTCTTGCGTTGCTGTGGCTTAGGGAGTCATGCTGTGACTTGATGAGTGTTGACGCAATACGGGCGAGGCCAAGGCTGCTGTGGCGAGCGAAGGGGCAGCCGCTGGCTGCGGTGGGTGTCTTGCTGCTGACAATCTTTCTGGTGTGTGCGGTGTTTGCGCCGTGGCTGGCTCCTCAGGACCCGGCGCGGCTGGATTTGACTGGACGGTTGGTGGGGCCGAGTTCGGCGCACTGGTTTGGGACCGATGAGTTGGGCAGAGACATTCTTTCGCGGACTTTGTATGGTGCGCGGATTTCGATGATCGTCGCGGTGAGTGTGGTGGGATTGTCGCTGGCGTTGGGGCTAGTGGCTGGAGGGTTAGCCGGTTTCTATGGCGGGTGGACGGACACGGTATTGAATGTGTATGTGACGAATGCGTTTCTGGCGCTGCCGGGGATTCTGCTGGCGATTGCGTTTGTCGCGTTCATGGGGCCGGGGCTGGGGAATGTGATCCTGGCGCTGGCGATCTCTGGGTGGGTGGGGTATGCAAGGCTGGTGCGGGGGCAGGTGATGGCCGTGAAGGAGCGCGAGTTCGTGGAGGCGGCTCGGGCGTTGGGGGCTTCGGATCTTCGGATTATGTGCCGGCATGTGCTGCCGAATATTCTGCAGCCTCTGATTGTGCAGGCAGCCATCGGGATGGCGACGGCTGTGATGGCGGAGGCTACGCTGAGCTTTCTGGGGCTCGGGGTTCCGCCACCGGCTGCCAGCTGGGGGTCGATGCTGAACGATGCACGGTCTCATCTCTTCGACTCGCCACATCTGGTGTTCTTTCCGGCGATGGCGGTGATGCTTTGCGTGCTCTCGTTCAATTTCATTGGGGATGCGCTGCGGGATTATCTCGATCCGCGGACTCGGTTGTCGGCTAGGCTGTGAGCGGGTCTGTAGTACAGAGCAGCGATGATGGTAATCAGATATGCTTGGCGCTGAGGCAGGTGGCGAGATTATGCGGAAGAGCATCATTGCACCAAGCACGGCGACGGCGACTCCGATTGCAGGACCGTGGCGGGACCTGGAACGAATTGCGCGGGTAGAGATTACGTCGGAGACGGAAGACTTCCCTATCGAACATGCTTTGGGGAAGGCGACGACGACAGGCTGGCGAGCGGCTGTGACGGGACCGCAGGTGATTCGGCTGCACTTCGATGAGCCGCTGGCGATTCGGCGGATTCAGCTGCACTTTGTCGATCGGGCATCGGAGCGGTCGCAGGAGTTTGCCGTGTTTGCCGGCTCGGGCAAGGAGCTGCGCGAGGTGGTGCGGCAGCAGTGGAACTTCAGCCCGAATGGGACGACGGAAGAGATCGAGGACTACACGGTGGACTTGCAGGGGGTAACGATGCTGGAGGTGAGGATCGATCCGGATCGGAGCCATGATCCGGCACTGAGCCAGAACTATGCTTCGCTGCAGAGCCTCAAGCTGGGTTAGACAGGTTTAGCGCGATGCTTGTTGGGGTTATCTCGGATACGCATGGTTTGTTGCGGCCGGAGGCACTGGTGGCCCTGGCCGAGGTGGAGCAGATTCTTCATGCGGGAGATGTGGGGGATCCCGCGATACTCGATGCGTTGCGAGAGATCGCTCCGGTGACGGCGATTCGGGGAAATGTAGATGTGGGGGGTGATTGCGCGGAGCTTCCGACTACAGATGTCGTGGAGCTAGCGGGCAAGCTTTTCTATCTGGTGCACTCGGTGCATGATCTGGATATCAAGCCGGAGGCGGCGGGGGTGGCGGTGGTTGTGAGTGGGCACTCGCATAAGCCCTCCGTCGAAGAGAGACACGGCGTGATGTATTTAAATCCGGGGAGCGCGGGGCCCCGGCGGTTCAAATTGCCGGTTACGGTAGCTCTGGTGACGGTGGGTGAGGGTGGAGTCTCGGCGCGGATTGTGGAGATTATTTAGCGTCGAAGCGGACTGAGTCGAGGATGGTCTGCATTCGCTTACGGATGGATTCCAGCTCACGAGGGGTGATGTCTCTGGCTCCAGCGCCGGCGTCGCCTCCGCAAAAGGTGTTGATGACGAGGTCGAAGCGGTAGCAGGCCTTATTGCGCTGGGCGGTGTAGATCTCGTCGCGGGATTCGGTGCAGATGCCGCCGTGCTCGTCGTAGCTGTGGGTGAAGGGGATGCCGCCGATCTGGGCGGTGGTGACGGTGCGGGGAGCTTGCGCGGAGGTCTGCTGGGTACACTCCGCGGTGGTTGTCCTGGGGGTGACGCTGAAGTAGAAGAGGGCTCCGGTGAAGGTGGAGCTGGGGAAGGGGTTGAAAGCAATATCGGCTACGGCGCGGAGTTGGGCGTTTTTGGGGGCGGTGCGGGCGTCGAGGTTGAAGGTGCTGAGGTCGGAGTCCTTGCGGCTGAGGTTCCAGGCAGCGGGGATCTGGAAGGAGACGCCGTGGCGGGTGTCATGGAAGGTCTGGGCGGCGGGGATGGTGGGCTCGCGGGGTGTCTGGGCAGGGGCTAACAGCGGAGCGAGCAGGGTTGCAAGAGTGAGGCAGATTCTCAGGGAGGGTCTCATGGCTTTCCTTGGACTGCGCTATTCGCTGCGCATGCGGGGGTTGGCGATGGTGTAGGCGACGTCAGTGAGGAGGTTTACGACTACGTAAGTGAGGCCGACGGCGAGGATGCAGCCCTGGACTAGAGCATAGTCGCGATTGGAGATGGCGGACAAGGTGAGGCGGCCGATGCCAGGCCAGCTGAAGATGGTCTCGGTAACGATTGCGCCCGCTAGAAGACTGCCGAACTGGAGGCCGATGACGGTGAGGACAGGGATGAGGGCGTTGCGGAGGGCGTGGCGGTACACCACTCGATTCTCGGACAGGCCTTTGGCTCGGGCGGTGCGGATGTAGTCCTGGCTTAGCTCTTCGAGCATGGCGGTGCGGACCATGCGGGTAATCACAGCCGCGAGCGAGAGGCCGAGGGTGATGGCGGGGAGAATGAGGTGGAGAAGGAAGTCGGTTGTGCCTCCGGTGCCGGCAGTGGAGACGGGGAGCCAGCCCAAGTTGATCGAGAAGACGATGATGAGGATCGGGCCGAGGGCGAAGTTGGGAAAAGAGAGGCCGATGAGAGAGACGACGCCGAGGGTGCGGTCCTGCCAGCGGTTGCGATGGAGGGCGGACCAGATGCCGGAGGGGATGGCCATCGTTATGCCGATGAGGAGGGCAGCGAGGGTGAGGGCCAGGGTATAGGGATAGCGCTGAAGGACGAGGTGGGTGACGGAGTCGTGGAGCCGGAGGGACTGGCCGAGGTCGGCGTGGAGGATGCCGCGCCAGTAGTGGGCGTACTGCTGACTGAGGGGGGCGTCTAGGCCGTAGGAGTGGCGGAGGGCGTCGATGTCGGAGGCGGTGGCGCCTTCGCCGAGCATCTGGACGATGGGATCGCCGGGGACGAGGTGGATGAGAAAGAAGACGACGGAGACGACTACCCAGAGGACAGGGAGGGTGAGGAGGATGCGGCGGATGGGCCTCCAGAGGGCAGTGCGGGTGCGGGCTTGCGGGCCGGGGGTGGTCGTCATTGCTTCGTTTTTCTACTTTCGCCTTCGTAGGCAACCGGCGGAGGGGTGAGGGCTTCGACGTTGACACGGCTGATGCGTCGTCCGGCCATCTCGGCGACGGTGTAGCGGCGACCACCGTATTCGAAGCTCTCGCCTACGACGGGGATGTGACCGAGATGGGCGAGGAGGAAGCCGGCGAGAGTCTCGACGCCGGCCTCGCGGGGGAAGGTCCAGTGGAGTTCGGTGCCGAGGTCGCGGAGGGGGATGCTGCCGTCGAGGGACATGACACCGGTGGTGCTGAGGAGCGAGGTGCGGGCGATGTCGAATTCGTCATCGAGTTCGCCGACGATCTGCTCAAGGGCATCTTCGGCGGTCACGATCCCGACAGTAGACCCGAACTCGTCAACGACGATGGCGATGTGTCGGCGGCGCTCCTGGAACTCCTGGAGGAGTTCGACGGCGAGCTTGGTCTCGGGAACGACGGCGAGCTCGCGCATGACCTGGCGGAGGGTGAGGCCCGAGCTACCTTTGCCGCCGAGCGAGAGGGCTACGCAGCGGAAGTGCATGAGGCGGGAGATGTCCTTGGAGTAGACGACGCCGATGATGTTCTCGGGGCCGCTGACGGGATCGTAGACGGGGACGCGGGAGTGCTGCTCCTCGACGATGCGAGCGCTGGCCTGTTCGATGGAGAGATCGGCGGGGAGGGAGAAGATTCTGCCGCGGGGTGTCATGATCTCGCGGACGACGACGTGGTTGAGCTCGATGGCGCGGTGGATGATCTCCTCCTGAAAGGCGGGAAGGAGGCCCATGCGACGGGTGGCGGTGGCGATGAGCTTGAGCTCTTCGGGCGAGTGGACGGCGCCTTCGCCTCGGAGGGGGGCGCGGAAGAGCTTAAGGACACCGGCGGCGGAGACGTTCATCAACTTGACGATGGGGCGGGTGATGCGGATGAAGACGTCCATGGGCCCGGCTACGGCGAGGGCGATGCGCTCTGCGCGCTGCAGGGCGAGGGATTTGGGGACGAGTTCGCCGAGGAGGACCTCGAAGTAAGTGATGAGGGAGAAGGCGATGATGACAGCGAGGGTGTGGGCGTAGATGGAGGCGTGCGGGGGAAGGGTTTGGAGCCACTGCTCGGCAAAGTGCAGAATCATGTCGGCTACAGCGGGTTCGCCGATCCAGCCGAGGGCCAGGCCTGCGATGGTTACCCCAAGCTGGACGGCGGGGAGAAACTCATCGATGGAGTGCTTCAGTTGGAGGGCAGTGCGGGCACCGGGACGGCCATGGGCGATGAGTTGCTGGATGCGGGTCTCACGGACGCTGACGAGGGCGAACTCCGCAGCCACGAAGAAGCTGGTGGCCAGGATGAAGAAGGCCACCATGATTATTCGGAAGAGCATCCACTCGAGCATGAATGCCAGTGTAATGGCTGTGAGGGGTGGATACTTAGTTACGGGAACGTTTGAGCTGCTCTTCTCGATTCATTGCAGAGCCCTGTTCTCGCCAATTGGACATTCAGCATCCGGAGACTGTGACTCTGGAACAACGCAGAAGACACTCTCGCCCAATAACGCTGTTTCTGTATGCGATTTGCGACTCCCCGTACTTGGTATTTCTCAGACTAGGTCTGGATTCCCTTCATGCCCCTTCCGCTTCCTCATCCCCAAACTCACTTCCCCGAGGCACCACCGCACCTCCTATTTGCACCAGAGCCTTCCGATTGCTTCGACGCGATTTCATCAAGACTACAGGCGCTGTTCTCGCATAATCCGTCCTTTCGGACAGCCCGATCTAAGACAAGTGCAGCTCAGAACAATTGGCATCCTGTCCTTGGTTAGATACGTGCAGAGCAAGAGATAAGGGTTCGGGATCCAGAAAGCCCAAAAAGATCATTGACGGCATGCGTCCGGCGGCTTGTAAACTCGGCAGCGGCGGGGGCGCAAGACGTAACTGAATTCCTTTCGTACATGAACCTACCATCTTCTTCGCCGGACGACGGCGCCTGTAGCAGGAGTCGTGGGCAGCGCTAGATACGAGGCTGTACACAGGACGGGACAGAAAACGGTTTGTCGGTTCCCAAGCTATTATCCAAAGACCACGAACCTGTTTTCGGGTATCCAGATGCTGCCTGCACAGGTGCAAGTAGCTCTGTTTCAGTGCGTTTAATTGCGGCGTTCCACTCGGACGCGATCCGGACTGGCTAAAAGCCACGGAATTTGATCGACGACGGGAATGCGACGCTTGCAGGACGATGTTAGGCGACAAGACTTTTTCACTATTTTATTCGTCTCGGAACTATGAAGCGACTCTGGAAAGATCGGGTCCACGAGAGCTCTCGTACCGCCGACGAGATGAACAACATCTCATAAGGCATTTGTAAGGGCAGACCCTCCACAGGAACGGTTGTTAGCGATGAATGCTGCTGACCCTTAATCCTTGCGAGTTAGTAACGATCAATGCGCGAACCAGGTGGTAGTCAAGATCTTCTTAAGTAAGCCGAGCTTTCTCCTTGGCGTGTTTAGGACAAAATCGAGCTTTGCATCCAGCGCTGCGCAAGCAACTTAGCAGTCAGAGGGACTGATGAGCCAAACGCATCGCGCCCCTTCACCGATCCGTTCTGCCTTTGCGATTCTTCGGATCGAATCTGCTTGGCCGGGATAAAGATCGGACCAGCCGGCACCAAGCCACCCAGGGCCTTTGCCCCTGGCGTCAAAGCCGGTTTGCTTCGCGCTGACTTCTTCCGCGATGCCGGAACTTTTCTTGGAGACGGTGCCATCGCGATCTGCGTCGAAGCGACGTCTTTTTCAACAGGCGCTCCTTGGTCCTGAGGTCGGCGCGTATGGCTATTCTCTCGAATAGGATTGGGCTCCGCCGGCATCGACATCACGGAGACGTCACGATGAGCAGTGGGCTTGTTCTCTGTTGCCAGCTTTTCTGGACCCGTTGCCTTTGCTCTTCTTCGAGGCGACACCCTGTTCTTCTTAAGATGAGATACAGGAGCAGGTTGTTTGTCACGCTCAGCCACTCTCCGCCTTCCTGAGAGGGGCAGAGGAGGCTTTGTTGCTTGTTGGTTTTCCCCTTGGGAGGAATCAGGTGTGGTGAGAATGAGACGGGCCTTGATAAGGCGGTCGAGGTAAGCGTCAATCAAAGCAATGATGTGGGCAGACTGCATGCACTTTTATTTTACCCTGCCGAATTTAAGACAACTTTTGTGGAATCTTTATAGCCTCGTGAATAGCGCGAAGTAGATCATTGGGATCAAAAGGCTTGTAAAGGAGAGCGATAGCGCCTTCGGAGAGTACGCTCTGTCTAATATACTCGTCACGATGAGCGGTAATAAGGATGACCGGCAAGTCGGGGTACTCGCGTTTGACGCGACGCTGCAGCTCGGGGCCGTGCACTCCTGGCATCCGCACGTCAGTGACGAGGCAGCTTGCTTTGCCGAGGATTGCGGATTGCAGGGCTTCTTCGGCTGAGGCGAACGCCGCTGTGCCGAAGTCAGCCGACTTCAACAGGCTTTCGAGAGATTCCCGAACCTGAGCGTCGTCATCCACGACAATTACGATTTGTTTCGGAGAGCGAATCAGGGTAAAACCTCCACTGCTTTACTTTAGTGGCGAGACGCAGGGATGCCTATTATGTCTTCGTATAGGTCTGGTTGGGAGCTAGAGGATTCCTAGCTTTCCGGCCATTCTCACCAGTTCGGGGACTGACCGTGCGCCCATCTTCCGCATGATCTGTCCGCGATGAACCTGAAGAGTGATTTTGGCAATCCCCAGTTTTGCAGCACTCTGCCTGTTCGTGAGCCCAGTGACAACCAATGGTAAGACCTCACGTTCCCTGGTCGACAGGAGAGCGTAGGACTCTTGGAGATTAGCGATCTCCGATCTGTTCTGTCGTGCCTTTCTACTTTGGGCTATGGCACTGTGAATAGCCTCCAGCAATTCCTGGTCGTTGAAGGGTTTTGCTAAGAACTCGACGGCTCCGGCTTTCATCGCTTGCACCGAAGAAGGGATATCTCCGTGCCCAGAGATAAATACGATCGGCGGCCCATTGGTTTCGGCGAGTTCCCGCTGCAGTTCCAAGCCGCTGATGCCTGGCAATTGGAGATCCAGGACCAAGCAGTCCGGAGAGGCCGGTGACGTAATTTTCAGGAATTCCGCCGCTGACTCGAATGTAGAGACCTGTAACCCTGCCGAACGAAGAAGGCTGGAGAGCGCCTCACGTACGCTCGGATCGTCATCCAGCACAAAAACCAGGGGGCGTTCGGAATTCACGGCTATGCAGGAACCTCACACCATGTCCGGAACTCGAGGTGGTAGCGTAGGAGTTCGACATGTCCGTCTTTGCGCCAAACCTCGACGTTTGGGAACTACAAAGCTGCATGCGAGCCTTTTACTTCACTCGAAGATTTTGCTTACCCGAGCGATGCAATCGTCGCAGTTGCGACAAATTATAGCATTACGTAAACTATTCAGCCGAAAGCATGGAGTAGAGCAAATGGCGGAGGTCTATTGCTTCAAGCGGACGAGAGAAGCGTCTACAAATAATCCCGAAGAGTGGCGAACGGAACAAGATGAGTGAACGCCTCCCAACAGTCTTTGTTGTGGAGGACGAGGAGAGCCTTCGTGAAGCGGTCGATAGTCTGCTGCGCTCCGCTGGACTTCGCGTAAAGCTCTTCAGTACAGCACGTGAGCTCCTGGCGGAGCTAACCCCAGATGACTCTGGCTGCCTGATCCTGGATGTGCTCTTGCCGGGAATCAGTGGTTTGGAATTGCAGCAGGAACTCATCAAGGCAGATATCCAGATCCCGACGATCTTCATTACGGGTTATGGCGATATACGCATGTCTGTCCAAGCCATCAAAGCCGGAGCCGTAGAGTTCCTCACAAAACCCACGAATGATATGGACCTGCTCGACGCAATCCGTCGATGCATGGAAAAGGATAAGGCCGAGCGCAAAAATAAAGAAGAGTTAGCGAGTCTTCGCAAGAGATTTGATTCCTTGACACCGCGAGAGCGAGAAATCATGCAATTTGTTGTCTCTGGGCTCTTGAATAAACAAGTCGCGGCCGAAGCCGGGATAAGCGAGATCACGGTCAAGATCCACAGGGGGCATGTGATGCAAAAGATGGAGGCCGATTCCCTTGCTGAGCTGACAAGAATGGCTGAGCGACTTACGCGTCCGGCTGGCGGTACGAATTAAGGCGGACAGCGGAAAAGAACGAGGAACAGAGGCACCTTTTGGAGATCCACCAGATAGTCAACTTAATTTGGTCGTCGACTCCCCCGACCTCGTCGTGGTAAAGAGCCGTCCGTCCTTTGAATCCCGCTCCACCGCGGCAAAAAAAACGGCCCCTCGGATGAGGGGCCAATCTGCCTTGGTTCTCTCTGGTTAGGAGAGCTTTTTTGCAACTGCGGTCTTCGCCGGAGCTCTGCAAACTTAATCTTGTGGGTGGCACCCTGAGCGAATTTGCTCAGCCCATGCCGCCCGTGGGGAGGGCTACTGATTCGCCTCAGGGGCGGCACGCTATACGAACGATCTCCAGATTGATCGGCCACTGTTTCGATACCCCTGTACTCTCACCCCGGGGCGGCGTTCTGGTCGAGGTTATGATGCCCATGCGTCTTGGCAGACCCTGACCAGAGAGAGAGGCGCGTTGGCACAGAGATGATCAACTACATCTCGGACAAGCTCCCGCACACTCATCGGTGATACGCCGAGCAAACTTGCGACCTCCAGTTCAGACGAGTGGACCACCAATCTCAGCATGAACGCCAGGCGAGGAAGATCGGGAAGTCCACTTAGACCACTCGACATGAAAATTCCATTCTCCGCTTCTTCTCTGCGTATCGAAGCCAGGACAGCGATCGCCTGGGAAATGAGAACTTCGCGGGCACGATCGTAGGGGGGCTCCTGATTGGAAGCGTCGAGTGGAGTTGCACTAAGCTGGACCATGGTGCGCGAGAATGTTTCGTCCACGAGGCTGCCATCCGCCACCAAATACCATACAAGCTTCGCAAATTCTTCCAGATGCTCGAGGAGCAGTAAGCACCATTTGGCGCTCTGTGGTGATGCGGGGGATGGTAGGGTTATTGCACTTGACATAGTTGCCATAGTTGATACTCCTGGTTGATTGCGTAGAAAAGGCTGGGTGATGGACTGCGCTGCTTAGCCGGTTACGACTGCTGGATCTCGGCGGCGATTCCAGAACTGCAGCGGCCTAATTGCTGCAGCGCATCGTTCATCGTGTCCTGTATGCGAGTGTGGGGCCAGTGCAGTATGCGGGTCGCCTTCGCTGCCAGCCGAGCGAGCATAAAGCGGTTGGGTTCACGGGTGACTGCCATGAAGATCAATTCGGAACGCATGGTCTCCTCCTAGGGGTATACTTCAATGTCCCTTTTGCTACAGATTCGAAGTCTCTCTCGATGCCATGGTCGATCTTGTCCGTGACAATAGCAGTTCCCCATCGGGGTCCACAATTATGTCTTGGTATAGGGTCCCGCCCTTAGAAGCTGCTCTGTGGCAATAGAAATTGCCTTACAGGGCGTGGTAATGTGGGAAGCCACGGAGCAGCTCGGGGCATATGGGCATGTGTCGAGCCTTTTTGCCAATTCGCAGGTGTGGGCGACCGAAAGTCCAGCGTTTCAGGCTCCGTGTCTGAGCAAAGCAATTCATCGGATCGCCGGGAGGTAATCGCGATGAAGAGCACCCCAAACATGCGGCGCTATGGAATGGCGGTGATAGCTTGTGCCGTTGCGTTCGCAGTTGCATGGCTCACGGGCGCACAGTCGTCATGTTTATTCCTTGCCGTCATGGTGAGCGGCCTTTACGGAGGCAAGGGGCCAGGCCTTTTGGCTGTCGGGCTCTCGACGTTGGCGTTCAGCGCGTTGATATCCTGGTTGCCACAGTTTCCACTAGCGGCCGACTCCTCTCGCCATTTGCGTTTCAGCGTCTTCGTTGGAGCGGTGCTGCTCGTCAACCATTTAATTTCGATCAAGCGACGCTCAGACGAAGCGCGTCGCGAAAGCGATGAGTACTATGGCATCGTCGCGGAGGCAGCGACCGATGCAATCCTCTCATTCGACGAGAATAAGCAGATCGTATTCGCGAACGAAGCCGCCAGAAAAATCTTTGGATGGAGCGTGTCGGATCTGACTGGACGCCCGCTGTCGATGGTGATGAAAGAATTTCCCCGTGACGGCACTTCAACTATCACCGAGGTGGTTGGACTGCGCAGCGATGGAACGGAGTTTCCAGCGGAGATTTCGTTCGCCGAAGTAGTCCGAAATGGCCGACGCAATGTCACTGGTTTCGTCCGTGACATCAGTGAACGCAGGCAGGCTGAGGAATCTCTTCAACGAAGCGAATTCTATCTAGCGGAAGCCGAGAAGCTATCACATACGGCAAGTTGGGCCTATGACCTCCTGAATCAGAGGATCATCTATTGGTCAGCGGAACACTTCAGGTTGGAGCGCCGCGATCCCACGCAACCCCTGCCGTCTCTCGAGGAAGTGAGCAAAGGGTTCGCGCCTGAAGATTGGGCGACGCTGATGGGAAAGTGGGCGGAGTCGATCAGGGAGAGAAAAGACTTCACCCTTGAGACTCGCCGAACGTTCCCTGATGGGTCGATTCAAAATCTTCGAGTCGAAGGTCATCCGCTGGTGAATGCGGCAGGTGACGTGGTCGAGATGATGGGCATGACGATGGATATAACGGAGCAATCACGGGCTAGAGCAGCCCTGAGGGATGCATTTGACGCAATCCAGAGATCGGAAGATCAACTGCGATTGATCATTGACACCATCCCAGCGCTGGCATGGAGTACTGCTCCCGACGGCAGCCTTGAGTTCGTCAATCGACGTTGGCGGGAGTATACCGGTCTTTCGATAGAGGAGGTACGAGGTACGGGTTGGAAGGCCGCCGTCTATGCGGATGACCTCGCACATTTGCTGGAGGTATGGAGTGCCGCTTTAGTTTCCGGGACGCCGAGTGAGTGTGAAGCGCGCCTCCGACGATTCGACGGAGAATATCGCTGGTTCCTGTTCCGCACGGTGCCACTGCACGACGAGAAGGGAAACGTCGTAAAGTGGTACGGAACGAACACAGATATCGAAGACCGAAAGCTTGCTGAGGAAGCCGTCCGTGAGAGCGAACGCAATCTGAGCTTGATCATCGACACCATTCCCGCCCTTGTCTGGTGTGCGGTTCCGGACGGCAAACTGGAGTACGTGAATCAGCGCATCGTTGACTATCTTGGTGTGTCCGTGAGCGATTTGACTGAGCATGGGTGGACCAACTTCCTTCATCCGGATGACGTAGAGCCCACGCTCCGTTCGTGGTTTCAAGCGGTCGCAACCGGCACCCGGCATGAGGTCGAATACAGGATGAGGTGCTCCGATGGCGCCTACCGGTGGTTCCATGTGCTCGGTCAGCCGTTGCGGAACCAAGAGGGCCAAATCGTCCGCTGGTATGGATTGCTCGCGGACATTGAAGATCGGAAGAATGTAGCAGAGACTTTGCGCCGGACTCAGGCGCGTCTTTCGCAGGCCATGCAGATCGCCACTATCGGCGAACTCGCTGCCTCCATCGCGCATGAGGTCAACCAGCCACTCGCGGCTGTGGTCACGAATGGTCATGCCTGCCTTCGATGGCTCCAGGCGCAACCGCCGAATCTAACCGAGGCGAACCAGGCAGCGGAAAGGATCATCCGCAACGGCAATGGCGCCGCAGAAGTGGTGCGGCGTATCCGAGCGCTCTTCAAGCAGTCTGAGCCGGAGAAGGTTCCGCTCAATCTGAATGAAGTTATTGCAGAAGTCGTCCATCTGCTGACAGGCGACATCGTCAGGCAAGGCGTTGCAGTCGAAGTGGACTTAGCCGAGGAACTGCCGCCTGTCATGGCCGATCGACTGCAACTCCAGCAGGTGATCTTCAATCTGCTTCAGAATGGGATCGAGGCAATGGATGAGCTGACAGCCCGTCCGAAGAAGCTTGTCATTCGATCGAGACGCCAGAACGCTGGCATTTTGATCGAGATACGAGATTACGGTCCCGGACTGAATGACTATGACAAACCCTTCGAGGCGTTTTACACCACCAAGGAAAGCGGAATGGGCATGGGCCTCGCGATTTGTCGCTCCGTCCTCGATGCCCATCACGGTTGGCTTTGGGCGACACCTACGGAAGGCCCCGGGGCGACGTTTTGCTTGAGCCTACCTCTCAATGCAGACACGTCAGCATCTCCTCCGGCGATTTCATCCGCTTCTTCGTAGACCCTCACGGCTCTCTCGTTGTCGCTTGCTTCGAAGGAGTTTACTCGGCGACGGGTGAACACAAGCCAACATCCCGGTACTAAGTTGTTCAACTACTACTGGATATTTTTGGACAGCCAATCTCCGCGAGAGGTGGAGCGCGCATCTTATTGTGAATCGTAGGACGGTCCCCGCTTAGTCATCCGGCGGGAAAGAGGTATCCACCATGTCCGAGCCCCTCGTCACTTATGTAAATGACCACCTCGGTGGTGCACGTGTTGCCCTTCAGCTCCTTGAAGCGATGCGCGATCAGCATGAGGACCCAAGATTCCGGGATTTCGCCGCGGCGCTGCTGCCGGAGATCCAGGCTGACGATCACACCCTTCGCTCCATTGCAGAGAAGATTGGCTCGAGTCCCAGCGCTATCAAAGAAGTCGGCGGCTGGCTTCTTGAAAAAGCAGCCCGTTTAAAACTCGGCCATACCGGTTCAACAGATTTCGCGATGTTTGAGTCGCTCGAGTTGCTGACGCTCGGAATACATGGCAAACTGTGCCTCTGGAAAGCCCTTCAGGTAGCCTCTCGGCCGGACTCTCGTCTGCGTGAATTCGATTTTGAAGAGCTCATTGGCCGGGCCCAGCAGCAATACGACAAGGTAGAGAGCGAGAGACTCAATCTTGCCCAAATGGTTCTGTTGCCAACAAGTTGAACGTGGCGACCGGTCAACTTTCACGTTGAAACCCCGGGGTTCCGGAGTGGTGGTCGATTGAGAATTTGCAGACAGCCTTAGAGCCTCCCCGTTTCCCTTGATGGTAGAGATTACCGGCTGGGAACTGGCAGCCGGGAGGCATCTCTCAAAATCCGATAGGATTGATCCCGCTAATGCCGAGCGCGATAAACCTTCAAGCAAGACCTCTCGCGCTTCTGGCAGCTGAGTTATCCGATTGCCGCAGACCGCCGCCCTGGGCAGGGAGCGGCTTTACCCAGGAAATGGAGACGCTATCGGGGTTTGTTCGTCAGGGCGGCGGAGAGCTTCGTCGAAGAACATGGCGCGACTCCTTTCAGCCGGTCTGGATGACGCGGTTGATTGCGCCGAAGACACGCTGGAACTGCGACAGCTCGACCGTCAGCCGCTTGCGGCCTGCGGGGGTAAGGCGGTAGTAACAGGCGCGGCGATTGCCGGAGGTGACTCCCCACTCGGCCGTGACCCAGCCTTTGATCAGCATGCGCTGCAGCGCCGGGTAGAGCTAGCCCTCCTCCACCTGCCAAACGATGCAATATCAATGGGTTGCGTTACGTTGCCGAGACGAGCGGGAAGTGACCATCGACCTTATCCTCGATGGATCTGCCGATTTTTTCTGGTTTCCATGCTCGCCGGAATTCGCGAGGGGACCAAATTAGTCGGTTCATGGCTCCAGGGTCGGTGGCAGAGGCAGACGCAAGTTGTGTACAAATAAGCAGACCAGTTGTCGAGTCTAATGCGACAACGATGCTGCCTTAATTCTCGGGCGATAAACGCCGCATGACGGGAATGCTCCTGGTCCTTCTGGCAACCGAGGCAGCTCGGGGCAGATCGCGCAGACGCGGGGTGGACAACGAATGGCTGCCAAGCCATTCAAGCATGATGCGGTTCGCCTCCGCCGGTGTTTCCTCGAAGACTGAGTGGCCGCCACCCTGCAGCACGATGAGTTCTGAACCGCGCAGTTTGCGTTTCAGCTTAACTGCGGAGCTCAGACTGACCGTACAATCACGATCACCCCACACTAACAGTGTTGGAATGCGCTTCACGCGGCGGAGCGCGGCTTTTAGTTTTGCCATATCGGTCGACCAGCAGCGAATTATGCAGAGGACGTGGCGCAATGTGGCGGGGCTCCGCAGGCCATCGACAATCTCCTGCAAACAGCTTTCGACAACGCGATCGGGACCTCCATACATCTCTCCTAGAGCGATGCGCTGAATCGGCGTCGGAAGATAAGGCAGCATCCAGGCGAGAAATCCACCCCACGGAGTGCTATAGACACGCACCATGAGATCGCTTGAGCGGCTGTAGGGGTTGGCCGGCGCGAAGAGGATGAGTGTGCGCACGCGCCTGGGATGCAGCGCAGCAAGCATCAGCGCGACGGCTCCCCCGTGCGAGTGGGCAACGAAGTCGGCCTCGGGGAGATCGAGCGCATCCATGACTGCGACGATGCGATTGGCGATGGCCCTGAGCCCCGCGTCGAGCCCCGCGACCCGTTGTGATTTACCCATGTTAACCAGGTCGATCGCATAGACGCTGGCGTTCTGAGCGAGAGCGTCGATGTTATTCCGCCAGTTTGCACTGGAGCCGACCAGTCCATGGATGAGCAGCATCGGCCTGCCGCTTCCCGCATGGAGATAGCGGACGCGAGCGCCGACCACATCGACGAATGCTTCTTCGTATCCCGGTTGCGTGGTCTCCTGCTTCATGGCAGAGATCCTTTCTCGCAATCCCTCTAAATCGGCCCCTACTGCAAATTGCTTCACAGCTGTGCGCATCCTTCGAAGCACTTGCGAACTACGCGTCAGCGAATGTATTAGATGTCTCAGGAGCCTAGAGCGTAACCTGAGTTTTCGAAGAAGTTTAACCTGTGTCGAGCGTGCCGGCTGAATCGCTTCGGGTTCTCTTTGAGGCCGGGCTCATCGGTGAAAAGTTCTCAGCAAGTTCGGGATCACTCACAGCACACCTAAGCTGAGTCGCAAGTGCAGGTCGACATAGTCAAGTTCCACTTGTGACATAGAGAAAGTAGCTCTCCTCGATCTGCTTAAATGGTTAGACCAAGCGTCTATAGTCGTCACTGTAAATCAATTCACACCCTTTCCTACAGACTCCTGAGGGCAGCACAAGCTCGATCAAGCGCTTCGGGCTTCTTTCCAAAACAGAAGCGAAGCATGTTTTCGCCTCTTCCCGGAGTGAAGAATGCCGATCCGGCAACTGCGGCTATACCTGTGGCCGCAAGAAGATTGCGAGCTTTCTTGTGAGCTGTCTCCCCTTCTATTCGAGAGGCATCGGCAAGAACGTAATAGGCCCCTGCCGGTATGGAAGGGGTAAGTCCAGCATCGGTGAGTGCGCTGCAGAGTTGGTCGCGCTTCTGCTGGTATTCGATTGAGAGCTCGTTGTAAAAGGACTCCGGAAGTTCCAATAGACCCGCCGCCGCGCCATGCTGCAAGGGAGCAGGGCTGCAGACATAGGTAAGGTCATGGAAGTAGCCAATCGATGGGATCCATTGCCTGCTTGCGGCGAGATAGCCGATTCGCCAACCGGTAATGCTGAACGTCTTCGAGAGGCCGGAGATGGTGATGGTCCGTTCGGCCATGCCGGGCAACGTGGCGAGACTGATGTGGCGCGCTCCATCGAAGAGAAAGTACTCGTATATCTCGTCGGTGAAGACGAAGAGGTCATGTTGAATCGCAAGATCGGCGATGGCTTGCAGCTCTTCGAGATGGAAGATCTTTCCCGAGGGATTCGATGGGGTATTGACGATCACGGCGCGGGTGCGCGGAGTGATCGCATGGCGGAGGCGATCGAGATCAAGCAGCCAGTCGGGTGCGCGGAGCGGGACAGTAACCGGTTGGACGCGGAGCGACAGGAGCGTGTTGAGGTGATAGCCATAGAACGGCTCGAAGACGATGACCTCGTCTCCAGGATTGAGGAGAGCGAGGCTGGCTGCGTATAGAGCGCCCGTTGCTCCGGCAGTGACGAGGATCTCCGAATCGGGATCGGTGGAGATTCCGTTATACCGATTGAGTTTGGCGGCGATCGCCTGACGCAACACTTCGATGCCGTCGAGCCGAGTGTAGATGTTGTATCCCTGCTGGATGGCTTTGATCGCTGCGTCGGCCACGGAGGAAGGGAGGTCGGTGTCGCACACTCCCTGAGCGAGATTGACGCCGCCAACACGGTCACATTCGACCGACATCGCGCGAATCTCGGATTGAACAATTAGCGGCGAAATATTGCTAAGGCGAAGCTGGCTGGTTGCAGTTGGCATTGGCGCACCTAAATTAGCAGCAATTTTATAATCTTTTCGTTGGATCGAATACTTCTCTATTCCCAGGTTATTCGTCTGCCATGCACCTGATATGAATTGACCAAGAGACTTTGGGGGAAGTGGGAAGGCGAGAGTGTGGCTGCAGCGCGGGAGTAAAATTGAACTACTTTGAGTAGTTTAATTCGACGCGCGACCTGCATTGCGCAGAAAAGTTGAGTCCTGCCGTGAGCAATACCCTTGTCGCCAAGCTCCTCGATACGAAAGATTTTCATGCATCGGTCTATGCGCTGTCCCCTGTCGTGGCCGTGTTCGACTGCGACGGTACGCTGTGGTCTGGCGATGCCGGCTCGGCGTTTATGAACTGGACGGTTGATACAGGTCTGGTCTCTCGCGAGGCTGCGGACTGGATTGATGGACGGTATCGCGGGTATAAGCGCGGTGAGGTTTCGGAGCTTGCCATCTGCGGCGAGATGGTGCAGCTCTACCAGGGACTGCGCGAGGAGGAGATGCGCAGGGCGGCGCGAGAGTTCTTTGTGAACCGCATCGAACGAAATATCTTCCCGGAGATGCTGGAACTGGTGGCCGAGCTGAAGAACCGAGGCGTGGACATCTGGGCGGTCAGCTCGACCAATGACTGGGTGATCGAGGAGGGGGTGCGACGGTTCGGGATAACGGCCGACCGTGTCCTGGCGGCTCGTGTGCAGATAAAGAATGGCCTTGTTACGGACCTTATCCGAGAGGTTCCTACCGATGAGGGCAAGGTGACGGCTCTGGCTCGTGTCGGCGTTACGGCACCCGATGCGGTGTTTGGCAACTCGGTGCATGATGCGGCCATGCTGGCTATCGCACGGCGGGCCTTTCCGGTCAATCCAACGCCTGCACTGCTGGAGCGTAGTGCACAGGAGGGCTGGACGGTTTACTACCCAGCGTCGGTTGCTCAGTCCAAGTAAGGCAGGTGAAGCCGTTGACGTGCAGTTGGAGTCTAAACTGTAGTCAGGTGAGAGAACCTATCCGCAAGTTGGACCAACATATCGACGTAGCGGTTTCCAAGCCTTTACGGCTCGTGGTGGCGGCGCTTATCCTGCGAGAGGCTGGCGAAGCCGGATCCGGGGTGGAGGTGCTGATCTGTCAGCGCAAACCGGATCAGCCGATGAGCCTGAAGTGGGAGTTTCCCGGGGGCAAGATCGAGCTGGGAGAGACTCCGAAAGACGCTCTGGCGCGTGAGTTGAACGAAGAACTGGGGATTACGGCAGTCATTGGCCGACAGGTGGCACAGGTTCGGCATAAGTACCGGAATGGCGGGGCCATCGATCTGCAGTTCTTTATGGTGCATGAGTTCAGTGGAGAGCTGGAGAACCGTATTTTCAATGAGATACGATGGGCTCCGCTGCCAACGCTGCCGGACTATGATTTTCTCGCCGCGGACCTGGGTTTGATCCGGGATCTGTCGGAAGGGAAGCTGCTTTAGTAGTGGAGGCAAAAGCGGTTTTAGGCCAGACTATCGCAAGCTAAAGAGTTATTAACTTTATGACTTTTTATGAGAGAGATAAGTGAAGAGCCCCGGTTTTGATCGGGGCTCTTCACTTCTGTATCTCGAGAAACCATGTCGCTTATTTTTAAGTGGGTTGAGGACTTGACGGGTTGGGGAGAACAGCAGGTCCTCCGCTTCGCGAAGGATGACAACGACAACAGCAACGGCGCAAACAGCGCAGGGGTTGAAGCTAGTGCTTCCCCTGAGGGAAGAACAAACAACAACAAGGACGGTGAACTGGTTGGTTGGAAAGGTCCGGACAGTTGTGGCGAAGCAAGGCTTTCGGGATCCTTCGCTGCGCTCAGGATGACGACGCAAAACAAACAACAACAGTAACAACACAACAACAAACAACAACAAACAGTAACGCAAACAAACAACAAACAGTAACGCAAACAAACAACGACGACGGAACAAGATGCGGGCGCTGCGCAGTTCCTTAGCCGTGGAGTCCGTTCCATAGCAGGATTGCGGATAGTGCGATGACGATAAGTGTCGTGAGCCACGCTATAACATTGAACCAGCGGGAATTGGTGTACTTGCCCATCAGGTCGTGCTTGTTGATAAGCCGGAGCATGAAGATGAGGACGACTGGCAGAAGGACACCGTTCAACACCTGCGACAGAATACTGAACCTGACCAACGGGAAGTTGGGGATGAGGACCACGGCTGCTCCTGCGGCCAGCAGCAGGCTATAGAACCAGTAGAAGAACTTCGCTTCCTTGAACGATTTATCGAGTCCGCTCTCAAAGCCGAGCCCCTCGCAGACGGTGTAGGCCGTGGACAGGGGCAGAATGGAGGCGGCGAAGAGCGAGGCATTAAAGAGGCCGGCGGCAAAGAGGATGAAGGCGTAATCGCCTGCCAGGGGCTTCATGGCTCCAGCGGCATCGGAGGGATCGGCGATGTTGCGGATGCCGTGGGTGTAGAGGGTGGCGGCACAGGCTACGACGATGAACCAGGCGACGACATCCGTGAAGATGGAGCCGACGATGACGTCCCAGCGGGAGTGCTTGTACTGGCGGACAGTAATTCCCTTCTCCACGATGGAGGATTGCAGGTAAAACTGCATCCACGGAGTGATCGTGGTACCGATGACCCCAACGACCATGTAGACGTAGGTCTTACTGCTCCAGACGTGGCGGGTTGGGATCTTTACGGTCTCGACGAGGGCCAGGTGCCAGTCGGGCCTGCTGAGCACGCCTGCGATGATGTAGGCGATGTAGAAGACGCTGGCTACGAGAAAGACCTTTTCGACGCTCTTGTAGTCGCCTTTGACGACGAGTATCCAGACAATAAAGGCACAGAGCGGCACACTGATGTACTTACTGATGTGAAAGAGCTGCATGCTGCCGGCGATGCCGGAGAACTCGGCGATGACATTGCCGAAGTTGACGATGACTAGCAGGATCATCATGACGAAGGTGATGCGAAGGCCGAACTCCTCGCGAATGAGATCGCTGAGACCTTTACCGGTAACGGCTCCCATACGAGCACACATCTCCTGGACAACGATGAGCGCAAGGGTGATGGGGATCATCGTCCAGAGAAGCGTGTAACCGAACTGCGCTCCCGCCTGGGAGTAGGTGAGAATGCCGCCGGCGTCGTTATCAACGTTTGCGGTAATAAAG
>Ga0193717_1000797_pt1 | contig 20022 bp, 21 predicted proteins | sample U2c2metaG_FD_145900 | JGI IMG/M metagenome (GOLD analysis project Ga0193717, IMG submission 145900) | Soil microbial communities from a riparian zone of the East river system, Colorado, United States - U2c2 | ecosystem: Environmental > Terrestrial > Soil > Riparian zone | place: USA: East River...
CGGCTTCCAGCCCGCGGTGGCGGCCTTTGAGCGAGCCGAACAGGAACACCCGGCGCGAGTGGTCGAACAGAAGCGGGCTGGTGGCGGCGCGGACGAGCTTGGTCGCCTCGCGGACCAGCTCGGTGTCCGGAACGGTGATCCCGGCGATCGTCTCGGTCATGTCGTCTCCCTGAAGCTGTGACTGTGTGTGCATTCAGGTTGCGCGTGGCGGGCCATCCGGCGCTCCGCTGAGTCGGCCATACTTCACTCGGATTCGGACAAGCAGACGGAGGAGACGTGGCCCCAGCCCCGCACCGCGTCGGCGTGGTCGTCTTCGACGGCGTCAAGCTGCTCGACATCGCCGGGCCCAGCGAGGTCTTCAGCGAGGCGAACCGCATGGGCGCCCACTACGAGCTGACGCTCTGCTCGGTCGGGAAGGCCGAAGTGCGCTCCTCCACCGGCATGCGCGTCCCGGTCGACGCCGACGCCGAAGAAACCGGCCTGCGCTTCGACACGCTGCTCGTCATGGGCGGCGACGTCTTCCCCGACCACCCCGTCGGCGCGGACCTGCGCGACGCCGTGCGCGGGCTGGCGGCCAGGTCGGGCCGGGTGTGCTCGATCTGCACCGGCGCGTTCATCCTCGCCGACGCCGGCGTTCTCGACGGGCGGCGCGCGACCACGCATTGGCGGCACACGCAGCTCCTGCGCGGGCGTTATCCGAAGGTCGTCGTCGAGCCGGACGCGATCTTCGTCCGCGATGACAAGGTGTTCAGCTCCGCCGGGGTCACCGCGGGCATCGACCTCGCGCTGGCGCTCCTCGAAGACGACCACGGCGACGACCTCGCCCGGCAGGTCGCGCAGTCGCTGGTGGTGTTCCTGCAGCGACCGGGCGGCCAGTCGCAGTTTTCCCCGACACTGCAAGGCCCGCGCCCGCGCACACCCATTCTCCGGGCGGTGTTCGACGCCGTCGCGGCAGACCCGGCGGGCGAGCACTCGATCCCGAAGCTCGCCGCGCAGGCGTCGGTCAGCCCGCGGCATCTGACGCGGCTCTTCCACGAGGAACTCGGGACCACACCGGCGAAATACGTCGAATCGGTGCGCTTCGACAGCGCGAAGGCAGCGCTGGAGGGCGGCCACACGGTCACCGGCGCGGCGCAGCGGGCCGGGTACGGCAGCCCGGAATCGCTGCGGCGGGCGTTCGTGTCGCGGCTGGGTGTGTCACCGCGTGCCTATCAGCAGCGGTTCCGCTCCGCGCAGCGCACGGACGCGGGGAAACCCGCCTGATCAGGCGCCGGCGATGGTCGCGGACATCGCCGGAAGCCGGTGACTAGGCGGGGTTGGTCGGCTGGATCTCGCCCATCTTCGACCAGCCGTCACCGGGCGCCTCGACGCTGACGATGTCCGGCGTGGCCGAGACCGCGTCGGCCAGCGTGACCACCGCCTTCTTGAAATGGTCGGAGTTCACGTGTTCCCCGCCCGCGGCCTGGTCGCGGAAGGCCTCGACCAGCACGTACACGTTCGACTCTTCGAGGCTCTTGGACCACTCGAAGAAGATGTTGCCCGGCTCGGCCCTGGTGGCCGCGGTGAACTCCGCGACGATCGCGGGCCACTGCTCGATCTTGTCCTCGTGCACCGGGAACTTGACGGTAATGAAGATCATTGACGACGATCCTTCCGGCTGCTGACATCCGCCTGCTGCGAAGTCGACCATGGACTGGTCTATCCGCTGCGAGACGGTTTTGTCCACCGCCGACCCGGTGTGTCGGTTCAGGCCGCGACGGCCACCGGCTGGTGGTGGTCGATCGCGTTGCGGCGGGTCGCCAGGAGCGCGCCCGTCAGTGCCGTGGCGAGGGCGACGATCACGATGAACACCCAGCCGTGGCGGAACGCGGTGAGGTCCTGCGCGCCGCCGTAGACCACGACCAGGATCGCGGTACCCAGCACCATGCCGATTTGGCGGCTGGTGTTGATCATCGACGACCCGGCGCCCCAGCGGTCCGGCGGCAGCACGGTGCCCACCACGGCCGAGAGGCTCGGCAGGATCAGCCCGACACCGATCCCGGTGAGCATTTGCCCGGGCAGCATTCCGGCGAAGTAGTCCGGGGTCGCGTCGAGGTTGATGAGCCAGAGCGTGGTGCCGAGGCCGAAACTGAGGCCGCCCAGCGCCACCTTCGGGCCGGGACCGACTCGGTGGCCCCACTTGCCGACGAGGATCGACGTCACGACTACCGCGAGCGGGCCGGGTGACTGGGAAAGCCCGGCTACAAGGATCGAATTTCCCCAAACTCCAGTCAGGAAGAGCACGTTTCCGAACACCATCGCCGCGAATCCGGCGGAGAACAGGATCATGCCGAGGCACGCGAGCCACAGTGTCGGCACCTTGAGCGAAACGAGGTCGAGCACCGGGACGGGATGGCGCGAGGCGCGGTAAACCGCCCAGACCAGCCCGGCCGCGCTGACGACGAAACCGCCGAGCACCCCGACACTCCCCCAGCCGTCGTCAGGCGCTTCGACGAGTGAGTAGGTCAGCGCGCCGACGCCGACGAGCAGACCGGCGGCGCCAAGGAGATCGGGGACGCCGGTGGTCGCGTCCTTGCTTTCGCGGAGCACGAACGGGCCGAAGACGAGGGCCAGCAGGCCGATCGGCAGGTTGACCAGGAACACCCAGCGCCAGGACGCCTCCACCAGCAGACCGCCCACCGGTGGCCCGAGCGCGGCGGCCATCGCGCCGACGGCGGACCAGGCGCCCACCGCGGCCGAGCGCTTCGCCGCGGGGAACGCCGTCAGCAGCAACGCGAGCGACGTCGGCATGACCAGCGCGGCGCCGATCGCCTGAAGCACGCGGAACGCCACGAGCATCGGGATCGACCCGGCGGCCGCGCAGGCCACCGACGCCGCGGTGAAGATCGCGACACCGATCAGGAACAGCCGCCGGCGGCCGTAGCGGTCGGCGAGCCGTCCCGCCGGGGCGAGAAACGCGGCGAACATGACGGTGTAGCCGTTGAGGATCCACGACATCGTGGCCAGGTCGCTGCCGGGGAAGGCGAGCCTGATGTCGGGGAAGGCGATGTTGACGATGAAGAGGTCGAGACTCGCCAAGAACGTCGCGACCGAGACGAGCAGGAGGACCATGCCCGGACGGTCCGCCAGTTTTCGCGTCATGCCAGTCCTTCGGGGTAGCGAGTTTGATCAACCAACTCACTGGAGTGTAGCGGGTCGCTTCATCAGACTCACCCGGTAGACTGGGAGAATGTTGCGCCGGGAGTACGACACCCAGTTCTGTTCGATCGCCAGGGCCCTCGAAGTCCTGGGCGAACGCTGGTCACTGCTGATCTTGCGCGACGTGATGCTCGGCGTCCGCCGGTTCGACGACCTGGTCACCAACCTCGGCATCACCCGCAGCGTGCTGACCGCGCGGCTCGACTTCCTGATCGCCGAGGGCGTCCTGAAACGCGACCTCTACCAGGAGCATCCCCCGCGTTACGAGTACCGCGCGACCGAGAAGGGCCGTCAACTCTGGCCCGTGCTCATGCACCTCATGCAGTGGGGCGACGAGCACTACCCCGCGCCCGGCGGCCCGCCCCGGATCGCCGCGCACGCCGGCTGCGGCGGCCACCTCGACGGACAGTTGCGGTGCGACCGCTGCGGCGAGTCGATGGGCATCCGGAACACGCGCGTCTACAAGTCACGAGATGTCGACATCACGTGATCTCTCAGTAGCTGAGAGATCACGTGATGTCGACATCTCGTGGCTGGAGGCGGGCGACCAGTGCGCCGACGCCGTCGGCCAGGCCGTCGAACTGCCGGCTCGTGAGTCCGCCGAGGAACAGTTCCCGTACCAGCGTGACGTGTCCCGGGGCGGCCGAGCGCAGCTTCGCGCGGCCTTCGTCGGTGATGGCGGCCACCACGCCGCGGACGTCGGTGGCGCACGAACGGCGTCGCACCAGGCCCGCTTTCTCCAGCTGGGTGACCTGGTAGCTCAAGCCGCTCTTCGAGGTCAGGGCCACTCCGGCGAGTTCGGTCATCCGCAGCTCGCCGTCGTGCGCGCGGTCCAGCCGCACCAGGACCTCGTACTGCGGGTGGGAGAGCCCGGCGTCGTCCTTGAGCTGTTGTTCGATCCTGCGGTTGAGTAGGGTGCCCGCGGCGAGGAAACCTTCCCAGGTTTCGAGTTCTCGCTCGTCAAGCCACTCGGGTTCGCCCATGCACCCCAGTTTACGCCAGTAGTTCAAACTCGAATCATCACGGACGATAGCCCAATCGTGCTAATTTGAATTTGAACATCCTCCTAGAACCCGAGGAGCTCCATGGTCCCCACTGAGCCGGCTCGAGTGCGCACACGGGTACGGATTCCGCTTCGCTTCGGCGACGGATTCACCGCGGACGCCGAGGCCGTGACCTTCCATGGGCTGGCCGACAGTGGCGAACACCTCGCGCTCGTACTGGGCGAACCCGAGCCGGGAACCGTACCGCTGGTCAGGATCCACTCGGAGTGCCTGACCGGGGACGTCTTCGGCTCGGCGCGCTGTGACTGCGGACCACAACTGCAGGAAGCCGTCGCGCGGATCTCCGAGATCGGCGGCTATCTGCTGTACCTGCGGCAAGAAGGCCGCGGCATCGGCCTCTACAACAAGCTCGACGCCTACGCGCTGCAGGACGAAGGTCTCGACACCTACGCCGCCAACACCGCGCTCGGCCTGCCCGAGGACGGCCGCGACTACACCCCCGCCGCCCAGATGCTCACCGCGCTCGGCGCCGAGAAGATCGACTTGCTGACCAACAACCCGGACAAAGCCGAGCAGTTGATCGCCTGCGGTATCGGCATCCGCGAAACCATCAGCACCGGGGTGTTCGCCACCGACTGCAACCTGCGTTACCTGCGGTCCAAAGTGGAGCACACCGGGCACAAGATCACCCTCGCCGACCTCGCGAGCTGAGCGTGCGTCATTGACCTCGTTCGCCGTTGAGCACTTCCCGCATGAGGTCGAGATGCCCGCAGTGACGGCTGGTCTCCTCGATCATGTGCGTCAAGGCGTACCGCAGGTTGAACGCCATGCCCTCACCGCGGGCCGGATCGTCGAGTTCGGCTACGCGGACGATGTCGCGCGACGCCTCGCACTCGGCGATGTAGCCCTCGACAACGCTCGCGAGCGTGTCTTCGTCGGACAGCTCGAAGCCGTCGAACGATTCGCCGTCGGGCCACGGCGGAGTGACCGGCCGGACGGCGAAGTCGATGCTGAACCACCACCGCTCCACCGCGGCGAGATGCTTGACCAGGCCGATCGGGGTCATCGTCGACGGCGGCACTGGCGTCGAACGCGCCTGGTCTTCGGACAGCCCCGCCACCTTGTTGACCACCGTGGCGCGCAGGAAATCCAGTACCCCGCCCAAGGTTTCGCGCTCGTTCACCAGCTGCGGAGCCCGGTCACGCTTGATCTCTGACACCGTCATGGCCACGATCCTACGAGCGGCCGCTTTTCCCATCCCCAGGAGTACTCATGACAACGACGCACGAGTTGTTCCTCGACGGCACCGGAGTCCCGGCGCTCGACGGCCGGACCACCGACGATCACAATCCCTACACCGGCGAGGTTTACGCCACCGTCGCGGCGGGCGGACCCGCCGACGTCATCCGCGCGGTCGACGCCGCGCAAGACGCCTTCGCGGCGTGGGCGGCCACTTCGCCCTCGGCGCGGCGCAACCTCTTCCTCAAGGCCGCGGACGTCATGGAGAGCCGCGCGGAACAGGCCGCCGAGGTGATGGCCGGCGAGGTCGGCGGCACCTACGGCTGGGCGTTGTTCAACATCGGGCTCGCCGCGAACATCCTGCGCGAAGCCGCTTCGGCCGCGACACAGCCCGTCGGCGAGGTGCTGTCCACCGACATCGGCGGCGGCGCGCTGTCGCTCGCGGTGCGCGAACCGGTCGGTGTGGTCGGTGCGTTCGCGCCCTGGAACGCACCGATCATCCTTGGCACGCGGGCGATCGCCGTGCCGCTGGCGGTCGGCAACACCGTGGTGCTCAAGCCGAGCGAGGAGGCCCCGATCGCGTCCGGGCTGTTCATCGCCGACGTCCTGCGCGAGGCCGGATTGCCGGCGGGTGTGCTCAACGTCGTCACCAACGCGCCCGAGGACGCGGCGGCGGTCGCGGAGAGCCTGATCTCCGACAACCGCGTCCGGGTGGTCAACTTCACCGGGTCGACGAAGACCGGCCGGATCATCGGAACCCTTGCCGCACAACACATCAAGCCCGCCGTGCTCGAACTCGGCGGCAAGAACGCGGTGCTCGTGCTCGACGACGCCGACCTCGACTACGCCGTCGACGCGGTGACCTTCGGCGTGTTCCACAACGCGGGCCAGATCTGCATGTCCACCGACCGGGTGCTGGTCCACCAGTCCATCGCCGAGGACTTCACCGCCGCACTCGCGGCCAAGGTGTCCTCACTCAAGCACGGCGACCCGACGGACAAGTCCACGATCGTCGGCCCGCTGGTCAACTCGGCCGCGGCGCAACGGGTGGCGAAGCTCGTCGAGGAAGCTGTCGCCGATGGCGCGCGGGTCCGCGCCGGTGGCGGAAAACCGGACGGCGCTCGTTATGCCGCGACCGTGCTCGACAACGTCGACCCGAAGATGCGGATCTTCCACGAGGAGATCTTCGGTCCGGTGTGCACGGTCATCACCGTCGAGACCGACGATGAGGCCATCGCCATCGCGAACGACACCGAGTACGGCCTGACCGCCGGAGTCCTCACCGAGGACTCGCGACGCGGTATGGCCGTCGCTCGGCAGCTGCGGACCGGGATCGTGCATGTCAACAACCAGACCGTCGCCGATGAGCCGCAAGCCCCCTTCGGCGGCGTCAAGTCCACCGGCTACGGCCGGTTCGGCGGCCGCTGGGGCGCCGAGGCGTTCACCGACACCCGCTGGATCACCGTCGCCGGCGAACACGGCCACTTCCCTTATTAAAGAGAGCTGAAGGGGACTTTCCCTGCCCAGAAGGAAGCGAAAGTCCCCTTCAGCCCCCGGGCGCTCAGCGCAGCCTTGCCAGGCCGGCATCGAGCACGGCTTTGAGATGCGAAGTCGTCCCGGTGGCGAGCATCATCAGGATCCCGCCCTGGATCCCCGCGAGCAGCGCCGCGGCTGCCTGCCCGGCGTCGATGTCGGCACGCATCTCCCCGGCCGCCTGCATGGTCACGATGCCCCGGGTGAGCGCGTTTTCCCATTGTCCGTACATCGCGACGACGATCTCGCGACCGGCCGGGTCGTTCGGGTCCAGGCGCCCGATCAGGACGCTGAGCCCGCAGTGCTCGCGCTGCTTTTCGTGGCGTGCGAACAGTTCCGCGGCCCAGGCCGCCCAAGATTCCCACGAGCCCAGGTCGTCGAGATGGGGTTGCTGCTCCTCGAGAACCTGCCCGGCTTCGTGGGACGCGACGGCGAGCATCAGTTCGGCTTTGCCGCCGGGAAAGTAGTGGAACAGCTGACTGCTGCTGGTGCCGGTCGCGGCGCGGATCTCGTCCAGTCCGGCGGCCCTCTGCTCGCGCAGCACCCGTGCGGCGCCTTCGATGATGCGCCGCCGGGTGGCCAAGCCTTTGCCGGTGATTCCGCGGGGCATGGGGGCAGCATACCGAGCGGTTTTTGACGATCCGCTCGGGAAAACTCAGCGCAGCGTGGGCAATCCGGCGACGACGGCCGAGAGGAACCGCTTCAGCGTGGGGATGAACGGCGGGCACAGCGCGGCCAGTTCCGGGTCCTGCGCGTACACCTCGAGGATCGTGGACGGCGGATGGCCGACCGGGTAGAGCACCCCCGCCATCGCGGCCGCCCCCGAGATCAGCTCCCTGGCTTCGGACTCGCTCAACACCGGATAGGCCGCCACGACCGGGCCGCACAAGTCGGCGATGACGTCGTGCACGAGATGCTTGAACGCGCGGGCCGCCGGGACGGAAATGTTGTGCTCCAGGCTCGTCGTCAGCTGGCTGAGCAGGTCGCAGAACAGGGGCAGGGTTTCGAGAGTCTCGGCGAGCGCGTCGACGACCGCGTCCTTGCCGCTCGCGTCGCGGAGCCGCTCGACCACGGCACTCCGCCAGTCCTGCCATCCTTCGGCGGCCAGTTCGAGGTAGATCTCCTCGCGCGTGCCGAAGTAGCGGCCTACGTTGGACTTCGCCAGGCCCACTTCGCACGCGACCCCGCCGAGGCTGACGTTGCGGACTCCGGACGTGAGGGCAAGCCGGCGCGCGGCGGCGAGGATCGCCTCGCGCCGCTGCTGCTTGTGTTCCGGACTCCTGGCCCGGAGGAATGCTGAGTGGGACATGTCTGCGACAGCATACGACGCGGTTAACAGAACGGTGTTCCCTTGTTAAGGGACCGATGTTCTGTTAGCCTCGACGGCTTCCAGGGTCGTACGTCAGGACGGAGAAAAGCACGTGGTCGAGGTACGAATACGGGTCAACGGCACGACCGAGGTGGTCGATCTGGAACCCCGGGTGAGCCTGCTCGACGCGCTGCGCGAGCAACTCGGCCTCACCGGCACGAAGAAGGGCTGTAACCAGGGCGCGTGCGGGGCTTGCACCGTCCTGGTCGACGGCGAGCGCATCAACTCCTGTCTCACGCTGGCTGTGCAGTACTCCGGCCGCGAGATCACCACCATCGAAGGCGTCGACCACCCGTTGCAGGCCGCGTTCGTCAAGAACGACGGTTTCCAATGCGGCTACTGCACCTCGGGCCAGATCTGCTCGGCCATCGGCATGCTCGCCGAGCACGACGCCGGGATGCCGAGCGCGGTCACCGAGCACCTGTGCGCGCCCGAAACCGAGCTGTCGAACGGCGAGATCCGGGAACGCATGAGCGGCAACCTGTGCCGCTGCGGCGCCTACAACGGCATCGCCGACTCGATCCAAGAGGTCGCCCGATGAAGTCCTTCGCCTACGTGAGCGCGCCCGACGTCGAAGCCGCGGTCCGCGCGATCTCCACCGAGCCCAACGCGAAATTCCTGGGTGGCGGGACGAACCTCGTCGACCTGATGCGCGAAGAGGTCGAAGCGCCCGACACGATCATCGACATCACCCGGCTCCCCCTGACCGATATCGTCGAGCTTCCCGATGGCGGGCTCCGGGTCGGCGCGCTGGTCCGCAACAGCCACCTCGCGGCGAACCAGCTGATCAGGTCGCGCTATCCCCTGCTGTCCCAGGCGATCCTCACCGGCGCGTCAGCGCAGCTGCGCAACATGGCCACCGTCGGCGGGAACCTGTTGCAGCGCACGCGATGCTTCTACTTCTACGACAGCACGTCCGCGTGCAACAAGCGCGAACCAGGCACCGGTTGCGACGCGATCGGCGGCTTCAACCGCAACCACGCCGTCCTCGGCGGGAGCGCGAGCTGCATCGCGACCCATCCTTCGGACATGGCCGTCGCACTGGCCGCGCTCGACGCGGTGATCGAGGTCGAGAGCGTGCGCGGGGTCCGGCGGATCCCGCTGGTCGAGTTCCACCAGCTGCCCGGTGAGACCCCGGACGTCGAAACCGCCCTCGCGGCCGACGAGCTGATCACCGCCGTCGAGCTGCCCGCGCTGCCCGTCGCGGCGACTTCGCGCTACCGCAAGGTGCGGGACCGGGCGTCGTACGCCTTCGCACTGGTGTCGGTGGCCGCGGCGCTGGAGGTCGAGGACGGCCACATCACCGCCATCCGGCTCGCGCTCGGCGGTGTCGCGGCGAAGCCTTGGCGCGCCTACGAAGCCGAGCGTCTTCTGCAGGGCACTCCGGCGAACGAGGAGTCGTTCCGGAAGGCGGCCGCGGCCGAGCTCGCGCCGGCGTCGGGCCAGTCCCAGAACGCCTTCAAGATCGAGCTGGCGCAGCGCACCATCGTCGCGACCCTCAACCAGCTGCTCACCGACGGAGGTGCGGCATGACCCAGGCACCGGTCCGCACCGAACCCAAGACCACGCCCGCCGGACCGTACGTCGGCAGGCCGATGGACCGGGTCGACGGCGTCGCGAAGACGACCGGCGAGGCGAAGTTCTCCGCCGAGTACCCGTATCCCGACATCGCGCACGCCGCGCTCGTGCACGCGCCGATCGCGCGCGGCCGGATCACCGGCGTCGACAGCGCCGCCGCGCTCGCCGCGCGGGGCGTGCTCGCGGTGATCACCCACGAGAACGCGCCCGCGATGAAGCCTTCGCCGTCAGCGAGCATGCTGAACATGGAGACCATGGCGGTGTCCAGCTCGGTGACCTTCCTCAACACCGACGAGGTGCACTGGAACGGCCAGCCGGTGGCGATTGTCGTCGCGGACACCCTCGAAGGCGCGCAGCACGCCGCTTCGCTGGTCAAGCTGAGCTACGACGAGCTTCCGTCCACTGTGGACTTCACCGCCGCACTGCCCACCGCGTTCCCGCAGAAGAGCAGCATGATCTCCCCCGGCTCGGCCAAAAAGGGTGACGCCGAGACGGCGCTCGCGGCGGCCGCGGTATCGGTGGACCTCGACTACACCACCCCGATGCACAACCACAACGCGATCGAACCCCATGCCACAACCGCGTTTTGGGACGGTGACAAGCTCACGATCCACGAGGGCACGCAGAACGTCGACTGGACGCGCAAGCTGCTCGCCTCGAAGTTCGACGTGCCGGTCGAGGGCATCCGGGTCATCGCGCCGTTCGTCGGCGGCGGCTTCGGCGGCAAGGCGATGCTCTGGGCGGGCACGATCCTGACCGCATTGGCGGCACGGGTGACCGGCCGCCCGGTGCGGATGATGCTGACCAGGGAAGGCGTTTACCGCACGGTCGGCGGGCGCACGCCATCGACGCAGCGGGTCGCGCTCGGCGCGGACGCCGACGGCCACCTCACGGCGTTGATCCACACCTGCGTGACGCAGATCGGGAACGCCGGCGGCAGCGCGGAACAGGTGACCTCGCAGTCGCGGCATCTCTACGACGCGGCCAACATCCTGACCGAGCAGAAGCAGGTTGCGCTCGACGCACTGGCGAACACGGCCATGCGCGCGCCCGGCGAGTCGATCGGGACTTACGCGCTGGAAGCCAGCGTGGACGAGCTGGCGTACAAGCTCGGCGTCGACCCCATCGAGCTGCGGATGCGGAACGAACCGGCGAAGAACCCGATGGACGGCAAGAAGTTCTCGCACCGGATGCTGCGGGAGGCCTACGCGCTCGGCGCCGAGAAGTTCGACTGGGCGCGGAGGACACCGGAACCCGGCTCGATGCGGGACGGGAAGTGGCTCGTCGGGATGGGCGTCGCGACGGCGTTCCACCCGGCCTGGCAGTTCAACGCGAACGTGACCGTGCGGCTCTCGGTGGACGGTGGCGTGCTGGTGCGCTGCGGGTTCCACGAGATGGGCATGGGCGGGGCGACCGCGCAGGGCCAGATCGCCGCCGACGCGCTCGGCGTGCCGTTCGAATCCGTGCGGGTCGAGTACGGCGACACGGAGCTGCCGATCGGACCGGGCGCCGGCGGGTCCATGCAGACGGCGAGTGTGGCGAACAGCGTCATCGCGGCCTGCGAGAAGCTGAAGAAGTCGGTGCTGACGCTGGCCAAGAAGTCGAGCGAATCTCCGTTGAAGGGCTTGAAACTCGCCGAGCTGAAGGCGCGGGACGGTGGTCTGTACCAGTCGGGTGCGGGCGAGACGTACGTGTCGATCCTGTCGCGGGCGGGCCGTCCTTCGGTCGGCTCGGTGCGGTGACCGGGCAGGTGAAGTTCATGTCGAAGTTCATGCTCGACAGCCGCCGGTGGATGAAAGCCGCCTCCGGCGCCCAGTTCTGCGAGGTCCGGGTCGACTCCGACACCGGTGAAGTGCGGATTTCGCGCTGGGTCGGGAGTTTCGACGTCGGCAAGGTGATCAACGCGAAGACGGCGTCGAGCCAGCTGCGCGGCGGCATCGTGATGGGCATCGGCATGGCATTGCAGGAGGAGACCCTCGTCGACCCGCGCACCGGCCGGATCATGAACCCCAGCCTCGCGGAGTACCACGTCCCGGTGCACGCCGACATCCCGCCGATCGACGTCCACTACCTCGACGATCCCGATCCCACGATGCCCGCGGGCATCCTCGGGGTCGGCGAGGTCGGCATCACCGGGGTCGCCGCCGCGATCGCGAACGCCGTCCACCACGCCACTGGCAAACGCATCCGAGATCTCCCCATCACCCTCGACAAACTCCTCTAGCCCCGCGCAACACGCCTACCGGAATGTGCAACACGGCTACACAGACGGGAAACACGGCTACGCAACTCCTGCGCAGCCGTGTTTCCCTTTTGTGCGGCCATGTTGCACGTTTGTGCGCTCGGCGTTGTCCGATGCGTGTCCGATTCGCGACAAAATCCGACAGAACGTCAAGTGGTCTAGACAACTCCTCACCAGTTACGTACCGTGCATTGTGACTCGGATCACAGGATCGTGAAAGGAGTCATGTCTCCGAGCAGAATGCCCCCATTTTGAGGAGTGAACTGTGCGCATCACCCGAAAACTCGTGCGTCTGCTGACCGCCGCCGCGCTCAGCCTGCCCCTGGTCGCCGGGGTGTCAACGCTGTCGGCATCGAGTGCCGCCGCGGCGCCCGACCTGCTGCCGCTGAACGTCACGAACAACTCCAACAGAGGCGACCAGGTCTACCTCTACCTGCTCGGCACGAACCTCAGCACCGGCAGACTCGGTTACGTGAACTCCGCGGGCACCTTCACGCCGTGGTCGGGCGGGTCGAACCCGCCGAGCCCGGCACCGGACGTCGCCATCAACGGCCCCGGCGGAGGCGGTACGACAGTGCTGCGCGTCCCGAAAGGGATGTCCGGGCGGGTCTACATGTCCTTCGGGCAGAAGCTGAAGTTCTTCCTCACCCCCGACGGGCTCGTGCAGCCCGCGCCCTGGGCTGGCGGTGACGCGAACCGCGACATCCTCTTCGACTGGAGCGAGTTCACCTACGACCTGGGCGGCAGCCTGTTCATCAACAGCTCGCAGGTCGACATGTTCAGCGTGCCGCACGCGGTCGCCGTCACCGGTGCCACGGGCGCGACGCAGGAGACAGGCAGGCTCGTTTCCGGCGGCCGCGACGCCGTCTTCAACGCCGTGCGGGATCAGCCCGGTGACTGGTCGAAGCTGATCTACACCCGCGCCGACGGCACCCGGCTGCGCGTCCTCGCGCCCGGCAAGGGTCTCGACGCCGGCCAGTTCAGCGCGTCCTACTTCGACGGCTACCTGAACACCGTGTGGGACACCTACCGCAACACCACGCTGACCGTCGTGCCGTTCGAAGCCGAGCCCAACAAGAAGTTCTCCGGCCGCACCGGAACCGACAACGTCATGCGCTTCACGGACTCGTCCGGCGCCACGGTGGCGTCGTTCCAGAAGCCCGCGACGCGGGACGTCTTCGGCTGCGACGGCAAGCTCCAGGCACCGAACGACCAGGTCGTCGGCCCGATCGCGCGGACGCTCTGCGCGGCACTGCACCGCTCGACGCTCGGCTACCTGCACACCCAGCCGACCTACAGCGCGAACGACTTCTACACCCGCGACATCACCGACCACTACTCGGCCAAGATCCACAAGAACATGATCGACGGCAAGGCGTACGGCTTCGCGTTCGACGACGTCGGCCACTTCGAGTCGCTCGTCCACGACGGTAATCCCAGCTCAGCGCGGATCACCCTGACTCCGTTCTAGTAGGTGGAATGCGCGCGGCCAGCTCAGTGTTGTCCGAAATGACGTGTTTCTGGCCGCGCGCGGCCGTCTAGGGGAAGAGAGCAGTCATGTCGTTGGTCATGACCGTCGAGGAGCGCGAAGCGTTCTTCAGCGGGGTACACATCGGAGTGCTGGCCATCGAGCGGGCGGACCGGGCTCCGCTGGCCGTACCGGTTTGGTACGACTACGAGCCCGGTGGCGAGATCCTGGTCTGGATGGAACGCGACACGGTGAAGGACAAGTCGATCCGTGCCGCGGGCCGGTTCAGCCTGGCGACCCAGACCGAGGAGGTGCCGTACAAGTACGTCACCGCGGAGGGGCCCGTCGTCGCGAACGACAGCCCGCCGACACTCGAGCAGGCACTCCGCATCGCCGGTCGGTACCTGCCCGAGGAGCAGACCAAGGAGTACGTGGCCGGCGCACTCAGCGAGAATTCGCTGCTGGTCCGGATGCGGCCGGAGAAGTGGCTGAGCAACGACCAAAGCAAGGCCTGACGAACCGCGAAGTCGGGGACGGTCCACTCGGACCGTCCCCGCTTTTTTCGTTCCCACGGAAATAAACTCGACACCCGCCCCTGTCGCGATATCTTGACTGCACGTTCAAGAAGTAGAGGGAGCGCATCTCATGTCGGACACCCTGCTCGGGAAGGTCGCGATCGTCACCGGAGGATCGCGGGGCATCGGCGAAGGCATCGCCCGCGAAGAGATCCAGACCGGCATCGCCAAGATCGCCGCGACCCACGGCAGGCTCGACATCCTGGTCAACAACGCCGGTGTCGGCGGGATCGGCCCCATCGAGGACATCACCGCCGAGGAGTACCGGCGCATGGTCGACGTCAACTTCGACGGCGTGTTCCACGCGACGCAGGAAGCCGTGCGGCACCTGACCTCCGGCGGCCGGATCATCACCATCGGCAGCATCAACGCCGACCGCATCCACTTCGGCGGCGGCACGGTCTACGCGATGACGAAGGCCGGGGTCGCCGGCTTCACCCGCGCGCTGGCCAGGGAACTCGGCCCGCGCGGCATCACTGTCAACACGATCCAGCCCGGCCCGGTGGACACCGAGATGAACCCGCGGACGGGCCCGTTCGCCGACTTCACCAAGCCGCATATCGCCGTCGACCGCTACGGCACCGCCGACGAGGTGGGCAGCCTCGTCGTCTACCTCGCGGGCCACGACGCGGCCTACATCACCGGGGCCGCGCTCAACGTGGACGGAGGCTTCGCGGCATGACCTCGGCGCCAGGCCTCGTAGACTTCCGACCGTGATCATGGGCAGGCCGCGGGAGTTCGACGTCGACGAAGCCGTCGACGCGGCGCTGGCCGTGTTCTGGGCGAAGGGCTTCGAGGGCACGACCATCGCCGACCTCACCGAGGCGATGCACCTGAAGCGCGGCAGTATCTACGCGGCCTACGGGTCCAAGGCGGAACTGTTCGCCAAGGTGCTGCAGCGCTATGTCGACACGGTGTTCTGCTACGGCGCCGAAGCGGTGAAACAGCCGACCGCGCGACTGGTGGTGGCCGGCTGGTTGCACGGCGCGGCCCGCGCCACCACCGGGGAAACCACGCCCCACGGCTGCCTGCTCGTCCAGGGCGCGCTGACCACCGGCGACGACGGTGACACGGTCCGGGAACTGCTGGCCGCATGCCGCAGTGCGGGCGAAACCCTGCTGACCCAACGGTTCGAGCGCGCGGTCGACGAAGGCGACCTGTCACCGGGCACCGACCCGGCGGTCGCGGCCAGGTATGTCAACGCGCTGGCGCAGGGCATCGCTGTCGAAGCGTCCACCGGTGCGAGCCGCGAACAGCTGGAAAACCTGGCCGAGCTGGCATTGCGCCGGCTGCCCTGGGAGTGAAATCCTCGCCCGCGGGGCTTGTGTGAACCAATTCGAGAAGTTTTCGTTATCGCGGTGAGTCCTGGCCCGTCTCCTGGGCACAAGCACCGACAGACGAGTAACGAGCGAGGTTGGCACAAGTGGCACCACAAGATCCCGGGGTAGCGACGGTGATCGCCGCGCGGGAAGGCGACCAGGGCGCGCTGGACGACCTGGTCGCGGGCTACCTGCCACTGGTCTACAACATCGTCGGGCACGCGCTGGGCGGCCACGCGGACACCGACGACGTGGTCCAGGAGACGATGCTGCGGGCCCTCAACGGCTTGGGCACCCTGCGCGAGCCGTCGAGTTTCCGCTCGTGGCTCGTGGTGATCGCGATGAACCAGGTCCGTGAGCGGCACCGGCAGCGGCCACCGGCCCGCGTCGACGACGCCGAACTCGAATACCTGGCCGACCCGGGCGCGGACTTCGTCGACCTGACGATCACACGCCTGCAGCTCTCCGGCGAGCGTCAAGAAGTCCTGTCCGCGACGCGGTGGCTCAGCGAAGAAGAGCGCGAGCTGCTTTCGCTGTGGTGGATGGAGACCGCGGGACGGCTGACGCGTACCGAAGTCGCCGAGGCCGCCGGGCTGACCCCGCAGCACGCGGCCGTCCGGATCCAGCGGATGAAGGCCCAGCTCGACACCGCCAGGGTGGTCGTCCGGGCGATGGACCAGAACCCGCGCTGCCAGGAACTGACCGAGCTGATGGCAGACTGGGACGGTGACCCGAGCGCGTTGTGGCGCAAGCGGATCGCCCGGCATGCCAGGGAATGCCGGTCCTGCAGCCGCCATTCGTCGGGGCTCACCGCGGTCGAGGCGCTCGTCGCCCGGCTGCCGCTGCTGCCGATCCCGGCGGGCATGGCGACCCACCACACCGGCGCCGGCGCGCTGTTCGGCGCGAAGCCCGCCGCTACCGGCGGCAAGTTCGCACAGGTGTGGCACGCGGCCGCGCTGAAGCCGATCGCCGCCGCGGTCGCGGCTGTCGCGGCTGTGGCCACCGCGGTCGTCGTGCTGCCCTCCGCCGATCCGCAGCCGGTGGCCCAAGCCCTCTCGGCACCCATCTCATCCGTCGCGCCGCCGACCACCGCGAGCGAAACACCGACGCCGTCTTCGAGTACCTCCACTCCCCTACCGCCCAGCACTTCGGCGACGCCCACGCCGAGCAAGGCACCGGTGGTCGTCCCGGCGAAACAGTCGAAGAAGAAGGGCGTCAGCACGTGGTACTTCGATGGTGTGACACAGGCGCTCGGCGACGTCGGCGCGGGCTGGTACTACAACTGGGACTCCGCCCGCGGCCAGATCACCGCACCGGCCGGGGTGGAGTACGTGCCGATGATCTGGGGCGCGAAGTCCACGGACCAGGCGAATATCGACCGGGCGAAGCAGCAGGGCAAGGTGCTGCTCGGGTTCAATGAGCCCGATCTGGCCGAGCAGGCGAACATGTCCGTCGAGCAGGCCCTCGACCTGTGGCCGAAACTGCAGGCGACCGGGCTGCGGCTCGGCGCCCCTTCGGTCGCGTTCGGCGGGGACAAGGCGGGCGGCTGGCTCGACCGGTTCATGACCGGCGCCGCGCAGCGCGGCCTGCGGGTCGACTTCATCCCGGTGCATTGGTACGGCTCCGATTTCAGCGCGGCGGCCGTCGGGCATTTGAAGAACTACTTGGCCGCGGTGCACGCGAAGTTCGGCAAACCGATTTGGCTGACCGAGTATTCGCTGATCGACTTCTCCACGGGAACAGCGAGATATCCCAGCTCCGACCAGCTCGCGGCGTTCGCCACCGGGTCGGCGTCGATGCTGGAAACCCTGCCGTACGTGGAACGTTACGCCTGGTTCGCGCTACCGGCCGACAAACCGGGGACCGGGCTCTACGTGAACGGGAAGACCCCGAACGCGGCGGGAATCGCCTACCGGGCCGCTGGTCCCAAATAAAACTGTGTCCAATTAACAGCAGGCCTTCTTTTTCGCGTCATTTCATTTCCTCAGAAAGGTGAACTGTGTCCCCGATTCCGCAGAAGTTCCGTCACTGGCGTGGCAGGATCGCGATTCTCGGCGCGGTGTGCGTCGCCGCGTCCGCGGTGTACGTGACGACGACGCTGGCCGCGCCTGGCGGCGGCGCCGGTGAACTGCTTTCGCAAGGCAAGCCCGCGACCTCGTCGTCCAACGAGATCCCGCAGTTCGACGCCAAAGCGGCCGTCGACAGCGACCTCGGCACCCGGTGGTCCAGCGCGTTCGCGGACCCGCAGTGGCTGCAGGTCGACCTCGGGTCGGACGCCTCGATCTCGCGGGTCGTGCTGAACTGGGAGCGCGCGTACGCCAAGAGCTACCAGCTCCAGACCTCCGGCGACGGCTCCGGCTGGACGACCGTGCACAACGCCACCGGCGGCCCGGGCGGCATCGAGAGCCTGACCATCAACGCCTCCGGCCGGTACGTGCGGCTCAAGGCCACCGAGCGGTCCACCCAGTACGGCGTCTCACTGTGGGAGTTCCAGGTCTTCGGCACCGCGGGCGCCCCGGTGCCGACCACCGCGGTGACCCCGACGAGCACGAGCACAGTCGCGCCTACGAGTGCGCCGACCAGCACGACCGCACCCACGAAGTCGAGCACACCGACGTCCGCAACCACCGCACCGCCCAAGGGCCCGCTCGTGCGCGTCGCGGAGTTCGTCGCGGAATGCCCGTTCACCCACGCGCTCCCGGATGACCCGATCGTCTTCCCGAAGCTGCCCGGCGCGTCGCACCTGCACAGCTTCTTCGGCAATGAGACGACCAACGCGAACACGGATATCGAAAGCCTGAAGAAGGGCCGCAGCACCTGCAGCCCGTCGGTCGACATCTCGTCGTACTGGGTGCCTTCGCTGCTGGTGGACGGAAAGTCCGTCGAACCGACCGGCACCACCTTCTACTACCTCGGTGAAGGCGTCCGCGACGACGTCATCGCGCAGACCCAGCCGCTGCCCTACGGCCTGCGGATCGTGGCGGGCAACGCCAAGGCCACCGCGCCGGACGACAGCAGCCGCGCCCGCTGGTCGTGCCTGCACGCCGGGGACGTCGGTTCGTCGAAGGACTTCGTGAACTGCCCGGCGGGCACCATGCTGGAGTCCTATTTGGACTTCCCACAGTGCTGGAACGGCAAGGACCTCGACTCCGCCGACCACAAGAGCCACATGTCCTACCCGGTCAACGGCGGCTGCCCGTCGACCCATCCGGTGCCGGTGCCCAAGCTGCGCCAGGTGCTGCGCTACCCGGCGAGCGGCGACCCGTCGCATTTCAAGCTGGCGTCCGGGCCGGGGTTCACCATGCACGGTGACTTCTTCAACGCGTGGCCGGAAGCCGAAATGGCCCGCCGGGTCAACGACTGCATCCGGCCGATCATCAAATGTGGCCCCGACGGCACCCCGTAAGGAGCGGAACATGCGGATCGCGGCGATCCTAGTGGCGGCGGTGTTCTTGGCGGGCTGCGGTGCCCACGAAGAACACGCGCCCGCCGCGGCACCGGCCGGTGCGCTCAGTGACACCGACCGGGCGTTCATCGAACTGGTGATCCCGCAGGACGAGTCGGCGCTGGAACTGGTCACGCTGGCGAAGTCCCGCGAGACCTCGGCCGCGCTGACCGAACTGACGGGCAAGATCGACGCTCGCTATCGGACGGAATTGGCACAGCTGCGCGCTTTGCTGGCCGAGGCGGGTGTCCCGGAAACCGCTCAGCACGAAGGGCACGACATGCCGGGGATGATCACGCGGGCCGAGCTCGACGCGATCGCACTGGCGCGGGGTACGGCTTTCGACGTCCAAGCGACCCAGGCGTTGAAGACGCATCTGCGAGAGGTGCTCCCGCTGGTCCGAGGGGAGCAGACGGCCGGAACCGCCGAGCCCGTGCGAAAACTCGCCGCGGACATCGAGCGGAACCGGACCGCACACCTGGCCCAGCTCGGCTGACCCGCCCGGCCGGGGTCGTGAGTGGCTACGAGTGCTATTGATGGGAAAGGCAAACGTGGCTTGCTGTTGGGGTAGCAGCCTTCGCCATCTGTCGACAGATGGCGGTAGTTGCGGACGCGGGGTATCACAAGATGTCGACATCTCGTGGCTAGCAGGCCGGGCTGGGTGACCGGGCTCGGCTCGGGTGGGTGGCTCGTGAGTGGCAACAAGTGTTCTAACACTTGTTGCCACTCACGAGGGTTCGGCCTTGAGCCCGGCGCGCCAGGCAGCGACGGCGACACCCGAGGCCAGCACCACCGCGACGAGCAGCGCGGACCACATCGACACGTGCAGCTGGAGCAGCCCGCCACCGACCGCGCCGACGAGCATCGCGGCCACCGCCGTCAGCTTCCGCCACGGGTGCGCGCCGGGACCGCCCGCGAGGCGGGAATCCGCGGAGAACCCGGTCAGGGTCAGTGTCAGTACCGTCGTGGTCAGGTCGGGCAGGCCGATCTTGCGGACCGCGGCGTTCTGCAGGCCCATCGCCACACCGAGCACGCCGATCACCGCTTCGGCA
>Ga0193717_1000798_pt1 | contig 20011 bp, 8 predicted proteins | sample U2c2metaG_FD_145900 | JGI IMG/M metagenome (GOLD analysis project Ga0193717, IMG submission 145900) | Soil microbial communities from a riparian zone of the East river system, Colorado, United States - U2c2 | ecosystem: Environmental > Terrestrial > Soil > Riparian zone | place: USA: East River...
CTGGCCAGCGCCGGTCTGTCCACACAGGACGTGGACGCGGTCGAGGCGCACGGCACCGGCACCACGCTCGGCGACCCGATCGAGGCGCAGGCGCTCATCGCCACGTACGGCCAGGAACGCGACGAGCCGCTGTGGCTGGGTTCGCTGAAGTCGAACCTCGGCCACGCGCAGGCGGCCGCGGGCGTCGGCGGTGTGATCAAGATGGTGATGGCCATGCGGCACGGCGTGCTGCCGCGCACGCTGCACGTCGAAGAGCCATCGCCGCACGTGGACTGGGCGAGCGGCGCCGTCGAGCTGCTGACCGCGCCGAGGAACTGGCCGGACGTGGCCAGGCCGCGCCGGTCGGCGGTGTCGTCGTTCGGCATCAGCGGCACCAACTCGCACGTGATCCTGGAGCAGGCCCCGGAGTCCACCGTGGACGTCGTGCCGAGCGCTCCGGTCCTCGCGCCGTGGGTGCTGTCGGCGAAGTCGCCCGCCGCGCTGTCCGCGCAGGCGGCACGTCTGCTCGGGCACGTCACGGGGTCCGAAGTGGACGTGAGCGATATCGGCTACTCGCTGGCCACCACCCGGATCGGGCTCGAGCACCGGGCCGTCGTGTTCGGTGGCGACCACCGCACTGGACTGGAAGCACTGGCGTCCGGTCGATCCGTGCCGAACCTCGTCACCGGCGAGGTGTCGGCCGGCAGGCTCGCCATGCTGTTCACCGGTCAGGGCGCGCAGCGGGCCGGCATGGGCCGTGCGCTGTACGAGCGGTTCCCGGTGTTCGCGGCGGCGTTCGACGAGGTGTGCGCGCACTTCCCGTTCGAGCTGCCGCTGGACGACCAGGAGGCGGTCGACCGCACCGAGTACACGCAGCCCGCGCTGTTCGCGGTCGAGGTCGCGTTGTTCCGGCTGCTGGCGTCGTGGGGCATCACGCCCGACCTGCTGGCCGGGCACTCGATCGGTGAGCTGGCGGCCGCGCACGTGGCCGGGGTGTGGTCGCTGGCGGACGCGTGTCGTGTGGTCGCGGCGCGGGGTCAGCTCATGCAGGCGCTGCCAACGGGCGGCGCGATGCTGTCGGTGCGGGCCACCGAGGACGAGGTCGCGCCGCTCATGACCGAGCGGGTGGCGATCGCCGCTGTCAACGGGCCACAGTCCATTGTGGTCTCCGGCGACGTCGACGCGGTCGACGAGCTGGCGCGCCGGTGGGCCGAGGAAGGCCGCAAGGTCAAGCGGCTCGCGGTGTCGCACGCGTTCCACTCACACCGCATGGACCCGATGCTCGACGAGTTCCGCGCGGTCCTGGCGACGGTCACCTTCAACGAGCCGACGATCCCGTTGGTGTCCAACGGTAAGCTCATCGCGGCGACGGACAAGGACTTCTGGGTGCGGCACGTCCGCGAGGCCGTCCGGTTCGCCGACGGGATCACCGAGCTGCGTGCCCAGGGCGTCACGACGTTCCTGGAGCTGGGTCCCGATGCCGTGCTCACCGGCATGGCCGCGGAGAGCACGGCGGAAGCCGCCTTCCTGCCGACGTTGCGCCGCAAGCACGACGAGGTCGACACATTGACCGCCGCCGTGGCGCACCTGCACACCCGAGGCATCAGTCCGAACTGGACGGTTCTGTTCCCCGGCGCCCGCCACGTCGACCTGCCCACCTACGCTTTCCAGCACGAGTCCTACTGGCTGGACGTGCCGCCGGCCGCGGGTGACGTCACCTCCGCCGGTGTCGGTGCGACCGAGCACCCGCTGCTCGGCGCCGCCGTCACCCTCGCCGACCAGGACAGCACCGTGTTCACCGGTCGGCTCTCGTTGACCACGCACCCGTGGCTCGCCGACCACGCGGTCGTCGACACCGTGCTCGTGCCCGGCGCGGCGCTCGTCGAGCTGGCCGTCCACGCGGGCGACCGGCTCGGCTGCCCTCGGCTCGACGATCTGACCCTCGAGGCGCCGCTCGTGTTGCCGGCGCAGGGCAACGTGCAGGTGCAGGTCACCGTCGGCGCGCCGGACGACTCCGGCCGGCGACCGGTGACCGTCCACTCGCGACCGGAGCTCGACGGCGTCGCATGGACCAGGCACGCGACCGGCACGCTCACCGCCGAGCAGGCGACCGAACCGGTCGGGCTCACCGAGTGGCCGCCGGCCGGCGCGGAACCGGTCGACCTGACCGGCGTGTACGCGCGGTGCGCGGCGCGTGGCTACGACTACGGCCCGGTCTTCCAGGGGCTGCGCCAACTCTGGCGACAGGACGACGACCTGTACGCGGACGTCGTGCTACCGCAGGACAACAGCGTCGAGGGCTTCGGCATCCACCCGGCGCTCCTCGACGCCGCACTGCACCCACTGGTGGTCACGGCACTCGATCGCGACGGCGGCGACCTGCTGCTGCCGTTCTCGTGGAGCGGCGTGCGGATCCACGCCACCGGTGCGAAGTCGCTGCGGGTCCGGCTGCGCGGTACCGGCACGGACACGACCGCGCTCACGGTCGCCGACGGCGCCGGCGCACCCGTCGCCACCGTTGAGTCGCTCGTACTGCGGTCGATCACACTCGACCAGCTCGCCGGTGCGCGGGCCGCCCACGACGACGCCCTGTTCGGCCTCGACTGGACGTCCCTCCCGATCGACGTGGCGGGCGCGAGCGGTAGCTGGGCCGTGGTCGGCGCGGCGAACCTGGACCGCGACGGGCTGCGGGACCTCGGGGTGTTCGCCGAGAGCTACCCGGACGTCACCGCGGTGCTTGAGGAGATCATCTGGGGCGCACCGGTTCCTGACCTGGTCGTGCTCACCTGTGAGTCCGAAGTGGACGATCTGGCGGGCGCGGCTCGGGCCACCACCCACCGCGCGCTCGCCGAGGTGCAGGCCTGGCTCGCCGAGCCGAGGTTCGCGTCGACGAGGCTGGTCGTGCTGACCGACGGCGCGGTGGCCGTGACCGACACCGAGCTGCCGAACCTGGTGCAGTCACCCGTGCTCGGATTGCTGCGCAGCGCACAGGCCGAGCACCCGGACCGCATCACGCTCGTCGACACCGACGCCCACCCGGAGTCCCGGCAGGCGCTCCCGGCCGCGCTCGCGACCGGCGAGACGCAGCTCGCGCTTCGTGTTGGCACGATGTTCGTGCCACGACTCGCCCGGATCCAACCCGACAGTCCATTCGAGACACTCGACCCGGACGGCACGGTGCTCGTCACCGGCGCGACCGGCACGCTCGGCGCGTTGTTCGCGAGGCACCTCGTCACCCGGCACGGCGCGCGGCACCTGTTGCTCGTCAGCAGGCGCGGCGCGGCCGCGGCCGGCGCGGCCGAGCTGGTCGACGAGCTGACCGGTCTCGGCGCCGAGGTGCGTGTCGCCGCGTGCGACGTCGCTGACCGGGCACAGGTCGCCACGTTGCTCGCCGGCGTGCCGACCGAACATCCGCTCGTCGGTGTCGTGCACACCGCGGGTGTCCTTGACGACGGCGTGCTGGAGTCCCTGACACCGGACCGCGTCGACGCCGTGCTGAAGCCCAAGGTGGACGCGGCCGTCAACCTGCACGAGCTGACCGGCGACCTGTCGCTGTTCGTGCTGTTCTCGTCGATCGCCGGCACGGTCGGCACGGCGGGACAGGCGAACTACGCGGCAGCCAACACGTTCCTCGACGCGCTCGCCACACACCGCAGGGCCACCGGCAAGGTGGCCACGTCGATGGCGTGGGGACTGTGGGGTGCGGCCGGTATGGCCGAGCAGCTCGACGCGGCCGACCTCGCGCGCCTCACCAGAGGCGGTATCGCGGCGCTGACCACCGAGCACGGGCTGGACCTGTTCGACGCGGCACTCGCGTCCGGGCGCGGGTTGGTCGTGCCGGCGAAGCTCGACCTCGCCGGGCTGCGGGCCGCCGCGAACGGCGGCACGCTCGCGCCCGTGTTCCGCGGTCTGGTCCGCACCAGGGCGACCGCCAACGCGTCCACTTCGGACGGTGTCGCGCTGACACTGCCAGAACGTCTCGCCGCGCTGTCCGATGCCGAGCAGCACCAGCTCCTGCTGACCCTGGTCGCCGAGCACGTGGCGCCCGTTCTCGGCCACACCACGCCGGACACGATCACGCCGCACCGGCCGTTCACCGACCTCGGCTTCGACTCGCTGACCGGCGTCGAGCTGCGCAACCGGCTCAACGCGGCCACCGGGCTGCGGCTGCCCGCGACGTTGGTGTTCGACTACCCGTCACCGAGTGCGCTCGCCGGCTTCCTGCTCGGCGAGCTGTCCGACGCCGACCCGACGGCCACGGGCGCGATCACCGCCACCGCGCCCGCCGCGCCCGTGATCGACAACGAGCCGCTGGCGATCGTCGGCATGGCGTGCCGCTACCCGGGCGGGGTGCGCTCGCCGGAAGACCTGTGGCGCCTGGTGTCCGACGGCCGCGACGGCATCACCGGGTTCCCAACCAACCGTGGCTGGGACCTCGACGGGCTCTATCACCCGGACCCCGCGAGGTCCGGCAAGTCCTATGTCCGCGACGGCGGTTTCCTGCACGAGGCCGACGAGTTCGACGCCGAGTTCTTCGGCATCTCGCCGAGGGAGGCGCTCGCCACCGACCCGCAGCAGCGGCTGCTCCTCGAGACGTCGTGGGAGGCGTTGGAACACGCCGGCATCGACCCGCAGTCGTTGCGGGGCACCGCGACCGGGGTGTTCGCCGGCGCGATGTACCACGACTACGGCACCGGCGGCGTCACGACGCCGGACCAGGTCGAGGGCTTCCTCGCCACCGGCACGTCCGGCAGCGTGGTGTCCGGCCGGGTCGCCTACACCTACGGGCTGGAAGGTCCCGCGGTCACGATCGACACGGCGTGCTCGTCGTCGCTCGTCGCGCTCCACCTCGCCGCACAGGCGTTGCGGGACGGCGAGTGCGACCTCGCGATCGCCGGCGGCGTCACGGTGATGGCGACGCCGGCGACGTTCATCGAGTTCAGCCGGCAGCGCGGGCTCGCGCCGGACGGCCGGTGCAAGCCGTTCGCCGGCGCGGCCGACGGCACCGCGTGGGCGGAGGGGGTCGGCGTGCTGCTCGTCGAGCGGCTGTCCGACGCGCGCCGCAACGGCCACCCGGTACTGGCCGTGCTCAAGGGTTCCGCGGTCAACCAGGACGGCGCGTCCAACGGGCTCACCGCCCCCAACGGGCCGTCGCAGCAGCGGGTCATCCACGCGGCGCTCGCCAGCGCCCGACTGTCCACAACGGACATCGACGCGGTCGAGGCGCACGGCACGGGCACCGCGCTGGGTGACCCCATCGAGGCGCAGGCACTGCTCGCCACCTACGGGCAGGGGCGGGTCGGCGACCCGCTGTGGCTCGGCTCGCTGAAGTCGAACATCGGCCACACGCAGGCCGCGGCCGGCGTCGGCGGCGTGATCAAGATGATCATGGCGATGCGCAACGGGGTGCTGCCGAGAACACTGCACGTCGACGAGCCGTCGCCGAAGGTGGACTGGGCGGCAGGGCACGTCGCGCTGCTGACCGAACCCGTCGAGTGGCCGTCCACCGGCCGCCCGTACCGGGCCGGTGTGTCGTCGTTCGGCATCAGTGGCACCAACGCGCACGTGATCCTCGAGCAGGCGCCGGAGCTGGACGAGTCCGAAGTGGACGCCTTGGACACCGCGCCCGCCGGGGTGCTGCCGCTGGTCCTGTCCGCGCGTACGACCGACGGGCTGGCCGCGCAGGCCGCGCGGCTGCGGGAGTTCGTCGAACGGTCCGATGTGGACCTCGCCGACCTCGGGTTCTCACTCGCCACCACCCGTGCCGCGCTCGAACAGCGCGCGGTGGTGACCGGCGCGGACCGGGACGAGCTGCTCGCCGGGCTCGCCGCGCTCGCGAACGGCGAGCCGACCGGCTCCGTCGTGCAGGCCGCGGCGGGCACGCGCGGCAAGGTCACGTTCGTGTTCCCCGGTCAGGGCTCGCAGTGGACCGGTATGGCCGCCGCACTGCTCGACTCGTCGGAGGTGTTCGCGAGCAGGATGGCCGAGTGCGCCCTTGCCGTTGAGCTGCACGTGGACTGGTCGCTGCTCGACGTCGTTCGTGGCACGCCCGGCGCGGCGTCGCTGGAGCGCGTGGACGTGGTGCAGCCCGCGCTGTGGGCGATGATGGTGTCGCTCGCCGCGCTGTGGCGGTCCTACGGTGTGCACCCGGACGCGGTCGTCGGCCACTCGCAGGGCGAGATCGCCGCCGCCGTCGTCTCCGGCGCACTGTCCATCGAGGACGGTGCGCGAGTGGTCACGTTGCGCAGCAAGGCATTGCAGGCGTTGTCCGGGCTCGGTGGCATGGTGTCGGTGCCGCTGCCGGTCGGCGAGGTCAACCGGCTGCTGCTGCCATGGGACGGCATTCTCGGCGTCGCCACGGTCAACGGGCCGCGCTCGGTCGTGGTGTCCGGCGAGGTCACGGCGCTCGACGCGCTGCTCGCCGAGTGCGAACGGCGCGAGGTGCGGGCCAGACGGATTCCGGTGGACTACGCGTCGCACTCCGAGCAGGTCGAGCGGATCCGGCACCAGGTGCTCAACGCGCTCGCGCCGATCCGGCCCCGGCTGGCGGAGGTCCCGTTCTACTCCACGGTGACCGGAACGCTGATGGACACGCTCGAGCTGAATGCCGAGTACTGGTACCGGAACCTGCGGCGCACGGTCGAGTTCGAACAGACGACGCGCACGTTGCTTGTCGACGGGCACCGGCACTTCGTCGAGGTGAGCCCGCACCCGGTGCTCGGCGTCGGGCTGCGGGAGACCATTGAGGACAGTGGCGTCGACGGCACGGTGGTCGGCTCGCTGCGGCGGGACTCCGGCGACCTCGTCCGGTTCGTCTGCTCGGTCGCCGAGGCGCACACGCACGGCGTCCCGCTCGACTGGGCGGCGACGTTCCCCGGCGCGCGGCGGATCGACCTGCCGACGTACGCGTTCCAGCGCAGGCCGTACTGGCTGGTCGCCGGCACGGCCGCGGTCGACGCCGTCGGCCTCGGCCAGGTGGCCGCGGAGCACCCGTTGCTCAGCGCCGCCACGGACCTGCCGGACACCGGCGGGTTCCTGTTCACCGGCCGGGTCTCCGTCCAGTCGCACCCGTGGCTCGCCGACCACGCCGTCGCCGACACCGTGCTGGTGCCGGGCGCCGCGCTGGTCGAACTGGCCGTGCGGGCCGGCGACCACGTTGGCTGCGACCGGGTCGAGGAGCTGACCCTCGAGGCGCCGCTGGTGCTGCCGGAACACGGCGCGGTGCGGCTGCAGCTCACGGTCGGCGGACCGGACGAGGACGGCAGGCGGCCGGTCACCGTGTACTCGCGCACCGAGTCCGCGTCGGTCGAGGTGCCGTGGACCCGGCACGCGACCGGCATCCTCACGAGTGGTGCGGCGGTCGGGTTCGACCTGGCCGAGTGGCCGCCGGCCGGCGCGACGCCGGTCGACCTGACCGGCGTGTACGACGACCTCGCGGCGGCCGGCTTCGGCTACGGCGAGAACTTCCAGGGCCTGCAGCAGTTGTGGCGCCGCGGCGACGAGCTGTTCGCCGAGGTGGCGCTTGCCGAGCTGTGCCAGGCCGACGCCGGTCGGTTCGGGGTGCATCCCGCGCTGCTGGACGCCGCGCTGCACAGTTTGCTCGCCGTGGCACGGAGCTCGGTGACCGCGCGGCTGCCGTTCGCGTGGCGTGGGGTCGCGTTGCACGCCACTGGTGCCACCGCGGGACGGGTCCGGCTGGCGCCGGCCGGCGGTGACGCGGTGTCCGTCCAACTGGCGGACGCCACGGGCCTGCCGGTGGCGTCGGTCGAGTCGCTGGTGACCCGACCGGTCGAGCTGGACTCGTTGCGGGCCGCGGCGGCGACCGCGTCGCTCTACCGTCTCGAATGGACACCCGCGCCGGAGCAGGACGGCCAGGAGCCCGCGGTGTACGAGGTACCACCGGGACAACCGGTGCGCGAGGCGACCCACGCGGTGCTCACTGTGCTCCAGGAACGGTTGGCCGGCGCCGACAACACGCCACTTGCGATCGTCACGCGTGGCGCCGTTGCCGACGACCCCGACCTGGCCGGCGCGGCAGTGTGGGGCCTGGTCCGGTCCGCGCAGTCCGAGCACCCGGACCGGTTCGTGCTGGTCGACGCGGAGTCGGTCACCGACGCGACGGCGGCGGTGCGGGCACACGCCGGAGAGCCACAGCTCGCCGTGCGGGCGGGCGAGGTGCTCGTGCCCCGGCTGGCCAGGGCCGTCACGACGGTGACGGGGGAGTGGCCGTCGGTCGACGGCACGGTCCTCGTCACGGGCGGTACCGGCGGGCTCGGCGCGACCGTGGCCCGGCACCTGGTCACCGCGCACGGCGTGGACAGCCTGCTGTTGGTCAGCAGGCGTGGGCCGGCCGCGCCCGGCGTCGACGACCTGGTCGGCGAGCTGACGGGGTTGGGCGCGACCGTCACCGTCGCCGCGTGCGACGTCGCCGACCGGGCGGCACTCGCGGACCTGCTCGCGACGCGGCCGGTCGCCGGGGTCGTGCACTCCGCCGGGGTGCTCGCCGACGGGCTACTCGAGTCGTTGACGGCGGATCAGCTCGACACCGTGTTGCGGGCCAAGGTGACCGCCGCGACGAACCTGCACGAACTGGTTCCCGACGCGCGGCTGTTCGTCCTGTTCTCCTCGGCGGCCGGCATCCTCGGCAACGCGGGACAGGCCAACTACGCGGCCGCTAACGCGTTCCTCGACGCGCTGGCACACCACCGGCATGCCCGTGGCCTGCCGGCGACCTCGCTGGCGTGGGGTCTGTGGGCGCAGGGCAGCGGCATGACCGACCAGGTCGACGAGGCCCGGCTCCACCGGGGCGGCGTACGCGCACTGTCCACAACGGACGGTCTGGCGTTGTTCGACACGGCCGTCGCGCTCGGGTTGCCGAGCGTGCTGCCGACCGAGCTGGACACCGGCGCACTGCGGGCCGAGGCAACGGCCGGCACGCTGCGGTCGGTGTTCCGAGGGCTCGTCAAGGCGGCCGTGCGTGGCACCGCGCACGGCAACCCGACCTCGGCCGACGGCACGTCGACGCTCGTCAAGAAGCTCACCGGACTGCCGGAGGCCGACCAGCACCGGGCGCTCCTCGATCTCGTGTGCTCGCACGTGGCGCCCGTGCTCGGGCACGGCACGGCCGCGCGGATCGACGCGGGCCGGGCGTTCACCGAGCTCGGGTTCGACTCGCTGACCGCGGTCGAGCTGCGCAACCGGCTGAACACCGTGACCGGGCTGCGCCTGCCGGCGACGCTGATCTTCGACTACCCGACCCCGGGTGCGTTGGCCAGCCAGCTCCGGGCGGACCTGATGCCGGACGTCCTCGGTATGGCGGATCTCGACGCCCGCGAGGGCGAGATCCGGCGTGCGCTCGCGACCGTCCCCTTGGGACAGTTGCGTGCCGCGGGTCTCCTGGAGTCCTTGCTGCAGTTGGCAGGCACCGAGGAACACGCGCCGGAGGTGGACACGCCGGCGCAGGCGGCCGACCTCGACGCGATGGACGCCGACGACCTCGTGCGCAGGGCCCTACGGCGAACGAACTGACAACCCCCGGAATTACCGACCAGTTACGCGTCGCCAATAACGTTGAAGACGCGACGGCGACCCGGAAGTCGAAGAGAGGTTCGTGTTCGATGGAAATCACCCCGCAGGACGGCAAGAGCATGGGTGTCGTGGTGGACGGGTTCGACGCCGAGAGCGCCACCGCCGACGACATCGCGAAGATCAAGTGGACGGTGTACCAGGAGAAGATCGTCCTGTTACGCGGGCAAAGCCTGACACCGTCTCAGTTCCTGAGCCTCGGGCGCCGGTTCGGTGAGCCGGTCACCTACTACGAGCCGATGTACCACCACCCTGAGCACAAGGAGATCTTCGTCTCCTCGAACGTGCCGAAGGACGGTCAGCAGATCGGGGTGCCGCGCACCGGCAAGTTCTGGCACGCGGACTACCAGTTCATGCCGGAGCCCTTCGCGATCACGATCATTCACCCCCAGGTGGTGCCGTCGCAGAACCGTGGCACGTACTTCATCAACATGTCGAAGGCGTACCAGGGCCTGTCCGACGAGCTGAAGTCCGCGATCAAGGCCACCACGTGCCAGCACGGCGCGTCCCGCTACTTCAAGATCCGTCCGAGCGATGTCTACCGGCCGCTCGGCGAGGTGGTCGCCGAGGTGCGGGCGCACACCCCGCCGGTGACGCACCCGACGGTGTTCATCCACCCGGTGACGGGCGAGCCGACGTTGTACCTGAGCGAGGGCTTCACCGAGTCCATCTCGGACAAGGACGGCAACGCCATCGAGAGCGACCTGTTGCGGCAGGTGTTCGAGGCGACCGGTCAGCTCGACAACACGTTCACGCACGAGAACATTCACCTGCAGACCTTCGAGAAGGGCGACCTGCTGCTGTGGGACAACCGCACGCTCATCCACCGGGCGCTGCACACCACGAAGCCGGAGCCGACCGCCTCGCACCGGGTGACCGTGCTTGACGAGTACGACCGGCTCGGCAAGGAGGCATGAGATGGCCCAGACCGTCACGCCGCTGTTCGACGCCAAGACGACGCTGCGCTTCGAGGAGGACCCGCATCTGCTCGAAGGTGTGCTGCGGCCGTACAAGGAGCACTGCCGGTACCTGAAGTCCGCGACCATCTCGGTCAAGAACGGCCTCGGGGTCGCGCGTGGCGAGTTCAGCATCGCCAGCCCGTGCTACATCGACGACACCGGCCACTTCAACGCGGTCGAGTTCAACATCTGCTACAACCAGTTGGTCTACTACCTGCTGGCGAAGTCCATCAAGGAGCACGCCGTGCCGGCGCTCGCGGAGTGGACGGTCGACGACTACTGGGTGCGCCAGCTCCCGGACATCCTCATCGCCCGGTTCCGCAGCATCTTCCGCTCGCAGATCGACTCGTTGGCGTTCAGCGGCGAGGTGGCGTTCTCGTCCATCACGCACAGCAACGTCCGGCAGCCGATGGTCCTCACCGAGACGACCGTGCGCTTCTGGGACAAGCAGGAGGGCCGCGCCGACGGCGAGGCGCACTGCTCAACCCGCCCAGCTCCCGAGGCGAGGAGCGCCCAGCGGCCTGACATACCGCACTGCCGGCGGCTCGGTGTCGAGCCGCCGGCATTCGTGCACCAACTCAGGGAGGCAGCCGTGAGCCAGCCACTGTCCACTGTGTACCGAGCGCCGACCCGTTCCGTCGCCGCGTTTCTCGCGATGTTCGTGATCGGGTTCGACCTTGTCGGGTTGGCGGTCGCGCTGCCGAGCATCGGCGCCGACCTCCGGGTGTCGGCCGCCGACCTGTCCTGGGTGATGGCCGTCGGTCCGCTCGCGGTCGCCGCGACCCTGTTGCTCGCCAACCGGTTCGGGCCGAGGGCCTTTCACCTCGGGTTCGCGTTGTTCGCGGCGGGCGCCGTCCTCGCCACGTTCGCCGGGCACGTCTCGGTGTTGCTCGTGGCCCGGCCGTTGCAGGGCGTCGGCGCGGCACTGGTGCTCGCGACCGTCTCCTGGCGGCCGCACGTGTCGGCCGCTCTCGCCGGGCTCGTCGCGGGCGGGGCGCTGGTCTCCTGGTTCGGCTGGCAGTCGATCTTCGTGGCCGACGTGGTCCTCTCGGTCGTCGCCCTCGCTCGGCCGCCGGTCCGGGCCGTCGCCGCAAGGGCGCCGCTCAACCAGAGCCTCCTCGCCGCCGGCGCGGCGGCGCTACTCACCGCGGCCCTCCTGCTCACGGCCCAGCACGTCCAACTGCTCGGCCAGTCACCGCTGCGCGCCGGACTGCTCATGGCGCCCGCCGCGCTCGCCCTACTCGCGCACCGGGGCGCGGGATGGCTCACCCGCGTGGTCGGCCGGCGAACGACCATCCACCTCGGGTTCGCCACCGCCGCGCTCGGCTTCTGGATGCTGGCGGACGCGTCGTTCCCGTTGCTGGTGGCCGGACTCGTGACCGTCACGGTGTCGCTCGCCGTCATGGGGCTCGCCGGCGACGTCGCGTTCACCGCGCTCGGCGTCGTGCTCGGCGTCGCGGTGACCACAGTGGACAGTCCGTACCTCGTCGCGATCCTGGCCGCCGCCGTATTTAGCTGTAGTGTCGCAGTTCCGGCCACAGGTCGGCCCACGGCCGCACCGGGTGCCGGCACTCGAGGATAGGTTTGCCCTGTTCCTCGTTCCACGACCCGACCCCGTCGTCGACCGTGCCACGCTCCACACAGGACTCGAACGCCGCGCGCACCCTCGGCGAGTCGGTCGCCGTGATCACCACCGTGACGTCCTCGGGTGGCGCGCCACGCCACCACAGCTCGTTGTGCCCGCTGTACACCGGTGGCAGGTCGAGCTCCCGCTGCCACCGATCCACCGCGCCGGCCTGCCCGTAGTTCTCGGCTAACACGATCGTGTGCACGCGGTCCGCCGCCGAGATGCCCTCGGTCGCGTCGTCGATCTGCTTGGCGAACCGCTCCCACCCGATCGACTCGATGGCCGTCTCGTTGAGGTCGCCGATCGGCAGATCGTCCAAAGCGGACACCGGCAGCACGGGAAGGCCGAGCGGCACCGACACCGCCGCCGTCAGCACGACCCCGGCCACCACGAGGAACCGCCGCCACCCGGTGGTCATCCAGGTGGCGGTCGGCACGCAGCCCGCCGCGTACAGCAGCATCAGCAGCCCGACCACATAGTCCGGCCGCCCACCGGAGTACAGCGTCAGCGCACAGGCCACCGGGTACGCGATCACGAAGAACCGGAGGTCGCGCCGCCGCCACAGCCACACCAGACCGACGATCGCGATCACCGCGAGCGGCGGGCCGAGCAGCCCGAACTGCAACGGCCCGAACATGATCCGGTTGTCGCCGCCCTCATCGACGTCGAGCGCCGTCGCCATCTGGAGCTGCGGCCAGTCGTGCGTGAGCTGGTAGTAGAGGTTCGGCAGCGCGAGCACCAGGCCGAGCAGGCCGCCGAGCCACAGCCACCTCAGTCGCAGCACCGAGCGGGGCCCGACCACCAGGATGCCGACGCCGACGCTGATGACGAGCATCGCGATGAGCTGCCTGTTGTACGTGGCGACGCCGACCACCGCGCCGACCGCGAGCCACCACCTCGGGTCAACGCGAATCGCCTTCAGCAAGAAGAGAATCGCCGCCGCCCACAGCGCGAGGTCCGGGGTGAGCGTCAACAGCATGTGTCCGGAGATCAACGTCATCGACGAGCACGCGATCCCCACCGCGGTCAGCACCTGCGCGCCGCGGCTGCCACCCAGCTCCCGGCAGGACAGGGCCACCAACACGACGGTGACCGCGACGATCAGCGCGGGCGCGACCCGCAGGGCGACCACGTTGTCGCCGAACAGGGCGATCGAGAGTTTCGCGATCATCGGGGTCAGCGGGGGAGTGTCGAAGTAGCCGAGCGCGGGCTGCTCGCCGAGCATTCGGAAGTACAGCTCGTCGCGGTGGTAGCCGTATCGGCCGCTCAGTGCCATCAGCACGCCGAACAGGCCTGCGGCGATGGCGGTCACGGGCAGTTTCGCGAAGGGGGACCTGGTGTCGCCGGCGTGAGCCGGGGCGTCAATCACGGGCGGGATTCTTCCGCAAAGGTCTCGTCTCTACCATCACTTGTCATGTCCGGTCTCAGCATGCTGACCCTCAACATCGGCAGCCCGTCTGCCGAGCGCGCACATCGCCAGCTTGCATGGCTCGCCACGCGGCACGAGGACGTGTTAGTGCTGACCGAGACCAGGTCGAGCGACGGTTGCCGCCACCTCGCCGACGCGTTCCGCACCGCCGGCTACGCGGTGCTGTACCCGAAGCCGGGCCCGACCGAGTACGGCGTGATGGTCGTGAGCAAGCTGCCGGTGCAGGTCGACCCGATCGGCGAGCTGCTGTCGTTCCTACCCAATCGGGTGACAGGTGCGCTGATTTCCACCCAGATGGGTCTGATTCGGGTGCTTGGCACGTACGTCCCGTCGCGGGACGCGACCGCGGACAAGACCGAGCGCAAGCGCCGCTGGCTGTCGGAGTTCTCCTCGACGCTCGCCGCGGGCGGCCTTTCCGACGCGGGCGTGCACACCGTGCTGCTCGGCGACCTCAACGTCATCGAGCCCGACCACGACCCGGTCTACAGCACGTTCCGCTGGTTCGAGTACGACTTCTACCGCGGCCTCACCGACCGGCACGACCTCGTCGACGCGTACCGCCACCTCAACCCGGACCGCGTAGAGCATAGCTGGCTCGGCCGCACCGGCGACGGCTACCGCTACGACCACGCGCACTGCTCCAAGGAGCTGGCCGCCGAGCTGGTCGACTGCGAGTACGTGCACGAGCCGCGCACCACGCGCCTGACCGACCACTCCGGACTGTCGGTCCAGTTCGCCTGCGGCGCGGGCACCCGGCTCGACACCTACGACCCGTTCGAGGCCGCCAGCCCGCCAACGTTGTTCTGACACAACGAAGAGCGAGCGTCGGCGGGCCGGCGCTCGCTCTCGTCAGCGGATCATTCAGTTGAGCAGGCCGCAGTTGCAGTACGACGGCGCCGTCAGCGGGTTGCACCGCGCGGTGTAGCCGCCGGGGATCGCCGCGTAGTAGGGACTGCCGTTGAAGCGGGACGCCATGCCCGGCACCGGGTAGTCGGTGCTCACCCACTGCGCGCCGGTGGCGAGCGCGGTGTCCCTTGTGGACGTGTCGTTGTTGCGTGCCTGCATGGTGTCCGCGTCCGCCCGCGTGCGCACCAGGTAGCCCTTGCGGACCAGGGCGGTGATCTCCGCGACACCGCCCTGGTCCCACACGTAGCGCTTCATGAACGCCGCGTCCGGGACGCCGGGCTTGCTGTTGGTGAACAGGAGCCGGCCCTGGAGGCTCGGGTTGCCCTGGAGGTAGGAGTCCCGGTAGGTGCCGTCGTTGTCCATCATGAAGAGGATCTTGCCGCGCGTCGAGTCGACGGTCGGCCAGCCGTCCTGGAGCACGGACTGCTCGAGCGTCTTGCCGGGCTTGCGCACGTTGTCCGGGGTGACCAGCCGGTCGCGCGGGAACACGGAGAGGATCTCGCGCTCGAGACCCAACATCTCGGCCCGGTCCCACTTGATCGGAATGACGGTGCCCGGCCGCGGCTCGGTCTCGCCCGGCACGATCAGTGGCCGGTCCTGGAACTCCAGCATGATCGCGACCGTGACGTGGTCGCGGTTGCGGTCCGACCAGTCCTTGACCTGCTGCAGGCACTTGACGAACGTGAGGCAGCTCGAGTGGTAGTCGACGTCCTGCAGGTGCAGCACCTTCGCGCCGGGCTGGTTCATTACCGGGTCCATGGGGCCGTTGCCGGCCGCCACCCGCAGGTACGGGGTCGCGTACTTGCCGCCGGTCGGGTCGGCGTAGACGTCGAACTCGAGCTGGCGCACCTTCTGCTCGCCGAGCTGCTTCGCCACGGAGGCGTGCGTGTACTCGATGGTCTGCTCCACCTGCGGACCCGTGAGCGCCAGCCGGATCGCCTTCTCGTTGGCCGGCGGCTCCTGGTGGAAGCTGTTCTGGGTGCCGATCACCTGCATCTGGTTGAGCTTGAGCGGGGCGTTGCGTCCGGACGGAGCGGCGTTGGAGGACGCCGGTGCCGCATGAGCCGCGGCCGGGATGACGACGAGCATGCCAAGCGCCACCCCGGCGGCGGCTAACTTGCGGGCACGTAATGGAACTATGGTCATGTCGGCTTACCTCCGTGGTTCGAACCCCGACCTTGCCGCTGCGAGTTCGTGCGCCAACAAGCCTTCTACGCGCGGCCAACGGGCCGGTAACCGTCCGTCCATCGCGGACACCATGCGCAGGTCAGCGCCAGGGGGCGCGGAGATACCCCCGCCGGGTTTGTCGCAAACGGGTTTTTCATGCTCCCCCCCGCCCGGCTTGGATACCGTGCGGGGGTATAGTAAGTTCATGGTCGGGACCGGTGCGGAGACCGGTCGGCGAGACAGGGAGACAACTGGTGGGCACGAGCACTTACACGGTGGCCGGTATGACGTGCGAGCACTGCGTCGGCGCGGTGCGCGGCGAGGTCGGGCAGATCCCGGGCGTCATCGAGGTCCAGATCGAGCTGTCGACCGGCACGGTCACCGTGACCAGCGAGACGCCCATCGACCGCGAGACGCTGCGCGCGTCGGTCGACGAGGCCGGCTACGAGCTGGCGAGCTGACATGTCCGGCTCGCGGACGGGACTGAAGCTCGGCGGCTTCGCGCTGGTCGCGGCCGTGGTGTTCGGCGCGGCGTACGGCGTCGGGCAGTTGGTCGGGCCGGTCGCCGCGGAGCCGGCGCCGGCGGCCCATGAGGGCATGGCCACCGGAGGCATGGCCGAGGAGGGCCACGGCGGTGGCCACGACGACATGGCCGTCGGCGTGCCGGCGGGCCTGCAGGTCAGCGAGGACGGCAACACTCTCGAGGTGCTCAGCACGGGCCTCGCGGCCGGGCAGTCCGCCGAGTTCGCGTTCCGCGTCGTCGGCGCCGACGGTCACGCGGTCACCGCGTTCGAGCCGACGCACGACAAGCTGATGCACCTGATCGTCGCGCGCCGCGACCTGTCCGGGTTCCGGCACGTGCATCCGGTCATGTCCGCCGACGGCACCTGGCGGATCCCGCTGACGTTCGCGACCGCGGGCGACTACCGAGTGTTCGCCGACTTCCGGCCCAAGGGCCGCGCGGCGGGTCTCACCCTGGGTATCGACGTGCCGGTCGCCGGCACGTACACGCCGGCGCCGTTGCCGGAGCCCGCGCTGACCGCCGCGGTCGACGGCTACCGGGTGACGCTGCGGGGTGAGCTGACGCCGGGCGAGACGAGCAAGCTGACGCTGTCGGTCGACAAGGACGGGGTGCCGGTCACCGACCTGCAGCCCTACCTCGCGGCGTACGGCCACCTCATCGCGTTGCGGCAGGGCGACCTCGCCTACCTGCACGTGCACCCGGGCGACGGCAACACCACGGCGGGGCCGAACATCGTCTTCTACGCCGAGGTGCCCTCGACGGGCACGTACCGGCTGTACCTGGACTTCAAGCACGATGACGTGGTGCGGACCGCGGAGTTCACCTCGGTCGCGAGCGGACACGGGCACTGACATGGCTACTCGAGGAGGACCGGTGGCCGTCGAGCTGCTGATCGGCGGCATGACGTGCGCGTCCTGCGCGGCGCGCATCGAGAAGCGGCTGAACCGGCTGGCCGGCGTCGTCGCGAGCGTCAACTACGCGACCGAGAAGGCGCAGGTCACGGCGTCGGCGGACGTGTCGACCGACGACCTCGTCGCGGTCGTGACGAAGATGGGCTACACGGCGACCCCGCCGTCGCCCGACCCGAAGCCCGGTACGGAAGAGCCAGCGGACCGGGAGCTGCGTGCGCTGCGCAACCGGCTGCTGGTCAGCCTCGCGCTGGCGGTGCCGGTGGTCGCGATGGCCATGTCGTCCTGGCTGCAGTTCGACTACTGGCAGTGGGCGTCGCTGACGCTGGCCGCGCCGGTGGTCGTCTGGGGCGCGCTGCCGTTCCACCGGGCGGCGTGGACCAACCTGCGGCACGGCGCCGCCACCATGGACACGCTCATCTCGATGGGCACGATCTCGGCGCTCGCGTGGTCGCTGTACGCCTTGTTCCTCGGTACGGCGGGCGAGCCGGGCATGCGGCACCCGTTCCGGCTGACGATCGAGCGGGCCGGCGGCGACGGCAACATCTACCTCGAGGTCGCGGCCGGCGTCACCACGTTCATCCTGGCCGGCCGGTACTTCGAGGCCCGCGCCAAGAGCCGCGCCTCCTCGGCGCTGCGTGCGCTGCTGTCGTTGGGCGCCAAGGAAGTCGCGGTGCTGCGGGGCGGGCTGGAGACGCGGGTCCCGATCGAGCAGCTCGCCGTCGGCGACGCGTTCGTGGTGCGGCCGGGGGAGAAGATCGCGACCGACGGCTTCGTCGAGGAGGGCGCGTCCGCGGTCGACGAGAGCATGCTGACCGGGGAGTCGCTGCCGGTCGAGGTCGTGGTCGGCGACGCGGTCGTCGGCGCGACGGTCAACGCGGGCGGGCGGCTGGTCGTGCGCGCGACGCGGGTCGGCACCGACACACAGCTCGCGCAGATGGCGCGGCTGGTCGAGCAGGCCCAGACGGGCAAGGCGGCGGTGCAGCGGCTGGCGGACCGGGTGTCCGCGGTGTTCGTGCCGATCGTGATCGCGCTGGCGCTCGGCACGCTCGGGTTCTGGCTTGGCACGGGTGCGACGGCGTCGGCGGCGTTCACCGCGGCGGTGGCCGTGCTGATCATCGCGTGCCCGTGTGCATTGGGGCTGGCGACGCCGACCGCGCTGCTGGTCGGCACCGGCCGGGGCGCGCAGCTCGGCATTCTGATCAAGGGCCCGGAGGTCCTGGAGTCCACGCGGCGCGTCGACACGATCGTCCTGGACAAGACGGGCACCGTGACGACCGGCCGGATGTCGGTGGTCGACGTCGTGGCCACGGACGGTGTCACGCCCAACAAGCTGCTGCGGCTCGCCGGCGCCGTCGAGGACGCGTCGGAGCACCCGATCGCGCGTGCGGTCGCGGCGGCGGCGCGGGAGCGGGTCGGCGCGCTGCCGGCGGTGACCGGGTTCGCGGCGGTCGCGGGTCTCGGGGTGCGTGGCACGGTCGACGGGCACGAGGTCGCGGTCGGGCGGGTGACGCCGGACAACCACTGGCTGCCGGCGCTGCCGCTCGCGTCCTACGAACAGGCCGGGCACACGGTCGTGACGGTGGCGTGGGACGGCGTGGCGCGCGGCCTGCTGGTGGTGGCCGACACGGTCAAGCCGACGAGCGCCGACGCCGTGGCGCAGCTACGGGCGCTGGGGCTCACGCCGGTGATGCTGACCGGTGACCACGAGGCGGTCGCGCGGTCGGTGGCCGCCGAGGTGGGCATCGACGAGGTGATCGCGGGTGTGCTGCCGGCCGGCAAGGTCGACGCGGTCAAGCGGCTGCAGGCGTCCGGTCGGGTGGTCGCGATGGTCGGCGACGGCGTCAACGACGCGGCCGCGCTCGCACAGGCCGACCTCGGGCTCGCGATGGGCACCGGCACCGACGTGGCCATCGAGGCGAGCGACCTGACACTCGTGCGCGGCGACCTGCGCGCCGCGGCCGACGCGATCCGCCTGTCGCGCCGCACGCTCGGCACGATCAAGGGCAACCTGTTCTGGGCGTTCGCCTACAACGTGGCGGCCATCCCGCTCGCCGCGAGCGGGTTGCTGAACCCGATGCTCGCCGGCTTCATCATGGCGTTCAGCTCGGTGTTCGTGGTGTCGAACAGCCTGCGGCTGCGTGGTTTCACCGTGACGCCGGGGAACGCGACGGCGCCGTCGGCGGCCGCGGTGCCGGCGTCGAGGCCTCTCACGAGGGTGGCGTGACCGCGTAACGGACGGACAGGCGGTCCGCGTCCCTGGTGATCGCCAGGGAGCGGGCCGCCGCGGTCAGCATCAGCAGCACGCCGAGGTTCTCGCCAAGCTCCTCCGCGTGCAGGACCAGCACGTAGAGCGGGCCGCTCTCGCCCTCGGCCACCAGCAGGCCCTGTACCAGCTCCATGCCCAGGGCCGAGCCGAGCAGCAGGGCCAGGCCGGTGACCATGCACCAGCGGGTCGCGCCGGTCAGCCGGACGGCAAGCAGGCCGAGCGCGGTGGCGACCAGCAGCCCGGCGAGGACACCGGGGATCAGCCAGTAGCCGGGGAACCGCTCGAAGGTGACCCACGCCTGGCCGACGCGCTCGAGGCGTTCGTGCAGCGAGGTGTGGTCGTCGAGGGACAGCGCCCCCAGCACCACCGCCGACACGAACCAGGCCCATGCGCCGCGAACCTTCGCCGCCGCGGCGAGGGCCCCGGTGACCGCGTGCGCGGTCGCGGTCAGCACCAGCAGGCCCACGCTCCACCAGGTGGGCAGGTTCCCTTCGGAGAACACGTCGAAGTACACCCGCACCTCGCCGCGCTCCGTGGTCAGCGGGTGGTCGACCAGCGCGGGGATCGCCATGCTGAGGACGTTCAGCACGACGCTGACCCCCAGCAGCCACCAGCCGACTCGTCTCAACCGCACCGGGGCGGGGCACTCTGTCACGTCA
>Ga0193717_1000799_pt1 | contig 19991 bp, 16 predicted proteins | sample U2c2metaG_FD_145900 | JGI IMG/M metagenome (GOLD analysis project Ga0193717, IMG submission 145900) | Soil microbial communities from a riparian zone of the East river system, Colorado, United States - U2c2 | ecosystem: Environmental > Terrestrial > Soil > Riparian zone | place: USA: East River...
CATAGATACCCACATGCTGATCGTCAGCTTGGCCGGATTCAACTCTCTCGCGTAAGGCACTTCTATCAGGGCCGCCTTGTCAAAACTATACGCGCTGTTAGCCCGGCCAAACCGGTCCGTCACCAGCTGCGGCAACACACCCCCATCCACCACCGTGGTGGCGCTGGCTCCAAGATATCCGGTTTTCAGCATCCCGTCATGCCCATGCCCCGTCGCATCCTTTGCGTCCCCGTCAAACTTCCATTCCGCCATCAGGAATTCCGGCGAGACCTCCAATATCCGCTGGCTGCTAAACACCTGCCCCTCCCGTACCAGGTTTGCATAAACATTGTTCACCTCCTCCTGGGTGAACTCATTCCCGGATATGACCTGGGAGGCCAGATCGATAGCTGTCTTTAATGCAACCCGCGCAGAGCTGTCATATTGCCCCGGCCGGTTACCCGTTACCGTCGTATCATACACATGCGTCATCGAATCGACCAGCGTTTTCAAAGAAGCCTTATTGGCATTGTAGTCTGGTGTCTTATGATCCTTCTTACAGGATACTATCACTGTACCAAGACAGATGACCATCAAAAAGAATAATATATAGTTACGCATTTTTAACAGTTTCTATTTAAATAAATTCGGATTCGCATCCCGCTCACTCTGCGGAATAGGATACCATTTATTGGTGTCATAGCTGAAGCTCGTACCCGGCGATAAAGCCGCCGTCGCATAAGCGCTGCCATAACGGATGACATCAAAGAATCGATGGAACTCCAACGCCAGCTCAGACCTTCTTTCCCTTCGGATCATGTCCCGCAGCTGCGACTGATCCGTCGTAGTGATCACCGGTAACAGCCCGGCCGGAACAGTTCCATAACCGACCAGCGATGTATCGTGCAGGTAAGAATTCCTTGCCCGGTCACGAACCGCATTAAGCGGCACCAATGCCTGTGCACTCTGCCCGCTTTCGTTCAATGCCTCCGCCTCAACCAGCAGTATATCAGAAAGCCTGATCGCTTCATAGTTCACCGTACCGACATTCTTGGTGGCCATTGGAACCTCCGACAAAGGCTGCACCATCTTTTTGGTCAGATATCCCGTCGTCGTCCAACTGCTGTCAAAAGCCCTGTCAAAATAAGGATGACCACCCCTCGCCACACAGTAGTCAAGCCGCGGATCGACCTCGCCGCCCGGCGCCACTTCGAAATTGCCGACCAGGCTCTGCGTAGGATAAAAGAATCCATACCCGCTGATCACCCTCGGAGCAAACCAGGCATTCAGCTCGTTCCCTACCCCCTGTGTCCCCGCCACATGGTTGACAGAAAATATCGCCTCCGTATTGTTCTTGGTCGACGCCCTGAAATTGTCATAATAGTTGTCCGTTAGCTTATACCCCAACCCCTCCACCTGCTGCGCCGCCTGAACAGCCAGCGTATAGTGGTTGGCCAGCGAACTATGGAACAGATAGGCCTTAGCCAGTAAAGCCAGCGCAGCCCCCTTCGTCGCCCGCCCCAGACTTCCATCCGGCACCGTCACAGGAAGCACCGCAGCAGCATCCATACAATCCTTTTCTATCTGGATATACACGCTGTCCTGGGACGAAAGATGTTTTTGCGCAGCAGGCCCCGACTCAACCGCCAGGTGCATAGGCAGATTTCCATAACAGCCCGTCAGGATAAAATAATAGTAGGCCCGCAGGAATTTTGCCTGCGCGATATAGCTGCTTTTCGAGCTGTCCGGGATCGCAGGCGTGCTGCCCGCCAATCCATCCAACACTACATTACAGTAAAAGACCCCGTTGTAATAATTCTTCCAGACCGCTTCCACCGCCGAATTCGTCGTCAGGATATTGAAATTGTGGATAGCCGTAAAATCCGCCTGGTCGCCGGGATCACCGCCCTTTATCGCATCGTCCGAACCCACATCCCCCAATACCCAGATAGCATTGTTCGCCCCCGCATTAAAAGAAAGGGGTTTATAGGCATTGTTCACAGCCAGCACCGCATTGGCGTCTGAACTAAAAAAGTTGGAAGGCGTAAAAGCGCCGTTTATCTGTTGATCCAGTATCTTCTTACACCCCATGCCCGCCAGTACCAGAGGGAGTGCCATCAGCCAGTAAATATTTTTTATTCGCATGATCGTTAGCGTTGATAATTTAGAAATTGATATTTACACCCCCCGTAATGGTCCGGGCAGAAGGATAAGTACCCCAGTCGATACCTACGGCCCTGACACCGTCGGCGGCAGAGTTGGCGCTGGTCGTCATCTCAGGGTCCTGACCGGTATATTTGGTGATGGTGAACACATTCTGCGCACTCACAAAGATCCGCATCGAAGAGATCCTTAATCTACTAAGTGCGCCGCTCGAAAGCCGGTACCCCAGCTGAACATTCTTCAGACGGGTATACGCCCCATCCTCCAGGAATCGTGTAGAGGTTTGTTTGTTATTCTGCCCTCCCGTCCACGAAAGCCGGGGCCGGGTATTGCTCGTTCCTTCACCGCTCCAGCTCTTTGTGGCCGTCTCTTCAGTAATATTGAACGCCCTGTAGAAACCATCCAGTTCCGTATTCACCTGGTTGTACAGCTTATTGCCCGTAACGCCCTGGAAAAAAAGACTCAGGTCCCATTGTCTGAAGCTGACGTTCCCCGTAAACCCATAAGTAAGTGTGGGAATAGGACTGCCTGCAAAAACCCGGTCGTTCGGGTCGATCACCCCATCTCCGTTTACATCCCTGAACTTTACATCCCCGGGCTGTATACCGGGGCCCTGGTAAGCATGTTTAAAGACGTCCAGCGCATTCTGGAAGATTCCCTCCTGTTGCAATATGTAGAAGGCTCCGATGGGATGCCCAACCGCTGTGCTGGTCGCAAATATATTGTTATCGACCCGCCCCGCCGGTAGAGGCCGGTTCTGGAACAACGACAGCACCTGGTTATGCAGGGTCGCCAGGTTACCCGTAAGATCGATGGACCAGTCCTTACTAAGACTCGTTCGATAGTTCAGCTCGAATTCAAAACCCCTGTTCAGCACCTTTCCGTTATTCACAAAGGCCGGAGCTGCAAAATCGCCCGCACTGGACGGATCGAGAGGGGCGACCAGAAGGTTAGACGTCTCCTTCCTGAAATAATCCGCGGTAATAGTCAGCGCATTGTTGAAAAGCCCCAGATCGAGACCAATATCGGTGATCGTGCTGGTCTCCCAACGCACATTCGGGTTACCCTTGTTGTAGATGGTATAGGTCGGGTTGGCAGTCTGCCCAAAAGGATAAAAACCGGTCGTGCCTATCAGTGAAGCGTAACCATAATTCCCTATCTCCTGGTTGCCCAGCTGCCCTAGGCTGGCCCGAAGCTTCAGCAGGGATATCTCTTTTATATTTTGTATAAAGGCCTCCCTATCGAGCCTCCATCCGACAGAACCCGAATAAAAATTCCCATACCGGTTGTTGGGATCCAGTCTTGAAGAGCCGTCCCGCCGGAAATTGAAGGTCGCGAGATACTTGTCATCGTACGAATACCCCAGTCTGCCGAACAGCGAGGTCAGCGCCCAGTTGGTCTCGTTGCCACCTACGCCCGGCGTCAGCCCCGTGCCATTGCTGAGGAACTGAAAATTGGGCGTCTGGTTCGGGAAAGTATTCTGAGAGGCAGATATCAGCTTCGTATCGTTATAGATGATCTCCGTACCCGCCAGTATGTTTACAGTACTCTTGCCCATGATCCAGTCATAGGTCGCCGTATTGGTCCAGTTGTAGTTGAAGTTATTGGTATAGGACTGCGAAAGCGAATTGGGAGAGTTTTGAACACGCCCCTGTGCTCCTGCTCCACCTCCGCCCCAGGTTGGGAAGAACTGTTTGTATTCCGTCAGGATCTCGTTCGTTCCGAGATCCGATCGGATCTTTAAATGAGCGATAGGCGTTATCTCCAGAAATACATCGCCCAGCAGCGTATAGTTGTAAAAATTACGGTCGGTATTGGCCGCCAGACCCACAGGATTTAGCCCATCCCCGAAAAACACCGTAGGGTTGGGCAGATCGACAAACTGACCAAACTTGTCATAAACCGGCGTTGCAGGGGTCCGGAACAAAGCGTACCGCACAACACTGGGACCGGGATTACCCGCACCCGCGCCCAGGTTATACCCGTCACCCGAGCTTCCCACCTGCCGCGTTTTTGTATACGCCAGGTTCATATTGATGCCCGCCCGAAATATCTTCGACAGACTGCTCGAAATAGCCGTGCGGATATTCGCCCGGTCATTCGAAGAATTGTCGATCAAACCTTTCTGCGAAAAATAGGCGGCGGATACTATATAGCGTGTGTTGTCATTCCCTCCGCTGATAGACAGCTGGGCATTCACCAGCGGCGCCGGTTTCAGTACCTCCTTCTGCCAGTTGACATCGGGCAGGCTGTCCAGCATTCCAAGAGGAATTTGCGTCCTTCCGTCATTCTGTGCAGCAATATTGTAAGCATTCACATACTGTTTGGTGTTCGCCATCTTTATCAGATGCCCCCGCTCCTGAACGCCTCCATAGGCATTAAGACTCAGTTTCGGTTTGCCCGAAGAACCCTTCTTCGTCGTGATCACCACGACCCCGTTGGAAGCCCTCGCTCCATAGATAGAAGCGGAAGAAGCATCCTTCAGCACACTGATGCTTTCGATATCGTTGGGCGATATTTCGTTGATCCCATCCTTGGTAGGGACCCCATCCACGATATACAAGGGGTCATTATTATTGATCGTTCCGACACCACGGATCCGGACATTCACCCCATCACCCGGAGCGCCCGTTACCTGCGTTATCGCCACACCGGCCGCCTTACCTTGCATGATCTGGTCCGCACCACCGACAGGAATATTGTTGATATCCTTAGCGCTGATGACAGACCCCGCTCCGGTGAGGTCCTTCTTCTTTGCCGTGCCGTAACCGATCACCACCACCTCATTGATACTCCCGGCCAATGGCTGAAGCGTGACCGATATCCGCACCCTGCCTTCGATCGGCACCTCCTGTTGCTGGTAACCCACATAAGACACGATAAGAGCCGTCGCATTCTCCGGTACCACCAGCACAAAATTTCCGCTGCTGTCGGTATGGGCGCCATTCGTCGCCCCCTTTACCGTGATAGTGGCTCCATACAGCGCTTCCCCCGAAGCGCCGACCACCGTTCCCGTGATCCTGACATCGGCCTCTGCCATTGCACCGGTCTGCTCCGAAGACAGCCCCGCAACATTCGCGGAACGCGGCGTCACCACGATCAGGTTACCCGGCATCAATTGATAAGAAAGCGGCGAATTCCGCAGCACATTGTCCAGGATCTGCGGAACAGTCCGGTCCACCAGCGTCACATCGAACTTTTCCTTTCTGGGCAATGTCTCGTCCTTGTAGACAAATGTGTAATTGCTTTTCTTCTGCAACAGATCGAAGAACTGGACCCAGCCGATGCCTTTTTCCGTGATCGTCAACTTGTCCTGGGAACGAACGTTTGCTGAAACCTGCATAAACAATAGCAGAAAGGCGAGGGACAGCTTCATAAGCAGAATCGTTTTGTGCAGAATCGGATGGTTAGTCAGGGATGAACTAACGTTTTTTTTCATACATTTGAAATGTTGAGGTTAAATAATCAGAAAACCTGAGATCCCGCCAGAGATTAGGTTCATTACTCGATTATACTCAACGCAGGAGGTGTGTCAGCACCTCTTGTTTCGTTCAGGAGGTGCGTCAGCACCTCTTGTTTCGTTATCAAGCCAGCTTTACGCTGACCCGATTGTTGAGCAAGCTTTTAATCGTTATTCTACCAGATATGGATCATGTCATTCTCTTTTTTATAGTGAAACCCAAGTATCACCTGTAAAGCCTTCATCACATTCTCTACCGGCTGATCCTTGAAATACCCCGTCAGCATCTGCTGTTGATACTGGCCATTGTCAAACCGTATCCGGATATTATACCACCGCTCCATACGGGCCGCGACCTCCGCCATCCGCACATTTCTGAATACCAGCTTGTCTTCGACCCAGGATGTTTCGACAATGGTACCATATGCGGAATCCGGTGCCACCGTCCTAAGCCTGATATCATCCCCTATCGGGAGGCTCTTCTTCTCAACCGCAATGCTTACCTTCTCGCTGGGACGCAAAACAATGGTTTGTTTCTGCCTGCCCTTCACATCGATCTCCACCTTCCCGTTTATTAATGTAGTCTCTATAGTAGAATCTTCGGGGTATGCCCGCACGTTCAGCGTAGTACCCAGCACTCTTACGTCCACCTGGCCGGTATGAATGATAAAGGGATGCTTTGGATCGCGATGCACATCAAAAAATGCCTCACCTTCAAGGGTCAGCTCCCTCTTCCCAGCCAAAAAATTATCGGCATAGACAACCTTACTGCCCGCATTCAGCCACAACTTCGAACCATCCGGCAGCTCCTGATAAGAACGGGTGCCATATTTGGTGACAATCTCCTTCGCCTGCACCGCCACGGCCGCCCTCTGCTCCCCTTCCCCCTGTCTTGAATGCCAATACAACACCCCCGTCGTGGCTATGACCAGTATGCCGGCCGCCACCATCCACCGCTTCCAATTCTTCCCGTTTCCGGCTTCAGTTTCTTCGATCATAATTTCTCCTGGCATTCCTTCCGTCCGCGGCACCGCCTGCATCCCAATAAAACGTGATTCGACAGGATTCTTCCACCGCTGCAAACCCTTCTCCAGCATAGCCTGCTCGTCATCAGCCGACAATCCCGCCGGCGGTTGATCCCGAATCGACAGCAGGAACTGTATAACCTCCATTATCCGGGGGTTAGCCAGTTTGTTCCACTCCAGCTCCTCTTCTTCTTCCGAAGTCAATTCGCCAGACAGAAGTTTTGTCAACAAATACCCAATCCTGTCCTGATCCATACCATCTAGGAAACCGTTTTTTCAAAAAACCCCTAAATGAAAATAAAAAAATTTAGCTTTATAGAGTCAATGGACTCTGCATTACACATAATACCAGCGGTAAAACGCGGTCTCAACGATGAGCTAGCCTTTGAAAAAGTGTACAGACAATACTTTATTCGTCTGTTCCGCTTTTGCTTTTCCATCGTCCATCAGAAGGAGGCAGCTGAAGAAATAGTCAACGATGTTTTCTTATACCTTTGGAAGCGAAGGGAGCAATCCGGCGATATCAGGAACCTCGGGGTCTATCTGTATATAGCCACCAAAAATCTTTCTCTCAACTATCTGCGCGATAATCATTTCCTGCACGTCGTCGACATCAGCGAACAGGTCAGTCAATACATAAAATTGGAAGTCACCCCTGGATCCTTGATGGAAAGCGCGGAGACCATACGACAGATGCAAAATGCCATTGACGAACTGCCCCCAAGGTGCCGACTGATCTTCAAGCTCATAAAAGAGGATGGCCTGAAGTATAAAGACGTAGCCGCCCTCTTAAATATTTCCGTAAAAACAGTGGAAGCACAGCTTGCCATCGCGATGAAAAAAATAGCGGTCCTGCTAATCCCCCTTACCTGATCTGCGGAAAAGCCATACCCGTGATCTTCCTGTAAAGATCCACGGCAAAAAGATCGGTCATGCCCGAAATAAAATCCACAATAGACTGCATATCATTGTACAAATGACCAGCCTCGCCGGTAATGATGAATTGCTTGGATATAAGTTGAAGTAATTTCTCCGATTTAACACTACGGTGATTCAGGATGGCCCCAAAGAATTCTTTCAGCATCCCACCAATGACATTATATCCCGCAATCTCTATTTCAACCACGCTCCGGTGATTATATATGTGCTGCACCGAGAAAGCATCGATCTTTTTCATCAACGCCAACTCCCGCTCAGGCAGATAGTCGATAAGCGATTTTGCTACCCCGCCTTCCAGGAGTAATGCTTCCTTCTCCATGAATATATCGCGTACCCTGTAAATAAGCAGGTTGATCAGCATCGCCCGGAGGTACTGCACTTTCTGATTGTCGTCATTGATGCTGTAAAAAGTTTTCTCCACCTTCTCCCGGGAGTTATACCCCTTTTCATCATCAAAAAAAGACAGGAAAAGATCCCTTATCGTTTCTATGGATATAATGTTCAGCCGGTGGGCATCCTCAAAGTCGATGACCCGATAGCAGATATCGTCTGCCGCCTCCACAAGATATACGAAAGGATGCCGCGCAAAAACGTTTTTGTCAGCTTCAATCTGCGGAATACCCAGTTCCTTCGCTATCGTTTTATAGGTGTTTATCTCCGAATCAAAAAACCCCGATTTCTTGGTGATCAGCCGTTGTTTGTTAAACCCATTCTCCGAGTCCGATGGGTATTTTACAATGGATGCCAGGGTGGCATAGGTCAGCCTGAAACCGCCCAAAGCCCTTTCATTGAAATTATGCGTCAGCGTCCGGAAAGCATTGGCATTCCCTTCAAAATATAAGAAGTCCCTTTGCTGATTGGGAGACAGTTCTGTGTCCATACGCCTCTTGCCCTCACCCGTCAGCTCCCTGAAAAAATTGCGGATCGCATCTTCTCCCGAATGACCAAAAGGCGGGTTCCCAATATCGTGGGCCAGACAGCCGGCAGCAATGACCGACGGCAGCTCGTATTTATAAAATTCGGTAAAGTCTTTCCCTGATCCCCCATATTTATCGCCGATCTCATCTCCTACGGCCTTCCCAAGTGACCTGCCCACAGAGGCAACCTCCAGGCTATGCGTCAGCCGGTTATGGACGAACACCGGCCCCGGAAGGGGAAAGACCTGCGTTTTGTTCTGTAGACGGCGAAAGGCAGAGGAAAAAATGATGCGGTCATAATCCCGCAGAAAAGAGGTCCTGACAACCCCATCCGGCCCAACTGAACCCGGCACCCCCTTTATGGCCGCGGAGGCCGATCCCGTTCGTAGAGGACTATACAGCTGCTCCCAATTCATTTTTTCCATCGGACGCAAATATAGGGCAGCCAAACGACTTTCTCCCCATGGCACCGGCACCAACTCATTCCCCTATGGCGCAGGCTTATAATTGACCACATTACTCAACACCCCAATCCCATCGATGGAAATATCCACCCTATCCCCCGGCGCCAACGTAAATTCATTCCCCGGCACAAGACAAGTCCCCGTCATCAAAAAACACCCATAAACAAAATCAGTTTCCTTATATAACCACTCCGCCAGTTCAGTCAATTTCCGCTTGATCTGGCTGATAGCCACCTCCCCCTCATATACAGATTGGTTATTCCGGCAGATAGACATCCTGATAACTGTGGTCAGGGGTATAGGGCTGGCAGGCACATAAAGCCCCGGTCCCAGCGCTGCACTGCGTTCATAGACCTTCGCCTGCGGCAGATAAAGAGGATTCTCCCCTTCGATGCTCCGGGAACTCATGTCGTTCCCGATAGTATAGGCCTGTATCTGCCCCTTCGAATTGATAAAAAGAGTAAGCTCCGGCTCCGGCACATTCCATCCCGAGTCACGACGGATATATACCTCCTGACCATGGGCGGCAACCCGGTGCGCATGCGACTTAAAAAAAAGCTCGGGCCGCTCGGCCGCATATACCTTATCATAGAAGTCGGCGCCACCCGATTCCTTCGATTCTTCCATCCGGGCATCCCGGCTGCGCAGATAAGTGACACCCGCCGCCCATACCTCCTGCGACCCGATCGGAGCCAACACCTCTTCCTTCAACCACAGCCGGGCTTCTTCGACAGTTACACTCACCACCCTCCCAGTCATCACCCCAGCCTTTACATTTATCACCTCCGCCTCCCCAGCGGCAGGCACCAGCGACAACAAATACGCATGCAAACTCTCCCGGTTGATCAAAATATCCCAATCCTGATCTATCCGATAATATTTACCCTCCGTTTGAAGGACATTTCCTTTTTTTGTTCGATATAATTTCATATTTCTCAAATTTACCCATTCCCGGGAGACAAAATGGCCGGATTAAAGACATTTTAATTCGTTTTTTTGGATAAAAACGCTTAGATTAAAGTGCTCAAACTACCTCTAAACCAAAGCTCTTGCCTGTGAAGAATAACAATCCGACACGTACAAAAGCAAATGCTTTCTCATTTCGACCTACCTCTATCCGGCAACAGCTTCCTTTATTAATATGCACGCTCCTGCTGATCCTCATCACAGTTTTCGGAACCATCACTTATATTGCGATCCGCCGTATTGCCCTCAGCATGGGCCAGGAAAGGCTTAGAAGCCTGACGGAAGAATTTGCTACCCTTTACCGTCAGGCCGGGCGCAGCCTGGCTACTGCTACGCAGGATGCCGCCAGCCGGGGGGAGATAGTGAATTATTTGTCAACGGATGCGGCTCATCAGCAGTCTGTCTCCTCCTCCATGCCAACCATCCTGCAAAAAGTGCTGGTCGATTCCCAGATGGCCTGGATCGAATTGACCGATACACTGGGTAGATCGCTGATGTATACTGACAGCCGGACAAATGTGGCCCAGGTGAAAAGAGATGGCGGAACGACCGTCGCCGGAAACCTCGCACATTCACGACGCAGAGATGACCATCCGGGCTCTGAGAAAAGTTAACCTGGCCAATAACCTGTTCCATGTAAAAGACGGCGAGGAAGCGCTGGACTTTATCTTCGCACAGGGACAATTCGCCAGCCGGGAAACCTCCCACCTGCCGAAAGTGATCCTGCTCGATATCAAGATGCCCAAGGTAGATGGCATCGAGGTATTACGCCAGCTTAAGAGCCGGGAGGAGAGTAAGATCATTCCCGTGGTCATCATGACCTCTTCGAAAGAAGAGCAGGATATCATCAACAGCTATCAATTGGGGGTCAACAGCTACATCGTCAAACCCGTCGACTTCGAAGGATTTGCAAAGGCCGTCAGCCAATTGGGACTATACTGGCTGCTCACTAACCAGCCCCCTGAATTAAAACAGTAAATGAACTTATTATGGACTACCCTTTAAAAATTCTTCACCTCGAAGACCTCGTCGCCGATGCAGAAATAGTAGAACGCATCTTGCGAAAGGCTCAATTCCATTTTGAAAAAAAAGTGGTAAGCGATGAACCCGAATACATTCAGGCCCTGAAAGAATTCAAGCCGGATATCATTCTGTCCGATCATTCGCTGCCCGCCTTTAACTCGCTGGAAGCCCTGAGATTAGCAAGAGAGACGGGCATAACTGCGCCCTTCATCCTCATCACGGCAACCGTGTCCGAAGAATTTGCAGTCAGCGTGATCAAGGAAGGCGCAAGCGATTATATCCTGAAAGACAGGCTGGAACGACTGCCCAACGCCATAAAAAGCGCACTGGACAAATACCGGACAGAAAAAGAACTAGCCAGGCAAGCTGACCTCCAGCAAAAGTTGATCACTGAGACCAGCATACAGGTCCAGGAAAGGGAAAGAGAAGAGATAGGCAGGGAACTGCATGATAATATCAACCAGATCCTGGCCGCCACCAAATTATATCTGGACACCGCTATCCAAACGGAAGCCACAATGGAATTACTGCTGAAAAGCCATGAGAACCTCAGCCTTGCCATTGAAGAGATACGCCAGTTGTCCCAATCCCTGGTAGCTCCTTCACTGAAAGGCATCACCCTCAGCCAGGCTTTGTCGCAGCTTATCAATAATATGCCGCCCTCCACTTCCCTGGAATTGAACCTGGATACGGCGAATTATAAGGAGGATATCGATGATGAGAACCTGAAACTGACCTGCTACCGGATCGTACAGGTCCAGGTGAACAACATCATCCGGCATGCACGGGCAAAAAAGGCGACAATACAGCTGAAAAGAACCCCGGAACAGCTGGAAATGATCATACAGGATGATGGCGTTGGGTTCGATACGAAAAAAAAGACCAGCGGCATCGGTATAAGGAATATCAGGAACCGCGTGGGCTTCTATAATGGGACCATTACGATATTATCTGCTCCCGGACAGGGATGTACTCTTACCGTCACTGTCCCTCTGCTAACTTCCCCCCGGTGATCCGCAGGTTGAAGTTATAATAAAGGATCTCTCCTTTCTGCAAATGCCGGGCTCCGCTATAATTACTGGCCAGCATGGACTTCCCCTTGATGCCAATATCGATACCCCCTTTCTCCTGGTTAGACCAGGAAGCAGGGACCAAAAGAGAATATTGCAGACCGGTATTGCCCGTCCCGATCCATACTTTCGTCTCTTTCGCATTTTTCGTCTCCCATTTCCAGTGGTATAGACTATCCGGGTGATAGTCCCCATTCAACCCCACCCCCACTGCATATTTTGCCACCCCCTTTTCAAAAGGTATATGCATAACGATTTCCTTCAGGTCAAGATCCTGCAACGCCGTCACCCTCACCGTATATTGCAATTGTCCATCAACACCCATCTTCCCCACCACATCCATCATCAACCCCTCCGCCGAGCTGGCCACCTGCCATGCCATGCCGTTTGCCGACCGGTCAATCCACTGTATCGGCCCGCTCTTAAGCCGGATATCCTTCCCATCAGCCAAACCCGTAAAATGAAAATGAATATTCTCCGCCAGGATATTCGTCGGCTGACCCGTCGTATCCTTCCCATCCGCTGTAAAAAATGTCGTTATCTGTTGTGGAAATCCCTGCTGACTCAGCAGCACCCTCCGCCCCCAAAGGCTGATCAGGCTATCCCCCTGAATACGAAGTGTAGAAGTCGTTTTCTGCGCCTCCGCCGCGCCAACCCCAAGAATAATGAGGAGTGTAAATGACAGGCAATACTTTTGCATGCCCTGAAGATAGGAATTTACCCCTACCCTCACAAATTCCGTAGTAACCAACAAAATCCTACCTTTTCAATTATCTTTGTCCTTACTATACTTTTTAATAACACACTACATAATGTCACCCATCGCCATCTATCACGAACACCCCGACTGGTTCAAACCTCTTCTCGAAGAGCTAACCCACAGGGGCATCCCATACACCCGCTTTAATCCGGCCCAACACAACTTCGCTATCGAAGAACCAAAACCCGATTTCTCCTTATTCTTCAACCGCATGAGCCCCTCCGCTTATCTGCGCGATGGCATCCAGGGCATGTTCTATACCCTATATTACCTGAAACATCTCGAGACCCTGGGCGTCCCCGTTGTCAACGGCTACAAAGCCTGGACCTTCGAAACTTCCAAAGCCCTCCAATTGCAGCTGATGCAATCCCTGGGATTCAAGTATCCAAAAGCACACGTAGTAAATCACCCCTCACAGCTCGAAGCAGCCGCACAGGGACTTCGCTTCCCCGTCGTCGTGAAAGCCAACATCGGCGGCAGCGGCGCCGGCATAACAAAATATCAGACCATCGAAGACCTCCGCGCTGCCATAGCCGAAGGCAACCTCGATTTCGGCGTCGACCATACAGCCTTGCTGCAGGAATTCATCCCCGCCCGCGATGGTTATATCACCCGCGTAGAGACCCTGGGCGGAAAATTCCTCTACGCCATTCGTGTATACCTCACCGGCGATACCTTCAACCTCTGCCCGGCCGACATCTGCCAGACAAATACAGGGGTCGAACTGGTACGCAACGCCTGCGCGCTCGACGCACCAAAGAACGGACTAAAAGTAGAAGCATATACCCCGCCTCCCAACGTCATCAAGACCATCGAGACCATCGTACAACAGTCGGGCATCGACGTCGGCGGCATCGAATATATCATTGACGACCGGGACGGCGAATTACTATATTATGATGTCAACGCCCTCTCCAACTTTGTTGCAGACGCCGTCAATGTCATCGGATTCAACCCGCACCACAAACTGGTGGATTACCTGGAAAAAAGAGCCGGTATAAAAACAGGAAGCCTTTTGGCCCACGCTTAAACCAACTAACTATTATGCGATACGGATACTGGATGCCCGTTTTTGGCGGCTGGCTGCGCAACGTCGAAGACGAGAACATGCCCACCACCTGGGAATATGTCAAAAAGCTGGCTATTAGAAGCGAAGAGATCGGCTTCGATCTCGCCCTCATCGCCGAGCTATACCTGAATGATATCAAAGGAGAACAGGCCCCCTCCCTGGATGCCTGGTCGACAGCTGCCGCCCTCGCAGCAGTTACCCATAAGCAGGAATTGATGGTAGCAGTTCGGCCCACCTTTCACAACCCGGCCCTCCTCGCCAAACAGGCAGCAAACATCGACCATATCAGCAATGGACGCCTTTCCCTCAACGTCGTTTCCTCCTGGTGGCGCGATGAAGCCACCAAATATGGCATCGGTTTCGAACAGCACGACGACCGCTACGCCCGAACGGCCGAATGGCTGACGGTGCTCAACGGCGTTTGGAACGAAGATGGCTTTACCTTCAACGGTAAATTCTACCAGGTCACTAATAATACCCTGCAGCCAAAGCCGCTCTCCCGCCCCAGACCAGCACTCTACGCAGGCGGAGAATCGGAAGCCGCAAAAGACCTGATCTCGACTACCTGTGACGGTTATGTCATGCACGGCGATACCCCCGAAACCATCGGCAAAAGGATCGCAGACATGAAGGAAAGAAGAGAAAAGAAAGGCCTCCCGCCCATGAAATACGGTGTAGCCGCCTACAGCATTATCCGCAACAACGAAAACGAACTAAAAAAAGAGATCCAGCGTATCACCAACGTACAGCCAGGCAGCGCCGGTTATAATAATTACCAGCAATGGCTGTCCGGCACACAGCTGGAACAGAAAGTATCTCTCGAAGATTATTCCGTCTCCAACCGCGGCCTCCGCAGCGGATTGATAGGCACTCCCGCCCAGGTCGAAGACCATATCGGAGAGTTCGAAAGGGCCGGAGTAGACTTCTTTCTCCTCCAATGCAGCCCGCAGCTGGAAGAGATGGAACGCTTCGCAGAAACCATTATCCCAAAGGCACAATACGCTTAAACAAAATGAAAAAATATCTCTCTATCCTTGCAAGCATAGCCCTCGGCTATGCTTCTTCTTTTGCACAACCCTCAGCGCGAACCTCTACACAAACCAATGCGCTAACACAACCCTCCCCCATCACCGTAAAACCCTCCCCCACCCGTCACGGCCCCGAAAAAGGCTCCCTCCTCATCATCGGCGGCAACGTCGGCTCCACCGCCTCCGTATGGAATAAATTCACCGAGCTCGCCGGCGGAAAAGACAAAGCAAAGATCGTAGTCGTCACGGCCGCATCAGGCGACTCCGCAGCATATGACCAAAAAGACGTGGATGAAGTAAAGAAGCAGACCGGCATCCAAAATGTCACGCTCCTCCACACCAATAACCTCAAAGAAGCCAACAGCGAAAAATTCATCGCACCGTTAAAGGAAGCAACAGGAGTCTACTTCGTCGGTGGCCGCCAGTGGCGTATCGCAGATTCCTACCTCAATACCCTCACCCATCAGGCCTTCCAGGATGTCCTCAGCCGCGGCGGGGTCATCGCTGGCAGTTCCGCCGGCGCCTCCATCCAGGGCTCCTTCCTCTGGCGAGGTGATACAAAAGGCGCAGAGACCCTCGTAGGCGATCATACGCAGGGATTAGGATTTCTGAAGAACTCCGTCATCGACCAGCACCTGCTCCGACGCAACCGGCAGTTTGACCTCGCCCGCTTTATCCGCGTAGCGCCCGATCTCATCGGCATCGGGCTGGACGAAGCCACAGCCATCCTCGTACAGCAGGATACCCTGCAGGTCATAGGAAGATCCTATGTCGCCATTTACGATTACAATAACATCATGCATAATGAGACTGAGCCCTTCTTTTTTCTGAGCGACGGGCAGAAATACGATCTGAAGAACCGAAAGGTGATTCCACCACCGGGACGGGGTAGAGAAAAAGAATAAAAAAGAAACTAAAGAAAAAGATCCCCTTATTGGTATCGAGTATATTCTCCGAAAAAGACACACACACGATCATAACAATAAAACTGCTCAAAAGAATATCCTTCCGCCGGAAAGCCTTCATCGCCCCGGCCACCAGTAATCCCAGATACAAAAGCACCCCAGCCACACCCGTATTCAACCAGTAGCTGAGATATTGATTGTGCGCATTCAGCTCATGCGTATACGAAAGGGTCAGGTGATGGGTTAAATACTTTTCCTTTAACCGCTCCACCTCAGCGCCCGTACCATAACCGATCCACGGAGATTCCCGGATCAGTTCCCACGCACAGCCCCAACGAACCATACGCGGCTCGGGGTCTTCAAACCTCCCCGGAACAACCTTCACATCCTGCTTCAACGATACCAGGTAACGCATATACAGATCCTTATTGGTCGCCACCAATGCCACCGATAACAAGCTCAGCAAAACAAACACCAGCAACGCAATACGACGAGCCCGTCCCCGCAGCATCATCCACGGGATCAGCACATTGATCACAACCAGCACGGCGAGACAGACAGCCCTCGACGCCAGTTGCAGGATCGCAGCCAGCAATAAAAGAGACATCAGCCCATACCCCCATTTCGCCGCAACACTATCACTTCTCAAGCCCAGCCCGACCAAAACGATCAATGATATCCCCAGATCCATGGCGAAATACGTCGCATGCAGGTTGATCGGCGCAGTAAAAGCATGATTGAGAAAAAATGGCGTAAACAAGGCGCCCGGCGTCAGCCCCTGCTTATGGATCGCGACAAAAGCACAGCCATACAAATAGATAACGGTAAAAAAACACGAGAAAGCAAACGCCTTCAGCAAAGGCCCCCGGACCTTATTCCAGTCCAGCCTGGAATACCAGGCTATCAACGGGAACAGCAGTAGAGCCAGCTGTTTCTCCAGCTGTTTACCGGCGTCGCCAAAGCTGGGAGCATAAAGCGCGCTGATCAGCATCAAAAAGAACAGCCCCGCCACCAGCCAGCCAGTCCAGCGAAATGACAACTTCCTCCCCGTCGCCGGATGAAGAACAGTATGCAATAAAAGCCCGATAAGAGACAATTCGCTATAGAGCCGGTCGAAAGGCAGCGTGACGAGAAAAACCAGCAACAAATAATAGCTGATCTTATTCGCGGGAGTATCTTCTATATAAAATATTTCTTTCATTCCTGAACGAGAATAGGCTCTGTAAGATGAATCGCTCGTATTGTGTGACTATCGCCGGCCAGGTGAATTTCCCTACCACCTTTTCATAGTTACGCTGTGTCATCGCAACCTCACTTTCACCCCGGTTAAATTCTTCGATAAAACCGGCTACATCTTCGGCAGACGAAAAATAATAGGCGTCCGCACCCAGCACATTCCGGTTAAAAGCATTTTCGTGCGCAAGGATCAGTGCCTTGCTGGCCATTGCCTCCAGCAAGGACGGGTTTGTCCCCCCCGTACTATGCCCATGAAAATACAACCAGGAAAAGGATTTCAAAGAATGAAGCTTCTCCTTTTCAAATACGGCGCCGCTAAAAATGATCCGCTCATCCGCTCCGAATTTCTCCTTCAGATAACGCCCAAGACGATTGGATATGTTCCCAATGACAAGGATCTTTTTTTCAGTCCTGCTTGCCACAAAACCATTCAGGATAGTTTCGATATTGTTTTCCTCTTCCATCCGGGCCATCAACAGCAGATAGTTGCCTGGTTCCAACCCGTATTCCCGGGGCACCGACGCATCCGCCTCTGTAAAAAGATCCGCCCCGTACGCAATGTATTCCGTTCCAATGCCATATTTTTCCTTATAGTAGTCCTGGATGACCGGCGAATCCGATATCCGGAAATGGCTGTACCGGACAGCCAGCTTTTCCGCATACAACAGGAAACGGCGCGTCATTCGCGAGTATTTGGCCCTTTTCCATTCGAGCCCATCCATATTGTAGAGGACAACCGCACGCTCCGGAAAAAGAAGCCCCCACACTGAGCTGCTGGTATACCCCAGCTGCAGGATCACATCAAAATTTCTGTCCCGGGCATCCCTGATGCAGTTGAGATCATAAATGAACTGCCCCGCGCTCCCCAAAATATATTCCGGATCGTAACAATGCACGATATTGACACCTTCCCATACTTTTTCCTGCCACGGATGATTATGAGAGTTGTATACAGTAACCTCATGACCCGCCTTTACCAATCCCGGTCCTAAATGCTCCGCAAGTTGCTCAAAGCCCCCATAGTGATTGGGTATGCCCCTCGTTCCCATGATTGCGATCCTTAGATTCATATCGTACCTAATATTTTGTCATACCCCCTTGCTATTCCGGCAGCAGCCCGGCCCCAGGTATAATTGGTTATAATTTTGTTCCGTAAGCCTATTCTAAAAATGGATCTCGCAGCATTGTCTACAGCTTTGAAAATAGAAGCAGGATCATCCGGGTCACAGTAGAAGGCATAGTCGCCATAGTACTCCCGCGTATACCCTTTGTCGGTAATGACAATGTTGCAACCCATCGCCCCCGCCTCCAGTGAAGAAAGCCCGCAGGTCTCAAACCAGCTGGGTAATATGTGAACCTTCGCTTTTTGATAGTACTGCACCAGGTCACGCTGAGGGATATGTCGGATAAACTCCACATTCCCACTCGCGATCTTCCTGCACTCCCGGTAATAATCGATGTGACCCGGAGCATGATCGCCGATAATAAGCAGACGATAACGGGTATTATTCAGCGCTCTTATCAGGTTGAGCTGGTTTTTAATACCCTCGATCCGCGCCACACACAAGACCAGTCGCTCATCCTTTTGCTGCCTTTCGTCATAGGAGAACAGCTCTGTATCCAGCCCGTTCGGTATGGAGATGCAATCAGCCTTGACTTCATATTGCTCCGCCAGCTGCATGCTCTCCAAAGTCGAATTGGAAAACAACAGCGACGCATTGTCAATAATTTCCTGCACAGAGCTCTGATGCCCCTTCCACAGATAACTCTTTGTCATCAGCTTGTCCTTCCCCAAAAAATAACGGGCAATGGTCTTGCAATATTCTATGGCACCGGGAGAAAGAAGACGGAAGATCCACCCCGACAACCCTTTCCGGTGAAATTTGTCATATCCGCTGTAATCCACCAATAAGGTGCTGACGACAAAAGGCCTCCCCGGATGAATATGACAGAGTATATCGGCTGGGCGAATAATGTTAAAGAAATGTAACAGATCGTACCGTCCATAGTCGATCACTTCGTGGGTCAGGAGAATATCCACCTCTATACCCAGCTTCTCCAGATGCCGCGCAGTCTGAGCCACCTGGAAGGTATCTCCCCCTTTTACCGTGTACAAAGTCGATCTGGTGATGAACGCAACTCTCATTCTATCTAGATCAAACGCAGCGATAATTATAGCGGTTGCCTGCATCGACCGCTTCGGTCGATGCAGGCCAAATCATTGGCCCCGGCAGGCGCCAACGGCGCCGTCCAAAACAGCCAGCCCCCAACAGTCAGCAACTCCGCTGCCCCCTGCCCCATAGGCAACCGCCACCCCCTAAACACCGTTTTATTTTATTATGCCCATGAAATCAAGCATATTAAAGGTTTTAGCATATTTCGACCTTTTCGATTATCCTGTTACCACTGACGAGATCCTCTTCTTCATGGATAAAGAGGTCTCTCTCATCGACCTGAAAGCCGAGCTGGAAGCCTTGACCCATAAAGGCCTGCTCTTCCCGGACGGTAATTTCTATGCCCTCAGGCAAGATCCGGAACTGGCAATCCGAAGGATCCGCGGCAACCGTCATGCCGACGAGCTCCTGAAAATAGCCGCCCGCATCTCCCGGCAATTATACCTGTTCCCCTATGTCCGTGGCATCGGCATCTCCGGCTCGCTGTCCAAACACTTTGCAGATGAACAGGCCGACATCGATTATTTTATCATTACCCGGCGCAACCGCCTCTGGATAGCAAGGACCCTCATGCATCTCTTTAAAAAGATGAACTACCTGCGCAACCGGCAGAACTGGTATTGCATGAACTACTATGTCGACGAAGAAGCCCTTGAAATAAAAGAGAAGAATATCTTCACGGCAACCGAAATGATCACCTTATTACCCGCTAGTGGCAACGGCGGCCTGGTGAAATTCTTCGATGCCAACGACTGGACAGCCCACTATTTTCCTCACTATAGAACCCGCCAGAAAGAAGCAAAAGGACCCGTC